>Ga0335398_10005336_pt1 | contig 17039 bp, 5 predicted proteins | sample BON03_FD_205742 | JGI IMG/M metagenome (GOLD analysis project Ga0335398, IMG submission 205742) | Freshwater microbial communities from Lake Bonney liftoff mats and glacier meltwater in Antarctica - BON-03 (spades assembly) (version 2) | ecosystem: Environmental > Aquatic > Freshwater > Ice >... | reverse complement strand
CTAATGGATGCCGAGACCGGCAACCGTGGGTTATTAACGGACACAAGACACACACACCTGACAGCCGCAAGGCGTGCCAAGCTATTGCGTTTTACGACGACTTTATTCGTCAAAGGTCACAGCCTATAATAGATCAAACCGTCATCGGTTGCAAGAATCCTCCTCCACAAGAGGCATAGAGAAAACTCCCGCCGGATTCCATCATCCCCGCTGCCTCGCAGTGGGAGGGATTCAGAACCACGTACGCGTACGAAATATGTGCAAGCAAAACAACCGCCATGGCGATACAGGGCATCTCAACAGACAACCCAAATTGCACATATATATATAATAAGCTTTGTGATAAGCGCTCACAGATGGCAGTAACGAACACCTCATGTGTACGAATCACATGAATATTCTAAATACATAAGAATCACGATCATAAGTCATGTATACACGAATACATATATATCATGATTATAAGTCATGAGTAGACGGGCGCATGAGCTCTGGTCATCTGGTAGTTAAGCTCACTCGCCCATGATTGTGCGCCGATGGCGCTGGAAAGCCACCCGAGGCAACCCCTTGGTGAAGATGTCCGCCGGCTGATACTCACCTGCGATCTTATAGAGCTTCACCTCAGGCTTGTCTCCCGCAGCGAACTCCCTGACTCGATGGACGCGAGTGTCAATGTGCTTGGCGCGCGCATACATACCACTTCCTTTGACGAGAAAGATACATGCATTGTTATCTTGCGCTATGAGGGTAGGCGCCGTCTGCTGATATCCTAGAAGCTCCATTATCCGCCTTAGATACACGCAATCGAGCGCGCACTGCGACACGCTGTAGAATTCGCTCTCCGTGCTGCTAATGGCGGTGACTGGCTGACGCTTCGACGACCATGCTATCATCGCTCCAGCGAGCATGATAGCCCATCCGCTGACACTCCTGCGATCATCGGCTCCAGCGTGATCTGCATCCGCGCTGGCCGAGAGCTGATTAGGACCTGTCTTCACCCCAACCGACAGCAGACTAGGATCCATAGCGCCTCGCTTGTAGGTGATGCCTAGAGATCGGGTGCCAGCCAGATAGCGCAGAATCCTCTTGGCTGCAGCTATGTGTGTGGGCCCTGGATTCGACATGAACCTGGCGCATTGATTAACTGCAAAGCTGCAGTCCCCACGAGTGAAGCAGGTCAGATACATGCACGCTCCAATGAGCTGCTGATAATTGCGCACCACTTCAGCATCTCTCTTATCCAGCGGCGGACTGTCCGAAGCAGCCAAGTGCAGATTTGCCTCACATGGAGTGTCGACAGGTGTGCAATCACTCATCTGGAACCTTTTGAGCACGTCGTTGCAATACTGTTCCTGACTTAGCCGCACTATTCCCTTTTTACGATCCTGCTCGACCTTGCCACCCAGAAACCACTTGAGCTCCCCGCTGTCGCTGAGATCAAAATCTTTGCTCATAGCGGCAATGAATTCCTTGTACATGGTTTCGTCACTACACGCCGCCAGTCCATCATCCACATGAATGCTCAGGAGAATCTTGGATTGGGTCCCATCGTCTTTGTTGACGTTTTTGACAAATGTGACTCCATCGTTGTCTACGTTGACAAAGCCGTAGTCGAGCAGCCATTTTACAAACATCTGATTCCAGCCATGAGCAGCTTGCTTCAGGCCATAGATGAGGCGTCGGCACTGCAGCACCTTGCCTTTAGGCAGTCTGTATTTACCAGGCAGGTTAATATAGACTCTTTCCTTGCATTCGGCTAGAAGGAAGGCTCCTTTCACATCGAATTGATACAGTGTCAGTCCTTCCTGAGCAGCTATAGCACAGATTGATCGTATGCAGCTAAACTTTGATGTGGGCGCAAATGTGTCACCATACGATCCTACCTCTTGCTGCCTGCCGTCGGCGTTGCAGCGTGCGCGATACTCCAGAATATTGCCGTCGCCATCCTTCTTGATCTTGAAAGACATGCAGCAGTTGATGCTCTTGTGGCCAGGTGGAATGTCATTCTCATCTACAATCGAGAACGTGCCCATCTCAAATAGCTTTTTGATCTCCTTATCGCATGCCTCCGCCCAAAGGTGCTCGTCGGGTCTGCCTTTGATATCATAGTAACTGCGAGGAACGGGACGCATTCCTGCAAACTGCTGGCCATGCTCGTCACAGGCCATAGCAGTCCAAATCATGCCTATCATAGCAGCGCCCATCGTGTTGGAGCTTTCCTTCCTTCTTATCTTGCCACCAGGCATTCTGGCCGCAGTGCTCCTCACAGCTGAGCAAAGACGATCAGTGGCAAGCCCCAGTAAGCCCCTGTTCTCACCTCCAAACATCTCATCAAGTGTCTTGTGACCTCCGTGCTGCTGCTCCAGGGCATTGCGAACATGCCAAGCGCTAAGTTCTGCTTCGTAAGTGCTGGCTACTCCAGTTCCACCAACATACCTGGGCTTGGACTCGAGAAGCACGCACTTGAACGTGTGGTTGCCTTTAGCTCTTTTGTTTTCACGATGGTCCATGCACTGAGTGGTCCATGACACTTTGTCCTTAGGCCAGTAGCTCTCAGGAAGAACAATCTTAGCCTCTGAGCCGATGAGATACTCTGCCAGAGTGGTGTTGTCTACTTGCTTGACTGTCTTGCTTCCTGCGTCTCTCCATGACGGTGCTAGAGTCCCGTACGGAGCTGGCGGACCATTTACAAAGACTGTGTCTTGCGCCTTATAGCTGGGGACAAATCCTTCAAGGGCGTCGTCAGTTCTCGCTACTGGTCCGGTAGTGACTGACGGTGGCTCCCCGCTGATGCTGTATTCGGCGTCCCCGCTGCGCATGGCCTCAAGATCCAGCGGCCGCTGCTCCTCGATGGCTGCGGGCAGCTGTAAAAGATCGTGGATGTCCCAAGCAGTGCTACAGGGAACGGCAGTGCTTTGAAGTCGCTCGACGATGCTGGCCACTGTCGGATTGGGCATGTCGTGGTAGAGAGACAGCTGTTCCAGTTGAATAGAGGGGGTATAATCCTGACCATACACTCTCTGATTGGTTGTGCGAAATGGAAAGTATGTCTCATCAAATCGAGCGTCAATAGTGGCATACACCCGAGAAGTCCGGGGACTGTAGATAATGAAGGCGCGACGACCGTGACTGGTGCCAACACCCAAATACACGCCCAACTCTCCCCGTGGTGCAAGTTTGGTGTGCTCTACGAGGTCCCGGCCTCGATGCACGACAGTAGCGCATCCGAAAGCACGAAAGAATGAGAGATCGGGCTGCTTGTGATATCTGTGATAATGAGGTGATTCCATGCCAAGACTACGATGAGGTGTGCAGTTGTAAATGTCAGTGGCGAGCACCACTGCCGCACCCCAAAACTCTGGCGGCATCTGCGACTGCAGGAGCATCCCACGAATTTTGCGGCCAATCGAGTCGACTAGCTTCTCAGCACGTCCATTCTGAAACTGCTGATGCTCATTGGAGTGCAGCTGTTCTTGTACGTTGTGCTTCTTGAGCACTTCACGCAGCTGCTGCGTGTGATATTCAGATGCGCAGTCGGATTTGACGATTGTAGGCTTGTGACAATCTGGTGTCTGAGATAGCACACGATCGAATATCTCGGGAATCTCATCTTTCGTTGCATGCACAACTGCTGTGGCATATCGACCATTGTCAATAAACACTGAGCAGTATCTGTTGCCTCCTATGGTGGTGATCTTGCTCATGTCGAATAGATCGAAGCTCATATCTCGGACTGTGGCGGTCTGACCAGTCGATGCGGGAGGTGCCGGATGACGAGTGATATTAGCATGCACACAAATGTTGCATTGGCGTTTGGTGCACTTGAGCTGTGGATTAATACCCCGAGCTCCAGATTTGCTCAGAACCTGCATTTTGGCATAACTTACACAGTGATTCATTCGTAAATGCATAAGCTCCTCTTCAGTCATGTTAGATACCCCAAATGCAGCTAGTGCCGTTCCGCTGACGACGGGTAGTGCATACACACCACACGTTTTGATAAGCTCGAATGCCCCTGCTGGGCCTGTCACTCGGTTGCTATCAGTTGAAAATGTGGTTACATGACCTGTGCGTGAAATGTCAGTCACGCTGACCAAGTTGTATTGCAGAGACGGATCATAATAGACGTCTTTCACAACAATCTTGCTCGACTTGCCTGTCGTGTTGAGCATTTCAAGGCACAAATCTCCTGTGAACTTGATGGCTTGCGGTCCGGTGAGACCCATCACCATCTTAGGTTCAGACAGGCGCCTCACATTGACGAGCATTGACACATCATGAATCAAGGTGGTGCTAGCGCCAGAGTCAAGAAAGAGTTGTCCTTTGGCAAATCCATTGGCTGCCTGCAAGCAGTATTGCTGATGACCCTGCGCTATGCGCTTAAGCCCATATCGAGTAGCGTTGTCAGGCGAAGACTCGATGCCCCAATTTTCGATAGCATGCCGTGCTCCAATGGCAGTTATTGTATGCGGACTGAGTGCCTGCGTGGAGGCAAGCTGCGTGAAGAGCACGCAGCATGCGAGCAGTATGCACACTCCTGCTGTTGTTGCGTGCCGACCGCCTGCCGCAGGCGCCAGCCATGTTGTTGCGCTACTGCATGCTTGCCACAAGCGATTCGGGACTGATGAGGCGAATCCATAAATGCTGCTGATGAACATGACTATGCATGACATTGTTGCAATCTGGTGCACAAGTGCCTCGCTATAATTTGTGGTTCGCTTCAGATACGCATCAGCATTGTTGCCAAACTGGTCAATAATAGCCTCGCCATCATCGGGGATGCGGGACTCATCATCTTCGAGAGAGCTGATCGAATCTGCAACAATACCACCAAGTCCTAGGCTGAAAGCGTTGCCCGAGTAGTCAGCCTGTGCGAAGCCTGCCATGACAGACCCGTCGGAGGTCTTTTGCGCGTCCAGCGCCTTTTGCACACCACTGATTACTCGCTCCTCAATCAATCTTTCAATAGCTGCTGCGCCCAAGTGCGGCTCAGTCACAACATGAGGCTTGCCTATGTTGCCCACATGAGATGTCTTCTTGGGTTGCTTGCACTTCGTACACGCCTTTCTGACTGCAGGGTTTTGGCCAGGCTGATCAAAGTACCAATTTTCGAAGTTGCATTTCTCACAATGCCACTTGGGCATTGACGGGCGAGGATACGCCGTCTTGCGCTCGGGCTCGGATTTGTTCTCGCGGCGTGAGTTGTTCTGAGCACCCGTTTTCTTGCCTGCAGTCTCATCCTTTCTGGTACCATTGAAGGTGGTACGCACCGAGCCTGGAAGAGGTTTACCATGCTCAACGAGCTCGGTGTAGTCCTTGACTGTTGCAGGCTTCCCAAAAGCGGATTGATAAGCCGCGAGACCGTAAGCAAGCTCGTCATCTCCATCTCCTGACGCGTCCATGTCCATTGCCCCAAGCCCCACGCCCACAGGGAACCTCACGTTCCTGCCGGCAGGTCCAGTGGGATCTCCACCGTAGGTACGTGTGCGGTGCGTTACGACATGCTCATATGTGGTTACCAGGTCGAGATATACATCATCCCAAGTCACTTTGCTGGCGTCCTCGTCACGCAGAACTTGCCACTCTGCTGCCTTGATGCCAATTTGCTGCCACTCAGCGCAGTCTAGACGATCTGAGCCGACGTGTCTCCCGTCACTGAGCTTGCTAAGAACCTTCGGCAGAATTCGTGAGTGAAGCACATTCAGATGTTCTTTGGCCTTGATGAGGTCGAGGTACTGAATGTGAATTGTCTCCAGATATGCACTAACGTCCACGGCCCTCTTGCAGTCACTTCCGACGTACTCGGTAAGCTGCTCAAGCATAGCATCCACTCTTTTCTGCACGTGTTTTTCAGCAGTGGACGTGAGCAAGAAGTACACAGCGATACCGCCGAACGGATTTCCAATGTCATCATCGTACTTGGCTTCAGCAATGGCGTGATGCGCTGGCGCGGCGTTGGCAGTGGATCTTGTCATCTGGTAGTTAAACTCTCTCATGTAAATCAAGAGCTGGTCGAATGCAGCCTCCACCTTCGCGTCATCCTTGACCACTTCGTCCCATGCTTCAGCGTGAATGGGCGCTTTGCATTTCATTGCTCTGCAGACGACAGTTGCACGTGTAGTCACTGTGCTTTCAAATTCCGCGAGAATGTCAATTCTCTTTGAGGCGGAACTGTCGTTGGCAGTAAGAGTGATGGCGATCAACGAATTTTTCGGGCGCTTGAGCGATTTGATGAGCTCCATAACCCACTGCCCTTTGGTTGCAGCGGCAGTGGCTTGCGCCGCCGACTTGCGCCATTCTCTCACAGCTTTCGGCAATTCACTTCCGGATGGGCTCGACAAGACAGGTAACGGATGCTTGTCCCACGCTGTCTTGGTGCTCATGATGTACAGCAGCTGATTTTGTTTTGATGAATGTTAGCGAAAAAAAATGTGCGCTGCTGCGCTGTCCTGTCGGACTTTGTGTTCAATACGTCCGCCTGTCAAGGTGTGCGATTGGGTGCGTCTACGCTGCTATGGCGCGACGTGCGATATGTCACGACCTTGTGCGTGAATTGCGAATGCGTCTACGCTGCCAGGGCGTGACGTGCGAATGCGTCGGCGACCTTGCGCGTGACGTGTGAATGCGTCCACGCTGTTATGGCGTGACGTGCAGTTGCGTCTACGCTGTCAGCGTGCGACGTGCGAATGCGTTCACGCTTGGAGCGTGCAACGTCTTAATGCGTTCACGCTTGTAGCGTGCAACGCCGCGATAGCGAAATAGCTGCAGAGGGCTTTATTCCCGCGGGCTCATACCTAATGGATGCCGAGACCGGCAACCGTGGGTTATTAACGGACACAAGACACACACACCTGACAGCCGCAAGGCGTGCCAAGCTATTGCGTTTTACGACGACTTTATTCGTCAAAGGTCACAGCCTATAATAGATCAAACCGTCATCGGTTGCAAGAATCCTCCTCCACAAGAGGCATAGAGAAAACTCCCGCCGGATTCCATCATCCCCGCTGCCTCGCAGTGGGAGGGATTCAGAACCACGTACGCGTACGAAATATGTGCAAGCAAAACAACCGCCATGGCGATACAGGGCATCTCAACAGACAACCCAAATTGCACATATATATATAATAAGCTTTGTGATAAGCGCTCACAGATGGCAGTAACGAACACCTCATGTGTACGAATCACATGAATATTCTAAATACATAAGAATCACGATCATAAGTCATGTATACACGAATACATATATATCATGATTATAAGTCATGAGTAGACGGGCGCATGAGCTCTGGTCATCTGGTAGTTAAGCTCACTCGCCCATGATTGTGCGCCGATGGCGCTGGAAAGCCACCCGAGGCAACCCCTTGGTGAAGATGTCCGCCGGCTGATACTCACCTGCGATCTTATAGAGCTTCACCTCAGGCTTGTCTCCCGCAGCGAACTCCCTGACTCGATGGACGCGAGTGTCAATGTGCTTGGCGCGCGCATACATACCACTTCCTTTGACGAGAAAGATACATGCATTGTTATCTTGCGCTATGAGGGTAGGCGCCGTCTGCTGATATCCTAGAAGCTCCATTATCCGCCTTAGATACACGCAATCGAGCGCGCACTGCGACACGCTGTAGAATTCGCTCTCCGTGCTGCTAATGGCGGTGACTGGCTGACGCTTCGACGACCATGCTATCATCGCTCCAGCGAGCATGATAGCCCATCCGCTGACACTCCTGCGATCATCGGCTCCAGCGTGATCTGCATCCGCGCTGGCCGAGAGCTGATTAGGACCTGTCTTCACCCCAACCGACAGCAGACTAGGATCCATAGCGCCTCGCTTGTAGGTGATGCCTAGAGATCGGGTGCCAGCCAGATAGCGCAGAATCCTCTTGGCTGCAGCTATGTGTGTGGGCCCTGGATTCGACATGAACCTGGCGCATTGATTAACTGCAAAGCTGCAGTCCCCACGAGTGAAGCAGGTCAGATACATGCACGCTCCAATGAGCTGCTGATAATTGCGCACCACTTCAGCATCTCTCTTATCCAGCGGCGGACTGTCCGAAGCAGCCAAGTGCAGATTTGCCTCACATGGAGTGTCGACAGGTGTGCAATCACTCATCTGGAACCTTTTGAGCACGTCGTTGCAATACTGTTCCTGACTTAGCCGCACTATTCCCTTTTTACGATCCTGCTCGACCTTGCCACCCAGAAACCACTTGAGCTCCCCGCTGTCGCTGAGATCAAAATCTTTGCTCATAGCGGCAATGAATTCCTTGTACATGGTTTCGTCACTACACGCCGCCAGTCCATCATCCACATGAATGCTCAGGAGAATCTTGGATTGGGTCCCATCGTCTTTGTTGACGTTTTTGACAAATGTGACTCCATCGTTGTCTACGTTGACAAAGCCGTAGTCGAGCAGCCATTTTACAAACATCTGATTCCAGCCATGAGCAGCTTGCTTCAGGCCATAGATGAGGCGTCGGCACTGCAGCACCTTGCCTTTAGGCAGTCTGTATTTACCAGGCAGGTTAATATAGACTCTTTCCTTGCATTCGGCTAGAAGGAAGGCTCCTTTCACATCGAATTGATACAGTGTCAGTCCTTCCTGAGCAGCTATAGCACAGATTGATCGTATGCAGCTAAACTTTGATGTGGGCGCAAATGTGTCACCATACGATCCTACCTCTTGCTGCCTGCCGTCGGCGTTGCAGCGTGCGCGATACTCCAGAATATTGCCGTCGCCATCCTTCTTGATCTTGAAAGACATGCAGCAGTTGATGCTCTTGTGGCCAGGTGGAATGTCATTCTCATCTACAATCGAGAACGTGCCCATCTCAAATAGCTTTTTGATCTCCTTATCGCATGCCTCCGCCCAAAGGTGCTCGTCGGGTCTGCCTTTGATATCATAGTAACTGCGAGGAACGGGACGCATTCCTGCAAACTGCTGGCCATGCTCGTCACAGGCCATAGCAGTCCAAATCATGCCTATCATAGCAGCGCCCATCGTGTTGGAGCTTTCCTTCCTTCTTATCTTGCCACCAGGCATTCTGGCCGCAGTGCTCCTCACAGCTGAGCAAAGACGATCAGTGGCAAGCCCCAGTAAGCCCCTGTTCTCACCTCCAAACATCTCATCAAGTGTCTTGTGACCTCCGTGCTGCTGCTCCAGGGCATTGCGAACATGCCAAGCGCTAAGTTCTGCTTCGTAAGTGCTGGCTACTCCAGTTCCACCAACATACCTGGGCTTGGACTCGAGAAGCACGCACTTGAACGTGTGGTTGCCTTTAGCTCTTTTGTTTTCACGATGGTCCATGCACTGAGTGGTCCATGACACTTTGTCCTTAGGCCAGTAGCTCTCAGGAAGAACAATCTTAGCCTCTGAGCCGATGAGATACTCTGCCAGAGTGGTGTTGTCTACTTGCTTGACTGTCTTGCTTCCTGCGTCTCTCCATGACGGTGCTAGAGTCCCGTACGGAGCTGGCGGACCATTTACAAAGACTGTGTCTTGCGCCTTATAGCTGGGGACAAATCCTTCAAGGGCGTCGTCAGTTCTCGCTACTGGTCCGGTAGTGACTGACGGTGGCTCCCCGCTGATGCTGTATTCGGCGTCCCCGCTGCGCATGGCCTCAAGATCCAGCGGCCGCTGCTCCTCGATGGCTGCGGGCAGCTGTAAAAGATCGTGGATGTCCCAAGCAGTGCTACAGGGAACGGCAGTGCTTTGAAGTCGCTCGACGATGCTGGCCACTGTCGGATTGGGCATGTCGTGGTAGAGAGACAGCTGTTCCAGTTGAATAGAGGGGGTATAATCCTGACCATACACTCTCTGATTGGTTGTGCGAAATGGAAAGTATGTCTCATCAAATCGAGCGTCAATAGTGGCATACACCCGAGAAGTCCGGGGACTGTAGATAATGAAGGCGCGACGACCGTGACTGGTGCCAACACCCAAATACACGCCCAACTCTCCCCGTGGTGCAAGTTTGGTGTGCTCTACGAGGTCCCGGCCTCGATGCACGACAGTAGCGCATCCGAAAGCACGAAAGAATGAGAGATCGGGCTGCTTGTGATATCTGTGATAATGAGGTGATTCCATGCCAAGACTACGATGAGGTGTGCAGTTGTAAATGTCAGTGGCGAGCACCACTGCCGCACCCCAAAACTCTGGCGGCATCTGCGACTGCAGGAGCATCCCACGAATTTTGCGGCCAATCGAGTCGACTAGCTTCTCAGCACGTCCATTCTGAAACTGCTGATGCTCATTGGAGTGCAGCTGTTCTTGTACGTTGTGCTTCTTGAGCACTTCACGCAGCTGCTGCGTGTGATATTCAGATGCGCAGTCGGATTTGACGATTGTAGGCTTGTGACAATCTGGTGTCTGAGATAGCACACGATCGAATATCTCGGGAATCTCATCTTTCGTTGCATGCACAACTGCTGTGGCATATCGACCATTGTCAATAAACACTGAGCAGTATCTGTTGCCTCCTATGGTGGTGATCTTGCTCATGTCGAATAGATCGAAGCTCATATCTCGGACTGTGGCGGTCTGACCAGTCGATGCGGGAGGTGCCGGATGACGAGTGATATTAGCATGCACACAAATGTTGCATTGGCGTTTGGTGCACTTGAGCTGTGGATTAATACCCCGAGCTCCAGATTTGCTCAGAACCTGCATTTTGGCATAACTTACACAGTGATTCATTCGTAAATGCATAAGCTCCTCTTCAGTCATGTTAGATACCCCAAATGCAGCTAGTGCCGTTCCGCTGACGACGGGTAGTGCATACACACCACACGTTTTGATAAGCTCGAATGCCCCTGCTGGGCCTGTCACTCGGTTGCTATCAGTTGAAAATGTGGTTACATGACCTGTGCGTGAAATGTCAGTCACGCTGACCAAGTTGTATTGCAGAGACGGATCATAATAGACGTCTTTCACAACAATCTTGCTCGACTTGCCTGTCGTGTTGAGCATTTCAAGGCACAAATCTCCTGTGAACTTGATGGCTTGCGGTCCGGTGAGACCCATCACCATCTTAGGTTCAGACAGGCGCCTCACATTGACGAGCATTGACACATCATGAATCAAGGTGGTGCTAGCGCCAGAGTCAAGAAAGAGTTGTCCTTTGGCAAATCCATTGGCTGCCTGCAAGCAGTATTGCTGATGACCCTGCGCTATGCGCTTAAGCCCATATCGAGTAGCGTTGTCAGGCGAAGACTCGATGCCCCAATTTTCGATAGCATGCCGTGCTCCAATGGCAGTTATTGTATGCGGACTGAGTGCCTGCGTGGAGGCAAGCTGCGTGAAGAGCACGCAGCATGCGAGCAGTATGCACACTCCTGCTGTTGTTGCGTGCCGACCGCCTGCCGCAGGCGCCAGCCATGTTGTTGCGCTACTGCATGCTTGCCACAAGCGATTCGGGACTGATGAGGCGAATCCATAAATGCTGCTGATGAACATGACTATGCATGACATTGTTGCAATCTGGTGCACAAGTGCCTCGCTATAATTTGTGGTTCGCTTCAGATACGCATCAGCATTGTTGCCAAACTGGTCAATAATAGCCTCGCCATCATCGGGGATGCGGGACTCATCATCTTCGAGAGAGCTGATCGAATCTGCAACAATACCACCAAGTCCTAGGCTGAAAGCGTTGCCCGAGTAGTCAGCCTGTGCGAAGCCTGCCATGACAGACCCGTCGGAGGTCTTTTGCGCGTCCAGCGCCTTTTGCACACCACTGATTACTCGCTCCTCAATCAATCTTTCAATAGCTGCTGCGCCCAAGTGCGGCTCAGTCACAACATGAGGCTTGCCTATGTTGCCCACATGAGATGTCTTCTTGGGTTGCTTGCACTTCGTACACGCCTTTCTGACTGCAGGGTTTTGGCCAGGCTGATCAAAGTACCAATTTTCGAAGTTGCATTTCTCACAATGCCACTTGGGCATTGACGGGCGAGGATACGCCGTCTTGCGCTCGGGCTCGGATTTGTTCTCGCGGCGTGAGTTGTTCTGAGCACCCGTTTTCTTGCCTGCAGTCTCATCCTTTCTGGTACCATTGAAGGTGGTACGCACCGAGCCTGGAAGAGGTTTACCATGCTCAACGAGCTCGGTGTAGTCCTTGACTGTTGCAGGCTTCCCAAAAGCGGATTGATAAGCCGCGAGACCGTAAGCAAGCTCGTCATCTCCATCTCCTGACGCGTCCATGTCCATTGCCCCAAGCCCCACGCCCACAGGGAACCTCACGTTCCTGCCGGCAGGTCCAGTGGGATCTCCACCGTAGGTACGTGTGCGGTGCGTTACGACATGCTCATATGTGGTTACCAGGTCGAGATATACATCATCCCAAGTCACTTTGCTGGCGTCCTCGTCACGCAGAACTTGCCACTCTGCTGCCTTGATGCCAATTTGCTGCCACTCAGCGCAGTCTAGACGATCTGAGCCGACGTGTCTCCCGTCACTGAGCTTGCTAAGAACCTTCGGCAGAATTCGTGAGTGAAGCACATTCAGATGTTCTTTGGCCTTGATGAGGTCGAGGTACTGAATGTGAATTGTCTCCAGATATGCACTAACGTCCACGGCCCTCTTGCAGTCACTTCCGACGTACTCGGTAAGCTGCTCAAGCATAGCATCCACTCTTTTCTGCACGTGTTTTTCAGCAGTGGACGTGAGCAAGAAGTACACAGCGATACCGCCGAACGGATTTCCAATGTCATCATCGTACTTGGCTTCAGCAATGGCGTGATGCGCTGGCGCGGCGTTGGCAGTGGATCTTGTCATCTGGTAGTTAAACTCTCTCATGTAAATCAAGAGCTGGTCGAATGCAGCCTCCACCTTCGCGTCATCCTTGACCACTTCGTCCCATGCTTCAGCGTGAATGGGCGCTTTGCATTTCATTGCTCTGCAGACGACAGTTGCACGTGTAGTCACTGTGCTTTCAAATTCCGCGAGAATGTCAATTCTCTTTGAGGCGGAACTGTCGTTGGCAGTAAGAGTGATGGCGATCAACGAATTTTTCGGGCGCTTGAGCGATTTGATGAGCTCCATAACCCACTGCCCTTTGGTTGCAGCGGCAGTGGCTTGCGCCGCCGACTTGCGCCATTCTCTCACAGCTTTCGGCAATTCACTTCCGGATGGGCTCGACAAGACAGGTAACGGATGCTTGTCCCACGCTGTCTTGGTGCTCATGATGTACAGCAGCTGATTTTGTTTTGATGAATGTTAGCGAAAAAAAATGTGCGCTGCTGCGCTGTCCTGTCGGACTTTGTGTTCAATACGTCCGCCTGTCAAGGTGTGCGATTGGGTGCGTCTACGCTGCTATGGCGCGACGTGCGATATGTCACGACCTTGTGCGTGAATTGCGAATGCGTCTACGCTGCCAGGGCGTGACGTGCGAATGCGTCGGCGACCTTGCGCGTGACGTGTGAATGCGTCCACGCTGTTATGGCGTGACGTGCAGTTGCGTCTACGCTGTCAGCGTGCGACGTGCGAATGCGTTCACGCTTGGAGCGTGCAACGTCTTAATGCGTTCACGCTTGTAGCGTGCAACGCCGCGATAGCGAAATAGCTGCAGAGGGCTTTATTCCCGCGGGCTCATACCTAATGGATGCCGAGACCGGCAACCGTGGGTTATTAACGGACACAAGACACACACACCTGACAGCCGCAAGGCGTGCCAAGCTATTGCGTTTTACGACGACTTTATTCGTCAAAGGTCACAGCCTATAATAGATCAAACCGTCATCGGTTGCAAGAATCCTCCTCCACAAGAGGCATAGAAAAAACTCCCGCCGGATTCCATCAGACAGGACTTGAAAACTTGCACTTTGATCTTGTGTTGGAGGGCCATGCTGAACGTCCAGATGCAGCGTGTGGCAGAGTCACTATAGAGGTACGTACCTTGAACGAAACGATCACGTAATGATCTTTTCTTGACAAGGCGGTGCTCACGAGGCAATTGAGCGATGAGTCGGCTGCCAAAAGGCGCAGCATAGTTTTGTAGGTGCTGAAGAAAGCCGGCTGCGTGCGATCATGGGGTGTCTGAGGCTTGCCGCGAGTGCCTGGTGAAGCCCAGAGGTAGACTTTCTTATGCTGAAATCTTTGGTCGCGTCATCCCAGAAAGGGATGGGCTTGTTAGCGTGTAACAAAGACGTTGAGCTGCGCTGTTTGACGCAGCCAATTGCACCCTCCACGCGGGCTTGATCTTTCTTCCAGTGAGGGTCACAAATTGTTTCAGAAGCGCAAGTGGAGACGCACGAGTTTTGGAGAGATAATGTTGTTTATTGGAAAACCAATGGGAAGATCAATAATGATCGCACGAGTTTTGGTAGGAAAAGACACAAAATACTCAGTATCTTTATGCATGACCAATTTGAAATACCGATTAAGATCGGGAAGACGGCCTAGACTGCAGGCATCCCCCTAATCCATGCGCAAATTAGTGCCGGGTGGTGAAATAAGTGGTGTTGCAGTATTGGTGCTTGTTGTAGCGCCTTCACCAATGCCGAGATCGAAAGGGTCTTGTGCAGTGTCTGACATATTACGCATTTGAATAATGTCAAGATAGTAAGAAGGGTTCTTTGACGTGTGCAGAAAAAAGACGTGCCATTGTAACAGTGGGATCAATGGCATCTGCGATTGTGCTGAATTCCAAATCGAGGTGCTCTGCAACTGGATTTGCGAGTCGAAAGCTGTAGTGATGGCTGTCGCTACTGGCGCTGCTGTCTTTGAAGTTGACTTGAGCTTGCGTTTAGCTTTCGTTGTAGCTTTCACTTTATGGTGGCGACGACCCAGTGCTGCATCGCAAGCATCGCACCTGTGTACTAGAATGTAGCGTTTCAAATGGTTGCACTCAATACCCTTTGAGTGTAAATTCAAAACTGTTTGGCGATTGTTGCAGTGTCCGTGAGAAGTGTGATAGATTCCCGCCATCTCTCGTCGTTTAAACATGAGCTCGTAGCGTTGCTGAAAGCGTCCTTCAATCCGATCTTGATTGAGGTAAGCAGGTACGTAGCCTCATTATCCACAACGTTGATTTCGTCTAGCATATGGAGTGAATTGCTGAGATCCATAAATGAGCTGCGGGTCGAACGCGTGTCACAGACAGATACGTCTAGTACGACTAACACACAGGGTTTTTCATGACTATTTTGCGTTTGAGCACCCATCACAATGCCAGTAATGTATTTTGCAGGGCCCACGGCCGGCTGCATGAGTAATAATACCCCGGTGCTTCAGGATCCCTGACTTCCGCCCTGCGGCACCTCGTTGTGCACCACTATTGAATACTCTTCTTAGAGCCCGGCCTGTCAGTCCTTTTTCCTGTAAAATGGCATAGATAGTCGGATTCTGAGAACTCAAAGTCGCAGTGGCCGCAGGTGGGATCAGACAACGACCAGTGCAAACATATGCTACTGAGTCACCATGTGCCGAAGAGCGGATCCTTAGCCCTAAAGGGGAATCAACAAGTGCGGTGCCAGTTGGGATTAGATGAATGGACAATGGCTGGTGGAGAATATTGGTTGACGACACACTGGAGAGACACAATTATGTTTTCCCCTTGCGCAAAGCAATTAGCATGCTCTTCTCATCAACACTCAGGCCCTCAATTCGAGGCGTGATAGAGGGAGTTATGAGTGACATCTTCTTTTCAGCACGAATTTTCTTTTTAGCGCCAAGTTCAGGTAGCTCGTTCAACCGAGCACTGGCAGACTAGGCATAGGTCTTAAACCGTGATATATTTCAATTCAGATCATATTTTCCAGCCACGCACGGGGAAAAGTTTCCCACGAAACAGCGCACCCATGTGTCTCATCAGCTTGACTCAGCTCAAAGTTGGTTTCTGAGACCATAGGTGCACGCTTTGCAAAAATTGTGCTGGGGCGCAAAATGGATACCATAGAAACCCTTTTTGAATTTTCACACTGTGTACATTCACCTCAAATCCAAATTGAGATTTGCTGCACGTCTCAACGCGTGTATGAGTCTGGATCAAACGAAGAAGTGTGTCTGCGCCAGGAAAAGAACACGCTAAAGAAGGATGTGAGGTAAGAGCAGCAACGGCATTGCAGGAATAAGTGGTGGAGAGTTTGACTCCAGAACACCTGTGTACTTTGGCTGCCGAAGTAGCAACCTCATACTCCTTGTTCATAGTAACCTCATACTCTTTGATCTGACTATCGTACTTCTCCTCCACCTTGGCACGGTCACTGATGTTGCGGACGTTCGTCCTCTCAGCATGTGCTCTTTCAGCAATTCGAGAAGCTGACGTATCTAAGCATCATGCAAGGTCTCTGCGCGCTGCTGCATCGCTGCCCGGAATCAAGGGGCCATCTTTGGACACGCAATGTCATTTGCCACGTGTTCAGTGCTATCACAAGACTCCGCAAGATCAGTAGCCGTGCCAAGGTGGAGGAACAGTGTGATGGGGTGAGGAGCATGGAGTTGTTACTTCGGCAGCAAAAGTCAACAGGTGTTCTGGACACAAATTTGCCACCACTTATGCCTTCTTCTCTCACCTCATATCCTTCTTTGGCACATTCTGTTTCTGGCGCAGTCGAATTGCGAGTAGCACATTACTTCATTTCAAACTTCAGCCTTGGACCTGCTGCATTCAGCACTGCCTTGATCAATTGACCGTCTGTGAATAGACGTATCGTGTAGCCAGCCTTGCAGCTGCAGGAGCGCACACTGAATATAGCAGTGCTGTTTGTAAACGCTGTCGCCTCTGTGCAGATGCAAGCACTTATCAGACAAGCACGTCTGGTAATGGTCCAGCCAGCAAAGCAGCTGAAGGTTTGTGCAGCTGGCAAAGCAGCGCGGTCAGTAAACGCTGTCGCCTATGTAGCGATGCGAGAATCTACCAGATGATCACGTCTGATGTAATGGCTGGTTCAGCCAGCGAAGCAGCTGAAGGAATTGTGCAGCTGGCAAAGCAGGTGCAAGTTTTGAGATTGCAAGCCGTTCGCGACGGCGGGATATAACCAGAGATTCATCTATTCCGTGTTTACAAAAGACACGTTAGATGAGAAGGGACAAGCTAGAGACACAA
>Ga0335398_10005324_pt1 | contig 17075 bp, 16 predicted proteins | sample BON03_FD_205742 | JGI IMG/M metagenome (GOLD analysis project Ga0335398, IMG submission 205742) | Freshwater microbial communities from Lake Bonney liftoff mats and glacier meltwater in Antarctica - BON-03 (spades assembly) (version 2) | ecosystem: Environmental > Aquatic > Freshwater > Ice >... | reverse complement strand
CATCACGAAAACAAGAAGAAGAAGAAACGGGAAGCATACCATGTCAGGCTCATCTTTAGTCTTTTTGGCATCCTCCTTGGACTTCTTAACATCTTTGTGCTTGAGCTTGTGCTCCTTGTCCTTGGAATGGAGAGGCTTATCACTCGCAGTTGCCTTATCACTCGCAGTGGCGCCAAGACCTACAACTCCACCACCTGCAACACTCGACCCCTTTTCACTGCCTCCCATTTTCGAAAAGCGATCAAAGCGATCAAAAAGATTCTCAGCCATAGCACTTAAGGACTTGAGGTGGTCGCCTCCCCTGTCCACATGCATCCGCCCCTTGAAACATGTACTTGGGTTTACTACCATTATGCATTTGTGTTCTGTGCTTGAAATTGCTGCTTTTACCGCTTTCGCATGCGCCAAGTCTGGTGTGTGCGGCCGGGGGTTGGGCGGGGGGGGGGGGGGGGGGGGGGGGGGATACGAATACGTGTGAGTGTGTAGGTGCGGTATGGTTATGTTGCGACATGCTTGTGTTGCCATGTGTTGCGGCATGCTTGTGTTGCCATGTGTTGCGACATGCTTGTGTTGCCATGTGTTGCGACATGCTTGTGTTGCGATATTCTTCTTCTGCGTGGCTGTCTTTGCAAGTGGCTTTTTGGTACGTGAGCATACACCAGCTGCTTGCACATGTGTGTGTGCCACACTCTGTGCAACATGACGACAGACAGCGAGCGAGACAGCCGCTTAGCAGTCAGGCTTGTAAGCACCCTACTTGCCCACTCGCATGTACGACCTCACAAACGAGACACTAGACACACCAGACACAAAAGTGAGTGACAGCAGACACAAAGATGAGTCAGGACCTCTGTCCTCAAGACACGAGGACAGATGAGATACCTCACGTGAGAGGCATGAGACAACGAGACACATGCCACAGAGATGACCTAGCACACATCAAGACGACCTACCACACATGACGATAACCAATCACACATTGAGATGCGCAACCAGACACCTGAACATTCAGATCAGCAACCACACACTGACGACGGCATAGCGCACACACCACATGGCTCACAGAGACGCGCACATAGACACACACACCAGATGCAGACACAGAGACACACACAAGACCAGCAAAGGGGCCGAGGGCAAATTGAGCTGCAACTGTCTTGGAATCCCACACACCCTCTGTGAGAGAAATAGCACCAACATCACCGCGGATTCCTCCCCCAAGGCCATCTATCTCCTCGCGCTGGCCGCCACAAAAGAGAGCTACGAGCGGACGTTCTTTAGAGGGCGCGCCCGAGGGTGGGTGCACATAAGTGGTAAAGGCGCAGCTCTGCGCGAAGGCGCCGTCGACATAGAGACTCAATGTGCGATTGCAGTGTGTGAAGACCATGTGATGCCACTCTCCATCCGCTGCAAACGAATGCGCATTAAATGTGTTGAAAAAGAAAGGCTGACTGCTTCCCTTGTCTCGTCCTGTGTTTGTGCGTGAGAGTGTGATCAAGGTGCGATGAGGGTGTGTGGTGTATAGATCGGGGCGCGCGTCGGCTGCTGCGCGCCCACTGCATCGCATCATTCACCTGAGGTCATGCAAACAGGGCAGCCCTGCGTTTTCGATTACACTAGCATATAGGCTAGGTTGTTTCGATTGCACTCACCCTATTTGCTGAAATTTGCACAAAGCGCACGCACAATGCATGTGGAGGAGTGTGTATCTGGAGGTGTGTGTCTGGGGCAGGGAGAGAAGACGCTGGGAAAGAGGACAGAGATTGAGGTAGTGGGACGTGAGTGAGTGCGCACACTGAAGCATCTCGCACAGCGCACACTGAAGCATCTCGCACAGCGCACACTGAAGCATCTCCCACAAGATACCTGAGTGAGTGCGCACACTGAAGCATCTCGCAGAATCATCTCCGGCACCCAGCCGCTGAAAATACAATTCAAACATCTGTTCTCCGTCATTCTGCAGCCACCTGCTCAAACATACACATGCATCTACATGTCATGGCCAAGTGGAGGCGTAGGTTGGAGGAGTGGTGGTAAAGCTGCGAGTGCGTAACGTTTCGTAAACATGCACGTGCAAATTGTGGTGCCAAGGCCCTCGGCTGGCAACAAGGCAGCCGCCTTGTTGCACTTGCAACAAGGCAGCCGCCTTGTTGCACTATGCTCGACTGGCATGTTGCAGTGTGGTGCACAAGACCTGTTGGTGACTAGACATCTTTGTGTGGTGGCAAGGCTGAGGCGTGTGACACATGACAAGTTCTCAATGTGATGAATGACACGACATGCATGTCTTGCACTTGAACACCATTCTGTGTCCATAATGCTTCAATCTCAAAATCGATAATCTATTCATTTCTGTTCAATGGTCCATTGTCTCGCTTCTGTGAAAATGTCCATGTCCGGTTTTGGGAGAATCAGGGAAAAATAAAGGCAATATTTTCTCAACCAAAAAAAAAAGGAGGGGAAAAGTCGGACTTTTGATGGTAGGTAAAGCGCGTGGGGTGCAGCTGCTTCGGGGCTAAAGCCCCTCCGCTTGCCGCGCGCCCGATTATCGACTTTGAAATCCACACACACATAGAAGGAGAGAGAGAGACCGGACAAAGCCGGCCTCCTCGCCCATAAAGGACGAGATGCGAATCCAGCAGTTCAATGTGTAGCCCGTTTTGGCCGGCGGGAATTTCTCAATAGGCGCTACCCGCACCCACCCTGGTCGTCCGTTGCTGTGGAAAAAGTGCTCCGGCGATGCACGTTTGCAGATTGCTCCTATCATACGCGCGCACGCACACACACACACATACACGCACGCGCACGCGCGCGCACGCACTCACACACACACACACGCACACACACGCACACATACACATAGAGTGAGTGGAAAGAAGTGCATCATGTTGCTGAAACAAGTGCATCATCTTGCTGAAACAAGTGCATCATCTTGCTGAAACCAGTGCATCATCTTGCTGCCACTTGATCTTGCACAGAAACAGAAACACAAGGACAGGCGCATAGCGTGCAAGCTATGGTCTTGCATCACATGCAAGACCAAGCTCCAAGTCTATAGACATAGATTTCACGCTCACACTGCCAAGGTGCAAGACAGACACATAGCATGCAACCCATGCAACCCATGCAACCCATGCAAGACATGCAAGACAGACCCATAGCATGCAAGACTCGGAGGCGGAAGTCGTCATCGACATCTGATACAGACATGTTGTCTTCTTGGGGCAAGGAAGGAGTGGCGTGCTGGATCAGCGCCGAGAGTTCGTGGGGCGAAATGTCATATTGTCCAATCATGGCCATTGTTTCCATGCACGAATTCTGCACCTCGCTTTTGAAATCGTTATGGGGGTGCGACATGTTGAGAATGGTGCTCAAGGCTTGCATCTTGGAAAAGGTGTAGCTGTTTTCTGGGTCGGCCTTCAAGACATGGCGGAGCGTCTCAAGCATAAGCAGCTGCGCTTCCACGTCCACATGCTGCACCAGCAGCAACATCATCTTGGCAGCATCGATGGAGCGAAAGATGTACTTGGACCGCGCCGCGCCAAACAATTGTGCATACGTCACCTCATCCATCTCGGAATGGTGTAAATCAAAGTCATCCAGGTTTTGTTCCACACCGTCGGAGGACAGGGAAGAGATGGACTTGGGGCGGGCCTTATCGGACGAGAGGGACGAGATGCTTGCACCACGCCGGTGCCCACCCGTTCGAGATGACCCTTCACTCCGTCTTGAAAGAGAGGCGCTTTCGCTTTTGGCATATGTTTCAGCATTTGCCGTATCCGCAGCTGACAAGATTCCAGATGCGTGACTCTCATGCATATGAGTAGAGGTCATCTTGGCGACGTAGAGAGGCGCAGGGCGGCGGATGTTGAGAATCGCATTGCATTGCAGCAACCAGGGAGAGAGCTTGGGAGCCATTCGGAAGTTGAGACTCACAATACCCGTGTGCACATTCGAGTCGTGAGGTACCCCCTCTATAGGCCCAAGGCTGGCCATCTGGAAGAAGGCCTCGATCACAACAAGATCAAACGTGGGTCTGGGCTGACTCAAGGCACTCTCACCCACGAGATGTGACAGCTTTTCGAATCCGATGCGTGCCTCAAAGGAGCTCTTCAGTTTGTCGGATGCCGAAACAAGAGTGGCGAGACTCAGCAACGCTTCACGTGCAATGGCTGGCCCGCCATGCACCATCGTCTTGACCAGTGACTGCATAGCACCAGAATCGCGCAATTGATTGCGCAGTTGCTGGCCCTGCTCGCCCATGTCCAACTCATACAACCACGACCGCAACATATGCAGACACATGAGCCGCTTCTTGACGCCCATCCGTGCGGTGTCAAGGAGCTTGACTATGTGCCGCGATAGATCGTGGTGATCCCAGCTCATGCTGTTTAGCTCTAGCACCATCCACACACTCATTGAAGACACCTGCCACCGTCCTCGTCAGTATCTAGGTGTGGCAGTAACTGGGGCAATAGGGCGCGCGGCGGCGGAGTTGCTCTGGCGCGCGGCAAGCGGAGGGGCTTGGGCGCGCGGCGGCGGACTTCCCGACGCTGCCGCGCGCCACCCGAAGTTCCGACCCTCGGACACCCTTTTCCCCTCTGTTTCTGGGCCCCAGGGTTTGATTCACGTCTCGAAGCAAATGTGCGTGCTATGGATTTGTTTTTGGTACCCGCCGCCGCTGCGCGCCCCCCTCTCTTGTGTTACAACTTGTTGTGTACAGTGCAAAGCGTGACATCAGGAGTCGAACAAGAGACACTGAAAAGAAATGCAAAGCGTGACATCAGGGGTCGAACAAGAGACACTGAAACAGGGAGACACCACGAGGCAGTTGGCAGGTGTGCACACGCGTCACGCGTCATCAACATGTTTGACCCCAAGGACACCTTTGCCTGAGAAGACAGGCAAAAAGACTTGCGGATCATGTGGATCATGTGACATACATGGATCATGTGGATCATGTGACATATGACATATAGAATACCGACTCGCACAAGTCGCTTAAAATGGCCTCAGAAAGCATATCAAAGCCGCCAAGCGCCTCAAATTGCAAGGGCTTGTCAACGGAGAAGCTTCTCATCTTAGCAAACGAATCCAAGCATCGCGCTTGCTTGTCGTCGGGTGGTCTCAGGTCGAGTGATACGAGATGTGCTAAAGCCTCGAGCAAGATGATAAAGGCATTCTCTTTCGTGCTTCTTTGCCCCATACTGCTCCGTATAAAACGCACTAACGTCCGGGATGTCTCTTCTTCCTCCTGCCCTCCCCGACAGGCAGGCGAGCGCTGTGCGGTAGTAGTTGATACATCACGGTTGCCTGGCGCGTGAGTGGTTGACGTTTCAAGCTTGCCGCCCGAGCGTGACCAACCCGCCTCGTCGCCAGAGGGTGCCGGCAGTGAGCACAACCTGCCGTCGCTACCTGCTGCTGCTGCCGATGCTGCCGGCTGTGACAGCGCCTCTGACACTACTTTAGCATATCCATGTGCTAGCTCTACCTGAGGGCTGCTGTGAGTTGTGCCAGTGGTGCCGCACGAATGTGCGGATGCCGGCGCAAAGATGTGGTGCTTTAAGTGCTCTCTCGCCAATGATGCATCGGGCGACATGTCGAGTGGTACATCATTTTGCGGTACATCATTTTGCAGCACAAGCCGCAGCGTCGTGATGATGTTTTGGGTGACGGCGCGCGACAAGCCTGAGAGCTTGCGGGAGTTTCTGTCGCGCAGCAGGTCGCTTGCGCAGTTGAGTAGCTGCAAGCGCACTGCTGGGTGGATGTGCTGCTGTGACATGGCCATATTCAGAATATCTTCTACCAAATCGTAGTCGTGGCGACTGAGGAGGACAGCGGAATAGCTGAGAGTCTCACGAATCTCTTCCATGAGGCGATATTCAGCACGGCTTGCCAGCACAGCACCTTCCATGCCCTTGGGCATTTGCAGCCGAACAATGCCCTGCAACAGCGAATCAAACCCGCTAACCCGTCGTACGCAAACCACATTCAGAGCATTCATAATAAGGAGCTCCTGCACACATAGCACGGCGCGGCGGCGCACTTCGAGATGACAGTCAGACGAGACCAGCCGCAGCACCAGCTCCAGAGCGTCAAGATTTTTCACGGCCTTTTCCGGCGTGCCATCTAGGATGATGCTCTGCATGATACCGAAGACATCTTTGAGAAACATGAGGCTTGCTGGCGACTGATAATCGGAGATACTGTCGAGCATTTCCCGAAGGAATCCGTAGCCCTCAATATTTTTAAACTCGCGCTGGTTGCGCTTGCTGTTGCGGAGCAGTTTCGAAATGGTGGACATCAGATCAAGTTTGACATCACGTGCAGCCTCAGCCAATTTCGACGTCAAGGTCGTCAACGCTCCTTGCACGCCCATAATTTCTTTCATGAGCTCGTCGTCTAGGCCATCGCCCTGCATATGCTCGGTGGCAAGAAAATCTGCAAAGGCGCGGGGCGTGAGATTGCGCTCAAGTGGCGAGGGCTCCATTTCAAATAACTCTTTCACCTCCAGCTCTACCTCTTCAATACGGCGCGCCACAGAGATGTGCGACAGCGGAAACTCTACACGCTCGTCTCCCACCAGACTTGCACAATCGCTGTTGGCATCCATCTCCTCAGTGGGCTCTGTGTACTGACCGCCCATGTACTTGTGTGCCTGTGCCACTGCTGCCTTGGTGGTGGACCATATGGTGGAGGGGTTGAGAGCAAACTTAATGCCATACTCCTCTGTTTTTGTTGCAGCATTCTGGACTACCTTTTTGAATCTCGGCGGCGCGTCTGCTCCCGCAGCTGCTGCCTCGCTGTCATGTGCCTCGATGAGGTGGGACAGAGTGCGCATAGCCTCCTTGCCGAGATGGTCAGGTGATTCTTGCAGCACGCGAAGTACTTTGCGGTATCCGTCAAGCCTGCAGATTTCCAGTCGGCACTCCATGGACTGTGCCATGACCCCGATCATGCGCAGCGCAATCTTTTTGGCCTCAGGCGACTTGACGTTTTCGAGTAGCGACAACAGCCGCTTTGTCACCTGTGGCGCGTCGATTGTGGCGATACCCCGGTACTTTTCTTCCCTGATAATGAGCTCGGCCACAGTTAGCGCCTTGCTCACCGTCTCTGCAATGTGGTAGGCCACCTCGGGATCCGAGGCCTGCTGCGTCCAGCCCGCCAGTTTGGACATGGCCTCCGGGCTGCTCAACGCAGCACCAGCATGCGTCGTGAGCTTTTCGGTGTTTTGTCGCACCCTGTCGACGAGCTTTGCGTCCACCGACCCGCTCGCCTTTGATACCATACCCTTGACCTTGGTGGCCACCTCGGCTGGGCTGGTGCGGCCGGCACCGTTGCTGGCTTCCTCGTGCTGAGCTAGGCGAGCCTTCTCAGCTGCCAATTCCTCTGCGTCCATGGCATGCCGGTCAACGAGCTCGAGCAGCGACAGCAGCAGCTCGGAGCAGTCCCCGTAAAAAGCATTCAGAGACGACGACGACGACGATTTGCTAAACTCGGACTTGAACTCATGGTAGGCACTCTGGAAGGCCTCAAGAAAGGTTGAGAGCTTCTGGCTCACAAGGACAAGACGGCCATCTGACTTACTGAGCTCTGTCTGCGCTACCTCCTTGTAGTCGGTCCACAGACGCTGCACACGCTTGTACGTATTGTACTTATGCCACGTCTTCATTTTCTCGGGGCGCTGTGGGACCACACGAGGGCGAGGGCGGCAGCCCCACACCCGTGTGCGGTCCAGTTTCTGTGATGGCAACGCACACAAAAAAGTGAAGCACCTATCTTTCCATTTCGCAAAATGCACTTGTCAACTTTGTACATGTTCGTGGGTTTCTGATTTTGGCGGTCTTTCAGAAAAATCGAAATCACTCCAAAAAAGGCGCTGGCGTGAGTAGTCCTGTATATATCTTGCTTCTCTCCCTCGAGTTGGTTCTTTCTGTCTCGCGTGCGCACGCTCTCTGTCTTGCCATCTCTCTCTTTCTCTCTCTTCCTCTCTCTTGCTCCTTCTCTCTCTCGCCCCCCTTCTCTCATCGCTCTCTCTCCTCCCCAGCAATTCGCCTCTCTATCATTCTCTCACTTTCTGCCCATCCCCTGCCCCTCTATCCACGTACCTCCTTCTTTCGTTACTTCTTGCTGTCGTGCTGTCATCCTCTCTCTCTTTTCATTCATTGCTTGTCCCATGCTCGCTCTCATGTTCACTCTATTGCTCGCCGTCGCGCGTGTGTGTGTGCGCGCGCTCTCTGTCTTTCTTTTTCTCGCTTGTTTGGTCGCTCGCGCTCTCCCTCGCTCGCGCGCACGCGTGCTCTCTTCCCCCTCCCTCTTATCTTTTTTCCTCTCTCTCGCTACGTTCTATCTTTCTCTGTCTCCCTCATTCTTTGTCTCTAACTCTGTCCCTTTCTCTTCTTGCTCTTTATTTCTCTTCCTCTGTCTGCCTCTCCTTTTCTTTCTCTTGCGCTATCTCCCTTTCTTGCTCCCGCTTGCCACCCTCGCCACACCCCTTCCTTCCGCTCCCCCTCCCCCCTCTCTCTTTTGTTTGCTCCCTTTCTCTTTCGTGCTCTCTCTCTCTCTTGTGCTCTCTCTCGTGTGCTCTCTCTCTCTTTCTCAGTTTCGCTTATTCCTTTTCTCGTTCACGCTCTCATACTCTTTGCTGCTCTTGCTCTCTTGCTCTCCCCCCTCTCTCTCCTTTTCCACGCCCCTTTCCTCTCGCTTTCTCGGCGTGCGAACGTTGCGTTTGTGGTATCTGTGCGTGTCTGTTTGCTTGCAAACTGGTTTGCACTTCAGACTGGCGACTAGGAAGACTGGCACGCTTGGGCATGGTTGGCAAGGTTGATTAATAGATAGCACTATTAGGTAACACTGATATGTAATAGTCAACCTTAATAGTCAATCTTCGTGGCCGTCTACAGGCGACCAAGGGGAAATCTATGAATGTCAGAAATGTGTGTGCAGGAATTCCTGATTGACGGCTGCGTCAATCAGCCGATCTTTCAAAAATCGGTGATTTTCCGGGGTTTTCCGGCGTTTTCTGCGCGCCTGCAAGCGCTCGGCAAACAGCACAGATTTGTTGCGACTCGAATTTCTCGACCTGCAAACAGAGGAAAGATGGTGTCTGAGGGCCGGGATTTCGGGACTTTGGGTGGCGCGCGGCAGCGTAGCGCCCAAGCCCCTCGGCGACGCGTGCCATTCGGTTACCTTCGCATTCACACAGATTTGTTCTGGTTTCTTCTTTTTTAATATTTGTTGGCAATCCGACTTCTCTGAGGATCAAAAATGGCGTGTGGTACGCGCGCACTCAGTTACCTTCGCGCCAATACGGAATTTTCAAAGATGCCAAAACCCAATTTTTTCCATTCCTCCTACAACACCCAAGTACACCCTTTCCCAGATTTGCCCCTGGTCGACTGTTACTGCCCACTCGTGGATTTTCGATTCTCTGGTCAATGGTCCTGTTCTGGTGGGCGTGCAGCAGTTTAGAGCAAACGAAATCACCTGGCAACACACCCACATCATCCCACTCTCACTCTCTGTCCCTCTCTCGCACACGCACACACGCACACTGTCTCTCAGGATATAGTGGCGTCGGGCTGAAGCCGCCGCCGCGCGCCCCCGAAGTCGGATTTGTGGTAAGGCTACCATCCCACTGCCGTGCGGCGCCGTGCGCCCCGCGGGATCAAGCTTGTACGTCACCTCACCCCTGACTGTGGGGTCTGTACTGTCAGTGACTGTGGATGGGGAGACGTCGAGAATTAGCCCCGGAGACGTTGGGTGGGCGGGTTGATGGGCAATGGGTGCAGGTGGGTCGTCATTAGGCGGCCTCAAGTCGTCAATAGGCGGCCTCAAGGACTCATCAGCCGGCAGCCTCAAGGATGCAGACCATCCCCCAGCCAACAGGCAGTCATCTTCTTTGCACGCGTGGCCGGCGACAGGCAGTGAGGGCGCAGAATTGGCGTCGAGTGGGAGCGCTCCTCTGGGTCCTCCACGACAACGTGTCGCATACAAGGGACCCAAGGTGGCAGGCTTGGTGGGCGCCTCGCGAGATGGTTCCACACACTCGCGAGATGGTTCCACACCCCCCTTTGTCGCAAGTGTGCTGGCCCGCTCCCAGACCTGGCGAGATGCTTCAGTAGAACGAGGTGCTTCAGTAGAGCGCCGGCCGCGAGTCAAAGGCGGCAGAGGCAGCATCAGCAGTGGCTACTCAAATGTTGTACAAGCCGGTGTCTCGTTAGTGCTACCGTCAGACAGCCTGAAACACAAGAGTGATGGGGTTGCTGGGCTTGGGCGCTCGCTGCTTGTGACTGCCGATGGCCTCCTGAACGCTGGCGACATTGAGAGTGTGGTCAAGCAGCGACGCCACCTGAAAAAAATGCCGTCAGCCGCCTCAGTGGGTGTGCAGCGCGTGGAGCTCGCGGAGGAACCCCTGAACCTCGCCCCCAGGCAGCAGCACCGCGTTCACAGCATGGCTGGCATTGAACAGGAGCGGCCGGGCTTGGCGCATGCCCGCAGAGTGCATACACCCACGTCCTCGCGCGCTTCCAGGTTTGCCTCCTGTCTGCCTCCTGTTTTTGCTGGTCGTGAGAGGTGTGGTATGTGCGGTGCTATGCGATGGGGCGCGCGACAAGCGGAGGGGCTTTAGCCCAGGAGCCGCCGCGCGCCACTCGCACTCAGCCAGAGCACATACGGACAGGAATCAGCCCTAAAATCCAATTTTTTTTCGACAAAATCGTGTTGAGCCGGGGGATAGGTTCAACCTGGTTTTGTGGGCTCAAATGTGTTTGCGGTGTGTTCAGACGGTGCCAATGGGGCCCAATAGAGGATTATTACACAATAGTGTGCGAAAAAAATTGAGAAAATTTTCTGTTTGTTGCAAAAAGAAAATTTTAGGATGCAAACAGAAATTTTTTTTTGCAAATTTTAACAAAAAGAAAATTTTCTCAATTTTTTTCGCACACTATTGTGTAATAGACGGTGCCAATGGGGCCCAATAGAGGATTAAAAAAAAATTATTTGAAAAAAAGGTTTTGGTTTTCAACAAAATTTCAAGAAAAATACGTGTTGATCCGGCTCAACCCGAAGTTATGTATGAAAATACCAGTTTCAACCGGCTAATCACGCTTTTTTGAAAAAAAACGGGTTGAACCGGCTCAGCACAAATTTTTGGAAAACAAAACAAGTTGAACCGGCTCAACCCGTTTTCTTGAAAACATTCTTTTTCTATCCTGTCCATCCAGGCTCAACCCGATTTTGTGGGCTCAAAACGTGTCTCGGGTGTGTGGAGACGGTGCCAATGGGGCCCATTTGATGATTGGCGCAAATTTTGGAGCGAAATAATCGGGGGAAAAAACATTTCGGGTTGAGCGAATTTTTGAACAAAAATCTTGTTGAGCCGCCTCAACCCGAATTTTCAAATACAAATCGGGTTGAGCCGGTTCAGCCCGAATTTGCAAAGCTAATCGAATTGAGCCGGCTCAACCCGAATTTTTCAGTCATCAGCCCTGCTGGGACCTATAATCGGGCGCTCCCAGGAACAAATGAGCCCACCACAAGACACGTGCCCTGCAATGATACGACACCAAATCAAGCTCCCCTGCCCTCGGAGCGCCGGCGCCTCACGAGCGCCGCGCTTTCTTCGCTACGCTGCCCGACACCACCTCGGGCTGGCGGATCTCGTGCATGAGAAAAATGAGGTGCCTACCACGAGGGGAGCCCCGAAGCTGCCACGTGCACGGTCCGCCCGTGTTGGTTGGCATCTAGCTGCATCGCTTTGCATCTACCAGACTTGTTGGGCTGTCACGCAAGCTGGGTGCGCGGCTGTGAAGGGGCTTTAGCCCCAAGCTGCCGCACGCCACATGCTCACGACTGAACCAGGGAGATTTTTTTCATTTTTCATTTTTCCAATTTTTTTCTATTTTTCTCGACATGCGGCGGTCGAGCAAAAGCCGACTTGCGACATTCAGTCGCAACTTTGGTGTTCCGTCGCAAGACAGTTGCAAGTCGGCTTTTGGCCGACTTGTGGCCGCCGCAAGTCGAATAAAAAAAGAATTGAACATGAAAAAAGAAACTGAAACTGAAAAAAGTTACTTTGGCAAAAAAAATCGGAAATTGACTTGCGGCCGCAGCAAGTCGAAAAAATGAAAAAAAATTGGGCAGTTGAGCCGGGTTGTTCGTGTGTTTAGCCGGCCTGCTTGCCGAGGAACACTACTTCTTCGGGTGGGCGCGCGGTAGCTCTCGTCAACTCTGTTTAACTCTGTCCAATTCTTTCTAAATCTAACTATGTCACACTCTCTCTAACGATCTTTAAGTCTCTCCAAGTGCGTCTGACTATCTCCAACTCTCTCTAAACCTCTCTAGATATTTCGAACTCTCTCGAACTACGTCTAACTTTGTGTAACTGTGTCGAACTCTCTCTAACTAGGTCTAACTCTCTTTTACTATGGTTAACGATTTCACCGTTGCGCGCCCCAACCCTTGTGTTATGGCCCAAGTGTGTGCGGGAGTCAAAGTGATAGCGTGCAAAATAGTCCTCGTGGCGATGAAGACCCGAGTTACATCCTAGTTGTGCGTGCTGTGTGTTGATGCAGACCCAGGCTGACATGGAAGTTGTGCTTCTTGTGTGTGGAGTCTCCACAATGCCCCGCGCATGAGGATGTGTGCACCGAACTTTTTGTCGTTCTCTAAATATTTTTGGCGGTACCGGACACTCCATAGGGGGGGTACGGGACCTCCACGTAGGGGTTCAAGGGACCCTCTATGGGAGGACCCCTCACCCTCATTTTTGGCCCCCACGGGACCCTCCTCTCTGCGGTCCGCTGCGACGGTCCGCTGTGGACCGTAGAGAGGAGGGCCCCGTAGTGCCAAAAACTGGGAAAATGTGAACTCCAGAGACAGCAGTTCCTCGAAGATGGAGACTCGCGGACCGTCGGGAGGAGGGTCTCTTTGGGCAAAATGGAAAAGAATGGGATCCAGACGACACACGTCCTCATAGGTGTGGTATTCTGGAGACTCGCGCACTGAGGGTCACTTGCTACTTGTGCGTGCTATGTGGGAATGCAGCAGGCCATGGAGCGGGCGACGAGCTGCACGAGACGCAAGCCAACATGTGTGGTCCGACGACGATGACAGTATAGACCGAATGCGTGAGGCTGCCCACAGTCGATGCCAAGCTCGAGGCAGGCACCTGGAGGCGCGACTGCGCAACGTAGCTGCACACTTCAAAGTCGTGCTGCGACCCTTGGCGCACCCGCATTCCGAGCAACCTGCGCTAACTGCAAGTGCGAGTGCCAGCAACATGTCTGTTGCGAGTGGCAGCGGCGCCATGAGGCCAGCCGCTCTGTCAAGGCCACTCAATGCACCACTCAATGCACCACTCAATGCACCATAGAATGCGCCACTCAATGCACCACCCAATGCACCACTCAACGCACCACTATTTGCACAAGCTTGCTTGCACGGAGCGGCACTTTGACAAGATGCCTCGACGCGCGGCGGCGAGAAGCTGCTGCGCGCAGCAGCAGATCGCGCGATCGCGCGATCAAATTGCAGGGACATTTGCAAGTCAGCTTTTTCGCGGTTTAGGGATCGCGTTTTAGGGATGCATACGTGCGAAACGTGAAAACGCGAATGACACGACCTGCCACGGACTTGTCCTCTCCTTTCCTATCGATCTTGGGGTTGTTTTGTTCCCTCTTTTTCCGTTCCGCCCATTTTTTTGTTGGTATTTTGTTACAAACTTTGAAAACTAAAATGTGGCATGGACTCCACACAACAAAGCTGTCCCTCACAAGCCGTCAAATACATGATGCCATATACACATACATTGCCACAATTCAACACAATATACAGATTGGAAGCACACGCTACTGTTATTTTGTAGACTTGGCCACAGCCTTACCCTCCGTCCACACAACTCGACTCGCCTGCACTCTCACAAATTGCAGCTTCACGGGCAAAATATGACACCTTCTCAAGGAAAACTCCCGTAAAGTAGGCATCCGGGTAGACGGTGCAACATATTTGAAAGGAGTTGGGACACAAGATTCCTTGTTTAAGTTGTCCCAACTCGCGCAATGTCCCATCTGCGACGTCCCAAGTTGAGATGGGACGTCCCTAGTCGGGGGAAAATAGGGACGTCCCAAGTCGGGGGAAACAGAGTTTGTTCATAATCTTGCGGCACGCGGCAGCTCGAGGCCGAGCGCCCCAGCCCAGATGGCTGCTCTCTCTTGACACAGATGACTTCGTGGTAGACAATCGAGACCGGCAGGCCGATTTAGTCGTACAATCCCTGCCTGATCACTACCTTCAGAAGATATTTGAGCCCTCCTGAGACTCCATCAATGAGATGGAAACGAAAGAAGTCCTTAGACTTTTCAGAATCAGGGCGAGGGTTCGAGTGGCGCGCGGCCTCAAAGCTTCCGCACGCCCAAGATCTCCAACGCCGTGTGCCCCGACAATCATCAAGTTGAGGAATCAGAAAGATAGATTGAGACAAAAGTGTTGAGGGGACCTGTATCTATCTGTACAGGGTTATGGACTAGAAGTGAATTGATACTAGCTTGATTGACTTGCCTGACAGCAGCACCAGCTAGGCTGACAAGAACAAGAGTGCCCATTGGCATCAACGCCCTCTGCAGTCAAGTGGAGGAGTGTCTCAAGGCATTGCCACTGAAGAAGAGTTTGAAGTGCTCAAAGCACGCAATTGAAATCGCTTGCGACGGCATGAAAAAGAGTACTCGCGCGCCCGCCCCCTTGAATAAGCCCTTGAACCCCTGCCACCCTCACATCACCACATTCCCACCCGCTTCCTCTGGTTACTTGAACTTCCTCTATTATCACACTATCGAGCAACAACACACACCACACCTTCGAACTCAAAAGGAATCACTTAAGTTTGCATACATGCGTGGAGGCATACGGGTATACATGCAAAGAGTGTCATGTGCGCACAGATACACACACACTAGTCACACTTTTTATGTTTTGGGTCAGATTGAATGTACTGGTGTGCGGCAGCGAAGGGGTATGGGCGCGCGGCGGCTGAGCACAAAGCCGCCATGCGCCACTCGAGTTACCCTTGCGACCTGTAGAATTCCTGTTCAATTTTTCTTTTTTTCCTGTTGGGTGCGTTTCTTTGAATTTCATGTGTTTTTCCTTCGCGGGGAGAATTTAGTCCCTGTGCGAGGAGAGGTGAGTGTTAGCTCTCCTCGCACAGGGGGGAAAAAAGGAAACAATGTATATAGGAAAAGAAAAAGGAAAAAATTCCAAGTTGACCGTCATTCAAACGCAAAGGTAACCCGAGTGACGCGCAGCAAAGGTAACCAGAGTGACGCGCAGCAAAGGTAACCCGAGTGACGCGCAGCAAAGGTAAACCGAGTGACGCGCAGCGGCTATGGGCCTAAAGCCCCTCCGCTTAACGCGCGCCCCTGGACAACAAAATTCGCAAAAAAATCGACGCGCGGCGCCGCAACTTGGAGGAAATTAATGAAAGTATGCTTTCGTTAACTTCCGACGCGCCTTTATTAAGAGTCTTCTTGTGTATACCCATATATACATACATGTATTTATATGTAGAGAGGGAGGAAAGGGGGGGGGAAGGGAATGGAAGGTGGGAGGGGGTTGAAAGGAAAAAATGGGAGGACCTCAACACGAACAATACTGGCAAGTGCATCCAAGAAGCCCTGCTCCCCCCCCTCCATGTCACCCACCACTAACTCGCGCAAGAGTCAAGTTGAAGCGCAGATTCCAAAATGTGTCCGCACACAACAACATCAATTTGTGCATGTGTGTGGATGTATGCGTGCGCGTGGGTGTGCGTGCGACCGTGCGTGTGTGCGCGTGTGCAGGCGGTCGTGTGTATGTGTGTCTGGTTTTGTGTGCATGATTGGCACCGTATAGTGAAAAGGCAGAGGGGCAGGACGACGAGGCTTGGAGGCGGCGGTGAATGGAGCAGGACCTGGTGTGCCTTGTAGTTGCACACCGCCACGTACTTGCACACCACCCTCGACCATTGGTGCTGGCGCATGAGCACCTCGTGCCATGGCTCCTTGACGAGCGAGTGGAGCGGCTCGCTGAAGAGGGTCTGGAGCGAGAACGCCCGCGTCGAAAGCACCTCCTTGAAATGCAGCGGCCCGTTGAACTTGGAGCCTTAACTTGGCCATATCTGCCCACTACCAGTTCTCAGGGGTCAGTGCATATAATTCGGGAGTGCAGTCTCAAAAATGCCACAGTCCCGAGAAAAAGACCAAAACCAGCAATTCTTTTTTTCCTTCCAAACAACAGAACAAAAACAAAAATCTGTTGTTCTGGAAAAACAACAGATTTCATTTCGAAACGCACACGGATCTCAAAACAGAGGAAGGACCACTTGTCCGTTTGAAAACCTTGCTTATTTGAGAGGAAAACATATGGAGGGAAAGTGTGCATTTTTGAGATTCAGGAAGTACACACCTGGACCGTTGGTAAGGAAGCTAGCAAGAGCCCCAGCAGCCGCGCCGTGCAACAGCGCATACCCTCCTCCCACCTGTCCCGCCCCCTCAGATGGGTGATTATCTTGACTGGTTGGCGATGGCTGAATGTCTTGACTCCTTGCACATGCACCACTGCTTGCAGGTGTGCGACTGTGCATGTCAATCTGAGCGGATTGATGCAAAGCACGAGCATTGTCTGATCTCCAACCTCGAGCACTTTCTATTTGTTGTTCTCTGTACTGAATGTGCGCAGCTTTGAGGCGCTCATAACAGAGGAAGTAGATCGCTGAAAACGGGCCGAAGGACGCCAGGGTTGCTCCATATCCCTGAGGTTCACACGTACAGAAAGAAATGAGGACTCGAGGGTGGCTCGATATCGCTGCCGTATCCCGTGATAGATAGCTGCAAGCATCACATGCCGTATCCCGTGATAGATAGCTGCAAGCATCACATCCAACCTGACATGACATATGACATGCGTGATACATAGGTGCAAGCATCACATCATACATAGGTGCAAGCATCACATCATACATAGGTGCAAGCATCACATCATACATAGGTGCAAGCATCACATCATACATAGGTGCAAGCATCACATCATACAAAGGTGCAAGC
>Ga0335398_10005318_pt1 | contig 17090 bp, 17 predicted proteins | sample BON03_FD_205742 | JGI IMG/M metagenome (GOLD analysis project Ga0335398, IMG submission 205742) | Freshwater microbial communities from Lake Bonney liftoff mats and glacier meltwater in Antarctica - BON-03 (spades assembly) (version 2) | ecosystem: Environmental > Aquatic > Freshwater > Ice >... | reverse complement strand
ACACACGCACACGCGCGCACACACACACACACACACACACGCACACACTCCCTCACACACACACACACACACACACACACACACACACACACACACTCATACAAACACACACATACACACCACACACGCGCGCGCGTGCGCGCGCGTTCACCCTCTCTCTCTGACATATCTCATTTGAATGTGTGAAAAAGACTCATGCACACATCTCGGGCCTCATGTATGCACATGCACAAATCGCACACACACACAAGTGCACATATATATGTAAATCTATATATATATATACATATGTATATTCATATGTATGATTTATTTGTACCAATTACAAATGGGTCGAAGCACACACAGGAACATATGAGTGAGTCATGGCACATATGAATGAGCCATAGCACACATATGAACACACGATTGAGGTATGGCACACCTATGAATGAGTGAGTCGTGGCACGTATTAATGAGTGAGTCATGGCACACACATGAATGCGCCATGGCACGTATGAATGAGTCACGTCGCACATGTTAATGCGTCATGTGGCGCATATGAATCAGTCACACCACGCACATCAAATCACATACGCATTTGAAGAATATGCTGATGTGCTATTCAAAAGTGCACACACTGCATAACAACCACCCAATCCAATGAGTCATGGCACGCATATAAATGAGTCACGTATCACATGTCAATGCACATTGTATCACATATGAATGAGTCATGTCAAACACATAAAATCGTGTATTCAGTTGAAAAATACATTGATGAGCTATTCAATGGTGCACAAACTGCGCAACGACCCTGCCGCCGGCTGCACAGCCCAGCGCCAAAAGCAGTTTACTCCCAAAAAAATGGTACCTCTTTTATGATTACGTACGTATACGTATGCTACTATAATTGTATACACAAACATGTGTATAGTATACACAAACTTGTGTATATAGCTGCATCGCTCAGCGCCAAAAGCAGTTTACTCCCAAGAAAATTGTTCCTCATATATGATTACGAACGTGTACGTATGCTATCATATCTGTACGCACACACCTTTGTATAGTATACACAAACATGAGTATATAGCTGCATCACTCAGCGCCAACAGCAGTTTACTCCCAAGACAATGGTACTCTCTCTCATATATGTACAATTATATATATGTATATATGTATGCTTTCAAATCACTTCATATATTATTCTTTGTATGAAGTTGCTGATAAAAATGTGTATATGGCTGCACCAAAAGCAGTTTACTCCTAAGAAAATGCTACTCGCTTACATATACATACAATGGTATACAATTGTGTATGTATAAGCATGCCATTATATATGTATGTTCATACAGGTCATACAGCTGCACTGCCCGCACAAAATATATAGTGTTACTCCCAAGAAAACTGAATATCATATATATGATTCTGTAGACATGTATGTAAACATGATCCTGTATAAACGTTTGCACATTTATAACTATGCATGCGATATACATATATATATATACATATTATATGTATGTATATGTATTACATAATTACACACGCACTTACACACGCATACACACGCACGCACACGCACCAATAGAGAGCGAGAGATATACATACATACGCATTTTGACTACACGTGCGCTCGTTAGTTCATGGGGAAACGTAAATATGTAAATATCTTACGCACACACACGCAAACACGCACACGCACAAACACGCACACATAAATACATACAGAGAGGGAGAGAGCGAGTCACATGTATATACGCATATTGACTGCGCGTGCGCTCGTTCGTGGATAGGAAAAACTCTTCAAGTTCATGGGTACGTGCTACGAAATCCTTTTCTCAGGCAAAACCAAAGCGGGACTTGGCACTTGCACGCAAGATGCCGACTGTTACACTCGCTGCGAGCAGCAGTCTACTGGTATGTCACGATGTCATGAATAAAACTGAGTGTGTCTTGCATTTGAATGTTACACAACGAGTTGTGAGTCGCAGTCTGGAGGTACTTCACGAGTCATGGTGTGCATAGAAAAATGAGGTATTGCAGTACACATGGAAACGAGTCAAGTCACACGTAGGAATGAGGCACGTCGCACATGGGAATGAGTCACGTCTCACACAAGATTGTAGCACTTGCTGTGAGCAGCAGCATTCTCGAGGTATGTCACGCGTCATGTCGCACATTTCGATGAGTCATGGCACACATAGGAACGAGTCATGCCATGGATGCAGCGCAGTAGCAGTGGCAACGTGTGTGTGCCTTAGGTGCAACGCGATAGCACTGACGGCTACACTTTAAAGTGTAGCCCCCCTTACAAGGTTTTGAACATCCACGAAATATTTGTACGAGTCACGAACATGATGCATCGTGCGTATGTTTGCAGGTATGATGGAAGGATATGCAACCTCCCTCACGGGGACTTGTGTATATATCATTCACCAATTATGTGTCTGAGTCACGAACTGGATATATGTGCAGGTATGATGATGGGTGGGGGCGACAGCAAAAAGTGCAGCCCCCCTTAAAAGGACATGTTTGTATATCATCCATGAACTGTATGTAACACGCACTAAATGTATGAGTCACGAACTGGATACTTCTGTAGGAATGATGATGGGAGGAGGAGGCGGCGGCGGCGACAAAAAATGCATCCCACCTTACGAAGATTTCGAAGGCCCCTTTTTAGACTGTGGCATCGGTAATATTTCTCAAAAGTCAGCTCGCTACTCAATGTAATATGTACAATGTGTAAATGTACCATATATAAAGCTACTCAATGTACTATATATATAAAGCTAGCATTCTTGAAATTGGCGGGTTAGGCTGCTAAGTGTAGTGTGTCGTAGCTCGCTACTCAATGTACTGTATACAATGTCTACACGATTTCGAAGGCCAGTTTGTAGACTGTGGCATCCATAAAAATTCTCAAAAGTCAGTTTGTCACTCAATGTACTATATACAATAACTGTAGAGCTGACTTTTGAGATTTTTTTGCAGACAATATGGATGTGCAACTCCTCAACTGGCTTCGCAAAAAGATTGGTCTTTCTGTTTTTCTCTCTATGTCCGTCTCTCTCTCTTTGTCTGGATTGCCCTCTACCCTTCTCTCTCTCTGCCTCTTTCAACTTTCAATGTCTGTGTCGCTGTCGTTGCCTCTGTTTCTGTCTCGGTCTCGATCTCTATCCCTATCTTTGTCTTTGTCTCTGCCTCTGCCTCTGCCTCTGCCTCTGCCTCTGCCTGCGTCTTTGTGTCTTTATATCCGGATGTTGTTGTGTTTGGTCTCTGTCTCTGTCTCTGTCTCTGTCTCTGTCTCTATCTCTATCTCTATCTCTGTCTCTGTCTCTGTTTTTGCCACTCTCTGTCTTTGTCTCTGCCTCTGTCTCTGTCTCCGTGTCTGTCTCTGTTTCCTTCAAAGAGTGGACTCTTGAACAGAAGCTCAGTACTGAAATTTCAGTAAATCCTGCGAATGCCTGGCACAAATTCAAGAAAATTGGGTGTCTGCCACTTGCATCGACTGGAATCTTTCGCCTCCATCCCGCTGTGGGCGGTGGAATTGTTGTACCTTAAGTGTATCAATATGTGATATGACTCATACATGTACATGCGACATGGATCACAAATATGTGTAATATGACTCATATATGTGTAATATGACTCATATATGTGTAATATGACTCATATATGTGTAATATGACTCATATATGTGTAATATGACTCATATATGTGTAATATGACTCATATATGTGCGCAGGTGTATCTGCAACAGAGCCCCTGTCGAAAATCAAACAGAAAATGCACACCACATACGCTGAAGATGACTGCATGGTGGCCTCCACGTCGACAGGTGTCTGTGTGTCCGTTTGTCCGTCTGTCCGTCTATCTGTCTGCCTGTCTGTGCGTGTGCGTGTGTGTATGAGTGTGTGCGTGTGCGTGTACATGTGCGTGTGCATGTGTGCATGCGCATGTACATAGGGTGTGCGAATGCGTGTGCGTGAGTGTGCGTGTACGTTTGTGCGTGTGTGTATGTGCGTGTGTGTGTTTGCGTATGTGTGTATGTATGTGTGTGTGTTCGCATGATTCCATGTACAGGCCAAAATATAGACACACAAGCACACATACGCATGCACATGCACACGCACAGGCGTCGCATGTATGCTCAACATCTCTGAGGCACGCTGCACGGAGAATATTTTGAATTTTGACCACGGATACGATGAATATCCATCTTCGGTGACATATGTGTGTGTATACACACACACACAAAAAGACGTACACACAAGTATATACTCAAAGGCTACGACAAGATGTAATACGCATCTTCGGTGACGCATTTCACATGCGCACGTGCACACACACATACACACATACATACATACACCCACACACACACAAACGCACACGCATACACACACACACGCACACGGACACACACACACACACACACACACGCACACACACACACGCACACACACACACACACACACACACAAACACACACACACACACACACACACACGCACACACGCACACACACACACACACACACACACACACACAGACACACACATCCGAACCCACACCCACACCCATACACGTACACACATGTTTATATTCATATCGATACATGAATGTCTATTTATTGGATTACACAATTATATATATATATACGTACGTATGCATTTGTGTGTGTGTGTATGAAAAAAAATGCATATATATGTACGTATATATATACATACATGTATAAATATATATGTCCACATACATATTATACATACATATGTATATATTCATATACAGATATATATATATATATACATATATACATGTATATATATATATATATATATACACGCATATACATGTATTTACATTTATACGAACGTCTACATATTCGTCTATATATGAATATGACGCCTATTAATGAATATGAACATGAATTATATGTGTATGTATAAATCTACAGTTTATCCGGGATCGTGTCGGGTTCAGTCAAAGATGCGTATCTGTTTGTTTCGTTCATGACTCATGTCACATATGAATGAGTCATGTCACATACGAATGAGTCACGTTACGCATGAATGAGTCGTGTCACATATGAATGAGTCATGTCACACATGAATGTGTCTGAGTGGGTCATGTCACATGTATGAATCAGGCATGTCGCATACATATGAATGAGTCATGTCACACATATGAATGAGTCATGTCACATATGCGAATATGTCATTCCACACTTGTGAATGAGTCACGTCCCATTAATGAGTAATGTTATACATATGAATGAGTCATGTCACACATGTGAATGAGTCATGTCACACTTGTGAATGAGTCACGTCCCATTAATGAGTAATGTTATACATATGAATGAGTCATGTCACACATGTGAATGAGTCATGCCACACTTGTGAATGAGTCACGTCCCATTAATGAGTAATGTTATACATGACTCAAAGCTTGTCTGACGAAGAGGCCTATCTTTGTCAACCCCCCCCCCTCACCCTCTTGCTTCTCTCGATCTCTCCTTGCGCTCTTTCTCGTGAGCGCGCGCTCTCGCTCTCTCGCTCTCTTGCAAGCCCTCTCTCCCGCATGCTTTCGTTCTCGCTCGCTCTCTTCCTCACTCTTTTACTCTCTCTCCCTCTCACTCCCTCTCTCTGTCCCTCTCTCTCTCTCTCTCTCTTTTCTCTCAGAACCCCATCTATATCGATCGCAGCTTGGGGTCTAATGGTGTGTATGTGTGTGTGTTTGTTTTGGTGTGGGTGTGGGTGCACTGTGTGTGTGTCGAGAGGGCAAAGCGTGTGTGTGTATGCGTGTGTGTGTGAGAGAGAGAGACAGAGAGATAGAGAGAGCGCGAGTTTCTGTGTAAGTGTGTGTGCGTGAGAGAGAGAAACAGTTTGTGTTGTTATTTGTGCACTGTGTGCGTGTCTTGGTATGCATGGGTGCGTTGCAGCAGTATTGCAGCAATGTTGCAGCACTGTTGAAGCTTGCTTTATAATATCAGCAGCACTATTTCAAAAGATTTTCGCGGCGATGCAATCCAGGAGGCACCTACTGGAGTCATGTCTTCTGACTTAGGATCTGGGCGGAATTGTGTGTTACGTGTACGTGTATCATGCAGCATCATGCACGAGCGACGGTCGCGGTCGTGTCTGGTATGAAACGCAGGTGCCCATATGTGCTACAACACCTTCCAACACCAACAACGACCCTGGTTCGTCGCAAAACGACAACTACGACATCTACTACGATATCTACAACGCCATGTCCTCGAGTTGCAATGGCTTGGGCTCCACTGGCACCACAAGCGCATCCCTGGGGTGTGTGTGCACGGACTCCAAGTATCTGGATGGGTGCAGCGCCACCTATCTCGACTTTGCAAACCTTACCGATCCATCCACGGATGGTCTCTTTAAGTACCAGATCAGCAAGGCAATTTCTCTGAAAACCAAGTTCTTGGTGGATGCGCCGGTTATGGATGGCGCTAAGTGTCGACTCACGGCCTATTCGGCGTGGACTGTACGAATGAGTCATGTCACTCCCTCAATACCAAAATAATGCGCACTCGATGAGTCGTCTAAACATCACAAACTGTAGGGGGTATTTGGATGGAGCTGAATGAGACATCAATGTCACACGTATGAGTGTGAGAAAGATAAAGTCTCTCTTTTTATTGCATAATCGTACAGATATATGATGTAGGATTGCACTTCAGAAGACACCCCATATATGCATGAGTCGACACATGTGAATGAGTCATGTCACACATATGAACGAGTCATGTCACGAATATAAAAATATGATGTAGGATTGCACTTCAGAAGACACCCCGTATATGCATGAGTCGACACTTTTGAATAAGTCATGTCACACATATGAACGAGTCATGTCACAAAATGAATGAGTCATGTCACGCTTATTTACACACATGGACGAGTCATGCCAGACATACGAATAGGTCATGTTACTCATATGACTGAGTCATGTCACGCATGAGTGAGTTTTAATCTCTTTTGCATCGTTTTTCTCGTGTAAATCTACCTTCACGGTTGCTTTTTTGTATTCAAAACAATCTAGGCGCGGGATCTGGGTCTCGACTTGCAGATCCAAGATATGCTTGGCGCTTCGTTGAATACCGAAATGTGCACTGTCCTTGGACAGGTCTGTGTGTGTGTGCTTGTGCGTGTGTGAGAGAGTGTGTGTGTGTGCTTGTGTGTGTGTGCGAGAGAGAAAGAGTGTATGCGCGCGTGTGTGTTCGTGTGCACATATGTGTGTACACATACTGTGTAACACACACACTGTCTTCGGACAGAGCGTTGCCAAGATTAACGGATGGGACTTGGCGGCGTCGATCTCGGGGCACTTTGCCTCGTTCAAGCCCCTCCATGATTGGGTCTACACCCCCGCTGGAGACTTTGAGTGGACCAAGACTTCTGATGGAAATCGAGAGTGGTGCGAATATGAGCAGTCGTGCAACCATATTCCCTGGGATGTGAGTGCGGAAACCCAAGAGAAGTGCGTTGATTCCTATCAGCCAAACGGCGTTCAGGCGACGCAAGGCGCCTCGTTCTGTGCTCAGGTACGAGAAATGTGTCAAAAATGACGGATATATGTGAAAAGAGACATACAAAAGAGATTTGAATACAAATGTACATTGACTCCCTCTCGGCGCTCAGGCATGGACATAGATCTCAATTGACACTTGGTCTCTTGTGTCGGTCTTTTTTTCATCTTTTTGGTCTCTTTTTCATGTCTTTTGGTCTCTTTTTCATGTCTGTAGGTCTCTTTTTCTTGTCTGTAGGTCTCTTTTTCATTTTTGTTGGTCTCTTTTTCTTGTCTGTTGGTCTTTTTTTCATGTCTGTTGGTCTCTTTTTCATGTCTTGTCACCAGGTCTCTTATGTTGGTTTCTATTCATGTCTGTAGGTCTCGTTTGACATGCTTGGCATGTCAAACGACATGTCCTCAGTGCGATGGCCCGTGATGTCACGTAGGTCTGGATACCTTTTAGTTCTCGTTTGTATGTCTCCTTTTCTCAAAAAACAAATCTCTTTCGACACATTTTACACACCGTGATGGCCCGTGTGATTTCCTCGCCGTCCAAGTGTAAGTGTCATCTTGGTCTCTTTTTGATGTTACGTTGGTCTGATTGTCTGTTTGATCAAATGTGTCTAAATAGCCAGTAGGTCTCGTTTGTTTGTGTTTTTTTATTTCTACAGGTGTCTATAAGTCTTTCTTGACGCATTTTGTTTTACTTCAGTGCGATGGCCCGTGGTGCCACGAAATATCCTCGCCCCCCAAGTGTATCCATACAGGGAATAATCAAGGCAAAGACGACTGTGAAGGCACCTGGTGGGAGAACCAGTGGGGAGGTGGACAATGCTGCGAGGGCAGCTGGGTGGAGAACCAGTGGGGGGAGGGACAATGTCACGTGAATGGAAGCGTAGTTGCTACTCTCGCAACGTGCTTTGATGACAGATTGTGCCCAGCAGAGGTATATTTCTATTGATCCATTTTTTTATCTTTTATATATATATGCATGCGTATCTGTTTGTGTATGCGTGTGTGTGTGTGTGTATATACATATGTATGTATATACATACACACGTATGTATTCATGTTGGTATATAAATGTATATAAATACAAACATGAACGCAAGTACAAATACATACATGCATATGCACATCTGTTTTCATGACCTCGCTCTCCATTTGGTCGTGTACCGTGTCGGATATATATATATATATATATTAATAGATATCTATATTTGCATATACGTATACATACATATACATATTCATATAAAAATACATATACATATGCATATGCATATACATATTCAAATATACATGTATACATGTACGTACATATACACATATATACACATATATATACACAGATACGTATACATATATATGTATCTATATGTATGCATATATATATATATGTATACATATATATGTATGTGACGAGAAGATTGCTTTTATTATTGCTCGTAAAGAAATAATGTAGTAGTGTTGTTTGGAACTCTCAAGGTGCAGTCTTTTATGCTCACCGAAGTGAACGACTGTGATTTGCTGATTGTCGTCACATCTTCTACTCTTCTAAAAAGAAAAGACGTGTTAAAAGAAAAAAGCAGTTAGCCCAGATCATATTTAAATATATACATATACATATATATATACATATATATATATGTATATACATATATGTATGTATATATATTCATATATATATATATATATATATATATTTATATATATTTATATATATATATATATGTATATATATATTATATATATATATGTATATGTATATATATGTGTGTGTGTGTGTATGTATATATATATATGTATATATATAAATACACATACATATATACATATGTATATATACATATTCATATACATATATATATTTACATATTCATATACATATATATATATACATACATGCATATATACATATTCATATACATGTATACGTACATGTACATATAATATATGTATATATACATATGCCTATACATACATGTATAAACATGTACAAATATACATATGTATGTATATGTATTTATATGTATTTATATATTTATTTATATTTATGCACATATATGTATATACATATATTGAGAGAGAGGGAGAGAGAGAGAGGGATTGAATAAAAACATACATACATAGATAGAGAGAGAGAGAGAGAGAATTTTGTTCATCTCTTACGCTAATTTACTCCTTCAAAAGGTTCCGATGCTTCTATTCACGGATTGCGATGATATTGTTTGATTTGCGAGAAGTGGTGTGATCTCTTGTGCATAGTATGTGAGCGACCTGGGAATAATTGTACCTTTGATACTCTGTGTATGTTTAGTTCTATGTCGTAGCAGTGAGTGTGGGTTCGGCATCGTGGCTGGTTGTACCAATCAGGTAAAGCGAGTGAGTGGTGTTATTGGGAAATAATGGGCGCGAGATGCTGAGTACATCTGTTGATCTAATTGATTGAGTGATCGCTGACTGGAGCGGTGGTCAAGTGAACGAAAATTCCTGGACTGTAGTGGGGTGGAGTGACCTGGCGACTGTAATTAAGTTACCGGATTCTATTGTGCGATGTACCTCCATAAATATGCAGTATTTGCGTATCTCTGTGTGTGTAGCTGTTGCCTTTCTCGATTCCGACTGTCCTGGGTATCCTCTGCTCCTATGATACATTTTAGCCCTGCTGCAGGCGAGTTAAGGCGTCTCCTCTCCTCAAGAGGAGCCGGTATGTGTTTGCTTTGCCCTGTCGGGTGAGCTTAAGAGGGGTCCGCAGTTATACTGTGACCCCTGGTGAGGGCCGTTCTCTATACTTTGGAGCGGACAGTTTGATAGGTCCCTTCACGTTACGAGCCCACTAAAGGAGCCCATGAATATATAAATCTTTATATGTGTATAAATATATATATATATATTATTTTTCATTGGATGTTTTCCCTGAAAAGATTGTTTTTGTCGTGCATCCTGCAAAATGACGTGCAGGTGGTCACCGAAACTGACTGGTCGGGCGCCAAGCACAGTAGAACATCCCATGGCTTCTGCGAATGGGCTTCGGTATTTTAATTGTACACTTGGTAGTATATATTAAAACGTACGCATGTACCCGTGCATATGTTTGTATATTCTGCGAACGGGCTTCGGTATTTGTACACTTTGAATCACGTAAATGTATGCATGTTGATACATGATGTATGCACATATGTGTGTATATTCTGCGAATGGGCTTCAGTATTTGTATTATACACTTTGCTATACGATACCTGTGTATGCATGTGTATATTTCATATTTGTGCACATGTTTGTATATATTATATGTACATATTTACGATTACATGTATACATGCCAAGTACTTTCAAATATCCCATGGCTTCTGCGAACGGGCTTTAGTATTTGTAATATACACATTTTAATATATTTATGTATATTTATGTATGTATGCATGTTGTAATAATATGGATAGATGTATGTATACACATATGTACATATGTGCGAATATATTTTATTTACATACGCCCAGTACGGTTGAACCCCCTGCGAATGGGCTTCGGTATTTGTATTACACTTTGTAGTACATAGATATATAGGTATGTATATATGTACACATATGTTTATTTGTATATGAAAGAAAGAAAGAATCTGTATGTTCACATACAGATGTTCACATATACATGTATGTATATATATATATATACCTAAATGTATATTTACGTATATATGTACATGTGTGTGTGTGTGTGCGTTGTGCTTTGTGCGTTGTGCGTGTGTTTGTGTGTGCATTGTGCGTGTGTGTGTGTTCGGGTGCGTGTGTGTGTGTGTCTGCGTCTGTGTCTGTGTCTATGTGTGTGTGCATTGTGCGTGTGCGTGTGTGTGTGTGCATTTGTGTGTGTGTGCGTGTGTTTGTGTGTATACATACATATATATGCACATATGTATATGCGTATACCAATTTCCATGTTCTTAGTATGTTTGTACACATGCATGTATATATATGTATATATATATATATACAATCGTATATACACAAGAGTAAATATATATATGTTTGTATTTATATAGTATATAAACCCTAAATGATTATATGTATGTATATATATACGTATGTATATGCGTATTTGCATAGGTGTGCTATGCACCTCAGCTTTCGAAAGAAGCCTGCTTAATTATGCGTAAAGATGTGAAAGATGAGGATTCCTTTCCGCAATGGTATTTTTCCGAAGAACCCAGTTCCAACAACGTGCTGAGGCATGGTGCTTCGGGGGGCGGTAAGTCGGTGATGCATTGGCGCAAACTGCTGTCAGCACGTGTTGATGTAAATAAGGCTCTTTGGCAAAAAAGCCGTGGTGACCAAAGAAAGCCAGTTCCTGCAGTGGCAGCGCGCAGGCTTCTACAGCAGCCAACCAATGGTTGCGCTGAGAACAGCAGTGATTATGAATGGCTCGACAATGATGGCGATGGGTGCAGACTCTACGAGGAGAATCCCTCGTGGTGCATGGAAGCTGACTTGTACGGGAACGAAGACGGATTTGATGCTGATGACAAGTGTTGCGTGTGCGGGCTCCTGCAGCAGCCAACCAATGGTTGCGCTGAGAACAGCAGTGATTATGAATGGCTCGACAATGGTGGCGATGGGTGCAGACTCTACGAGGAGAATCCCTGGTGGTGCATGGAAGCTGACTTGTACGGGAACGAAGACGGATTTGATGCTGATGACAAGTGTTGTGTCTGCGTGCCCGATCAAGGACAAGATGATGACGTTGATGATAACGATTCGGTCACGTGCACTTTCACGAATTTGACGTGTGCTAACATCACTTCTGGTGGCTGGGGCACCAATGCTGCAACCGTGTGTGATCCGGATAAGGGATCCTTTTACGTCTGCGACAATGCTGCTGACAGTGGCATCCATGCGTCAGTGGCTTGCAGTGACACGTGTGCAAGCGCTTTTGGATGCAAGTGGGTCGAGAATAATATCAACATAGCCGGTGAGATGTGGGTTGGCGATGTGTCGTACGAGGCCGAGTGCATTCAACTTGTTAGGAATGAATGCCCGTCGGCAACAATTGCACATATGGATGTTGATGGCTCTGGCAGTTGCTGGTGCCAGTACGGCACGGACTTGACTTCTGTATCGGGTGCGGGTTGGAAGAACTGCTTGCTCAGCTCCATCTATGGTATGATGCTATCGTGTGCGTGCATACGCGCGTGCATTCGAATTTGTCTCTATCTTTTTCCTTGTCTCTGTCTCGGTCTCGGTTTCTGTTTCTATCTCTGTCTCTGTCTCTGTCTCTGTCTCTATCGCTGTATCTGTCTCTGTCGGTGTGTGTCCCCGTGTGTGTGTGTGTATGTTTGTGTCACGTCTCTTCTTCCTTCTCTCTCTTACACTGGTCTTGCCCTAGCCACTGACACAATTACACTTACACCCATCTCAGCCAAATATGCAAGCATGCCTTCATTCCTGAACCACCTTTGCATGCACACAGTTGCAGAATCACATGGCAATCATGATGACTCCGACACCGTTTCTACATTCGGACAATACGATTCCAACCAGGATAATTGTATTAATCAAACAGAATTCGAAGCAAACCCTGCAATGGAAGCCAACGCTCCTACATGGGCCATGGTTATTGGAATTTGGAATGTCAGCTGTGTCTCAGAAGAGCAATTTGATATGATAGGCATGGCAATGCAGATTCTAGCCAATTTGGATTTCAATAGCGATGGGCGCTTGACCTACGGTGAGTTTGTAGCGGCTAATATTGAAAGTGACACACCAATGGACACGTTGTTTCGCAGTTATGATGCCATCAGAGGCACTACTGATGGCTTTATTACAATTGATGATCTCTTGAAGATCATAACAGTGCAACCAGACGATAACACTTCAAACAATGGTGGTGAGAGACAGATGTCTGATTTGGCCCACTTTCACCGACAATTGTTTACGCCAAAGACCGCCATGTGCATCCTTTATGCAGGATATAACAGTGATAATGGTGATGAGGATCAGTATGACACGAATGCAAATTGCACAGCGCAAGCAGGGTATATATGGATGTCTCCCCGACGGTTCGAGGAGGGCCGCTGGAGCACTAAGCAGTCGTGCACAGCGGGTGTGTGCTCGAGCGCGCCGTGGGATTGGGAGCTTGCCAAGAAGCCTGGACAATGCGCGCAACTTGGCGGCGCCTGCTCGCGATATTGTAAGACGTGCGACACCTGGTCTGACGACACAGAGTATTGTATCATTGATGGCATAAAAACTCAAAAAGAGTGCGACGAAGCCTTTCTCAATTGGAACGTGGAGCACCAGATGTGCTATGGCACCTCGGGGCATGCAACCTGCTTCACGCGCAACGACATGCGCCGCATGTCGTGCCATGATCTCGGAAACAAGGGCTGTGACCAAAGCGACTGGACCATGAATCCACTCTTCAATGGTGATGTTTGGCGCGACACTTTCAACGCTTTTGGCCTTGATTGCTACACCAACAACTATGGCACCTGCAACGACCAAGCCACATGCATAAGCGGGGGCTCCTGCAATGACTGGTCGTACGAGTCATGGGACATGGGGGGGTTTGACGGCCAGTCCTCCGACTCTACAAGCGTTTGCCGCATTCCTTTCACCACCGGTGCCGAGTGGGGAGGTCCCGATTTGGATTCATGCCATGAATCTGATGGATGGGTGCAGTATGATGATGCGTGCATAGTGAACAATATGGAGACGTCCTCGTGCACACTCGCAGGTCCTTCGACGCATATATACTTGCAGTTACCATAGCTGCTACACATGTGCACCTGCCTGTACTGCAGCTGCTATATATTTGCCACACATTTCTGCATGAACATCTAGAGCAAGGCATCAGCCTCGCTCTACATCAGATGCCTCACTGTAGACATGCACCCATGCACCATACTACCCTCTTTCTCGCACTTTTGCACGCGCGCACGCGCACGCTCTCTCTGTAGTCTCTCATGTGGGTGTATGCCAGGGGGTGAGAGCGTGAAGCGAGCTGAGACGGAAGGCGAGTGCTTGCGGTTCAAAGGCTGCTTCGACCAAGACATGTACTCCAACACCGCAGTGCCCGAGGCTCAATGCAAAAACCCCGACATGTGCGACGCGGATCAGTTCAAGTGGAAAAATGTTTTGGAGTGGGATGGCGGCGCATGGTATCCCAGCAAAATGACCTCCAATGGAATCAAGTGGACTAAGCGAGAGCTCGTGCCCAAGAACAAGTGGGCCAAGGTGATAACGTGGGATGTGCTCAACAACTTGGTGCACGAAGCCGGCTATGCGCTGGCCGCCGAGGCTTTCAAGACCGAGTTCAATTGTCAGATGGAGCCCTTGTACGACATTCTCGAGCAGGTTGCATGTGCCTGCAGCGCTGACCGCGCCTCAGACAAGTGCCTCAATGTCGTGGGCAAGATTGGTGCCAGCACCGTTGCGTCCCAGACGCTCTTTCTCAACGTCGACGAGTCCACGCTCAAAACCGCAGTCGGCTCTGTCACAATCACCTCTGATTCCATCAAGGACTCGGTCGTCAAAGGCAGGGACAATGTCAGAGTGGATATCCTGGCGACGCCTGCGTTTTTGCTGCGCAAGACCTCGGATCGCCGCGTTGCCCGAGCCGGCACGTCGTGCAACGATTTCGAGATCATCAAACACAAAGGGCAGGTTGTCGGGCAGCTCATGGGTAACGGCTTGACAGTTAAAGGCCTCAAGTCCGGCTCGGCAAAGGTGTGCATACCTGTCGACAAGGACATTCCCAAGTGTACCCTCAAATATGTTGTCACCGACTTTGCCCTCGGCGACGTCACCGGAAAGCCCGGGATCCTCCTCGGTAGAGAGTTTCTCAAAAGTTTGCTCGCTACTGACTTCCCGACACACAATACGTATTGCGCTGACTATTGGAATTTCTCTCAGAGACGCCCACCACGACAGATAAAGCCGAACAAATCTGCGGCGTGGTGTCTCTGGTCTGGTTTTTTAGTCATGTCCCATATGAGTGAGTCATGTCCCGTATGTATGAGTCATGATTTGTATGAGCTGCAACAGTGTGGTGCGTGCAACATACACTGCAACATACACTGCAACATACACTGCAACATACACTGCAACATACACTGCAACATACACTGCAACATACACTGCAACATACACTGCAACATACACCGCAACATACACCGCAACATACACTGCAGCGCACACTGCAACATACACTGCAACGTACACTGCAACGTACACTGCTGCATTGAGTACACTGCAACATACCCTGAGCCTACACTGCAACACACACTGCAACAAACCCAGAAGATACGTAATTTTAAGGTGAGCGGCACGATTGAGTCGTCATTGAGTTATCCCACTGCAACACCGTGCAACATACACTGCAACACACACTGCAACACACACTGCAACGCCTACTGCAACACACTGCAATATACCCACAAGACACGTAATTTCGAGGTCAGAGGCACGATGGAGTCGTGATCGAGCTATTGACCTGCAACACACTGCAAGACACACTGCAACACTCACTGCAACATACCCACAAGACACGCCAATCTAATGTCACACACTGCGACACACTATTGCTGGCTCAGGCTCGCACGTGCAACATATGTGCATCACACTGCAACACACTGCAACACATTAAAACACACTGCAATGTAGTGCAACACACTGCAGCTCACTGCAACACACTATTCCTGACCCGGGCTCGCATTTGCAACAGGGATCAACGGGTGAGGTACTGGTGTTTCCAGTCATGCGAACACGTAGTCTACTGCCTTACACCCCCTACGTCGGCGAGGTGCGTTTTTGACTTGTGTGACTCTTTCGACTCGACACACTGCAACACACTGTGACACTCCGATGCACCAACACACTGCAACACACTGCAATTCACTGTGACACACTGCAGCATACTGCAGCACACTGCAGCACACTGCAGCACACCATAGCACACTGCAGCACACTGCAGGACACATGACTCACTGCAGCACACAGTAGCTCACTGCAGCACACTGCAACACATTGCAACACACTGCAACACACTGCAACACAATACGGCGATGGAGACGATCATGGAACTAGACACAAGCTCCAAAGAGATCTTTCCCAACAACACGATGCACCCTTCTTCATTCATTTGTGAGACATGACTCATTCATACATGTGACATGACTCATTCATATGAGTCATGTCACACATATGAATGAGTCATGTCACATGTTTGAATACGGAAGGATGCATATTCTTCATTCATATATGAGACATGACACATGCATATGTGTGATATGAATCATTCACATGTGAGACATGACACATGCATATGTGTGACATGAATGATTCATATGTGAGACATGACACATGCATATGGGTGACATGAACCATTCATATGTGTGTCATTCATATGTGTGGCATGGCCCACACGAGAACAGGTGATCGAGGCGACGATGAAGCTAGACATATTCTCCAAAGAGCTCTTCACCAACGACAAGATGCGCGCTTTCAAAGTTAGCGTGTCTGCCTCGATTGCGGTGCCTGGTGTTGATGCCGATTCCATTGTCCTTGTCAAGTGAGTTA
>Ga0335398_10005311_pt1 | contig 17105 bp, 21 predicted proteins | sample BON03_FD_205742 | JGI IMG/M metagenome (GOLD analysis project Ga0335398, IMG submission 205742) | Freshwater microbial communities from Lake Bonney liftoff mats and glacier meltwater in Antarctica - BON-03 (spades assembly) (version 2) | ecosystem: Environmental > Aquatic > Freshwater > Ice >... | reverse complement strand
ATTTACCGCTTGGCACATCGACGTGTCGAGGAAATCACCAAAACCTTCGGCCCGGCCGTCAGTCCCGTTGGTTTCCGAAAAACTCTCGATCTCTGAGGCAAGGACGGAAAGGGAAGCGCGCATGGAATAACTCCGATTGGGTTGGACAAGAGTTGCAGCTTACTGCTGGCCGGTACAAGTAGGTCCAGGGAGTTTCACCAATGATGCGGTCGCGACCTGAGTGCGGAGCCTGCGAAGGCATTTCAAGCCCAGCCTAACCAGTTGGATTTTTTATTTTCTGGTTCCGGTGCTGCACTTTGACAAGTTGCCTACAGATTGCCTACAAGCATCCTTTTACGCATGGCCGCTGGCAATTTTGGCGACTGCAAGCCGATACAGGACGGTGTGTGGGAACTAAAAATTGACCATGGGCCGGGCTACCGCGTGTATTACGCCCAAGCTGGCAAGCGTTTGATTTTTCTGCTGGCCGGTGGTGACAAACGCAAGCAGCAGGCCGACATTGATGCAGCACTGCTGAACTGGAAAGAATGGCAACAGCGAAAGAAATCACCATGAAAAGTACCAAGACACCCGCAAGCCGCCCGCATGATGAAACCGTGGTTCAAATGCTGCGAGCAGACCCCGAGTTTGCCGATGCCTACCTAGCCGCTGCATTCGATGAATCTGACTTGCCCGGCGGGCAGTTCGCCCTGCTGGCCGCCCTGCGCCACATTGCCGAAGCGCAGGGTATAGCCGCTGTGGCCGAAAAGGCAGGCATTCCGCGCGAGAGCCTTTATCGCGCCCTATCGCCAAAGGGAAACCCGACCATCAAAACATTGTTGGCAGTGCTCAACGCGTCGGGGCTGCACTTGTCGGTAACGCGCCAGCACAATGAACCGGTTACGGCATGAGCACTGCATTCGACAGCATCAAGCGCGGCCTGCTGGACGACTATGGCACGCATGTTTAACCCACCGCATCCCGGCCTGACGCTCAAGGATGACGTATTGCCCGCGCTGGGGCTGACCGTGACCCAAGCCGCGCAACAGCTTGACGTGTCGCGCGTGGCCTGCATCGGGCGTGGTGCCACCCGCATCTTGGGCCCATTCCAACCACTTGGCCCAAGGCACCTTGTCATGGGTGGCCTAGGCACTGAACAGTTTGTCCAGAGTGGCCAGTTGTGAGAGGTATACCCCCAGTTCAACGCCAGCACGGGTTTACTCCTCACGCTCGGGAGGGGATTTGGATTCGTCGGGCTCGGTCAATGCCTCAGCAATGCTGGAGAGCCGCCTCCAGCAGGTCGGGATTAATGCCGCGCTCACACGCATGGGCGGGCAGGGCGGCGGGGGTGCTGGCTCAAGCGGCGATGGTGTTGCGGACAAACTCATGTGGCTGATTATTGATGACGATGCAGGGAACCGGAAACAGCCAGCATTCGATTGAATGATTTCGCAGCTCTATTTCTAGCAGCCCATAAACACCCGAAAAGGCAAGTCAAAATCTGCAACAGGGCATTGAAGCTGACGCCCGAAAGCCCCAGCCAAGCGAAGATCCTAGCAAGCCATGAAAATGATCCCATGAAAGCACTCACAAATATCGCCCTGTCGATGCTTGATCTGGTCGCCGTCCGTGAGGGCGGTACGGTGGCCGACGCGCTCGCCATTTCTCTGCGTACCGCCCAACATGTCGAACGGCTGGGGTTCAAGCGCTACTGGCTGGCCGAGCACCACAACATGCCGGGTATCGCCAGTTCAGCCACGGCCGTGCTGGTGGGTTATATCGCTGGCGGCACGCGCACTATTCGCGTTGGCTCGGGCGGGGTGATGCTGCCCAACCATGCACCTCTGGTGGTGGCCGAGGCCTTTGGCACGCTGGCTGAACTGTACCCGGGTCGCATTGATTTAGGCCTGGGCCGCGCGCCGGGCACCGATCAGGCCACCATGCGTGCGCTGCGGCGCGAACGCACCGAGACGGCTGACGATTTCCCCCAGGATGTAGCGGAACTGCAGCGCCTCTTGGGGCCGGCGCAACCCGGCCAGCGCCTGATCGCCATGCCGGGCGCAGGCACCAACGTACCGATCTGGCTGCTCGGCTCCAGCCTGTTTTCAGCGCAGCTGGCCGCCGAGCGCGGCCTGCCCTACGCGTTTGCTTCGCACTTTGCGCCGCGCCTGCTGTTGCAGGCGATTGCGCTGTACCGGCAAAACTTCAAGCCGTCCGCCACGCTAGCCAAACCCTATGTGACGATTGGCGTGCCGCTGATTGCTGCGCCCACCGACGAGGAAGCCCAATACCTGGCGAGCAGCACCTACCAGCGCGTGCTGGGCATCCTGACGGGCGAGCGGCGCGAACTACAGCCGCCGGTGGAGAATTTCCTGGCGCAGCTGCATCCGCAAGAACGTGCTGCAATTGACGACTTTCTGGCCGCTGGCGTGATTGGCGGCCCCGAGACCGTTCGCCAGGGCTTGAGCGCACTGGCGCAAGCCACCGACGCAGACGAGTTCATCCTGGTATGCGATGTGTACGACCCAGCCTTGCGGCTGCGTTCGCTGGACATTGCGGCTGCGGTGTGCACAGTCTGATGCCCCGCCCAACTGAGTGACGTTATGAATGAGACCTTATGAGCCATGCAAGCGAGTACACCCCACCCAAGGTCTGGGCCTGGGACCAAGAAAACGGCGGCAAGTTTGCCAGCATCAACCGGCCTGTTGCTGGTGCCACACACGATAAGGATTTGCCAGTGGGACGCCATCCGCTGCAGCTTTATTCGCTGGCTACACCCAATGGCGTCAAGGTGACGGTGATGCTTGAAGAGCTGCTGGCCCTGGGCCACGGCGGCGCCGAGTACGACGCTTGGCTGATTCGCATCAATGACGGTGACCAGTTCGGTAGTGGCTTTGTGGGAGCCAACCCCAACTCCAAGATCCCGACCCTAGTGGATCACAGTGGTGAAACACCGGTGCGGGTGTTCGAGTCCGGAGCCATCCTGCAGTACCTGGCCGAGAAGTTTCAATCCTTCCTGCCCACCAGTGGCGCGGCACGCGCCGAATGCTTGTCCTGGCTGTTCTGGCAGATGGGCAGCGCGCCATTTCTGGGCGGGGGCTTTGGCCATTTCTATGCCTACGCGCCCGCCAAGTTCGAGTACCCGATCAACCGCTACGCCATGGAAGTCAAGCGCCAGCTTGATGTGTTGGAGCGCCAGCTGGCAGAGCACCGTTTCCTGGCCGGCGACGACTACACCATCGCTGACATGGCGGTGTGGCCCTGGTACGGCACCCTGATCAAGGGCCAGCTTTACGAGGCCGGCGAGTTCCTCAGCGTGCACGAGTACAAGCATGTGCTGCGCTGGACCGATGAGATTGCAATGCGTCCAGCCGTGCAGCGTGGGCGCAAGGTCAACCGTGCCTGGGGTGAGCCGTCGAGCCAGCTGCTCGAGCGCCATGACGCCAGTGACTTCGATACCCAGACCCAGGACAAGGTGGCCGCTTCCGCCAAGGGCCAGCCGTGATCACCCTGTACGACTGCGCCACCGCGCCCAACCTACTCAAGGCGGCTCATCGCGTCATTGCGTGGTCACGTCGATGAGCACTTTTCCGACGACGTCGCCCTCGACAGCAGCATGGGCATCGGCAGTGTGCGCGAGATCGAAGCGGTGCAGCGGCAGGCCCGCCTCTTCGCCCACGGCCAGCGCGCCGTCGACAATCGCGGCGTTAATGGCATCGGCCGCCGCGTGCAGAACATCTTCCCCCACCGTGTACAGCAGCAGAAATTGGTATCGCACGTTGAGGCTGAAGTGTTTGCGCACGTCGAGCGTCATCTTGTCGCCACCGTTGTTGGCGTAGACCGCGATGGAGCCCCGGTTTCGGATGACAGCGAGATCGAGTTCGGCATTTTGCGCTGGGGCGACCTCCACAACGAGGTCCACGCCCTCTGGCGCAATCCGCCGGATCTCGGTAGCGGCATCCGTCTCCTTGTAGTTCACGACGTGGTGCGCGCCGGCCGCCGTAGCGAGGACTGCCTTGGCCAGTCCGCTGACCGTGGTGATCACCGTAGCGCCCGCCCAGCGCGCGAGTTGGATGGCCGCGTGTCCCACTGCTCCGGCCCCACCGGCCACGAGCACGACCTTTCCGGCAAGGGCCCCGGGGTGCAGGCGCCTCGGTCCGTCTTCCGCGACCGTGAGCGCGCGATAGGCGGTGATGGCGGGTACGCCAAGACTCGCGCCGAGGTCGAAACTCGCTGCATCCGGAAGCGCAAAGACTCGCTCCGCGGGGAGCACCGCGAACTCCTGGGCGGTGCCGCCGCTCGCGCGCTGGTACGCGGCGAGCGCGAGCCACACCCGGTCGCTCACCTTGATATTCTCGACACCAACACCGACCGCAGCCACGATTCCGGCTCCATCCTGGTTCGGCACGACCTCGGCAAAGGGCAGCGGCGCTCCGGCTACCGAACCCCGTCGCGACTTCCAATCGGTGGGATTCACGCCCGAGACAACAATGCGCACCCGAACCTCACCGGCCCCAGGTTCGAGTAGCTCGCGGTTGACGAGACGAAGCACGGACGGGTCACCGGTCTGGCTGTAGACGATTGATTTCATGTCAGGGTTAACGCTCGCGGCGCCAGAAGGTTAAAAATAACGAAACTACAGATGGGAAATTCAACCGCATCAAACAAAGTATCGCATCTTGGGGTTGCTCCTTCTTCGAGGGCGCGGCAGCGCCACCCTTACTGAAGCTCGAGAGCCCGGGTAGTCGGCGTGGTTCAAAAAGTAACATTTTTGGGTAACCCGGACAATGTGACTTTTGAACGCTTTGCCTATGACTCAACCGATTTTGAGCCATGCCTGCTGAACCATGCGTGGCTCGCACAGGAGAAGTCGTTAAGCATTAGGCGCCCAGCTCTCTGGCTCGAATGCCAATAATGTTCGCCCTGGATACCCCGTAGAGCTTCGCCATTGCGCTCACAGTCTCACCACGGCCCAACTCATCAAGAATCGCTTTGCGCTGCTCTGGCGACGTTTTGCTGGGGCGTCCCAGTATCTTGCCTTCGGCCTTGGCCCGTTGCAATCCCGCCTGTGTCCGTTCCACCAAGAGATCGTGCTCCATTTCTGCGACGGCCGCTGACCAGTGTTGCCGCACCCCGCCGAGCCGCCGAGACTCACTCAAGCTGCAGGTTCAGGGTCAGGTCAGAGGCGTGCCGGTTCTGCGGTCGGCGCCGGCCGGTTCCTCCGGCAGCAGCAACACGATGGCTGCTTTGAGGGCGGCAATGCCGGCCAGTATCCACAACGAGGTCGAGAATCCGACGGTTTTAACCAGCGGGCCGAGTGCCCAGACAGCCAGCGAACTGAATCCGAAGGCCACCGTCAGCCGCATGCCTGCCACGCGTGAGCGCATCCTGTCATCGACATAACGCACGATCATCGCGTCGGTGAAGGGGATCGAGCCGAAGACAAATATCATCACCGCCAGCAGTGCGATGAACAGCCCCCAGCTTTGTGAGTGTGCAGCCCAGATCAGCAGCGGAATCTGTGCCACCGACATCCATACCTGTAGCGGCTTGAAGGCCACGCGGTCGATCAGCCGACCGACGACGATCTGTGCGAATGAGGCGATGGTGTAGATCACAGCCAGCATGATGCCGATAACCGCGGGGTCGTCGAGCACGCCGGCGAAGCCTTCGGTAAGCAGGTGGACGTTGCCGTTGGTGGTGAAGTTGAACAGGATGGTGCTGACTGCAGCAGCAGCGGTCATGACCGCGAGAGCGCGCATCAGCATCTGCGGGGACAGCGTGACCTTGGCTTTGCCACCTTTACGCTTCGAGGGCGCCTCGGCTTCCTTGGGGCAGACCATCATGAAGGCAACGCCGCAGGCGATGGAGACGAGGCCCGGCACGATGAAGGCGGTGCGCCAGCCGATCCACTGCACCAGAAAACCGGTAACTAACGCGGCCACGGCGATGCCGAGGTTGCCGACCAGACCGTTCAGGCCAATCACGGCGCCGGGGTTTGGCACGCCCTGCACCAGCATCGGTATGCCCACCGGGTGATAGATCGCGGCGAACGCACCGAGTAATGTCAGTGCAGCGGCGAGTTGCCAGGCGTTTTGCGTCGCGGCGACCAGCAGTGCGGCTATACCCATGCCGAAAAAGAAAATGATCATCATGATGCGGCGGCCCCACAGGTCACCCAGGCGACCGGCGGGAAGTGCGCCCAGACCGAACAGTGCAAAAGCGCCGACGCCGTAGGGCATCAATTCGGTCCAGTTGGTAAAGCCGAATTCGACGGCGATGGTGGAAACGGCCGTGGCGAATATCAGCAGGAACATGTGGTCAACGGCGTGGCCGATGTTCAGCAGGAGCTTGATGGGGCCGGGGAGTCCGTCGGGCTTGTCGGTGGTTTGGGTTGTGGTCGTCATAAATTGTGAGTGTGCTTGAGATGCAATCGTCTGTCTTTCGAGTATTTACCTTAAACATTCGAGAAATGGACAAACTGAAAAAGCAAGGAAATTCAACCGCATGCGGCCAAGTATGGCATCGAAAAGCGTCCTTGCAACCAACGCCGAAAAGTGATCGCCCCGCTATTGAATGTGCCGCCCGCCTAGCAGGCATCGAAGACGGCAGACATCCACGATCCTCCGGCGCGCGAGCGGGACTGCCATCACCCACCAACGCGGTCATGCCGGGAAAATTTAGCCTAGTTGTCCCTGCGTTCGGTGCCCTACGCTGTGGCTAACCACCGGTATAAACCGCAAAAGTGACAGCAGTGCTGGCTTTGCGGGCGGTGCTCAAAAAAACAGTCAGATGATCAGCCAACACACCGACATGCTTTCTCCACATATCGCGTGAGTCTGCACCTTCAGTTAGTGCCAACGGCTTAGCCCTTGACAAGCTGTACGAGGTTGTCGAGCAGCTTCGGCGAGCAGCGCGCGTAAGTGCCTGAACGGTTGCGACCATTTCAATCTGACTGACAATGTGGCAACGATCCCCTTCCCATTTTTCTGAAAATGACCAAAACCAATCTCTTGTTGATGGCATATGTGCCTGTCTTCCTCGGTCTTTCCGGTTGCGCGGTGCTGGCTGTCGCCGATTTGGCTGCCACCGTGGCGGTGGGCACGGTTGGTCTGGTTGCAGATGCTGCAATTGGCACTGTGCGCATTGCTGGCAAAGTCGTCGGTGGCACGGTGGATGCGGTGATGCCGGGGTCAAGCCCGTAGCCCGTTTGATTGGGTGACACCGTGGCGTGATGAGTTGATGAAAAGATTCCTACTGGCTGCTCTGCTGGCGCTGACCCTCACTGCCCATGCCGCAACCATCACGGGCCGCGTGGTTGGCGTGGCGGATGGCGACACCATCACCGTGCTGGATGCCGACAAGGTGCAGCACAAGATTCGACTGTCCGGCATTGATGCGCCGGAAAAAAAGCAGGCATTCGGCAACCGCTCCAAAGAATCACTGTCTGAACTTGCTTTCGACAAAACTGTGAATGTCGAGACAAACCTGCTTGCCATCTTTTTGTTCGGGCAGCATGACGTCGGCGAAGGCCAGTGCCCCGCCAGCCGAGAATCCTGCCTCAAAGATGGGCTGCGTGGTGTTCAGCAACTCCGCGCTGCGCTCAAAGGCGCGGCTAAAGCCCTCCCTTTTCACATCGATCAGTGCACCACGATTTTCGGGGTCGTAAATGCGCTGGGCGATATCACCCACCTGGTGCCCCACCTGAAAGCTCGCTTCGGTCGCTGCGGAGTCCTCGCGCAAGTCGGGGCGATGAACCTCCAGCCACAAGCGCTTGGGGCACTGGCGCATGGCAAGCAGCTTGGACTTAGAAAATGTGCGCAATGTCAGGCCCCTTTAGTTCTGACTGTTGTCGCCGACACGCTTTTGACCCTGGGTAAAATGTCATCGGCGGCAACACCCGGAGGTCAACCGTAGCATGCACTGCGCGTTGTTACAAGGCGTCAATCGGCGTATTCTTTTGCAGCGTGTAGTGAGGATAATCGGAACAATCTGGGAAATTTGGGAGTTGATGCTATGAATAAATTATGGAGTGTGGCGTTCTTGTTCTTGCTAGCGGCCACGTTGGGCGGGTGTGCCAGCAGCAGTCCAGACGTCATTGGGCGTGGGGAGGCTCAACGGCTGGCCGTGGTGGACGATGCGGTCGTGGTGTCCGTGCGCTCCGTGACGGTGGATGGGAGCCAGTCCGGTGCAGGTGCCGTCGCCGGAGGGGTGGTCGGAGGGCTGGTGGGCTATGGGGCCGGAGGGGGTCAACGCTCGAGTCAGGCCACTGGGGTGATCGGGTCGGTGGTGGGGGCTGCTGCGGGCAATATCATCGAGCGCTTCAGCACCCGGGAAGATGCTGTTGAAATTGTGCTGCAACTCCGCAATGGCGAGCGGCGTGCAATTGTCCAGGCAAAGGGTGTAGAAACCTTTGCTCCGGGCGATGCTGTCATTTTAGTTAGCAGTGGTGGCAAGGTTCGTGTTGCCAGAAAATAGGGCGTAGCTCAAAATCAATGGGTAACACTTTTTCGGGTGACCATCGGTTGAGTCATCCAAAATTCACATTGTCCGTGTTACCCAAAAACGTTACTTTTTGAACCACGCCACTTTCTCTCCTTGACACCCGGGAAGTGATCGTGAAGGCACCCACCGGGAAGCATTTGAGCGTTATGTTGAGTGACTGGTCTATGGCGCATTGCTGACCTTCGGACCTGATTGCGGGAGCACCCGCATTTGGCACCCTGCCGGTATTGGCGGTCCATCTGGGAGCACCCGCTATGTGCCATTTCCAGACAGTGAGTTAGTGCGCCGTATTGCCGGAAATTGGAAGAATTGGTTCCTAGATTGCCCGACTACGATACGTTATAAAAATTTGCTCACGCGCTCCCCCATCGTTTCCACGATGTCCCTAGAAACGCCGTCCACGATCACTGAAATCCGCAGCTGGATTCAGGCATTAGCGCAAAAGGCAACCTCTCTATTACCGCCCACGTATAGGCGGCTACCAAGTCATCAAAAAATGGTTACGCTACCGTGAGCAGCGCGTGTTGGGCCGCACGCTCACAATGGCCGAGGTCATAGAAGTCACCGCCATGGCGCGGCGACTCGCCGCGCTGGTGTTGCTGCAAAACAAGCTGGACGAGAACTACAAAACGGTAGCTGCATCGACCTGGAAGCCGCCGACAAACTGAGTGCGGCAGCCAAAATAGAATCGGGCATGAGAAGCTCTAAATTAGTAGCAACCAGAAGCTCAAACCAACTCGGCAGTCGGTTCGCGCTCCATCAGCGCAGCCACCGCATCAAGCGGCGTGATCTTGCCATCGAGCAAGGCGACCACGCCTTCGGAAATCGGCATCTCGACGCCGAGGCCCTGCGCGCGCTGCACCACGGTGCGGGCGCAGTACACACCTTCGGCCACATGGCCGAGTGACTCAACGGCCTGCGCCAATGTTTTTCCCTGCGCCAGTGCCAGGCCGACTTTGCGGTTGCGGCTCAAATCGCCCGTCGCCGTCAGCACCAAGTCACCCAGACCGGACAGGCCAGTAAAAGTCTCGGCACGCGCACCCAGCGCCACGCCTAGGCGCGTCATTTCAGCCAGCCCCCGGGTAATCAGTGCAGCCCGGGCGTTCAGACCAAGTTGCAGGCCATCACACAGGCCGGTGGCAATCGCCAACACGTTTTTCACTGCCCCGCCGACCTCCACACCCACGATGTCGTCATTGGCGTAAACACGCAGTGTGGAACTGTGAAAGGCCGCGACCAGCGCTTCGCGCACCTCGGCATGTTCACTAGCGGCCACCAGCGCCGTCGGCTGGCCGCGCGCCACTTCTTGCGCAAAACTCGGGCCGCTCAAGATGCCTGCTCTTAAATTAAGAGCTACCTGCGCCCGTATTTCGTGCACCAGCAAGCCGTAGGGTGTATCAACCGGGGCTTCAAAGCCCTTGCTCAACCAGGCCACAGGGACGTTCACCTGCCGCAGCTCTTGCAACATGCCGCGCACACCGGATACAGGCGTGGCGATGATGATGAGGTCTTGCCCCTGCACAGCATCAGCCAGGGTTTTATTGCCACCAATGAGCTTGAGGCTATCGGGCACGGTAACACTCGGCAGGTAGCGAGTGTTGCTGCGCGTGTTGTGGATGGAGGTCATCAGCGCTTCATCGCGGCCCCAGAGTGTGACCTGATGCGCGATGAGTTGTGGATTGCTGCGATGACTGGATGCAGCGCTGATGGCCAGCGCCGTACCCCAGGCACCGGCACCGAGGATGATGATTTTCATGCGGCGATCAATGCAGGGAAAGTCATCACATTCACCGGCTTAAACGATGATTTGTGGCGCAGCCGGAGCGGTTGCAGCGGCGGCCTGGGCCTGCTGCTGCTCGTACATCGCTTGGAAGTTGATTTCAGCCAGATGTACAGGCGGAAAGCCGCCGCGCTGGATAACGTCTGCCACGTTGCCGCGCAGGTAGGGGTAAACAATTTGCGGGCAGGCGATGCCGAGCACGGCGTTCATCTGCTCGGGCGGCATGTTGCGCAGCTCAAAAATACCGGCCTGCTTGGCCTCGACCAGAAACACGGTTTTGTCACCAATTTTGGCCTGCACGGTGGCAGTCACCACGACTTCGAATAGGCCTTCGGTCACCGGAGCGGCCTCAACACCGAGCTGGATGTCAACCGCAGGCTGCTCCTGATTGAGCAGGATGTCGGGCGAATTCGGTTGCTCAAGCGACACGTCTTTGAGGTAAACGCGCTGGATCTGGAAAACGGGGTCAAGAGCGGCTTCTGCCATGGGGTGCTTTCGGATGATTGTTTGGGGAAATGATGGCCACTCACAAGACGAATCGAGCGGCACGGGTGAATTATCTCAGGTGGCATCTACCCGGTTTTTATGCAGCATTCAGCAAAGGCATCAAGCCGCCCTTGGCATCGAGAGCCACCAGATCATCACAGCCACCCACATGGGTGGCACCAATGAAAATCTGCGGTACGCTGCGGCGGCCGGTGATCTGCATCATGGTCTGGTGCTCGTCGGGCTGCAGGTCAACGCGGATTTCGTTGAGATCTGCTACGCCGCGTTGCTTGAGGAGTTGCTTGGCATGGATGCAGTAAGGGCAGCTGCCGGAGGTATAAATTTTGACGGTTTGCATTCGTAAATCTCGTGGAAGCGTGGGGCAATAATCAGGCTTGGGAATCAAGCCTTCTCAACCGGCAGGTTGGCCTCTTTCCAGGCTTTCAGCCCGCCGCCCAGAGCCTGGACCTGCTCGTAACCGAGCTTTTTGGCCACAGCCACAGCCCGGTTCGCCCTGGCACCGGTAGCGCAGACCAGGATCAGCGGCAAACCCTTGTTTTTGACGGCTACGGGCAGCCTTTCTTCAAGCTGCGAAAAAGGCACGTTTTTGGCACCGCCGACGTGGCCCGCCTCAAATTCGTCTGCTTCGCCGACGTCAATGACAACGGCTTTTTCGCGGTTAATCAGTGTCACGGCAGCGCTGGCGCTTAAAGCCCCGGCGTTCATGCCGCTGGCAATCATGGGCCCGACCAGCATCATGCCAGAGGCCAGTGCCACGGATATCAGCATCCAGTTATCAATCAGAAATTTCACGTTTAAGCCTTTTAAAATTTTTCGACCAAGCCAGTGATTTTAGAATGCTGGTGTAACTTTGCCTTTTTGTCCTGATTTAGCCCCTTAGATTTAGCCTTGTTCCTGTCAATTTTCATCTTCCAAAATGCACAAACTTGTACTCATACGCCACGGCGAATCAACCTGGAATCTGGAAAACCGCTTCACTGGCTGGGTCGATGTGGACTTGACCGAAACCGGCGTGCAACAAGCCAAAAACGCCGGTAAACTGCTTAAAAACCAAGGCTATGACTTTGACCTAGCCTACACCAGCGTGCTCAAGCGCGCCACCCGTACGCTGTGGCATACGCTGGACGAAATGGACCGCACCTGGCTGCCCGTGGTGCATAGCTGGCGGCTCAATGAGCGACATTACGGCGGTTTGCAGGGGCTGAACAAGGCCGAGACGGCCAAAAAATACGGCGAAGAACAGGTGTTGATCTGGCGCCGCAGCTACGACATACCACCGCCCCCTATGGATGCCAACGACGCGCGCAGCGAACGCGCCGACCCACGCTATGCAAAACTCCAAGCTGGGCAAGTGCCCTTGACAGAATGCCTGAAGGACACGGTCGAGCGTGTCATGCCTTTTTGGAACGAAGCCATGGCACCTGCCATCAAGCTTGGCAAGCGCATCGTCGTTGCGGCCCACGGCAACTCGATACGCGCGCTGATCAAATACCTTGACGATGTGTCTGACACTGACATTGTTGGCCTGAACATTCCCAATGGCATTCCGCTAGTTTACGAGCTGGACGCGGTGCTCAAACCGTTGCGCCACTACTACCTGGGCGACGCGGCTGCGGTAGCCAAGGCGGTTGCAGCGGTGGCCGCGCTGCGCAAGGCCTAAGTCCGACAGGCTGCTAGGTGTATATTGTTCTTCTGCTGGTGGAACAAAAATTTTACTTACCATTCAAGCCCGAATAAAATCGCTTCAACCAAGGGTTCCCTCGTGCGTCAAACTATGCGTCAAAAACTGAAAATAGCAGGCTGGATTTCAATCGGCGTGGTGGCCGGTGCCCTGACCACCGTGCAACTGCAAGCGATTGCACGCGGTGGCTTGGCTCCTTTGCCACTGGCAGAGCTGCAACAGCTGGCAGCAGTTTTTGGCATGGTGAAGTCTGATTATGTCGAGCCGGTTGACGAGAAAAAACTGATCTCTGATGCCATCGCAGGCATGGTTGCCAGCCTTGACCCACACTCAGCCTACTTCGATAAAAAGTCTTTCAAGGAATTCCGCGAAGGCACCAGCGGCCGCTTTGTCGGCGTTGGCATCGAGATCACCCAGGAAGACGGCCTGGTCAAGGTGGTGTCGCCCATCGAAGGCTCGCCCGCTGACCGCGCTGGCCTCAAACCCAACGATTTGATTACCAAAATCGACGACACCAACGTCAAGGGCCTGTCGCTCAACGATGCGGTGAAAAAAATGCGTGGCGAGCCCAAAAGCAAAGTGGTGCTGATGATTTTCCGCAAGGACGAAAGCCGTACCTTCTCGGTGACCATCGTGCGCGAAGAAATCCGTACCCAGTCGGTGCGCGGTAAGGTCGTTGAGCCCGGCTATGCGTGGATTCGTCTGAGCCAGTTCCAGGATCGCACGGTGGAAGACTTCACCACAAAAATAGAGCAAATCTACAAGCAGGAGCCCAACCTCAAAGGCCTGGTGCTGGACTTGCGCAATGACCCGGGTGGCCTGCTCGATGCAGCGGTTGCTGTTTCTGCTGCCTTCCTGCCTGAAAACGTGACCGTGGTGTCTACCAACGGCCAGCTTGCAGAAAGCAAGTTTGTTTACAAGGCCGCACCTGAGTTTTACCTGCGTCGCGGCGGCAATGACCCCCTCAAACGCCTGCCTGCCGCGCTAAAAACCGTGCCACTGGTGGTACTGGTCAATGAAGGTTCAGCCTCTGCCAGCGAAATCGTGGCCGGTGCCCTGCAAGACCACAAACGCGCCATCATCATGGGCAACCAGACCTTCGGCAAGGGCTCGGTGCAAACCGTGCGGCCGCTGGGCCCGGACACCGGCATCAAGCTCACCACGGCACGCTACTACACGCCTAGCGGCAAATCGATTCAGGCCAAGGGCATAGTCCCCGACGTGATGGTCGATGAAACGCTTGAAGGCAGCCCGTTTGCCGCACTACGCACTCGCGAGGTGGATCTTGAAAAACACCTAAACAACGGCCAAGGTGCCGAGGTGAAAGACGCGAACCGCGAAAAGGCCAGAGAAGCCGCCTTGAAGCGCCTTGAAGAAGATGCCAAGAAAACGCCCGAGCAACGCAGGCCGCCGGAGCTGGGCAGCGACAAGGACTTCCCGTTGCTACAAGCCATCAACCAGCTCAAAGGCCTCCCCGTCATCATCAGCAAAACGGCGACGGTTGAAGGCAAGAACGCGAAAAAAGAGAATTGATGGTTAGCAGCTAGGCATCGCAGTGAATGACGACCAGTTATTAAGGTATTCGCGCCACATTCTTCTCGACGAAATAGGCATCGAGGGACAAACTAGGCTGCTCGCCTCACACGCCCTGATCGTCGGCGCAGGTGGCCTTGGTTCACCGGCTGCCCTGTACCTTGGTAGCGCAGGCGTAGGCCACATCACAGTGGTCGATAACGACCGGGTCGATGCCACCAACCTGCAACGGCAGATTGCGCACAAACTCTCGGGTGTTGGGCTGTTTAAGGCCGAATCCATCAGGCGGGCGATAGTCGATATCAACCCAGATGTGCAGGTCACCAGCGTGACCACGCGCGCTGACGATGCGCTGCTGGGCGCGCTGGTACAACAAGCCAGCGTGGTGCTCGATTGCAGCGACAACTTTGCCACCCGCCATGCCATCAACCGCGCCTGCGTCAAGCACCGCACACCGTTGGTGTCAGGTGCGGCCATCCGCTTTGACGGGCAGGTGAGCGTCTATGACCCGCGCAATGAAGCCTCACCCTGCTACGCCTGTGTCTTCCCCGAGACCGAGCTGTATGAAGAAACCCACTGCGCAACCATGGGTGTTTTTGCGCCGTTGGTTGGCATCATTGGCAGCACACAGGCGGCGGAAGCCCTCAAGCTGCTGTGCGGTGTGGGTGACACGTTGGCGGGCCGCCTGCTGATGCTGGACGGCCGCAGCATGGGATGGAGTGAAGTCAATATGCCGCGCCATGCGGCGTGCAGCGTTTGCGGCACGGGTAGCCAATAAAAAAACCTGGCCTTGCTAGCGCATTCCGGGCCGGCCGCTAACGGGCGTTTTATCTTTGGCGGTAGCAGGTAACCGTTTGGCAACGGGTGCTGGCATTGCTGTCGATGTAGATGCCGATGCCGAAGCTGGCTGAGTCACACCTTAACGATAGCCTGCGCCTTTATTGGGATACAGCCACTTTTTACTCTTCAAAACGGCATTTTTTAGGATTTTTGAGCTGCAAATAACAAATCACGGTGAATCAGCGGCACCTGACCGATCCAAGCCCATCTGGCTATAGCGCGGTGAGGATCCAGCCTTCGAGGCTATCGAAGTTGGCAGGCAAGCCATACCGGGCATCGCCCTCTTTGTGCCGCTCTTGCGCCCAGGCCGCCTGCATCAGGCACAGCACGGCATCGAGGCTGTCGCCCTTGGCATCACCCACCAGCGCATCGCGCTGCGCGTGGGTGAGCTTGAGGCGCAGGCCCAGACGAGTCTGGCCCAGCTCCAGCACGGTAATCAAGTCTTTGCGGGCAATCAGGCGCTCCGCAGTCTGCTTGAGCTTGTCGTCGCTTTTGTAGGAGCGCTTGCCCAGTACCTCGCGCGCCAGCAAGCCGGGGTAGCCCTCTAGCGCCACGCGGGCAGGGTCACCTGCGTGCAGGCCTGGTAAATGCACGCCGGCAGCCAGCAAGTGCGGAACGCCCGCATGGAGCATGTAGGCTACTGGCGGGTTGACCCACTTCATCGAAGGGCTGGCACCCGCAGGGCCATCGGTGGCACGGTGCGCAAATTTTCCGCCTACTGGCCGTGCATCACAAAATGCTGCGAAGGTGCTGCGAATGTCAGCGCGGCTCAAGCTGGCGTAGTGGGTCATCAGCGCTGGCCAGGTTGTGGGCCAGCCGAGTTGTTCTATGAGTTCGCGTGGCAAACCAAACGGAAGGTCAAACGCACCGACCCAGCTATTGGATTTATTCAGCCAACTTTCAAATGCATCGAGCGATTCGATGCATTCGATTTTTGAAAGTTGGACGCGCCCTTTGAGGCAGCTACCAAGCGCCATGACGATTGGTTTTTGGCGACTCGGTGCGCTAGAAAAGTCGCACCCCAATAGCAACACCAGTGACTACCTAAAAACCCGCGAGGACCGCGCAACGCCGCAATTCGCCCGAAAAATGAATCTATAGAGACACATTTAGCTGCGGCCAATGATCGAGGCTGTTGCCATCAACTCTTCCAGCAAAGCCAGCGATACCTTGCCGGACACCGAGTACGGATCAAGCACAGCCGTTTCAGAATACTTCATCAAAATCGACGTGTTGAGCTTGGCCATGTTGACTTGGCCCATGGTCCAGCCGCCAAAGCGCCGCTCTGAAATTTCTTCGTAGTGCAGCAGCACCACGTCTTTGTGGCGCACATCTTTTTGAATGTGACCATACAACTCGCTGATCTGATTGCGGCCACCCTCAAGCGCCTGTAAAAAAATATCGCCCCCGTAGCAAAGAATGCCGGTGATGCCGCAGGCCGGGTTATGGCTACGAGATTGCGAAAGAATGGCGTCGGTTGCAGAAGCACTGTGGTCAGCGGCGCGGCTGGCGTAAAGAAGGCGTACTAGCATGTGAGGTGTGTCCTTACTGACCGTGGTTTTGTTTGGGGATGAGAGATAAAAACTCGCGGCGCAGATTGGCATCTTTCAAAAAAACACCGCGCATGACGGAGTTAATCATTTTGCTGTCGAGGTCTTTCACGCCGCGCCAGCCCATGCAGAAATGTGTCGCCTCCATGACGATGGCCAAGCCGTCAGGCGAGGTTTTTCCCATAATCAGGTCCGCCAGTTGCACGACAGCTTCTTCCTGGATTTGCGGCCGGCCCATGACCCATTCGGCCAGGCGCGCGTATTTAGACAGACCAATAACATTGGTGTGTTCATTGGGCAAAATACCTATCCAGACCTTTCCAATGACAGGGCACAGGTGGTGCGAGCAGGCGCTGCGCACGGTGATGGGGCCGACGATCATCAGCTCATTGAGGTGTTCAGCGTTGGGAAACTCGGTGATGTTGGGCGGCGACACATAACGGCCCTTGAAGACCTCATTGAGGTACATCTTGGCCACGCGGCGGGCGGTGTTGTTGGTGTTGTGGTCGCGCTCGGTGTCTATCACCAGGCTGTCGAGCACGCCTTTCATCTTGCCCTCGACTTCATCGAGCAGTTTTTCAAGTTCGCCGGGCTCAATGAACTCTGCAATGTTGTCGTTGGCATTAAAGCGTTTACGGGCTGCCGTGATGCGCTCGCGGATTTTGACGGAGACCGGAACGCCTTCTTCGGTAGCATCCGCCAATGAGGTGTCTGATTGCATAAGCATGAC
>Ga0335398_10005306_pt1 | contig 17120 bp, 18 predicted proteins | sample BON03_FD_205742 | JGI IMG/M metagenome (GOLD analysis project Ga0335398, IMG submission 205742) | Freshwater microbial communities from Lake Bonney liftoff mats and glacier meltwater in Antarctica - BON-03 (spades assembly) (version 2) | ecosystem: Environmental > Aquatic > Freshwater > Ice >... | reverse complement strand
AGGACGAAGCGACACCGATTTGTGGCTTGACCCAGTCGTCATCACCCATGCCCACTGCTCTGAGCATTCCGCGGGCAGGCGCTCGCTCAATTCCATCGGTTACATCATGGCTTCGTGGCTTCATGTGATTCGTCATGGGTTAATCTTACGATTTATATCGCGATACTCTGTTGGTGTGGAAAATCAAGACACTACAAAGATCCCGACCGGTCTGGCGCTTTACAACCAAGCAGCCCACCGCGCCAGCAAAGAAGTTATCCACTCCTACTCGACCTCTTTTGGCATGGCAACCAGGGTTCTCAGCAAGAATCTGCGCGAGCACGTGGAAAATATTTATGCTTTAGTTCGAGTCGCTGATGAAATTGTGGACGGCTGTGCGGCCCAGGCCTCAGCGGTATCCGATGGGTTTGACCCAGGAGTCCTGCTAACTGAATTCGAGAATGAAACGTACCTGGCCCTGACTCGTGGCTTCAGTACCAACCTGGTCATTCATGCCTTTGCCCAAACCGCAAGAGAAGTTGGCATAAAAAAAGACATCATCGAGCCGTTTTTTTACTCGATGAGACAAGATCTCACCGAGACGATCCACGACCAAGAATCCTTTGAAATCTATGTCTACGGCAGTGCAGAGGTCGTCGGACTGATGTGCTTGGCCGCTTTTGTCCATGGCAAAGATTACACACCAGAAGAAAAACTGCTTTTGGTCAAGGGTGCACGCGCTCTCGGTTCCGCATTTCAAAAAGTGAACTTCCTAAGAGATCTTGCGGCCGACTTCGACAAACTTGGACGTAGCTATTTTCCGGGTGTAGCGATAAAAACTTTCGACGAAGCCACCAAGAACAGGCTCGTCAAGGACATCGAAAATGACCTGCAGATTTCCGCCCTATCGCTGCCTTTACTTGAGCCTTCATCTAGACGAGCGGTAACAGCAGCTCAGTTTTTGTTTCAAGAGCTCAACAACAAAATATCTAAAACTCCCGCCCAGGAACTAATTCACGCCCGTATCTCTGTTAACAACCTTCGGAAGCTATTCGTGCTTGCCAAAGCCCTGTTAGGAGTTAAGCCTTGAGTAATAGAACTGCCGTTGTTGTTGGTGGAGGAATCGCCGGTCTTGCAAGCGCAGCACTGCTAGCCAAAGCCGGAATGAAGGTTCAACTCTTTGAGGCAAACGCCACCTTGGGTGGTCGAGCCGATGTCTGGGAGAAAGACGGCTTCCGCTTTGACATGGGGCCAAGCTGGTATTTGATGCCAGATGCTTTCGAACAGTTCTTCAAACTAATGGGAACCTCGGCCAAAGAGCAGCTCAATCTGACGAGGCTCAACCCGGCCTACCAGACCAGAAACGAAGGCCTGGGCGATGTTCTTGTGATGCCGGACAACGTCGAGGGCATAAAAGAACTCTTCGACTCAATTGAACCGGGTGCTGGAGAAGGCCTTCAGCGCTATCTAGACAGCGCAGAAGATGCCTACGATCTTTCGATCAAGCACTTTTTGTATACAAACTTCCAAGATGCTAGAAGCTTTGTCCAGCCAGAAGTACTTGTAAAGCTTGGCCGATTCATGAAGCTTTTAGTAAAGCCGCTCTACTCCTTTTCCGGCGAATACGTCAAAGATGAGCGCCTGAAGAAAATGCTGAATTTCCCGGCAGTATTTTTGGGAGCATCTCCCTATGACACCCCGAGCATGTATCACCTGATGACTCACGTGGATATGAACCAAGGAGTCTTTTACCCGCAGGGCGGCCTTCACAGCGTCATCGAGGCAATAGTAAAGCTTGCAAAACAATACGGTGTCGAGATCCACAACAGCTCACCGGTTACCAAGATTCTGACCGATGGCAACAAAGCCGTTGGTGTTGAAGTTGGTTCTTCTGAGTACTTGGCAGATGTGGTTGTAGCGAGCGCCGACCTGCATCACGTTGAGACTAAGTTGCTGGAGAAAAAACACCAGACTTACCCACAAAAATTCTGGGACAAGAAAATTCCCGGGCCCTCAGCAATGCTCATCTACTTGGGCGTCAAGGGCAAGATTGATCAACTAGACCACCACACGCTTTTGTACACCAAGGACTGGAGCAGTAACTTCTCCGAGGTATTCAGAAGAGCCGATGGCAAAAGCCATGTGCCATCACCGGCATCGCTTTATATCTGTAACCCTTCTAAGTCAGACGCATCAGTGGCCCCAGAAGGCCACGAGAACTTGTTTGTGCTGGTTCCTATCGCTCCGGACCCAGTGATCGGGCGAGGCGGCATTGAGCGAAGTGGTGATGAGGGCTTTGAAGCCGAAGTGGACAAGATTATTGACCAGATTGCCGACTGGTGTGACATCCCAGACCTCCACGACCGCATCGTAGTTCGACGCACCATGGGACCTGGCAACTTTGAATCGGATTTCAACGCCTGGAGCGGTACCGCACTCGGCATGGCTCACACTTTGACCCAGAGTGCATTCTTTAGGCCCAAGAACTACTCGAAGAAACTAAAGAACCTGTTTTACACCGGACACAACACCATTCCAGGCATCGGACTACCGATGTGTCTGATTGGCGCCGAGTTGGTTTATAAGCACCTCACAAACGACCGGAGTTCCGGGCCGATAGAGAAGGAGCTAACCGAGGTTCAAAGGTGGAAAGGCATTAGTTGATTGATGCGCTAACCCCCTTTGCCTACCTAGCAGCACTTGTTTTAGCAATAACTGGGCTTTACCTTCTTGACCGACGACACAAACTGGCATTCGCCTCCTCCCCTAAGGCTGCAGCGCTCTCAATTGCAATTGCAGTTGGGTTGTTTTTGGTCTGGGACCTAATTGGAATAGCTCTTGGCATCTTCTTTCGAGGCGATGCTCCTCATCTTTCCGGTTTACTGATCGCACCAGAACTACCGCTTGAAGAGCTGTTTTTCCTAATATTACTCAGCTATAACGCACTCCTTGTCTACTTGGGTTTCGCAAGGTGGCTGAAAAAATGACCTACCTTTTCTTGACCGCAACCGTCATGGCGCTGCTAGTGGTCTACGCATTCTTGATGCGCCATTGGTGGGTTACAAAACCACTGGTGGGGACTGCCGTGGTGATGCTGACACTCACCGCTATTTTTGACAACGTGATAATCGGAACTGGAATCGTCGCCTATGACGCCGAGAAGATCTCAGGAATCAAAATTGGGCTTGCGCCAATCGAGGACTTCGCCTACACGGTTCTAGCGATCATTCTGGTGCCATCGCTATTCAACTTTTTCAGGACCAAATTGTGAAACTAGTTTCCAGGCTGGTGGTTTCTTCCAGGCCAATTTCTTGGATCAACACGGCATTCCCATTCGCAATTGCATATTTTCTTGGAACCGAAAAAATTGATAACACCCTGATTGTCGGTGCACTTTTCTTCTTGATCCCCTACAACTTGCTGATGTATGGGGTAAACGATGTTTTTGACTACGAGTCGGATCTCACGAACCCTCGAAAAGGCGGGCTAGAAGGCGCTCTTCTAGAGCCGAAATACCACGCCGCAACGCTTTGGCTGTCTGCTGGTCTCGCCGCACCATTTGTGATTTATCTGCTCATAGTCGGCAATCTAGTATCCGGAACAATACTGCTCTTGGTGATTTTTACGGTTGTGGCGTACTCGGCCAAACACCTGCGCTTCAAAGAGATTCCAGTGCTGGACTCCTTCACATCGGCCCTGCACTTTTTAGGACCGATGCTCTTCGGTCTTGCGCTTGCCGGAACCAGCCTGACGGGGTCAGTCGTAATCATGGCAACAATTGCGTTCTTGCTTTGGGGCATGGCCTCCCACGCCTTTGGCGCCGTTCAGGACATTAGGGCAGATAAGGACGCGGACATCTCGTCAATCGCGACCTTTTTTGGAGCCAACCTGACGGTGAAGCTGGCGTTCGTGGCCTATCTTGCTGCCGCACTGGTGCTGCTTGGCCTACCGGGAAGATTTCAGTTTGCCGCCTTGGCTGCCCTTCCTTATTTGCTCGTCACCGCAAGAGAATTCGGAATCACTGACGAAACCTGTGAAACGGCAAACAGGGGTTGGAAACGTTTTATTTGGCTGAATTTTTTCGCAGGGGCAATTATCTCTTCACTGCTAATTGGCCCAAGTTAGCTAGCTCTCCAGCCAATTAGGTTTGATCTAGAAAACTTTGGTGCACAGAGCTTGCAGCTGAGAACCGTTGTGGGCTTCCGCATTCGATAGTGCAAGTGGCCTGCCGCGCACTCCCCCAAATACTTCGCACTGGATTCTGCAATCACAGCGCCGTCAAGTTTTTCATGACGGTAACCCAGTAAGGAGGCTTGCTGTTTCCACTGCTTACCATGACCAACAGATCTTCCAACCAGAGCATGAGCGACCTCATGCAGCAAAACCTGATGCACTTGGTCCAAATCTGCAGTTGCCACAAAGTGCTTACTTAGAGTGATTCGCTTCTGCGTGTAGTCACACTGCCCGGCTCTTCTGATTGCACGATCAAAGCCAAACGAATAATTGATCAGCCCATGGGTCTGAAATAAGTCAGCCGCCATCGCCTCAGTTTCGGCATGCGTTGCCAAGTTAGTGCGTATTTCTGGGAAGGTCATGTCTTGGCTTTAGCCCTCACACAGCTCACTGATACGCCTGACAGCTTCGGTGATCCGAGGCTTGGAGCTTGCAAAATTGAACCGGATAAAACCTTGAAAATCATCTCCGGGACTGTGATCGGGGCCTGCGTTCACGGAAACTTTTGCTTCGCTCAAAATGGTATTTGCTAGATCAGAAATTCGATAGGCCTCAAGATCGATCCAAGCCAAGTAAGTGGCTTCCATCTGGAACATTTTTGCCTTCGGGAGCCTCGTCGCGACCTCATGACGCAAATGCTCCAAGTTCTCCTGCAAAGTGTTCACTATTTCATCAAGCCACGGCGTACCGAATTCGTATGCCGTAGCCATGGCATGCGCCCCAAGAATTGAGGATCGCCACTGCATTGCATCTGGCAACCTGGCAAGCCTTTTTCTAACCTGATCGGACTGGGTGATTAGAAAGCCGGCCTTGAGCCCGGCAGTGTTCCAAGCCTTCGAGCTGGAAGTGATCGTGACCCCGGTCTCAATCGCCTGCTGGCCAAGTGACAGATACGGCGTGAAGGGGCCCCAGCTAAGCGGTGCATGAATCTCATCGGAGATCACCAGTACGTCAAATTCTTGCGCCATCATGGCCACTTCGGTTAGCTCTTGGGCGGTGTGAATACGACCCACGGGGTTTTGCGGTGAGCAGAGTAGATAAACCTTGACTCCATTTTCAAACTGTTCACGAATAGCCGCTAGGTCTAATTTCCAGGTGTCGCCATCTAACTGGAGCGGTGCATCCACCGGCTCGCACTGCGCTTCTTTTAGCCATCCGAAAAAGGCCGCATAGACCGGAGAATTTATTAGGACTTTTTCGCCGGGAGTGGTGGTGGCTTTTAGAATCTCAACCGCGGCAACGCCGACATCGGTGGCAAGCTTTATGCCGCCAGGTTCTATCTTCCAGCCCCAACGGTTTAGTGCAAACTTTTCAAAAGCCGGACCAATTTCAGGAAACGGACCTTGATAACCAAGGTCAGAATTGGCAACCATTTGGCTTAGCCGGTCCCGAATTGGCTTTGCTACCTCAAAGTCCATTTCCGCCACGTGCATCGGGAGCACTTCTTCCGGATACCTCAGCCACTTAGAGCTTGATCGATTGGCAAAATTACTAAAACTATTTGGGTCTTGCATGATTCGATTATGCCCCATGTATTAGCTTCCCCGCTGCTTGAAGAAACTAAAAACCGAACAGAAGGTAACCGGCTATTGAAAACATTACAACTGCAATCAACGAGTCAAGAACTCGCCAGAACTTCAACGATGAGGTGAAGGGCGCCAAGAGCCTGGCAAAGTAACCCAAGCTAAAAAACCAAACAAAGCTTCCGATGCTCGCACCTAACCAGAACCACCATCGATCGGCCACAAATTGGTTTCCGATTGAACCAAGCAAAATGACAGTGTCGATGTAGACGTGCGGGTTCAAGAAAGTAAGCGCAGCCGCAGTCCCGATCGCCTTTGCTAACCCAGATTTGGCCTGCCCGTTTGCCTCCAAAATGCTTGGATTCATAGCGCGACGAAAAGAACCAATGCCAAACCATACTAAGTATGCAGCTCCGGCGAAACGCAGAAATACCAATAGCCATGGGACCGATTCGATTACTGCCCCTAGGCCTAAAATTCCAGCCCCGATCAAGGCCGCATCGGCAACTGCGCAGAAGAGAACAACGGCCAAGATGTTCTGGCGCCTAAGGCCCTGCCGAAGCACGAAGGCATTCTGCGCACCGATGGCAATAATCAAAGCCAATCCGCTTGCGAATCCAGTGGCGACTGCTAGCACGGAGTCCTAACTAAGAAATTGGCCTGGCGGAAAGTTGGGAATGAATGGCACTCCAAGCCTATTGTGAACTACATGACCCTTGAAGTTGGGACCGTCGCCCCGAGATTTACGCTTGTGAACCAAGATGGTGAAAGCGTTTCGCTTTCTGACCACTTGGGTCAAAACGTGATTGTCTATTTCTATCCCGCGGCATCCACACTTGGCTGCACCAAGCAAGGGTGCGATTTTAGGGACAACATAAACTCCCTGAATTCCGCCAACTACAGGGTTCTAGGGATTTCTCCAGATAAACAGAGCAAGCTCAAGAAATTTCACGAGAATCAGAATCTGAACTTTGACCTGCTAAGCGATGAGGATAGCGAAGTTCAAAAGGTCTACGGCGCCTATGGCGCGAAGCAAATGTATGGCAAGGAATACATGGGCACGATTCGATCCACCTTTGTCGTTGACCCGGTTGGAAAGATTAGTCACGCTTTCTACAAGGTCAAGACAACCGGCCACGTCGACTTCCTGAAGGACCAGCTCAGTCTTTAGTTAGCCTCCAGGTCAATAACGAATTCAGTCGCCGGGGCAGTACTCAAAAGATGGTGCGTTCACCCCCGAAGCGGCAACAGAACACCAATTGCAATAAACACTCCTCCGAAGACTCGGTTAAAGTTCTTGCCCGCTCGAACCAGTAAAGGCTTTATTCGATCCGCCAAGGTTGCGACAGTAAGCTCATAAGCGAATTCGATCACTATAAACGTCATCGCCATTATCAAAAACTGAGTGAATAGCGATTCTTCTGAATTGACAAACTGCGGCAAAAAAGCAACGAAAAACAAAATACCCTTTGGGTTACTAATCGCTGAAACAAGTCCCTGGCCGAATAGGGTTCTGAATTTGGTAGAGCTTGCAGTTTTAGATCTTGAAATGTCTATCGGATCAGATCGAACAAGTTGAATCCCCAGCCAGACTAAATAAGCTCCACCGAGCCACTTCATGATGACCAACAGGCCAGCCCAAGTGGCAAGCAATGCCCCGATGCCAAACATCGAAAGACCAATGATCAAACCAAAACCTAGAGACCCTCCGGTGATGGTCGCCAGAGTCTTTCTGGTGCCGTGCATAGCGCCGTGAGTTAGAGCTAAAAGGCCGTTTGGCCCCGGCGTGAGAGAAAGCCCAATTGCTGCAAGTGCGTAGAGCGTCCAGGTTTGCCATGTCATGGCTAAATAGTGGCAGAAAAATTAGCTATTTATCGAAGCTTTTTCCTTTGAAATGGAACCCAAAAGCTTGTCGGATTTGCTACTGGCAAGACCAGCACCAATCACAAAGGCAGAGCCAATAATCACAAGGTTTTTCACAATGTACTGACCCTCGAGTGTGAGCCCGAACGGAATGACCGTGAAACAGATCTCAGGAAGCAGCACAAGTGGCAAGAAGGTTCCAGGCATTTGAAACGCCAAGAGAATAAGGCCGACTCTATTGAGTGATGGAATCAAGAAGGCAATTCCAATAGCAACTTCCCACAGCCCAAGGAGGGGAACAATAATTTCTGGAGTCAGCCAGTAAATGGTTGCCGCAACTAGGTCATAAGCCGGAGACAGTTCTCCGATGAGCTTTAGGGCTCCAAACCAGATAAAGATGATACCAATGGCATATCTGAGGAAAGGAACACCCATCCTAGAAAAAAATCGAATCATATAGCTGTCAAACTGATTTGCCAGCTTTGTAGTGAACTCTCTATTTATCATTTTTCTCCCAATCGACGCTCGAAATTGTTTTTCTTTTGAACTGTCCGGCGTCATTGCTGGCAAATCACCTGAAGATGGCTGAGTTAGTGTCAGTCAAAATCAAGTTCCAGATGCTCTATTTCGGTAGAGCTCGGAATGTTAGTTGGCTATTGCCATGAGCTTTATGGACTCACGGTGTTTTCTTATTCCAGCTAGCCATAACAACAACACCGAAGCAGCTATGCCCATTCCCATGGTGGTCAAAATCCCTGCGGTTGGGTTTCTCACAACGATGATCGTCAGAAGCAATGGGCTGAATGCTCCAACTATTTTTGAAAACATCATGATGTAGCCCTGGCGCTGACCAAACTGCTCAGGCCCGAAAAACAGAAGCGGCAAGGTTCCTCGAATAAAAGGGTCCAAACCAACCGCTATACCGTGCAAAACCACAAACGGCACCAGGGCATCAACACCAAAAATCAAAATCAGGACAACACCAACCGGATGCGAAAGCATCGAGACCGCAGCCACCCGCATCGGAGGCATCACTTTCCCAAGAGCCACTAGTAAAATCCTTGCTAGCACTTGCGATGGCCCCAGGATTGCAGCTGAAAATAGTGCGACCGCCATTGAAGCCCCTAGCTCACCGAGCAAGAACGGCAAAGTGGTGTTGACTGACGCGACCATGAAGCCTTCCAAGGCAAACATCACAGCGAAAATAACAACCAACAGATCAAACCGAATGCGAGCCTTTGGCTTCAATGTTTTATCTTTGTCAGGAATCTCAGGCAAACGCGGTTCCAGCCGAGGGATAGTCAGGTTTAGAGGCAGAGCAATCAGTAAGTGTGCAAAAGCCCAGACCATCACCGCGGCCTGCCAACCAAAGTTTTCGCTGACCCAAGCGTTAAGCGGCCACGAGATGGTCGAAGAAAGCCCAACAAAGACAGTGATCCCGGCAATTATCTTGTTGGACCTCTCACCGAAAAAAGTAACCACCGTTGCAAAAGCCGCATCGTAATTACCCATGGCCGCCCCGATACCGATTAGCACCCAGGCAACAAAGAGCATATCTACCGAAGTGCTGGCAGCCAACAGAGTCAACCCCAAAATAAAGGCAATGCTCCCAAAGGGAAGCACCTTTCTACCTCCAAGGCGATCAATTGCCTTACCAACCCTGGGACCCAAGAAAGCGGCCACCAGAAGTGCAACGGTGAACGCCCAGAAAAAGGTTTCAGTGGCAACCCCAAGCGATTCTGATATCGGCACGGCAAGAATTGCAGGTAAATAAAAACCCGAACTCCAGCCAATGAATTGCGATACCCCTAGACGAGCGGTCAGACGCGAGCTGCGTTGCAATTTAGGTCCATTCTTTTGCCTGCAGAAAGCAGTAAGGCAACGAGTCGCTAGAAAGTCATAGTTTACCTTCAGGGCTCCAGTAAGGACCTAAGACCCAGGCCTAATCTTGCTCCGAGAGCCTCACGGAGACTTGTGGCCAAGAATCTTGGATTAAGTCAGAAGTTAAATCACTCAGTCGTAGCTTTTGATTGCCGACCTCGTCGAAATTATCCGGAGCTAGCCAGGTTCTAAATGCGGCCTTTGCACTTGGCCACTCGGTGTCCAAAATTGAGAACCAGGCGGTGTCGCGGTTGCGGCCCTTGACTGTGGTGGCTTGCCGAAAGACACCTTCGAAAGACATGCCCAGTCTTGCTGCGGCCTTTATAGAGAGTGCGTTGAGCGCGTTGCACTTCCACTCGTAGCGTCTGTAGCCAAGGTCGAATGCATTTTTCATCATCAAGTACATAGCTTCGGTAGCAAGAGGCTTTTGCTGCATGAGTGGCGAGAAGGTTAGCCAACCAACCTCAATCGACAATGCCCTCTGGTCAATCCGAAGATATGAAGCCACGCCAACGGCCTTGTTGGTCTGGCCATCGATGATTGCGAAAAACATGGGGTCTTGCTGGCCTTGAACTTTTTGCACCCAGACGCGATATTCATCCACAGACCCAAAAGGCCCATGCGGCATGTAGGTCCAGAGAGAACCCGATGAATCGAGACTAAATGCCTCAAAAAGATCAGCTGCATGAGTCTCGGCACGGAGCTGTTCTAACCTGCAGAGGCCTCCAGACAGCACGATGGAGCTATCTGGCAGTCCGGCCCTGGCCTCTTGGTCAACCTCAATGCCAATTGGATTACCCTTGGCATTCGGCGTTGAATTTATGAACACGAGATAAGACTACGGAAGTTAGCATTGAGCAGGATTCCCAATGGCTGGGGTCAGTCCAGAAATCTCCCTCCAGCGTCTTCATATAATTCAATTAACGCATCATTGGTGCCCTTTTGTGCCGAACTTGACCAGTCAACTCAGGGTCTACGTGTTTCACAGCATTGAACTGGTCGGGTTAGTCTGGCCTTAGAGGTGCAGCTGAGAATAAGCCCGTATTTCAAGTCGGGTGTTTTCCCAATCGAATACCAAGGAGTCTCCAATGAGCCAGCGCAATCAGCATTCAGAATCAGAGCATTCCAGCGACGATCACGCACGCCATGACAACTCGGCATCTAACGAAAGACAGTCAGATTTGGTAAGTCCAGCTCAGGCAAACTCTCAGATTCAGGGTCAGGATGGGAACAAAGACCCCAGTTCACACGCCGACCATAATTCACACCAGGGCCACGGCGATCATGTGGCTCGGTTCCGCAAGTTGTTTTGGATCATGCTTGTGATTGCAATCCCCGTGGTTGGGTTCTCCTCAATGTTTGCAAGCACTTTGGGCTATTCACTCGGCGATACGGGAGTGGCTGGATGGATCTCGCCAACTCTTGGCACGATTATGTACATCTTTGGCGGGGCACCATTTCTGACCGGAGCCGTGGACGAACTTCGCTCTAAAAAACCGGGCATGATGCTGCTAATCGGCTTGGCCATAACCGTGGCATTCCTGGCATCGTGGGGGGCCAGTTTGGGACTGCTGGATCGCGCATTGGATTTCTGGTGGGAGCTTGCCTTACTTGTCGTAATTATGTTGCTGGGCCATTGGATTGAGATGAGCTCCCTGGCTCAGACCACCTCTGCCCTAGATTCCTTGGCCGCCCTTCTTCCAGATGAGGCTGAGCGAGTAGTTGGCGAACAAACCGAAATTGTTTCACCTTCGGCCTTAGTGCTCGGGGATGTGATTGTCGTGAGACCGGGCGGATCGGTTCCAGCCGATGGCAAGATCTTGCAAGGATCGGCCAGCATGGACGAGGCCTTAATCACCGGAGAGTCCCGTCCAGTTAGACGAGGCGAGGGCGAACAGGTCATCGCAGGCACGGTGGCAACCGACTCTGGCCTGAGGATTCAGATCACCGCCGTTGGTGACGGAACTGCACTTGCAGGAATTCAAAAGTTGGTTGCAGAGGCGCAGTCTTCGTCCTCCCGAGCGCAACGAATAGCAGACCGAGCAGCCGGTTGGCTGTTCTGGTTTGCTCTTACCGCTGCAGTTCTAACCGCGATTGCTTGGACAGTACTTGGAATGCCGGATGCGGCGGTAGTCAGGACAATCACGGTTCTAGTCATAGCCTGCCCCCATGCACTGGGCTTAGCAATTCCGTTGGTAGTTTCAATATCCACCGAGCGAGCAGCAAAAGCGGGAGTACTTATTAAGGACCGCCTGGCGCTAGAAACCATGCGCAAAGTAGACACCGTTTTGTTTGATAAAACCGGCACTCTCACCAAGGGCAGTCCCGTTGTTACCGCTGTTGAACCAGCAAATGACTTCGATGAGGATGAAATCTTGAGATTGGCAGCGGCTGCAGAATCAGACTCCGAGCACCCGCTCGCAAGAGCCATTGTTGGTTCCGCCCGCGAGCGCGAATTAGATGTACCGCAATCGAATGACTTTCAGGCATCACCCGCGATCGGCGTCCAAGCAACCGTGTCAAAACGCTTTGTTCAGGTAGGTGGCCCTTACTTGCTGGAGCAAGAAGGGGTCTCCGAACTACCAATTGCAGAAAAATGGCGCAATGAAGAGGCAGTGATACTGCATGTCCTAGTTGACGGTGTTGTCGCCGGTGCTTTGGCACTAGTCGATGAAATTCGTGAAGAGTCTTTGGCTGCGGTAGCTGCGCTTCAAAAAAGAGGAGTGGAAGTTGTGATGATCACCGGCGACGCTAAGGCAATCGCCGCTACGGTCGCTAAAGAACTAAAGATTGAGCGATTCTTCTCGGGCGTCAAGCCCGAAGATAAAGCCTCAAAAGTGAAGGAACTCCAGCAAGAAGGGAGAACAGTTGCAATGGTTGGCGATGGTGTAAACGACGCACCGGCCTTGGCTCAAGCTGACGTGGGGATTGCAATTGGAGCTGGAACCGACGTGGCTATTGCTTCGGCCGGCGTGATACTGGTAAGCGACGACCCACGTTCTGTGGTTTCCGTGATCGAGCTTTCTAAATCGGCATTCGGCAAAATGAAACAAAACCTCTGGTGGGCAGCGGGCTACAACTTAATCTCCGTGCCCTTGGCAGCCGGGGTTTTGGCTTCGGTTGGGTTTATCTTGCCAATGTCTGTTGGTGCAGCTCTAATGTCGCTTTCCACAGTCATTGTTGCTCTCAACGCGCAGCTTTTGCGTCGGTTGGACCTGAGCCCCGAGAAGGTCACCGGCTAGTTGGGTTATCTGGGGCTGCCCAGTAATCGACGGCCGAATTCTAAGTGCATACTGCTTAGCAAACCATTACCCATGGGGCTGATCAAGAGCATTTTGGGCGTTTCCTGAAAATTCAGTCTCGGATTTCAACTTATCAAGCCCATCACGAACGCCAAAAAATGAGGTGGATGCGTGGGGAAGCTAAAAAGCAAAGCCCCGCATTTGCTAGGAGCAAAGTGGCTATTTACTTGGTGCGCCCCCCCGGACTTGAACCGGGAACCCACTGATTAAGAGTCAGTTGCTCTGCCAATTGAGCTAGAGGCGCATCAGCGCAAAAGCATACCACCTAGCAACGCTAGTTAGTTAGTTAAGAGGTTGGGGGATACTGGTCATCTTGTGTTGTTGTGCCAAAATAACCACGTGCCTGTTGAGCTTATTTTGGCGGTGGCTACTTTTGGTTTTGTAACCTCGGTAACCCCGGGGCCAAACAACACGATATTGTTTGCTACTGGAGTGAACTATGGCGTGAAAAAAGCGTTCCCATTCTTATTCGGGATTATGCTGGGCCTCAGCGTAATTCTTACTGCAATTGGGTTAGGGCTTGGGGTTGTTTTTGTTGCTTTCCCCGCGGTCTATCAGGTCCTCAAGTATTTGGGGTTTGCCTACATTTTATTTCTGGCTTATTCGATTATTCGATCTGGCTACAGGCCCATTGAGGCCAACAGCAAGCTGTTTGGATTATTCGAGGCGACGTTTTTCCAGTTTGTGAACCCAAAGGTTTGGGTTGTGATGCCAAGTTTCATGGCCTCGTTTATACCCCTCGGTGCTTCTCTGGAAATGACAATAGTTCTGGTTATAGTATTTCTGGCTCTCACCTTCCCCGGAGCTCTATCCTGGGCAGTCTTTGGTGGGCTATTGAAAAACTTCATGACAGATTCCAAAAAGCGGCTGATTTTCAACTGGATTGCGGGGCTGTTGCTAGTGGCCTCCATGGTTCCAGTTTTGTCCATGAGCTAGCCGCAAATTTCTAAAAACGCTACCAGCGAACTGGTCGTCCTTGACAAGCAGAATTCCGTTAGCCTCTAACCACATAGGAGACTTTTATGGCTAATGACGTCAGGCGCTTGAAACCAGGCGAAGCGGCACCCAATTTCTCGCTGGTGAATCAAGACAACAAATCAGTGAATTCAGAAGAGCTCTTTGCTACTCCAACGATCTTGTTCTTTTTCCCTGCCGCAGGCAGTCCTGGTTGCACCAAAGAAGCCGTCGATTTCCAGGAGTACCTTGAAGATTTCGCTGCCCAGGGATACCAGATTGTTGGAATTTCTCCAGACGGCGTGGACCGTCTAAAAGAGTTTTCGCTCTCTCACGATTTGAGCTTCGAATTACTATCAGACCCTGATCTAAAAGCGCACACGGCATTCGGTGCCTACGGGCAGAAGACTCTCTACGGACGGGTCTACACCGGAGTGCTGCGCTCGACAATCATCACCGATGAAAAAGGCGAGATCAACCAAGCGCTTTATAACGTCAAGGCCACCGGTCACACCAATATGTTGAAAAAACGCTTGGGTATTTAGTCTTTTCTGAAAAGTGAACGCACCGGCTTTGAGAACATTGCGAAGAAGACCAACGTTGCTGGCAACAACAATCCAAAGCCAATAACGGCCAGACCGTATTCACCTCCGAAGCTTGCGACTCCAATTGAAACAATCAAAAGCTGCATTACAAATGACGGGGTGTAGGCCCAGCGCTTTAGCTTTATCATTCCAATTGCCACTTTTGATAAAAACAGTGCAGCACCCAGAACGATACCGGTTAGAAACAGGGCGCTGACAAGCGACAGCACGTCTCCTTGAATAATTGCGAAAACTGACCAGAGGGCAATGAGCCACAGCACAACCGACTGAATTGCGGTTATTAATGAAGCTAGGAGCAAAATTTTGGGCTTTTTAGACAATTGGGTATTGATTTCTCGGGTCGGCTGTGAAACTATTTTGGGAGTTGCAAAAAGGATTCTACCTTCAATTCGGCCCAACATTCGACCCTAGGAATAACAGAAAAATATGGATATGGTTTGGTTAAATAAGGCCCGTTGCCTCAATGAAGACCCAGAGCTCTTCTTCCCAGTTGGGAACACGGGACCAGCTCTGGACCAAATAGAGCAGGCCAAAACCATCTGCCGTCAGTGCGATGTTTCGGCTCAGTGTCTTGAATATGCGATTAAAGAAAACCAGGACACCGGTGTTTGGGGCGGTCTTTCCGAAGACGAGCGTCGCTCACTGAAGCGTCGCTACGCAAGAGCCCGCCGCGCTGGCTAAAAAGGGATTTCTAACACCACTCTGGTTCCGCCTCTAATTGGCGAAGTCCAATTGATTTTTCCACGAAGCTCAGACTCCACCAGCGTCTTCACTATCTGAGTGCCAAGACCAGATCCAAGCTTTCCCTCGGGCAAACCAACTCCGTTGTCCTCAACGGTAATTCTTAGAATCTTCTTTTCTCGCTTAGCGGTGACCTGGATAACCCCCGGGTTATCGCCTAGGCCGTGCTCCACGGCGTTAGAAACTATCTCGGTTAGAACCAGTGCCAAAGAGGTACTTCGCTCGGCAGGGAGCTCACCAAAACTTCCTTCGAACTCGGTTGTGACTTGAGTGTTGTGTGAGACGGCAGTCTCTGGAACCAGAGTCAAAATTCTCTTGAAGACTTGATCAAAGCTCACATCCTGATCCACACCTTCAGTCAAAACATCGTGCACCACGGCAATCGCACTTACCCGGCGCATGGCCTGAGCAAGTGATTCTTTTACTTCTTCGGACTTGGTCTGTCGGGACTGGATTCTAAGCAGGCTTGCAACTGTCTGAAGGTTATTTTTCACGCGGTGGTGAATCTCTCGGATAGTTGCATCTTTGCTAATGAGTTCGCGGTCTCGAAATCTTAATTGCGTTACGTCTCGACAAAGCACTATTGCGCCGTTTCTTTTGCCCTCGCTAATTATCGGCACTGAGCGCAGCGATACAGTTTGACCTTCAAAATCAACGTCACTTCGCCAGGCGCCCTTGCCGGTCAAAATTAGAGGCAGTCCCTCATCAACCTGGTTAAACCCAGTGGGCAGAGCGTTTACTGTCTCGGCAAGCAATCTGCCCTCAAGCTCACCGGCGACTCCAGCGGAGTTGAAAACCGACAGGGCGCTGGGGCTTGCAAACAAAACACGTCCGGCGGCATCAAGCCGGATAAGTCCATCGTTGGCCCTCGGTGCACCACGCTTGGGTGCGCTTCCAGATTCTGCAGTTGGGTAGCAACCCTCGGAAATCATCTTCAATAACTCTTGACCAACCGCAACGAAATTTAGCTGCAGCTTGTTTGGCATTCGAGATTCACCGAGGTTGGTGTGGCGGGTGATAACCGCAATCGGTTCCGAGTCTGTTGCCTTATCGGGCGTAAAAACTGGATAGGCAGAGACTCTACTGGCGTTGCCCTCAAAGCGCTCAAGCTCTGAACCCAAAGCTGGTTTTTTGGTGGACCAAGCTAGGTTTATCTGCTTTGCCCAGTCGCTTCTAGGCGAATTGCCGATGATGTCTCTATAAAATAGAGTTGGGGCGGCTGCCGGGCGAGCATGCGCGAAAGCTTCAAAGGTGGTTCGATTTGGGATCCAGAGCACTAGGTCCGAAAACGCAGCGTCTGCCACCAATTGCCAGTCGGCCAGCACGGCGCTAAGCCACGATTCGCCTTGAAAGTCTTTGACAGCCACAGTTACGAAGTTTACCTGCCCTAACTTGCATCCAACAGGTCAAGGGTCAGTAGCCTTATGGATTCGCGTGTCTTTGAGTTTTTTGCACACAGACAAAGCGGTTGGGCTTTCAGTAGCGATAAATCAACAGCCTGCGCGTCTTCAGTTATAACGGCTTTGATTTCGAGTCTTGCTAAACGATGCATTGCATCTCTGAGCTGGCGATCTGGGTTCTTGCCAATGGTTGATGCTCGAACTCGATTTGCCACCGGCCAAAATTCAAAATCGGCATTCCGGCAGTCCCACAAAAACCGATTCAAACCGACCGGGTCAGCGGCAAAAACTCCGAGTGCTAAATCCGCTTTTTCAATGATTGCCCGAGCCGAAGCGTTTCGACCAACTTCACTTGTCGCGCTCACTAGCCCTTGCTCAAGTTCACCAGCAACATCGATCACGATAATGTCGAAGTGCTTTCTCGAAAATTCGATCAGACCACTAAGGGATTCGGGGTCAAGCTCGGGCCAACGGCTCGGCGCATTCAGTCCGGTTAGCACTCTCAGGCTCTTTTTTCCGAACTGAATCTCTTCTGTTAGTCGCTCCATTTCCTCAATGCTGAGCCTGGAGGTTCGAGCTAGTCGCAAAACCGCGGTTATGCCTGGACCTGGTTCAGTGAGCCCAAGACTTGCCGCAATA
>Ga0335398_10005305_pt1 | contig 17122 bp, 15 predicted proteins | sample BON03_FD_205742 | JGI IMG/M metagenome (GOLD analysis project Ga0335398, IMG submission 205742) | Freshwater microbial communities from Lake Bonney liftoff mats and glacier meltwater in Antarctica - BON-03 (spades assembly) (version 2) | ecosystem: Environmental > Aquatic > Freshwater > Ice >... | reverse complement strand
AAAAAACGTTCATATTCTTCTAAAAAACGTTCAAAGAAATCTTCAGCAAAGAAACCTTTATATTCTTCTAAAAAACGTTCAAAGAAACGTTCAGTAAATAAATTTAATAGCCTAGATAATATCCAATAAATTTTTTTGCACGTTTATATGTTGTATATCTGGATAGTGTTAATATGAGCATACCTGTTTTATCATCTTTATATTCGTTATAAAAATCTTTGAGTGTGTTGGGATAATGTTTTGCTGGTAAAAGACTTCTATTCCCATTTATATATTTAGTGATGGAAATAATTAATGTATCAGAATTAAGGTTAAAAAGTCTTTTTTTAAGTATATCAAAATAATAATCAACATGAAGGTCATTTGCTACAAGATATTTATGTTTTTCTATTTTAAGAATATTGCTATCAATTTGTATTAATATGGGTATTTTATCTGGATATTTTTCGAGTAGTATTTTTGATTCTTCTAGTAAGTTATTTAGGTCATCTTTAGAAAAATTTTTATTATTATAATCAAATGTTGACATTAAATATAATAAATAATTAAATTTTTTGTTTTTAACTTGTTAAAAAGTTTTATATATGTTTGCTAGATCGGCTATTTGAGAAGCTGCAGAGTGTGAATTTTCTTGTGTATTTTCAAGAATATTTAGTTGCTGTTGTAATTGATTAGATTGTTGTTTAGAAGTTTGTAAATAATTATTATAAGATAATGTATCAACTGTTGTTTTAGGTAGTATATTATTATTATTATTATTATTATTTGTTATATTAGAAGGTTGTGAATAATATTTATAAATTAACAATAGTACAAGTGCGAAAATAGTAAGTAATATATAATTCATATAATATAATATAATATAATAAAAAAAAAATGGCGTTTAAGTTTTTTTTTTATATACTTGTTTATAATTATTAAAGATGTTTATAAATAACGATTTTAAGGAATATAACATTCATTATTCTGGTTGGAAGAGTACAATTGAGTATTTGTCTCAAATAGATGCTGATATATTAATAGATGTATATACAGATGCTACATTTGGTTGGAGACAAGATAAATATGTAAAGGAAGGTATTGTGCCATTTAAACGAGAGTGGATTGGAATGATACATCATACGATATTAGGTAATAATAATTCTTGTGATATTTTTTCGAATGAATTGTTCATAGAGAGTTTAGTATATTGCAAATGTTTAATTGTATTATCAAAAGATTTAAAGATGGAGTTGACAAAATTAACAAGCAAATTAAGTAATCATGTTCCTATATTTGTTATAATGCATCCTACAGATACACCTGATTTGAAATTTACGATGGATAAATATAATGCGAATAATTCAAAAAAGTTGTTACATGTAGGTAATTGGATGAGAGATATAGATGAGTTTTTAAAAGTTGATAGCAAGGAGGTAAAGAAAGAGATATTAAAGGGTTATACAAATAGTTATGCGGAACAAAGTTCAACAATTGAATATTTATCAAATAATAATTATAATAATATTTTGTCGGAGAATACTGTATGTATATTTTTAAAGGGAGCGTCTGCCATAAATACTGTAATAGAGTGTATAGTTAGGGATACGCCAATATTTATAAATCCATTACCTGCAGTGAAGGAATATTTGGGAATAGATTATCCATTATATGTAAATTCATCATCTGAAGTAGATGTTAGTAATATAGAAAAGATAAGAGATGCTCATAATTATTTAAAAGGTCTAAGTAAAACACAATTCGAGTATTCATATTTTAATGATTCGTTTTGTAGAATATTAGAGCATTTGAATATAAAGTATAAAAAAGTTGAAATAAATAAGAATTTTGGAAAATTAGGAAGAAGAAGAGGTGGAGTAACAGGTAAGGATAGAAGTAATGGAGTATCTGATAGACATACAACTAGGAAAAAGTATGGACATGATTTTTTTTAATATCTATAGTTAAATATATCTTGGGAAAGAACAAAAGTAGTTGTTGGTCTTTATCTGAATCCATTCTACCGTTCTTGAAGTTGATAAAATGTAGATAAATTAATGGATAAATTAATAGATAAACCGGACAGAACGAATAAATATTACCCAATTTGGAGACAAATATAAATAAATTTTGAAATAAAATCTTCAAGGGTAAAGAAATGATAAATTGTATTTAATAAAAAATGATTTTATTAGTTTTTATTAAATTTAATAAATGAATATAATTATCAGTGGAGGTGGTGGGTTTTTAGGTAAGAATTTAATAGAATATTTGGTAGATAATAAGGAGGAAGGTGTAAAATTAGAGATTATTGTATTAGATAATTTTATTAGTAGTAATTTGTATGATTTTAATAAATTCAAAGAGAATATTAAAGATACAAAAATCTCTTTATTAGAGTTTGATATATGTCAATATGAAATGATGTCGTGTATAAAAAAGGAATATAATAAAATAGATTATATATATCATTTATCATCATTAGCATCACCCGTAATGTATAAGAAGCATCCTATGAAAACGTTAGATTGTGGATATATTGGAACGAAAAATATGTTAGAATTGGCAAAATTTTACAATACAAGAATATTATTTGCAAGTACAAGCGAAGTATATGGAGATGCTTTAGAAACTCCTCAGAAAGAGAGTTATTATGGTAATGTAAATCCATTTGGTGAGCGTAGTTGTTATGATAGTTCAAAAAGGGTATCAGAAGCGTTATGTTATACTTATATTAATGAATATAATGTAAATGTAAAGATAGCTAGGATTTTTAATAGTTTTGGTAAATATATGTTAATAGGTGATGGTAGAATTATTACTGAGATAATTAGGTGTTTAATAAATGATGAAGAATTGAATATTTACGGTGATGGTGAACAGACAAGGTCACTATGTTATGCGAGAGATACAGTATATATGTTATCAGAATTAATAAAAAGTTCAACTAATTTTCCTGTAAATATAGGTAATGATGTAGAGTTGTCAATAAATGAGATTACTCGATTAGTTCATAAAGTATATAAAAATAATTTTAATAAAAGTTCTAAATTGCGTATAAAGTATGTAAAATTAACACAGAATGATCCATTGATGAGGAAACCTTGTTTAAATTTGAATAAACAAGTTTTAAGAAATTTTGAATATACTGATATCGAAGAGTCAATAATAAATACGATTAATTACTTTTTACAATAATACCATTAGCAAAGAAAGATTTTGTGCTATCTGAAATTTCTAATTGATAAAGATCTTTTATAGTTTGTGTTGCATCATCATAATTAGATATTAAAACGTTACTTTCAGGACTAAATGTTCTCATAGAATTTTTAGTATATCCATTTTCATTATGTATCATGGAAAATGGACAGAATGAGTTTTTATGTTGATTATTCATAATATGAGTACATAATGCTTCAGTTGTAGAAGTTGTATAAAATACACCAGTTCCATTATTTAATTGAATGGATATTGTAATAGTATTTGGAAATTTTAGAACTTTTCTTACTTTTGATGGTTTTTTGAATTTATTCATGACCATATCACCTTGTCTAATAATATTAATTGCTTTTTTGCTTCCATCAGCCATCTCAACAAAAGTTTCACTAGAAAACATTTATATTATTACATAATAAAAAAATTATTAAACTATTTAAAATATTAATTATTTAAAAACATATTATTCTTTATAATATGTTTTACACCTATTTCTTATGGATAAATAGTCCAAGATAGATACAAGTTAGTGTCAATAAATCCTGCTTGGAATGCATCTAATCTAAGTATATTTGCTGTAAAACTAGTTGTAGTTAATCCAGAGAAAGATATACAATATACATTAGTATTATTTGTTGTTGTACTTGATGTTCCAATAATTTTATATGAAGTATTAGACATTGTTTTACCAATAGATATAGTTAATTGATAAACACCTGTTGAATTTTGGCTACCAATAAATGATAACCCTGTTATTAAAGTAGCATTAACATTATTAATATATAGATTAGACCCAATATAAGCATCTTGAGATATAGCAATACCTCCATTAACTGTAATACCTCCACCAAATGTATTTGAATTAGCATTTGTTCCTGATATGGATAAACCACCTAAACTATATAAAGCCCCTGTTGTAGAATTAGATGAGAATTGTGTATTATTAATTCTCATAGAACCGGATATATCTAATAAATAATTAGGTGATGTAGTTCCAATACCAACATTACCAGATTGGTCAAACGTTAGGTAATCATATTCCAAACCTAAAGAAAGCTTAGTAAATGTAAAAGATTGATTTTTTTGCCCTAATAACCATTCTGTATTAGAAAGATTATTATTGTAAACATGAAATCTAGCATCAACATTATTTGTTATGCTAATATTACCTTTTGAACTAGAACTGCTATTAATGTTACCAACTTGAAAGGTATGATTTCCAATAGTATTACCAATAAATACTTTACCATTAGATGTATATAAATTTCCTAATGTATTCATATCACCAATCGCTACTAAAGCACCAGTTGTTAGATTATTTATAATAGAATTTGATATTAAAGAATTGGTAATTACAGAATTTGCAATTGAACAATTCGTAATAATTGAATTTAAACTAGTCACATTACTTAATATACTATTATTTATTGTAGATGAATTTGAATATAAATTTAAAGAACTCATTAAACCGGATACTAAAATGTTACTAGACGTGATTAATATAGCATTTAAAGACTCTATTGTAGAATTAGTAAAAATAGTATTGGTAATGGTACTGTTAGTACCAATCATATTTAGAGCATTAGAATTATTAACCAAAAAATTAGATGCAGTAATATTTGTTACATTAATAGTAGAAGATGAAATATTTGTAGTTTCACAATTTGATATAATACTAAAATTAGAATATACGTTTCCAATAGTTATATTTGTCCCAGAAAAAGTAGATGAACTAATATTAGTAGTGACAATATTTGATGAAAATACATTTGATGAAAACACATTTGATGTTGTTAAACTTGTCTTTATATTAACTACACCGTTCACGTCAAGTGTAAAACTAGGATTACTAGTCCCAATTCCAACTGAAATGTTACTAGATGTTCCATAAAAGATATTATCATTAGTTCCAGTCCATTGTGATTCAACATACGGAACCCCATTTTGATATAAAGATCCAGTAAAATTTATATTACCAGTAGTTAATCCAGCACTAGCTATTAAATTACTAGTAGTTATATTTATACTCACTAAACTAGGAATACTTGAATATGTTGTTATTAAATTATTAGCGGTTAAATTAGATATTACACTATTATTAATTATAGAATTATCAATAAAAAAACTACTAGCTGTACCTAAAGAAATAATTGTATTAATTAATGTAGAATTTGTTAAAAAAGAATATGAACAAGTATTATTTGTAACCGTCAAATTTGATACACTTGAATTTATTATCGTAAAATTATTACAAGATCCATTTGTTAAAAGTAAATTTGTACAACTTATATTTGTAGATAATATAGAATTAATACTTGAATTAGTTGCAATAAAATTAGTACTTGTAGTATTAACCAATAATACATTATTCAAAGTACTATTTGTAAAAATCGAATTCGTTGATGTAAGATTTGTTATTATTAAATTTGTTATTGTACCATTCGTAAACAGATTATTTGTACTCTTTATTTCACTCGCATTTAATACACCAGTTGTTATCGATGTAGTAAATCTCGCTGTTCCTGTGACATCTAAAGTATAAGATGGATTTATTTGACCTCCAAATCCAACATTACCTGAACTACCAATAAGCATCCTAGAACTACCATTTGATTGATCGAAAATCACAAACCCATTACCAGCCCCACTTCCTAACCCTGTTGATCCAACAAGAAATGATTTACCATTATTTGACGTATTTTCAAATCTTATCAATGTACTGTCATTACCAGAACCATAAATACGAACATTTTGACCATTAGAAGAGTTAATGTCTAAAGTAAAAGCAGGTGCTGTCGTATTAATACCAACATTCCCATTTGTAGTAAATAAATTACCTAAAGTATTTGAATTAAAATTAGCATTTAACGTTCCTAATATGACACTATTTTGAATTGTTTGATTTGTACAAAACAAATTACCAGTACTGATAGTTTGAGAATTTGTAGTTCCTGCTATTATGACATTACCTGAACCTTTAATCCTAAATAATTCATTACTAGTTGTAGAATTTACACCTGCATAAAATACATGATCGCCTGATACATCACTTACTTGATATCTCATTGATGCTGGGTTCACACCAAATCCGTGATATTGATGGTCATTATTATTATCTTCGTAAACTACAATTGTTCTATTAGTTATAGCATTAGATATTTGTAATGGTGCATTTGGGTTAGTTGTTCCAATACCAACATTCCCATTATTAGTAAAAATATTACCTAATGTATTACTATTCCCAATTGCTGTTAATGTATTACTAACAAATAGATTCGACGCTGTAACATTAATATTAATACTATTAGATACAGTTTCATTTATAATAGTAAGACTACCTCCAACTTGTAAATTTCCAGATAAATATAAATTACCACTACTAATACTATTGGTAGAAATGTCAAAACTAGTACCATTTAATAAACCCCCTAATTGTATATCTTTTAATAATGACATTCCCCCAGCAATAGTTAAAGCACCACCTTCAGTCATACTAGCTACATTATTTGTATTAGCTATACTAATACCACCATAAGAAATAATACCTCCTGTTGTAGAATTTATACTGCTCTGAGTATTATTTATATTATAATTTCCATTTGACGCAGTAGATTGTAAAAGATTAGCTGAAAATGTCCCTGAAGTTTGGTTTACTTGTAATAATATTTCATTAGAATTATTTAATATATTTAACTTTATGTTTTGTAAACTCATCTATTATAAACTTTTAAAAAAAATTTATAAAACTACAACGTTCTAAAATTATTTTTATAATAAATATATAAATTTAATGGATTCATATTCTATATTAGGTATAGATGCAAAAACATCTTTTAAAGATATTAAACGTATATATTATAAATTAGCATTGCTTAATCATCCTGATAAAGGAGGTGATGTAGAGGTTTTTAAAAAAATAACTAAAGCTTTTGAATATATAAAAGAAATTAACGAATTGAAATTAGATGACGAAAATATTCAAAACTTACATATTGAAAATAAAGACAATTTTATAACAATTAGAAACAAAAAATATAGAATGAGATTTTAACCCACATTTATTGAGCCAAAATATTTATTTCTTGTGATATTTCTAACATGGATTTTTATTTTTATATTTATTTTATTTTTCATGAAATTTATTTTTTTATTTTTTATTTTTTATTTTCATGAAATTTATTTTTTATTTTCATGAAATTTATTTTTTATTTTTTATGAGATTTATTTTTTTATTTTATTTTTATATTTATTTTATTTTTATATTTATTTTATTTTTCATGAAATTTATTTTTTTATTTTTTATTTTCATGAAATTTATTTTTTTATTTTTTATTTTTTATTTTCATGAAATTTATTTTTTTATTTTTTATTTTTTATTTTCATGAAATTTATTTTTTTATTTTTATTTTTTCATGAAATTTATTTTTTTATTTTTTATTTTTCATGAAATTTATTTTTTATTTTTTTCATGAGATTTATTTTTATTTTTTATTTTTATTCTTGAGTTTCTATTTTTTATTTTTTATTAATTGTGTTATTAACAATGGTTGTATTAGGAATTGATTTTGGAACAACTAATAGTTGTATATCATTATATCATAAAAACATTTTTGAAATAATACCTAATAATGAAGGTAATTTATCTACCCCAAGTGTAATATATATGAATCCCGAATCAGAAGAGATATTATATGGAGATTCTGCTTTATATTTTAAAGAGAAGAATTCTAATTGTTTTAGTAATTTGAAACGTTTAATTGGTAAGAATGAAATAGAAAAAGATTTAAGTGATTTTTTCAAGCATAATAACTGTATTGAAAATAAAGAGAGTGAGATTATATTTAATATTAAATATAATAATAAAGATGTATATTTATCTGTGCAAGATTTGATAATACTATATATAAAGCATTTAAAGAATTTTGCGTGTGGTTTTCTAAATTTAGAAACAACGTTGTGTATAGATATTGTGATAACTATACCTGTATATTATAACGAGAGTCAAAGAACTATAATAAAACATTGTTGTGAGGAAGCTGGGTTTAATGTATTGCGTATAATAAATGAGCCTACAGCTGCGTCTTTAGCATATGCATATGATCGAAATCTAATAAAAGATATTGATGAAGAATATGTTTTAGTATTTGATTGTGGAGGAGGAACGACTGATTTAAGTTTAATCCATATGGATTATAAAGAGCAATTATATAAAGTAGAAGATGTGATTGGTAATAATTTGTTAGGAGGTGAAGATATAACAAAAATATTAGTGGATTATTTAATGCAACCTTCATTTAAATACAATGGTTCAATTTTGCAATTAAGAAAAGCGTGTGAGAAATTAAAAAGGGAGATTTCATTTAAAGAAAATGCATTTTTATGTATAGAGTTAGGGGAAAGTAATTTTACTTTTACATTATCTAAATCTAAATTTATAGATATTTTAAAACCATTTTTTATAAAAATTGATGAAATGATATCTAATTTATTGAATGCGAATGAACATATTATAAAAACAGTTGTATTTGTAGGAGGTAGTAGTAGAATACCTTTTTTTAGTACTATTTTTCAAAATTTTTTAGGTGATATTTTTATACATTCTAATTTAAATCCAGACCAGGCTGTTAGTATAGGCGCATCTGTTCAAGGTGCTTTAATAGAAAATCTATTTGACGAAAGCGATCCATTTTCTGAATGTTTATTACTTGATATAATTCCTTTATCAATTGGAATAGAAACATTAGGTGGTATAATGACGCCTATAATTTCTAAGAATTCAACAATACCAATATCAAGAATGCGAGAATTTACGAATTCTGAAGAAGATGAAAGTGAAATAGAAATAAAAATATATCAAGGTGAACGAAAATTAATAAAAGATAATTTTTTCTTATCAAGTTTTATATTATCAGGAATACCACAAGCTAAAAAAAATACCATTATTATTCAAGTTACATTTTCCGTTGATAATAATTCAATTATAACTGTATCTGCAAAAATAAAAGGTGATATAAATTCCAATAAAATTATTATCACTAAAAATTATAAAAAAGATAATATAAAAGATATTTTATTAGAAGCAGATGAAAATAAATTATATGATTCTGAAATTAGTCAAAAAATTATTAACAAAATTGAATTATATGATATATTTAAAAATTTACTTTTTATATTTCATGAAAATAGAAAAAAAATACTAGGAGATTTAAAAGAAAATGAAAACTTTACTTTTATACAATTAAATATATTATTTAATAAAACATTTGATATTATAAATAATTTTGAAAAATTTTCTTTACTTGAATTAAAAAATATTAAAATAGATTTCCCAGAACAATTTAATCTTTTACTATACTCATCTTCCTTATTTAATTTGGATTAATAAATGATACTTTTAGCTCATTAATACCTAAAAATAAAATACAGAAAATTATTTTTTAAAGAATATTAATTTATTGTTTGAATGTAATGAATATTAATCAACTTGATATTAATCATGAATGTAAAAATCCTATGAAAATATCAAAAACTATTTTATGGAAACCTCTAAATAAAGAATGGGAGAAAATAGCTCCGATATCTAATTTTGTAGTAAAAGATATTGGAACAAAAATTAACAAAGATTCACAATATAAATCAATACAAGAAATAATAAAAAAGAAAAAAAAAATAAATCATCAGAAAATGAGAACTATTATAAGTAATCACATTATAAATTATTTTACAGAAGAAATGTTTAAAAATCTGTTGGATATATATAAAAAATTAAAAAATAATAAAACTCTTATCGGAGAATGGAACCCTTTTTCTATAAAAACTATAAAACAGTTATCTAATGTTATCAAAAAAATACCTGGTGATATAAATACATTAAATATTTTATGTAAAATATTAAAAATAGATTGCCTAATCTTTAATGAATCTACAATGAATCTGGAAGAAATAAATAATGGAAATAACCATATTATATGTTTAGAGTTATCTAATAATAAATATAGACCTATTGGTATTAATCAAAACAATGATATAAATACATTATTTAATAGAAAAAATTTACCTAAAAGTCTTGAACATTTAATTAATCCAGAACAATTATTTGAATACCATATAAATAACGCCTATAATTCACTATATAAATTTACATTATCAGATATATACGCATACCTAGAAACCATTTTTAAAAAATCTATTATACAAAAAAATAAAAATATCATTAATAAAATTTTAAAAAAAATATTGACAAACTTAACCCCCATAAAATATAAAATCAAGAAAAAAAGTAGTAAGCGTAAAAGTAGTAAAAGCAGTAAAAGTAAAAGTAAAAGTAAAAGTAAAAGCAGTAAAAGTAAGCGTAAAAGCAGTAAAAGTAAAAGTAAAAGTAAAAGTAAAAGTAAAAGTAAAAGTAAAAGTAAAAGTAAAAGTAAAAGTAAAAGTAAAAGTAAAAGTAAAAGTAAAAGTAAAAGTAAAAGTAAAAGTAAAAGTAAAAGTAAGCGTAAAAGTAAAAGTAAAAGTAAAAGTAAAAGTAAAAGTAAGCGTAAAAGTAAAAGTAAAAGTAAGCGTAAAAGTAGTAAGCGTAAAAGTAGTAAGCGTAAAAGTAGTAAGCGTAAAAGTATTAAAAACAAAAGGGAAAGAGTATCGAGACCATTTTAATCAGATATTATAATTTTTAAATTATTTTAATTTATTTACTAATATAAATGACGAGTAATATTATATTAGTATTAATTATTGTATGTATTTTGTATTTTTTATTAGGTAATTATTCTGAGCATTTTTCTCAAAGAGCATGTAGTAAAGACAGAATAAATGAGGAGATTGAGGATTATCAGATTTCTCATTTGAATAAGACATTTAGGCCAAATTAAGATACTTTCTTGTTAATTATCAAGATACATTTCCTGTGAAAACGCACATCATTTATTTAATTGTCATTTTATAGAAATACATTTCTTGTGAAACTCAGAGCATTTTTTTATAAAAAATGTTTTTCATTTTATAGACAAGCATTTTTTTATAAAAAATGTTTTTCATTTTATAGACAAGCATTTTTTTATAAAAAATGTTTTTCATTTTATAGACAAGCATTTTTTTATAAAAAATGTTTTTCATTTTATAGACATTATAGATACTTTTTTGTTAATTCTAAGGCTTTTTGAACTAGAGCATCTCCTAATATTTTGACGATATCAATTTTTGGATAAACGTCAGGGAAAAGATTACCTGTTAATTCAATTTCATTTAGGAAATATTTACGGCACATGTCTGGTTGAACACCTTTAAGAGTATCATCCATATGTTGGCAGCATCCGAAATCTAATCTTAATAAAAGATTTTCAGAGTTGTACATTTTAGGTAAAGATTTAATAATTTTTTCACCATTAATTATTAATTCAGATATAATGGATAAAGGTATATCACCACCTTCATTTTTAGGAGAGTCTATATATAATTCTTCTTCTCCTGTTCCTAATGTTTTATATTCAATAATAGTACCGACGCTCCTTATATATTTACCATTAATCCAATATGTGCGTATTTCATAGAATGATTTAAAATCTTCCATGTATCGTTGGAAAAGCATAGCTTCAAAGTTTTTTTTTTCGAATGATTTTTCCAATAGTTTAAATAATTTTATACTTGTTAATTTGGAGATATCAGTGAATATTTTAATACCCGTGCCATAACTTCCTAATTCTGGTTTAATTATAACACCTGGCCATTGTTTTTTATGAATTTTTTTAATTAAAGTATTAATTAATTTTTTTTTTTTAGTTATAGTTTGTTCCATATATGCATTTTTCGGTATACTCATAAAAGGGGCTACAGAGATACCATTATCTAATAAGAATTTGTAATATTTACTTTTAGAAATGATAAATTTTTGCATATCTACTGTAGGGTACATGATACTATTTGTTTTTGAATATATTTTTTTACGTTCTTTAAATAATTCGATACCGCCTTCATTATAAGCATCAATCAAGTCATACATGATGTATACAAAATCACATTTATTAAAACGTTGTAAAGAAATCTCACTTGGTGTAATAATATCAATTTCAATATTTGGATAATTTTTTTTAATATACCAAGCTACAGCTATGTCAGCTGGTGGACTTTTATTATCATTTAAAAGATTTTTGGGAATTTTCTTTAAATATTTTCTAGTGGTTGTATCACTACTTCTACCAATAACGATTCCTAATATCATATAATATAATATAATATAATATAATTATTTTAATTTAAAAACAAATTAATATCAATTTAAAATGGAATTCAATATAAATATTATTGGGTTTGGATATGTTGGAACATCAATTGCTCATTTATGTAATGAGAATGGATTAAAGTATTCTGTGTATGATAAAGTGTCATTAGATATTATAAAAGAGAGGGGTCAATCAGAAGGCTATGTATTTGATTATTTTCAAGATTTGCGTGATTTAGTGAATAATAATACAAAAGAACATACGAATGTATATTTTATATGTGTTCCAACCCCTAGTACATTAAATGGTGATTGTGATGTATCAATAATAAATAATTTAATAAATAATCTATCAAAAATGATAAAGAAGAAATCTATAATAATTATTAAATCAACAGTAAAGCCGACAACTTGTAATGAATTAACAAAAAACTATCCAGAATTAGATTTAGTATTTTGTCCTGAATTTTTAAGAGAGTTAACGTATAAAGATGACATATATAATTCACAATTTATAATGTTTGGTGCAAATGATTTAAAATTAAAAAGTATTTTAAATGATCTTTTTCTAAATTTTTTGTATAAACATAAAACCGAAGATAAGCCTAAAATTATATACAGAAAATTTGAAGAAGCTGAACTTTTCAAATATACAGTAAATACTTTTTTGGCTACAAAAATTACGTTTTTTAACGAAATATATGAATTATGTGAGAAATTGGATATAGATTATCAAGAATTTAAAACATTATTTCCATTAGAACCAAGAATCGGTTGTTATGGTGTAAAAGTTCCTGGAGATGATGGTAAATATGGATTTGGTTTGTCATGTTTACCAAAAGAATTGGCATCAATGATTCAATTACGTGGGCAATTAGGCTTAGATAAAAGTATTTTAGAAGAAATTAAGAAAAAAAATGATATGTTAAGGAAATAAAAATAAAATAATAAGTTAAATTTTTTTTAATTAATTAATAATAATGTCATGTAATATTATTAATAAAGAATTATTGGAATTTAGATTAAACGAATCTTTTAATCATATAAAATATATAAAATTAGAAAATTTAAAGAGAGAAAATGTGGAAATAAAGTTTACGTTATTAAAAGAGTCTATAATAGTTAATGTTAATGATTCAGAGAATGAGATTATTATATTAATACTTGAATTGAATAATAAAATATGTGAAATAAATTTATCAAACAAAAATAAAGAATTGATTTCCGAGATGGAAAATATAAAAAATATGTTTGGTTCAACTGAAATAAATATAGATAATACATCAATTGACGAAACTAATAAAGTATTTGAAAATTTTGGCAAGGGAGGTATGTTTAATAAATTAAAGGTGATACAAAATAAAAATGAATTATTAAGTTATTCTATAAGAAAGAAAGTATGAATGAAGATAGAGAAAACTATACTAAATTTACGAACAATTTGATAAAAAAATTTGTAAAAGATCTTCAAAATAATAATAAATATAAGATAATAGATAGTTTAAGCGGTAAAGAACCAACCGAAAAAGAACTTTTAGAAATATTTTACAATAAATCAAAAAGATGCGTTGGTATTATACACAATTCTAATAATATAAGTCAATGTAGTAAAAATGCTATAGAAAATATAGATTATTGTAAGAATCATTACAAAAAATACATTATGACGAATTTAATCAACGTAGATAATAAAGTTGTTAATGACACATTTGTTTTAGATAAAGAAGATTGTAAAGATCTTAAGAATTTACAAAAAAAATTTATAGAAGATTCATTTTATTATATTGATTCCGAATTTATATATAATACAGATGGTGAAAAATCTGGTATTATAAAAAATAATAAATATATATTGACCGAAGATCCGTATATTTTAGAACAAAATAAATAAGGTATTTATGTACGTTATATTTGTATAATTTTCGCAAAATACCTTTCAGTAATAATTTTTTACATTTTATAAGATTTCACAGACAAACATCAATATTTATATATCAACAAAATCAAAACTTATAGCCAAAGACTTCATTATTGATTCTCTCTTGTATTGAACTTAATGAAATTTATTAGATATTGTATTTATTCAGTCATTAAGCGTTAATTGGGAAATGTTTAGTATAAAGATCAGTAAATAATTTTTGAATATTTTGCATATATTCAATTTTATTACAAACTAATCCATTTAGGAATTGATTTCTAATATTTTTTTTAAGGTGAATCCAAAAAACGTCAGGTTTATTTTGCAAATCTAATATTTTTTCATTTAATTCAGTGTCATTATTAAATATATATTCTTCCATGTTGCTATTTTTCAATATACTACAAGATACATTTTGTGCGTGAAAGAAGTATTTTGAGTCATATAAAGATAATACTGGTACTCCCATTAATAATGATTCACAAGTTGTAGTAGTTCCTGAATATGGGAAAGTATCAATAGCAATATCAATTTGATTATATGTATCAAGATGTTGTGTATGAGATAAAGTGCAATCGAGAATTAAGATTCTATTTTTTACATTTTTATCAAATTTATTTAGAAAGGTTTGTTTAATGTTATCATTAATAAGTGCTTTTGTTTTAAAAACAAATTTGACAAATGTATTGTCTACTAATAATTTATTATATTGATAAATAACAGAATCTGTTATTTTATTAACTCTATTAAAACATCCTATAGTAAGAAAGTTTTTATCTTTTACCGTAGTTGATAGTGGTGGTTTTATGAATTCTGTATTTTTAGGCATTCCTCTTTCAATAACATAAGGGTCATAACATAAAAAGCAGTTTTTTAAAGTGATAAGTTTTTCTGTATAAAATTTTTGTGAAATGGTGAGATCACCATCACAAACAGAATCTGTAATACGATAATCCATTTCATTTAATCCGGTAGAGAAGGGGTAACCTATATAACTAATTTGAATAGGACTTGGTTTAAGAGAAAATACATCAAGTCTATTAAAAGCTGTATGTCCGGCCAAGTCAATCAAAATATGAACACTATCATTAAAAATGATGTTGCCTACATGATTTGCAGACATTCCTTTAATAAGTTTAAAATTCAAGTTATCATTAAACAGATTTGTATCAATAATACATTCAGAATAACATGTTACATTAAATTGTTTATTATCAAAATTTTTCAAATAAGTGCTAATAAAAAAACTAACAGGATGACTTACAAAATCACCTGAAACTATACCTATATTAATTTTATTTAAAGACCTATCTTGCCATTTTTTATTAAATATATATTTTTGTGGGAATTCTTGTTTAATATTTTTATATAATTTATTTATTAATGAATGTTGCTGTGAAATATACATCTTGTCATCAAGTTGATCAAATATATAATTTAAATTCATAATTTTGTTTTGGAAAGGTAATGTAAATTGAGGGCATATATTCAAAGCTTTATTATAACATTCAATAGATCTGGTATTATCACCATTATACGACATTAAATGACCATAATTAAGATATAATTCAGATAATAGAAATACGGGGTCAGTAGAAACAAATGTTTTTGAATAATTTTCAATTGCATTCAAGTAACATTTTTCTGCTAAATCTGTTCTGCGCATTTCGGTATAAACAACTCCTAACTGATTATTAATATCTGGGTCATCAGGTAAAATTGTCAAGGCTTTTAAAAGAAAATATAAACTTTCAGGCCATTGTTTTATGGTACGGTAAATACTTGCAATACCATTATAACAATTTACCAAAAGATGTGTATTATCCAACTCACCTTTAACTAATTCTATTTTTGAGAATTTGATAGCAATTTTATAATGAATTATTGACTGAGAAAGATTATTTAATTTTTGAAATATAAAACCAAGATTATAATGTAAGCTAGGAGTCTCTGGTGAAAAATATAAAGCGTGTTGCAAATATTCTAATGATTTATTCATATCATTATGCGAAAACATAGTTAATTGAGTATATATGCTAATTATTTGTTTAATAGCATTTTCATTTTCAAAGTCTATTTTTAAAATATTAATAAATGATTCTAAACTATGAGTAAATAAATTATTTTCAATATCAGACAATACTAACTCACTATTTACACTTTTCCTATTAGCATTATTCTTATTCAAATTATTTGCCTTTTCTAAACTATAATCCTCCGCAATATTTTTCAAAAGAGTTCCTAAATTAAAATAACATTCAATATACCTCGTTTTTGATACTTTAGGAGCTGAATCTATTAATAGATATTCAGTAGGATCAACTGATTTAGTTATCTTAACTAATTCACAACACGCTTTATATCTATTTTCTTCTATATTTTTTTGCGTTTTTGCATTTATAACATTTCCTATAAAGATACACGAATCCTTATAAATATTATCTTGATTTAAAATGTTAAACTCTTTTTCAGTATTATTCGGATTATATTTTATAAAAGAATCCATAATATATAATATTCTTATTATATTTAAACCAATATACAGAAAAAATTAACACATACCATTTTATTTTACTTTATACTTTATTTTATTTTCAAGATATTTATTTTTATTTTCAAGATATTTATTTTTTATTTTCAAGATATTTATTTTTTATTTTCAAGATATTTATTTTTATTTTCAAGATATTTATTTTTATTTTCAAGATATTTATTTTTTATTTTCAAGATATTTATTTTTTATTTTCAAGATATTTATTTTTTATTTTCAAGATATTTATTTTTTATTTTCAAGATAT
>Ga0335398_10005298_pt1 | contig 17135 bp, 13 predicted proteins | sample BON03_FD_205742 | JGI IMG/M metagenome (GOLD analysis project Ga0335398, IMG submission 205742) | Freshwater microbial communities from Lake Bonney liftoff mats and glacier meltwater in Antarctica - BON-03 (spades assembly) (version 2) | ecosystem: Environmental > Aquatic > Freshwater > Ice >... | reverse complement strand
TTGGATCACGGCACACTGCTGCGCGTCCTTTTGACCGAATACGGCGATATCAGGGCGTGTGAGATTAAAGAGCTTGAGGCAGACCGTGGTGACCCCGCGAAAGTGGTGTGGACGGGAGACACCGCAAAGACCGGAACTAATGCGCTCCTCAGTGACGTAGGTCGAATATCCCTGCGGATACATTTCCTCAACGGATGGATTAAAAACGATGTCGGCACCACGCTCGCGGCATTTCTCGATATCTTCTTCGAGCGCACGCGGGTATTTATCGAAATCTTCGCTCGGCCCGAACTGGGTGGGGTTGACAAAAATTGAAACGATGACCTTATCAGCCTTTTCCTTGGCAATATCAATCAACGACAGATGCCCCTCGTGTAGGCAGCCCATCGTAGGCACCAGCCCGATCAGGCGACCACTTGAGCGCAAGCCGATGGCGTGAGATTGCATTTCATTTACCGATTGAATTGTCTGCATAACAAGATTTTCGTATAGATTAGCGACATTGTGACGTTTTTCACAATCATAATCATAGAACCAAGATTCATTAGCTGTAAGTCATCAGCCATCAATCATCAATCATCAATCATCAGTTATAAATCATCAAAACATGAGCGATCCATACATTCAAGAACTCTTCGCCGAACGCATCGGCGGCAATCAATACGGCAAATCCACTGCCATCTATAAGTTTGAGAAGATCAAACGCGCCAAAAAGGCAGCCAAAGCGGCCAAGCCCGACATGGATCTGATCGACATGGGCGTCGGTGAACCGGACGAGATGGCCTTTCCCATTGTCATCAAGACCCTACAAGAAGAGGCCGCTAAACCAGAAAACCGTGGCTACGCCGACAACGGCGGCGACGAGTTCAAAAAAGCCGCCGCACAATACATGTCCGAGGTGTTCGGCGTGAGCGACATCGACGCAGCGACTGAAGTTGTCCACTCGATTGGCTCGAAGACCGCACTTTCGATGATCCCCGCCTGCTTCATCAACCCCGGCGACTACGTGCTGATGACCGTGCCCGGCTACCCCGTGCTCGGCACGCACGCGAAATATCTCGGCGGCCATGTGCATAACATGGAGCTGCGAGAGGAAAATAACTTTTTGCCCGATCTTGATGCGGTGCCCGCCGATGTGTTGGCAAAAGCCAAGATCATGGTGCTCAACTACCCCAACAACCCGACCGGCGCTTCCGCCACACTGGATTTTTTCGCCAAAGCCGTCGCGTTCGCCAAGGCCAACAGCCTGATCATCCTGCAAGACGCGGCCTACGCCTCGCTCATCTTTGAAGGCAAGCCCGTCTCCATCTTCCAAGTGCCTGGCGCGAAGGAAGTAGCCATCGAGCTGCACTCCCTCTCCAAGAGCTACAACATGACAGGCTGGCGCATCGGTTTCGTGGTGGGCAACCCGCTTATCGTGCAGGCCTACGCCGACATGAAGGACAACTCTGACTCTGGACAGTTCCTCGCGATTCAAAAAGCCGGCGAGGTGGCACTGGCGAACCCACAGATCACCGACGAAATCGCGAACAAGTACTCTCGCCGCATGGATCTGCTGGTGGAGGCGATCAACCAAAACGGTTTCAATGCGAAAAAGCCAAAAGGTAGTTTCTTCCTCTACGTTGCGGCACCCAAGTCGGCCACGGTCGGCAGCGAGACCACCGAGTTCGACTCCGGCGAAGCCTTTAGCCAGTGGTTGATCACCAACGAGCTGATCAGCACCGTGCCTTGGGACGACTGCGGCCGCTTCGTGCGTTTCTCCGTAACCTTCGCAGCGAAGGGTGAAGCCAAAGAAAAAGAAATCGTCGGCGAGATCGGTCAACGTCTCGCAAAATACCAGTTCGCGTTTTAGCCAGCCGCCGAAATTAAGTTTATCTGTAGCCGAAGTCGTAAGACTTTGGACAGGCTCGGCACTCGCAAGCCACCACCAAATTCTTACGAATTCGGCTACTAAAACTAGATTAGTAGCCGAATCGGCAACAATTTGGTCATTTAAAAACCAGTCGCGCCCCTGCATTCAACCATTTCATCGAATCTCCCAACGATAATGCAGATTCGAGAGCTTTTCGTAGCCGTCTTTCGTCACGCGCACGACATCTTCGATGCGGCAAGCGCCGATTTCGGGATAATAGAGGCCTGGCTCGATCGTGATGACGTTACCTGCCTTTAGCTTGGGCGCGCCTTTGGAGACGCGCGGTGCTTCGTGCACTTCGAGGCCGAGACCGTGGCCGGTCGAGTGGATGAAGCCGACGAAGCCGCTCTTCCGACGCTCGGTGACGAAGCCTTCTTTTTCAAACACGGCATTGGCGGCCGCGTGGACGGCATCGCCTTTGACTCCAGCTTTCACCGTTCCCATCGCTGCTATCTGGGCATCACGCACGGCTTTGACCAACGCGCGTTGCGCGGGGCTGGCCTTACCTTTTAGAAATGTCCGCGTCATATCGCCATGATAACCCGTCTTTTGCACGCGTGGAAAGACATCGATGATGATGAGCTCGTTGGGGCGTAGCGCGCCGCGCCCCACTTCGTGCGGGTCACAAGCCTGCCGGCCACCGGCTACGATGGTGTGGCTGGCAGTCGCGCCCTTTTCGAGACAGGCTTGGTCTATAATACTGCGCAGGCGTTCGGAAGTGAGCGGGTGCCCCTCATAGACGATGCGGTTCTCCTCAATCGTGGCCGCTCGCAGAACAGCCTCCGCCGCGCGGATACCCGCCGCCGAGGCGGCGTTGCCCTTTTTGATCGCACGTGCTTCGGGAGCGGTCTTTTTCAAGCGCTTCGGGAAAAAGTCGCCTGCAACGATCTCCACACGGTAGCCTGCCTCGAACAATTTGGCATAGTAAATCGCAGGAAAATCTGCGGGCACTTCGATCCTTTTAACAGCGAAACGCTGCGCGAAATAGACCATTAACTCGCCTGCACCGACCTCTTTGACCTGTATTTGCAGATTCTCAGCCGCCTTCTCGCGGATAGTCTCCAGTAGCATGACTTCGTCGAATTTCGACTGTTTGGCCACGCGCCCATACTCCAACTGGCTGACAACGGCGTAGCTCTTTTTGCCTGCGATGATCGCAAGGTAAGGATCCGGAATAAAGACCCCGGCGAGGTAAAGTGAGTCTGCCGATGTGTCGGATGCGGCGTAAAGAAGGCGGATAGTGGAGGATTTACTTTTCATTGGTCAGGAATGTCCTAATAATGATGAACAATCCATTACAGCTGTCACGCATTGAACCCTAGTAATTTAACATTGAAGCCACAATTTAACATTCTCGTCACCCTACTGGCCCTCGCTTGCGTCGCTTGCCAGCCCAGTCAAGAGCCCGCCACTTCGGCCAACAGCCAGACCTTTTTCCCTATCTCCATCGGGGAGGACGAGCTGCAACTGCAACTCGCTCTGAATTCTGCTGAGCAGCAGAAGGGACTCATGAACCGCGATAGTCTAGCGGCGGATCACGGTATGCTCTTTCTTTTTGATCAACCCGACCAGCGGGGTTTCTGGATGCATAATACCCGCATCCCACTCGACATTGGCTACTTTGATGCCAGTGGCCAGCTATTGGAAATCCATCAGCTTTTTCCCTATGATGAAACGACCGTGCCTTCGAGTAGCCGCAAAATCCTCATCGCAGTCGAAACGAATCGAGGCTGGTATGCCGCGCACGGCGTCAAACCGGGTGCACACATCGACATGCAGACACTGCAAACTGCGCTCGCACGCCGCAAGCACACCAACTCTGCGCTGAAACCATAATGACTGATTCAAAAACAGAAAGTCCACGACTGCCGCGCAAGGGAAATTTAATCATCCCGATCGCCGATGAGCGCGACGCTGCACCCGTCCGTCGTAGTCATTCTAAAGCAGCCCCACCGAAGCCCGCGGGTTGGCTGGCCTACCTAGCGCTCATCCTTCTGACGATTGGCAGCTACGCCCCGATATTCACCTCGGAGCTCGTATGGTCGGAATACGACGAAGTCGAGCGCAGCCCCTACCAATCGATGGAATCTTGGACGGAAGCGTGGACACCCGACATCGTTCGTGCTGAAGACCCCTTCACGCTGACGTCTTACTTCATTGAACAAAAGATACCGCTCGACCCAGCGATTACCCATCACGCGATCAACCTACTGCTCCATATCGTCGCTGCGATCCTCATGCTCAAGACTCTCGATGCACTCAAACTACCGGCGGCATTTTCCGCATCACTTATTTTCGCACTGCACCCGTCTGTCCTTCAAACAATCTTCTGGTCGGGCTACCGTGAAGAGTTGGTCGGGCTAATTTTCATTCTCGCTGCCCTCTATTTTGGCGTGCGCAATCGAAGCGCCGGAGACTTTTTAGCACTCATGCTAATCAGCGCGATCGGCAACATCCTCCACCCTGCGACGCTGATGCTGCCACTCCTGCTCGGGCTGTGTATCTTCTATCAAAACGGTTTCTTCCACCTCAAAGATTATAACCGAATGCTCCCATTGCTTTGCCTCGCACTATTCATTGGTGTGTGGACGCAAGGCGGCAGCACAGGGGAAGATATCGCGTTTGGCGACCGCCTCGGGATTTATTCTCAGAATTTGTTCTTTTATCTCAAGCAAGCGCTCGCCCCTATCGAATTGGGGCTCTTTCATCCCTTCGATCAATCCAAGGGTTACAGTGTGGGGGCGCAGCATAGCTTTTTACCGTTCCTGCTTTTTATCCCGTTTTATGTGCTGATTGCGATCAACTTCAAGAAGTCTTGGGCACGTGGTATTTTGCTGGGGCTGACTGCCTATCTGCTACTCATCATATATGGAATCTCACAAAAAGGTGCGTTTATCGATGGTAGCCTGGCCTATGAAGATCATTTCCAATACGTCGCTCTGCCGATCATCATCGCGCTCGTCATCTGCACCGCAGGCGGCATCGTGCGCAGCATGGGCCCCGGTGGTAAGATTCTTTGGTATCTCGGGTTCACAATATTTGCCGGCATCCAGATTGCGATCACCTCATCGTATGCCTACAGCGTAAGCGATCGTGCCCAAGTGTGGTATAATCTTACCGAAGAGTGGCCAGATGCTTGGCTACCAAAGCTCGCACTGATCCATACGATCCAGGAAAGTGGTCAAGACAGCGAACTGCTCACACAAATCCAAATCATCAGCATGCTAGAAAACATCCTGGAGCAACAGCCCAACCGCGTGCAAGAGCGGCAAGTGCTCACGCGCTTCTACCGCGACGAAGGGCAAAAAACTAACGCGCTTCGGCAATACAAACGTATCCTACGCGAATCGAAGCCAGATAATGACTTTCTGCGAGAAGCTGCGAATTTTTACGATGAGCTCGGCCAAACCTGGGACGCCGATAACGCGCGTGCACGCATCATTGAATAAACAAAATCTACTTAACCATCATCGTAATCGTAATCGACAGTCCTTGGATTAGGATTAAGAGTAGGATTAAGAGTAGGATTAAGAGTAGGATTAAGATTAAGATTAAGGATTAAGATTAAGGATATCAGATACATCAACACACACACCACTATGACGACACAAAGAACACCCGGTCTCGGCACACTCTCTCTTCACGCAGGGCACACGCCCGATCAGGACACTGGCTCGCGCGCGGTTCCCATCTACCAGACCACCAGCTACATGTTTAACGATACCGCGCACGCCGCGCGCCTCTTCGGGCTCGAAGAGCTCGGCAACATTTATACGCGGATCATGAACCCGACGACCGACGTGCTGGAAAAACGCGTCGCCGCGCTCGAAGGTGGCGTCGCAGCCCTCGCCCACTCCAGCGGGCAAGCAGCCATCACCAGCGCGATCCTGAATATCGCATCCACGGGGGATAACATCGTCTCCGCGGCACAACTCTACGGAGGCACTTATACACTGTTTAAATACACACTTCCTAAGCTAGGCATCGAAGTTCGCTTCGCCGACGCGACGGATCCCGCTAGCTTTGCACCGCTGATAGACGACAAGACCAAAGCCATTTATGGCGATACCGTGGGCAACCCCAGCCTTAACATTTTTCCGTTTGCTGAAGTTTCCGCAGTAGCCAAAGCAGCCAAGCTACCGCTTATCATCGATAGCACCGTCGCCTCACCAATCGTCTGCCGTCCGATCGAGCACGGCGCGAATATCGTGGTACACAGTTTGACCAAGTTTATCGGAGGCCACGGCACCAGCATCGGCGGCATCGTCGTTGACGCAGGCAACTTCGACTGGGGCAGCGGACGCTTTAGCGAATTCACCCAGCCCGACCCCAGCTACCATGGTCTGGTCCATTGGGATGCCTTCGGCGCCTTCGAACCCGCCGGTGGTGCCAACATCGCCTACATCATGAAGATGCGCCTGCAATGGCTGCGCGATGTGGGTAACTGTGCCTCACCTTTCAACTCTTTCATGCACATAATTGGGCTCGAAACCCTCCATCTGCGCATGGAACGCCACTGCGAAAACGCGCTTAAAGTCGCCGAGTTCCTCGAAGCGCACGAAGCTGTTAGCTGGGTCAACTATCCCGGCCTCAAAAACAGCCCACACCATGCCGCTGCCAATCAATATTTTGAGGTAGGCAAATACGGTGCAATGGTCGGCTTCGGCGTCAAAGGCGGCCTCGAGACGGGCGGCAAGTTTATTGATAGCCTAAAGCTCTTCAGTCACCTCGCCAATATAGGCGACGCCAAGTCTCTGGCCATCCACCCTGCCACCACGACCCACTCTCAACTCGACGAAGCCGAGCAAGTAGCCGCCGGTGTGACGCCCGACTTTGTGCGTCTCTCGGTGGGCATCGAAGATATCGAAGACCTCCTCGCCGACCTGGACCAAGCGCTAAAGGCGTAACTGAATGACAAAACATAGCCTCGACTGGAATCGACCGCTGCTCCCGGCTGTCACCGAGCGGTTGCTTTCATTATCTGAAGGCAGTCTGATCGACCTCAGCCACCTCATGGTGATCGTGCCGACCCGGCAATCGGGACGACGCTTGCGCGAGGCGCTGGCCATCGCCGTGCGAGATCAAGGTAAAGGCTTGCTGCCGCCAGACATCCTCACGCCCGACACCTTGCTCAGTCGTGCGCTCAAAGATGTGCCACTCGCCAACGAAGCCAGCGTCACTGCCGCGTGGATCAATGTGCTGAGTGCAATCGACCCGCAGCACTTCGAGGATGTCTTTCCAGTAGTTCCAGCGCAGAGTGCTGGCTGGCAACTCGGTATGGCGCAGCGCATTATGCAGCTACGTGACGAACTTGGCGAAGAAGGTCTCGGCATGCACGAAGCCGCCCAAATGGCCAGCGAAAGTGGCTACGAGAGCGAGCGTTGGCGTCAACTAGCACGCCTCGAAGCCCTCTATTTCGACCAGCTCAAATTACACAACCTCGTCGATCCCAAACAGGCGCGCCGCGAGGCCGCCGACCAATACACCGCACCGGAGGGCATTCAGCGTATCCTGCTTATTGCCACACCCGACGCACAAGCACTCCCGCTCAAAGCCTTGGCCAAGGCCGCCGAAACCGTGCCGCTCGAAGTCTGCACGTATGGTGAAGCCGACTACTTCGATCCTTGGGGACGCCCGCTTACCGAATTGTGGAACAACCGAGCACTCGATTTCGAGGGATGGAACTGCAGCATTAAGGCCAGCCCCGAGCCAAAGGCAGTCGTCTCCGAAATGGCTACAATGACCGCCCACGCACAGCCTGAAGCGATTCTCATCGGGCTTGCCGATAGCGACCTCGCCCCACTCTTGGCCGATGAGCTCACCCGGCAAAACATCCCGCACTACGCCCCTGAAGGCACGCCCGTTTTTCTCGGCGGCATTGGCCGGCTGACTGAGTTACTCTGCCAATTCAGCCAAGAAGCCAGCACGACGACCGTACGCACGCTGCTGCAACACGACGACCTGTTTCAATTCATCAAAGCCAGCGAATCACCCAAGCATTTACTAGGCAAACTCGACGACTGTTTTGCCAAACATCTCTGCGCCGATCTAGACGCCCTCTTGCACTTCACCGACGATGCCCGCATGAGTGGCGCGCTCAAAGCACTCAAGAGTCTCCAACGTCAAATCCATCAGGCAAAAACTTTCAGCGAAGGAATCTCCACCGCCCTACAAACAATCTACGCCGATGTAGAAATTGAACCAGACGAATCCTCCAAGCTCTGGCGTGAACGGGCCGAGGTTGTGCGCAAGCTCATCGCCGAAGTCGCCACCGCCGAGGAAATCTTTCCCAAACTGACCACCGATCTGGCACGCAGCCTCGTGTTGCAAGGACTACGTAAGGCCAAAGTCTATCCCGACCGCCCTCGTGGAGCCCATGATCTGCTCGGCTGGCTGGAACTTCTCTGGAACGACGCACCGCAGCTCATACTCGCCGGAGTCAACGAGGGCAAAGTCCCCGAGTCCGTGATCGGCGATGCCTTCCTCCCAGAAACCCTGCGTGAAAGCTTTGGCCTACGCACCAATTCGCAACGCTTCGCCCGCGACGCTTACCTAATGGAAGCGCTCTGCCGCCGCCGCGCCGACGGTCACGGAAAGGTCGATCTTTGGGTGCCGCAAAAAGCCCCCGACGGCAGCCCCGTCAAACCCTCGCGCCTACTCTTCCTGGGCGCGCCCGAGACGCTGCTGCCACGCACCCGTAAACTCTTCGCTGCCGCAGAAGACAACGAGCCCGCCACGGATTACTCGATCCCTTGGAAACTGCGCCCGCCCGCAGACCTCCACATGCCGGAGCGCATCTCGGTCAGCGCACTCAAGACCTATCTCGAATGCCCCTTCCGCTTCTTTCTACGGCACATTATGCACATGCGCCCGATCGATGTGGAAACCCGCGAAATGAGCCCTGCCGCATTCGGCACAATGATCCATGCCATCCTCTCCAAGCTCGAAGGCCTCACCCTCGACTCGCAGACAAAGGCCTCCGACCTTTCGGCCAAACTGCACGCCATCGCGGAAACCGAAATTAAGCAGCACTTCGGCAGTCAACTTTCCTTCGCCCTACGCTTACAAAAGGAAGCTATCCTCGCGCGTATCCAAGCCTACGTCGAGCGTCAGATCGAAGATGTGCAGGCCAATGGTAGTCTCCAGATTCTCGATACCGAAACAAAATTCTCAGTCGAACTGGAAGGCCTCGAACTGCGAGGCATCATCGACCGCATCGACCAACGCGGCGAATCCATTGAGTTGATCGATTACAAAACCGCCGACAGCCCCACCGCCCCAGCGCAGGCGCACCTCGCCCCCGTCGCACGCAAGTTGCCCCCCGCACACCTGCCCGAAGAGGCCTTCTTCGAGCACGAGGACAAACGCAGCCGCTGGATCGACCTACAACTACCGCTCTATGTGCATTCACAACTCAAGGCGGGCAAAGCACGCCCCAGCGTGGCCTATTTCAACTTAGCAAAAACGCTAGAAAAGAGCGAACTCGCCCGCTGGGAGGACTTCACCCAGAGCCACATCGACTCCGCCCTCAACTGCGCCGAGGCAGTCATTCGCCAGATCAAAGCTGGCATCTTCTGGCCCCCCAACCCCGACGTCCGAGAGGATTATGACGACTTCGCCCCCCTCTTCCCCGACGGCATCGAAAACTCCGTCGAAGCCGAAGCCTTCAAAAACTACCAATTCGCCGAGAAAGAGGCAAAATCATAATAGGCAAAATCATTCTACTCTGACGTCATGCCCATACAGTTCTCAGATAAAATACAAACATTGGATCAGGAAGCTTTTCATAAGCTAGACCGATCTGTGATGAGAGCAGTATTTGATACGCAAAATACCCTCGGTTGCATACTGGATGAAAAAATCTACCGAAATGAATTAACTTACCGTCTAGAGGCGCAAAAGTTAAATTGTGAGAGTGAGTCTGAGGTCATGGTAGCCCACAGAGATTTCTATAAGCGGTATTATGTTGATCTGATTATAGAGGGGGTGGTCTATGAACTAAAGGCTGTCACCTCATTGACTAAATCGCACGAAGCCCAAACGCTCAACTATTTGCTCCTGACCAACACACAACACGGAAAGCTCATCAACTTCCGCCCATGTTCCGTCCACAGTAAATCTGTATCAACTAAGCTCACAACAGCTAAACGTAGCAGGTTTGATTTGTATTACCAAAATTCAAATTTAAAGCCTGAATACCACCCCCAAATTAGTGACCTGTTCGAGGATTTAGGTACCCACCTAGAAATAAACCTCTACAGACAGGCTCTCTACCATCTTTTAGACTGTAAAATCGAAGCGGTTAAACTTCAAAGTCATTCTGGTCACGTTGGTAACCAAAGTTTGGCTCTATTAAATCAAGAATCCGCACTCATTGTCACGGGACTTAAAACTTCACCCAGAATTACCGCCTATAGAACGCAATTGCTGCGCATGCTAAAACTGACTAACTTGGAATCATTCCAATGGCTCAACGCATCGAATCACTCACTAACCTTATCCACGCTAGCAAGGAAATGATTTTGCCCGTAATGATTTTGCCTCTCCCCATCAATATTTGATAAACCAAAGCCATCGTAATTCCCAACTGTGAACACACTTCAACACATCGCGATTTCCGCTTCCGCTGGTTCGGGTAAGACTTATCAGTTGACGAACCGTTTCATTTACCTGCTGCATCTGGCGGAGCAGCCAGAGCGTATCATCGCGCTGACCTTTACCCGCACCGCTGCGGGCGAGTTTTTTTATAAGATTATCGAAAAGCTGAGCGACGCCGCTAGCGATCCCGCCACGGCCGCAGGCCTCTCCGCTGAACTAGAAATCGAGGCCGACGCCGCGCGCTACCACCACTTGCTCTCCGTTCTAATCAGCCGGATGCACCAGCTCAACCTGCAGACGCTAGACAGTTTTTTCTTTCGCGTCGTTTCCGCCTTCGCCCTTGAACTGGGCCTTTCCGGCAGCCTCAACCTACTCGACGAAACCTCCGAGCCACGCCTGCGCAATGAAGTGCGCGACAGCATCGTGCACCGCCCGGGGGAGTTGAACGAAGAGCTGCATGAGTTTTGGCAAGCCTTCAAGCAAGCCACCTACGGGCACGATGCCCGCAAGGTCGAGTCCATCGTCTCCGACTTCATCGAGCAGCTTTACAGTCTCTATCTGGATGCCCCCGAGTCGGCACTCTGGGGCGACGCCTCCCGCATCTGGCCGCAAGGCTGCCCGTGGACATGCTCGAATACGCCCGATTGGGAGGCACTCGCCGATGCCCTACGCGCCTCACTGCCCGAGGACTTAATGAAGTCGCAACGAAACGACTTCGAGAGCGCCGCAATCAAAGTGCAGAGCTACCCCGTCAAAGAAGAGCTCAACACCCTGCTCAATAACGCCTTTGCCGTGGCTCCTGACATCCTAGCAGGCCGCGCCACGCTCAAAGTACGCAAGGAGCTCGAGCTATCGCCACTCACCTGCCAAGCCCTTGCCAATATTTTGAAGGCCGTGCTCTGGCACCATTTGCAACGTTCCTTGCAAAATACACAAGGCGTGCACCGAATTTTAGAGGCCTATCATCAAAACTACGACCGCCTAGTGCGCCGCCCCGGTCGGCTCGCCTTCGCCGACCTCACACACCTACTCTCCCCCGAGACCAACGGCTCACCGATGGGCGCAACAGATGGGTATGCCCGCGAGCTGATGGACTTCCGCTTGGACGGCCAATTCGACCACTGGCTCTTTGACGAATTTCAAGACACCAGTCGCCCGCAGTGGGCAGTCGTCCGCAACCTAATCGACGAGATCCTGCAAGATGCCTCCGGGCAGCGCTCGCTGTTCTACGTGGGCGACACCAAGCAATGCCTCTACCTCTGGCGTAATAGCGACGACCGCTTATTTCACGAAATACGCGCCCAATACGCCAACATCATCGACCAGCAGTTGGCCGAATCCTGGCGCTCCGCACCGGCCATCCTCGATGCGGTTAACGCTGTCTTTACCGACAACGCACTCATCGCTGATACCTTCTCTGCTGACGCCGCACAACGCTGGGCAAACGCATGGAAGACCCACACGGCCTCTCAAGCGACGGCATCACTCAGCGGCTACGCCTGTTGGCTCGAAGCCAAGAAAAACGAGAGCCCCACACGCAACGAGCGCATCCTCGAAATCCTACGCGACCTCAACCCCATCAAACGCGGCATGAGTGTCGGCGTCTTGGTGCGGCGTAACAAAGACGCCAACGAAGTGGCCGACTTCCTCCGCGAAAACAGCCCCTTCCCCATCCACACTGGCTCTGCAGTGAAACCGGCGGAAGACAACGGGGCGGGAGCCACACTGCTCGCCATGCTCCGCCATGCCGCACACCCCAACGATCAACTGGCCGCTGGCTACCTAAAGCTGATTGATGCCTCCACCCTCGGCGAGTCCCTACTCGATCGCACGGGCGAACTACGCACCCGCCTACTACGCGACAACCACGAATCGGCCGTGCGTTGGGCATGTCAAGCCATCGTGGCCAAGCTCGCCGAGAGCGACACCCGCCACCGCACACGCCTGGATCAACTCATCGAAAAAGCCCGCGCCTTCGATGGCGAAGAGAGCCGCGACCTCGACGCCCTTTATCGCTATCTGCAAAACAGCACTAGCGGCGACTGTGCCCCAGGTGACGCCGTCATCGTGGAAACCATCCACAAGTCAAAAGGCTTGGAATACGATGTTGTCATCCTCGTGAACGAAGACAAAGGCGGCGGCTCTGGCGATCGACGCATCCGCGCCTTGCTTGACAGCCAAGGCAAGGCGGAATGGATCCTCGAACCAATCAAAAAAGACCTCATGGCAGCCGATCCCGAGCTGGCACGCTTGCAAGAACAAAGTGAGAGCCAGCAAGACTTCGGCAACCTCTGCACCCTCTACGTAGGCATGACTCGCGCCAAACGCGCACTCTACATGATCAGCGACTTCAGCCGCGTGAGTAAGCGCTCCAGCGTCCACTACCTGCGCCAATGTCTCGGCGACGAAGCCGACGACGACGGTCTGCTCTGGTCAACCGGCGATCCCAACTGGGCGCGCGCCTTTGAAACGAAGGTCGTTGAAGCGGCAGCATCCGAGGAAGCCCCCGCAATCCCCACATTCGAGCCAGCCCACCCAAGGCTCCAGCTGAGCCGTCCCTCCAGTGGCAAATCTACGCGCCTCAAAGCCAGCGTATTCTTGGACAGTCAAGCCAACGCGGCCGAATTCGGCACACAAGTCCACGACGCTTTCGAGCAAATCGCTTGGCTGGACGACCACGCAGGAGAGGGTTTATCCCTCGACCCAAGCGCAGGCCAAACGGAATACGGTCGAGGGATCAACCCTCTGCTACGAGATTGCTTCGCTAATGCAGAAATTAAAGCGCTCTTCACTCTACCGAGAGACCCCGTTAAACTCTGGCGCGAGAAGGCCTTCAGCTACGTGGAGGGCGATCAATTCATTAATGGCATCTTCGACCGCGTGCATTTGCGCAAGGATGCAGAGGGCACAATCACCTACGCCGAGATCATCGACTTCAAAAGCGACCGTATTCACGAGGGCAACACAGTCGAGCAGGCCGCCGAGAAGCACCGCCCGCAACTTGAAGCCTACGCCAAAGCGCTCAGCAAAATCACGGGGCTAGCGAGCCATTCGATCCAGCTAAAGTTGATCTTCACTGACCTGCCAGAGCTTATAAAGCTACGACTGGACTAAACAAAGACGTCTTCAGCCACTAACACATTATCGGCACGTACGACGCGCTTGTTAGTATCTGCCAGCACCAAAATTTTAGGATTCCATGCTTTGGCCTCTGCCTCGTCGAATTGTGCAAAGGACATGATGACCAGCAGGTCGCCAAGTTGGCCCTTGTGAGCCGCAGCGCCGTTGAGGGAAATAGTGTGCGAGCCTTTAGGGGCCTCGATTGCATAGGTCTCGAAGCGTTCACCATTGGCGATGTTAGACACCAGGATTTTCTCGTAGGTCACCAAACCGATCTGCTCCATCAGCGCAGAATCAATAGCGAGGCTACCCTCGTAGTGAAGGGCGCGGTCGGTAACTTCTGCGCGGAGCAGCTTAGACTTAAGGAGCGTGATTTGCATGTTTAGAATCTATTAGCGATTACTAGGTTTGTCAAAAAGCGGCGCAGGTTGGGGCATTTGCAAGCACTTGACAATTTTATTTTGGGGGCGTCCGTGGTTGGAACTCTGTGGAGACATCCAATAGTATTAGCCGTCAGGCGCACTTTTAAAGTAGCACAGGCATCCTGCCTGTGGCCCGATCCAAATAACACAGGCAGGATGCCTGTGCTACGCCTTAATCGCGGTCAGTATCGACGACACATGCGAAGGTAAAGGTCGTGCCTTGGCCCCGCACACTCTCGACGCCGATACTGCCCTCCAGCCGATCGGCGACACTCTTGCAGAGGGAAAGTCCGAGGCCGAGGCCCTCGTGAGAGCGGCGCATCGAAGAGTCACCTTGAGTGAAGGCGTCGAAGATTTTGCCCTTTTCCAATAACAGAGGATCAATCCCCTCGCCCGTGTCCTCAACCTCGAAAGCCAGGCGTGTCTTGTGGGCGGAGAGCGGATGTGCGCGAACAGAGATTTTAACATGCCCTTGCTTTGTGAATTTAAAGGCGTTGAGCAGTAACTTACGTAAAACGATACGGATCTCTTGCTCGGCACCATGCACGATCTCGGGAAGATCGTTGGGCAGGTCGTCAATCATTTCCAGCGACTCTGGAATCTCGGATTCACTGAGCAACTTGAGCACTAGTGTGGCCGGATTAAAGGCTCCTTGCGAAATTTCGCTCTCGCTCATGGAAATTCTGGCGTAGGTCAATATGTCCTGCACGTGCTCAAAATACTTAAGGCTACAGTCACGGATGGTATCGACGTATTCAAGCTGCTCTCCGTCGAGTGAGGTGCCTTCAAGCAGTTCTAAAAAGCCGAGGATGCCGTTCATCGGCGTGTTCAACTCGTGGCTGACAATTTCGAGAAAGTTGTTTTTCGCCGCATTGACGTCCTCGCGAATGACAGTCTCCTGCTGGGACTTGAAAAAGTAGTTACGGAAGCACTGCGCGACTACGGTTTGAATATGATCGAGGTCGAAGGGCTTTTTCAGATACTCCGAGGCACCAAAACTGATGGCCTGGCGAGCCGTCTCCAGCGTCTCGTAAGCGGTCAGCACAATAACCTCGGTGTGGGGGTCGATCTTTTTCACCTCGCGCAATACATCAATCCCGCTCAGGCCGCGCATGCGAATATCCGTGACCACGACATGGAAGGACTGCTCTCGCGAAAACTCGATGGCCTCTTCACCCGAAGTCGCAATCGTCACTTCGTAATCATCTCCGAAGATCATATTGAGAGACTCACGAGGGCCTTCTTCGTCATCGACGACAAGCAAGCGCTTAACAGTATTCTTTAATGTGGTGTCTGTCATAAAGGGTCATTCGGATTAGGATCATTAATAGTGGCTATTAATGAGTACCCAATCTAGGGTATCTCAAGCAAAATCAAACTGGAGTGCAAGTGTTTCGCGGAGCTTTGCGGCGTCGAAAGGCTTCTGAAAGACCGTCGTATCGACCCCGAGCCCATAGCTGGAATAGATCATAGATGGCTGTTTATGCGAAATATAGAACACCCGAAAGCCGGGGCCTGCCTGCGCGGAAGCTTCGTGAAGCCAATCCAAGCCGCCATCGCCAAAGGTATCGACGTCAAGGAATAGACCGTCGAATTCGCCACTTTGCATATGCGACACGGCCTGCTCGATGGAACCGACCTGCTGGAAGGAACTGATCTCGTCAGCAATCAAATCGAGCGCTTCGATTACGGCCGGATAAAGATCGAGCACAAGTATGGCTGGACGTAGCAACTCAACTAGGGGCTGCATGGTCGCACGGGCCGCATCGATCAAGGCCTGCGCCGGTGCGTCGTCGCGGTGATTCAACTGAGAAACTAGCGCCCCCCCCACAGATTTGCGATCCAGTGAGCGAGCGAGTCCATTTTTCAGCAAATAGCGCGCACTACGCAGGCGTTTATCAGTAAAAATACAGGCGCAGGAGTAGGCATCGAGTGAGGCAATACTGGCAGGGTCGAGCTGCAGAGAATCCGCAGACGCCTTTAACTCTCGGTAGAGGCGCCCAGCTTCGAAGCGATCTTCCAAAACCGCGACCGTCAAGGGGGCACCTCTCGACTCGGCACGATACACAGATCGCTCAAGCTGGAGCATGAGCTTCTCCCGCTGACCGCTCATATCATGAAGCACGAAGGCAGTGACCGACAGGCCGGCATCCACCTCTAGGCGGCGACCTTCCGTGTAGAGCAATTGACCATCCACCTCTAAGTGGAGGCGCACTTTGCCCTCACCTTTGAGTGCTTTCTCCGAGAGCGCACCACGCATGAGATCCGCACCTGAACGACCCAACAGACGGGTGGCCAATTTGTTTTCGACAATCAAATCCCCCTCTGCACCAAAGCAAACGACCCCGAGTGGCAATTGATTGAGCAGGAATTGGAAGACACGCGCCGTTTCATCTTTCTGCCGAAACTGTTGTGCTTGCGCGGTCAACACAGAGACAAAACCTGCGATCGCCCCCATCAAGTGCAAATCCTCTGAAGCAAAAGGCTCCCCGTCACGGCGGCCACGGTATTTAAGGTAGCCTGCATTGCCCTCTGCTCCCGAAACTGAAATCACCGTTTCATTGGAGTCCAAGTTATCAAAATCAGGGATCGCGGCAGGTGACTGCAACGAGTCACCTATCTCGGCAGCTCCAGCAAGATAAGTGTCACTTGAGATCAAGTGGCCGAGCGCCTCGTGAAATGCGTTAAACTCTCCAATCAGACGAGTCGCCCCAGCAAACGACCGCAGATATTCTCCAGCCAGAGCAGCCGCACTCATTTGTGAGTGAGGATTTGTGAAAATTGAGAATTCTTCGGCCATATTAATCTTAGGAAGCTTCAAAAACTTTGAGCGATACGATAAACTTAGCCCCCCCCGACTTGCTTTCCGAGACGGAAATCGCCCCGCCATGGTTTTCGACGATACGCTTTGAAATGGCAAGCCCGAGCCCCATGCCCTGGTGCTCCTCACGCTTACCAGTGTCTTTGGATGTGATAAAGGGGTCGAAGATACGACCACGAATCCCTTTGGGGATTCCTCGACCACTATCGGAGATACTGACTTCAACCCAACTCTGACGGATTTCTGTTGTGATTTTCTTTGC
>Ga0335398_10005297_pt1 | contig 17136 bp, 16 predicted proteins | sample BON03_FD_205742 | JGI IMG/M metagenome (GOLD analysis project Ga0335398, IMG submission 205742) | Freshwater microbial communities from Lake Bonney liftoff mats and glacier meltwater in Antarctica - BON-03 (spades assembly) (version 2) | ecosystem: Environmental > Aquatic > Freshwater > Ice >... | reverse complement strand
AAATTGGAAAATATAGAAGCGAAATTTTCCACTACAGAATTGATTATCGTATTGGGTAACCATGACGAATTAATTCTAGGTGAAAGCATTCAAAAACAGGAGGAACTGATCAAAAACCTAGACATTTCGGTCAAAAGATATTTTTTTGAGGGAGGTCATGAATTAAATCAGGAATTGCTTGCTAAAATTTTTCTTTTGAATGGGTAATTACTCCTATATTGCTTCATCTATTGTGCGACCCAGAATAGTAGAACATATTTAATTTTTCCGTAACCTTTTTAAGACACGAATGCTTTCGCTTACAGAAAAAGAGGTTGAGCAACTTGCTCACCAACTCATGAAAGGAAATATTTGCTTTTATCAGCTCGATAAAAAGAAAATCTACCAGATGCCAGATGATGAAGATTACTTCAACTATGATCTTACCCCGGACGAGGAAGATATTCTGGATGCAATTGATGAAAATCCTGAAAATTATCTTGAATTAACTAAGATGGAGCCTGCGCAAGAGCATCAGATGATGCAGGACTTTATAGATCGAAAAGTGAAGGAACGTGCCTTAGCCGAAGACTTGGTTAATGTACTGAGCAAGCCAAAACCAATCACAGGATTTAAGTTCCAGATTGAAGAGTCTAAGTATAAAAACGACTGGATCGAATTTAGGACTTGGAAATATCAAGACTGGGTAAAGGAGCAAGTAGATAGCTTCAACTATACCGAAGATTAATTGAAAACCGCTTTAGTGCAGTTTTTTGTTTTATGCAGGTTCTGCTGTGTCAGGTTTTTTTTATTTAATAAAAAAAACGATTCAACCTAAATAGTATGGAATAACTATTAAAGTCGATCCCAAAAGTGATTGATTATTGGTATATGTTACAGGAGTAATCTTTATTCTTTCTGGACCATGGATCTTCCGAACCCAACTGATTTCCTAGCTCATGTCAGCCACATTTCTCAGTTTTTATTTTCTTACAATAGGGATTACAGCAATTACTTTTGCCCTTAGCAACCGTAAAGAACTGGACCATTGGAGCTAGTTTTTTAGCTTCGGCATACTAAGCACTTGAATAGGTCTCTTACTTATTTCTAATCTTAGACTTTCAATTATTAGAATACCTCTTTACGTTCGTTTAGGAATAATGTTAAGATCGATTTCAAGAATCAGTCTTGATTTTAATGTCAGAGAAATATGTTCGTACTATCACTCTATTTTGTCTGAATGGTACTTTTTTTCTTTAGATTTTGAATCTAAGTAAATTGGGAATTAACTTGTTGACTATTAATTATTTGATTTTCATTTTATTAGAGGTGATTGCAGTTATGGTATCTCATAAAATGAAAAAGCTTCATAGCCTTCCAGATAATTTCAAAGCGCAGACTTCAGAATAGTAATAATTAACAGCCAAAAAAATCAGACTTATTTTATCATTTGATTCTACCAATCGTAACTACCGCCATGCAAAAAACTCTCCTTATTTCACTTTTTGGATTCTTTTTCACATCATTTGGTTTCGCCCAAAATTGGGACTGGGGTGGTCCTATCGATCCAATACAAGCAAAGTTTGCGGTGAAGCATTATCGATTGGAACTGGAGCTTTTCCCCGATACTCAATCGATCAAAGGCCAAAGCACGGTTACTTTTTCTTCCATGGAAAAGCTGGATATACTTCGGCTGGATCTCATTGATGAATATAAGGTGACGAATGTGCAGATGAATGGAACTGAAGTCAAATTTTCCCATGAAAATGATCTCTTGGATATTCAGCTGATTGATTGTACCTGTGATGCGGTGGATATCTTCTATGAAGGGAAAACCCCCATTGCCCTCAATCCACCTTGGGAAGGTGGATTTACCTGGGAAAAAGATCAGATAGGGAATCATTGGATGGGTTTTTCCTCTCAGGGTGAAGGAGCGAAGATCTTTATGCCTGCCTTGGATCATCCCTCTTCTGAGGCATCCGAAGGAGTAGATTTGTATATAACTGTACCCAAACCCTATTTTATTGCAGCTAATGGGCGCATGAATGAGGTAAAGAAGATCGGCGAAAAATTGACATACTATTGGACGACAGACTATCCGATTAATAACTATGGGATCAATTTCACCATGGGGATATTTCATGAAGAGCAGTTGAACTTCAAATCAGTTTCTGGTGTGGAAGTTCCAATGCATGTTTGGGTATTGCGAGAAAATAAATCCAAAGCAAAGGATATTTTGGAAGTGCTCAAGGTGTCTACGGAAACTCACGAGAAATACTTTGGGGCATATCCTTGGCCAAATGATAAAATAGCCATAGTCGAAACTCCTTACCTCGGCATGGAGCATCAGACCATTAACGCATACGGCAATGACTACCGATTTGTCAAAATGGGTGCTGTTAATTATGATAATTTACTGCACCATGAGCTAGGTCATGAGTGGTTTGGAAATAAGGTGTCAGTGGGGGATTGGGCAGATTTCTGGATTCACGAAGGGATTACTGCTTTTGGAGATTGGATGTTCTATTGGGAGCATGGAGGCGAGGAGGCCTATTTTAAGAATGCCAAAAATACGCTAAGGCAAATCACCCATTCCAAACCGGTAGTAAGTCCGATCAACAGTACCGAGGAGGAGGCTTATCACTCAGAGATTTACACCAAAGGAGCTTATGTGTTGCATTCTTTGCGCTGGATACTTGGGGATGATGTTTTCTTTCCAATGTTGAAAGCTTTCGCTGGCGACACACGATTTACCTACGAAAACCAAGCTAATACCCGTGATTTCATCGATTTTGTCAAATCATATTCTGGAAAAGATCTTGAAGGGTTTTTCCAACTATACTTATATACGACCCAAATTCCAGTAGTGAAAATTTCAAAAAAGGGAAAGAAAGGTTTCGAAGTTTCGTTGGAGGGAATTGATTTCCGATTACCTGTTGAACTGAAAACAGAAAAGGGAATAAAAACAGTGGTGTTAAGTAAAAATCCACTTCTGATTAACAGCAAAAACATACCAATTGTTGACCCGCGAGGTTGGTTAATGCTGAGAAGGTGAAGGTTCATAAAAGTCTCATCCCAAGCTAATTATTAACTGATAATAGAAAGGATAAATAGTTTAAGTGATTATCCGTAATGATGCCATTAACTTCTTTTTCTTTGCTTATTTGGCTACAAGGCCCGCCACAGCGAGGCAAGCCCGCCACAGCGAGGCAGGCCGATGACCTGTCAATAAACCATCTGGAGAAGTACTGGCAATGCTAGTGTCTACCATGTGTTGAGTCGCTTTTACTTTTTACTGATATAATCGCGGATATACACATATTGATAAATCATGTCCGTTACAAAAAAATATGTTTATAAATAATATTCAATTTTTCGGTTTTGCCTGCCTTGTTTTTTCTTCTTCAAAATCAATCAAACTCTCTTTAAACTCCTATTCTCCAGTGGTGATTAGCGTATATGGTAGTTCTTCTGCTTGGAGATTGGGATTCAGACTATTTTTAGCAGGCTCGGGATCAATCCGCTCTAATCTGATCTCAAATAGCTCCAATTCAGTAGCTGTATATCTGGCCTTAAAAGTCCTTGACTATAAAGAGTAGAAATATAAGATTCAATTAATTGATCTTCAATAGTTTTAGCTATGGCTCATTCTACATCATGTAAAATGAGCCATTTTATTTTAGCGCTTACATTTGTGATTAAATCAAGTTTTACCGTGCCCCTTTGGATAATTTTTATAGTTTTGCACCAATTTGGACTTAAGCAAAACTTTCTCTTCAATCTCCCTATCTAATGCCTAAAGACAGTAGCATCAAGCACGTTCTTCTAATTGGTTCCGGTCCCATTGTCATTGGTCAAGCTTGCGAGTTTGATTATGCCGGTTCCCAAGCGGCTCGTTCGCTTCGTGAAGAAGGGGTAAAAGTCACACTGATTAACTCCAATCCGGCGACGATCATGACAGACCCTGTGACAGCAGATAATGTGTATTTACTTCCGCTGGAAAAGAAATCAATCATTAAAATCTTGACTGATCATCCCGATATTGATGCAGTACTTCCTACCATGGGAGGTCAGACTGCCTTGAATCTCGCGATTGATTGTGATAAAGCTGGAATCTGGAAAAAATTCAATACCCACATGATTGGTGTAGATATCGAGGCGATTGATACAGCTGAGAATCGTGAGAAATTCAAGGCGCTGATGGAAAGAATCGGTGTGGGCGTTTGCAAAGGGGCAACTGCTACATCTTTCCTTCAGGGTAAAGAGATAGCCCAAGAAATAGGCTTTCCTTTAATCATCAGAGCATCGTACACCCTGGGTGGGGCAGGTGGAGCTTTTGTAGAAAAGGAAGAGGATTTTGAACATTATTTGGTTGCGGGATTACAAGCTTCTCCAGTGCATGAAGTGCTTATCGAGCAAAGTATCATGGGCTGGAAAGAGTACGAGCTGGAAGTGATGCGTGACAATATTGGTAATATGATCGTGATCTGTTCTATTGAGAACTTTGATCCGATGGGTGTCCATACCGGCGACTCGATCACAGTCGCTCCGGCGATGACTTTACCGGATACTACTTATCAGCGAATGCGGAATTATGCCATTACGATGATGAATAGCATTGGGACTTTCGCAGGTGGATGTAACGTGCAGTTTGCCGTAAGCCATGATAACTCTGAAATTATTGGAATCGAAATTAACCCACGTGTTTCCAGATCTTCTGCCTTGGCTTCAAAAGCAACTGGATATCCAATTGCAAAAGTGGCAGCTAAGCTGGCATTAGGCTATAATTTGGATGAGCTGAAAAACTCAATTACAGGCATTACTTCTGCTTTTTTCGAGCCTTCGATTGACTATGTGATTGTAAAAATCCCACGTTGGAACTTTGACAAATTCAAAGGCTCTGACAGAAGACTTGGACTGTCTATGAAATCGGTAGGCGAGGTAATGGGAATTGGTCGAAATTTCCAAGAAGCCCTTCAAAAAGCATGTCAATCTCTTGAAATCAAACGAAATGGACTAGGTGCGGATGGCAAAGAATTGAAGGATCAAGATAAAATTCTGTATTCCCTGGCTAATCCAAGTTGGAATAGATTATTCCATGTTTATGATGCGTTCAAACTCGGAATCTCTTTCCGGACGATTCATGACCTCACTCAAATCGATAAGTGGTTCTTGAAGCAAATTGAAGAATTGATTCATTTTGAAAGGGAAATTGAAAAATATAACATCGATTCAATCTCTACTGATCTTATGGAGCTTGCCAAAAAGAAAGGCTATGCAGATCGGCAGATTGCACATTTATTAGATTGCTTGGAAAGCGAAGTTTTTGACAAGCGCTACCAAGAAATGGGAATCAAGCGAGTTTATAAATTGGTAGATACCTGTGCTGCCGAATTTGAGGCACAGACTCCTTACTATTATTCCACTTTTGGAGATGAAAATGAATCGATTCCCTCAGATCGTGAGAAAGTAGTTGTTTTAGGTTCAGGTCCAAACCGGGTGGGTCAGGGAATCGAATTTGATTACTCCTGTGTTCATGGGGTTCTGGCTGCGAAAGAATGCGGCTATGAAACTATCATGATCAACTGTAATCCAGAGACAGTTTCTACTGACTTCGATATTGCGGATAAGCTTTATTTCGAACCCGTGTTCTGGGAACATATTTATGAGATCATTTTGCATGAGAATCCACTGGGAGTTATCGTACAGTTAGGTGGTCAGACTGCTTTGAAATTGGCTAAAAAGCTGGAGAAATACGGAATTAAAATTATCGGAACTAGTTTTGAGGCGTTGGATTTGGCAGAAGATCGCGGCAGATTCTCTACATTACTGAAGGATTTGGAAGTGCCATATCCTGAATTTGGTACAATCCACAACACAGATGAAGCATTGGAGCTTTGCAAGACAATAGGTTTCCCGCTTCTAGTCAGACCTTCCTACGTATTGGGTGGTCAGGGAATGAAAATTGTGATCAATGAAAAAGAATTGGAGCAACACGTAGTGAACGTACTACGTGATATTCCAAATAATGAGATCCTGCTGGATCATTTCCTCGAAGGAGCGATTGAGGCAGAAGCAGATGCGATTTGCGATGGAGAAAATGTCTACATCATCGGAATCATGCAGCATATCGAGCCGGCGGGAATCCACTCCGGAGATTCGTACGCAGTGCTGCCTCCTTATAATTTGGGAGATTTGGTGATTCGCCAGATCGAAACTTACACTCGCAAGATTGCCTTAGCACTGCAGACAGTTGGATTGATCAATATCCAGTTTGCCATTAAAAATGATAAGGTCTATATTATCGAAGCAAATCCACGAGCTTCTAGAACGGTACCATTTATCTGCAAGGCTTATCGGGAACCTTATGTGAACTATGCCGTAAAGGTGATGTTGGGTGAAAAAAAAGTGACTGACTTTGAATTCAAACCCTATAAGAAGGGTTATGCTATCAAAGAGCCTGTTTTCTCCTTCCACAAATTCCCAAATGTCAATAAGGAATTGGGACCAGAAATGAAGTCAACTGGAGAGGCGATCTATTTCATCGATGATCTGATGGATGATTACTTCTTGAAAATTTATACGGAGCGAAACCTCTATTTGAGTAGATAATCTGAAAAGTTAAAATATAAATAACCTTGCTAAAGTTTTTAATCATATTTCTCGGAGTGGGCTGGCTTTTGGGCCAACTCATTCGATATTTCTTAAAGTCCAAACTGGCGAAATTTGCACAGCATGTAAATGAGACGCAAAAAGAACAAATGCGTGCCAATCAGCAAAATGCAAGAAGTAAGGAGGGTGTTCATGTGGATTTTATCCCAAAAGAACATCAGCAAAAACGCTCCAAAGATATCGAAGGCGGCGAGTATGTAGATTATGAAGAGGTGAAGGAATAATCCTCAGATTTTTTTATTTTAGAAAATTTATCTAAAGAGAAATGGAAAAGCTTATAGAAAGAATCACAATAAATCCAGAAGTATGTCACGGTAAACCTACTGTGAGAGGGCTAAGATATCCCGTAGAAAATTTGCTTGAACTTCTAGCTTCAGGGATGACTCATGAAGAGATTTTGGATGATTATCCTGATCTTGAAAGCAAGGATTTATTGGCCGTTCTTGAATATGCAACCAAACTCACTCAAGTAAAAGGCATTTACAAAGTAGCTTGATGAATTTTTTGGTAGATGCTCAATTGCCAAAGACTCTTTCCTTACTCCTAGCAATGATAAGCCATGATAGTATTCACACCCTAGATCTTCCTGATAAAAATCTCACACAAGATAATTTTCTTCTCCAACTTGCTGAAAAAGATGGTAGAGTTATTATTACCAAAGATCTTGATTTTTTAGAATCTCAACTGATTACAGGCGAACCAAAAAAGCTAATTCTAGTCAAAACTGGAAACATCAAAAATCAGGAACTTTTAAACCTATTTGAAAAAACATCGAGTTAATGGCTAGACTTTTGAAAAATTGCGATTTGCTGGAGGTTTGGACAGATGAAATTGTCATTCATAAATAACTGACTAAAAAACAAGCCTGGTGTGAAAAACCTTAAAACCACTTTCGGTTTTGGTACCGATCAAAAAATCACCTCCACCATCTTTGAGCCCAAATTTCTTTTTGAAAGCATCGGAACCAGAGGCATAATTTCGAGTAATCACATTGACTTTTCCAGTAAGAAATCGCTCTTTCAGCTCATTTTTCTTTGGTTTGATTTCTTCCAAAATTTCAAAAACCCGACCAGGAATACGTTCTTCCAATTGGGACGTCGTATACAAATGACTATTTACGTGCAATTTCTTTAGCTCAAATCGATTCCCAAAGGTCTTGAATGCTCCTGCTTTTAATATTCCTGCCAAAGGTTCAATCAAGTATTTTTCAGCTTCGCCAAAAGTGGTAATAGTATCGATTTCCTCCTGAGGAGTATAAGAAAACCGCTGGATATCCTTCCCAAGTTCCACCGCTTCAATCTTCATTGAATTAGAAGTATTCTTCTTTTCCCAAGAAAGAAGTAATTCCTTCACTTCATTTTTTACCGAGATGATTTGGACTTTCTGGATTTCTGGAAGCTCCTCTAGTGCCCGAGAAATGTCCAGCATTGGAGAGAGTTTGAGAAGAATAGAATTACTCTTGCTCTTCATCAGCTCCCACGCTGCTACTACGTTGGGTTGGCAATCTTCGAGCCTGTACAATTTCTGATTTGAATCTCCTCTTCGAGCCGGATCGGCATAGATCAGGTCAAAATGATCTTCAGATCTTGATAAGAACGCTACCCCATCTCCAATTTCGATCTGAAACTTTTCAGGAGCTAATTTTCCTAGATTCTGACTTGCGATTTCAGCCAGATCTTCTTGCTGCTCACAATAAATAGCCTGCTCAAAGCCTTTGCTTAAATACAAACTATCCACTCCAAATCCCCCTGTCAGATCAATCATGATTTTTCCTGATCGACCTTTTGACTTGAACTCGGCAGTGTCTTCCGAACTGCTCTGCTCAAGAGAAATACTGACAGGAAAGATCAACTGAAGGTCTGAAGACCAAGAAGGAAGTTTTTTCCTTGCTTTTTGTCGCGCGGAAATCTGCTGAACAGCAGCTTTTAAGTCAAAATCAGTTTTCCCATGATATTTAAAAAGTAAAAGTGCAGGATCGTCATCCAGATGATCCTGCACAAATTGTCTAAAGTCAGCCCGATGATATTGGCCCAACTCCATTTAAACGAGCTTGTTTTTCAGAGCGAATTCCGCAATCTGCACCGCATTGGTAGCAGCTCCTTTTCGAAGGTTATCTGCAACAATCCACATATTTAGCGTGTTTGCCTGTGACTCATCTCTGCGAAGTCTCCCTACAAATACCTCATCCTTCTTATGCGCTGTGATTGGCATTGGGTAGATAAAGTTAGCCGGATCATCTTGGACAATGATGCCAGGAGCATTGGAGAGTAGTTCGCGAACTTCTGCCAAGTCAAAATCTTCGTTGAATTCCACATTCACCGCTTCGGAGTGACCGCCCATGGTTGGGACTCGAACGGTCGTGGCAGTTACTTTAATTGTATCGTCAGAGAAAATTTTTCTTGTTTCATTAATCATCTTCATTTCCTCCTTTGTATACCCATTTGGCTGGAACACATCAATATGAGGAAGCACATTCATATCGATCTTATAAGGATAAACCATCTCAGGCTTAGTTCCAGCTCGCTCAGCCATCATCTGATCTACAGCGGCCTTGCCGGTTCCTGTGACAGACTGGTAAGTTGATACTACGATTCGTTTGATTCCATAGCGCTGGCGCAAAGGTTCCAAAGCCAATACCATCTGGATCGTAGAGCAGTTTGGATTAGCTATGATTTTATCTTCTTTGGTAATCTCATTTGCGTTGATTTCCGGTACGATTAATTTTTTGCTCGGGTCCATTCTCCATGCAGAAGAATTGTCGATCACCAAGGTTCCCACTTCAGCAAATTTTGGTGCCCAATCTAGGGAAGTACTTCCTCCTGCGGAGAAAATGGCAATTTCCGGTTTTAATGATACTGCTTCCTCTAGACCAATTACCGAATAGTCTTTGCCTTTATAGGCTATTTTTTTGCCTACTGATCGCTCACTGGCAACTAATAAAAGTTCACCAAAAGGGAAGTTGTGCTCATCGAGCACTTCAAGGATTTCGGATCCTACCAAGCCGGTAGCTCCTACCACTGCTAATCTCATTGAAATAGTTCTAATAGGTTATTTAATATTCAAATTGTAAAAGTAAGGACTGCATATTCATTTTCAAGAGTGTGGCAGAAAATATTAGATGTAAATACATTTTATTTATAGATATTCGCCTAAAGTATCAGGTATTTTTTCTTTAAATTGATTTTATTATTTAGACTGGTTGCTCCTATGGTCATTTTTTTTTCGTTCCTACTTTTATGTCTATCGCTCGGTTATCCTCAAGAAGAATCCTCACAGGTAGCAGCAGTTCAAGTACAGCGTTTTGAAGATATTTTTACCATAGTAAATGATCCGCAAGAATTTTTGCCTGGATGGACTGGAAACGAGCTTAGAAGTTCTTCTTCTCGAATTTTCCAGAGTACTCAAGGAAGGAATGGCTCAAAGGCACTGGCTGTGCAGCCTATTTCTTCTTTCAGTGCAGTAATTACTGTTAGACTTCTGAATACTGATTTAATCGATCCGAAAATACAGTTCTGGGCGAGATCAATCCAAAATAGAACTGGTACCAGGACCGCAGAAGTTTTTTATTCGTGGAAGGCAATAAGCCAAACGAGCTTTACTAGCCCTGTATTATTGGGAGGCCTGCGGGAGTTCCCAAACGAGAATCAAGAATTTAGAAAGTTCCAACTTAAGGTGCCTGAGGCCTTAAAAGAAGGTAAAGAGCTTATTTTGAAACTAGAGGTTCGCTATGGTATTGGTACGGGTAGCGCAGCCCGCTGGGTAATGGATGACTTTGAGTTTGGTGAATTCAAAGAAGATCTTTCTCCTCCTTTAGTAAGTCTAGTGCGGGGCTTTGATGAAAAAATAGTGGAGATCGCTTTTAATGAGGGACTTGATCCTGTCTTTTCAACATTTATTTTGAACTATGAGCTTGAAGGGATCACACTTCAAAAAGCAGAATTGAAGAATGATTCACTGATATATCTTTTTTCAAATGAATCCCTGATTAAAGGGCAGAAGTACGAATTGAAAATCAGACAAGTTCCTGACCTGGAAGGGAATTTTATGAAAGATACTTTGCTGACATTCACTTTTTTTGACCCAACTGATATTTCTCTCAAAGGGCTTGTAATCAATGAAATCATGCCTGCACCAAAAGCTGATTTGGATCTGCCTAACGTGGAGTACGTGGAGATTTTTAATGCAAGCGATCAAGACTTTCGATTGGATGAGTTGTCCCTGTCAAACTCAAGAACATCCATTTTGCTTCCGGCAGCTTGGCTCGCATCAGGTGATTATTTGATTCTAGCTCCAGAAAATCAAGCCTCGTTACTGGCTGATTATGGAATGGTTTTACCAATAAAAAATTGGCCGACCTTGCTCAATTCGGCTGATGTATTGACTCTATCCAACTACGATGATAGATTAGTTGATCAGTTAAGCTATGTGACTGCAAGCTGGAAAGGTTCTGAATTTGCAAATGGAGGATTTAGTCTGGAAGTTGTAAATCCATTTTACTCCTGTGATCAATCAGTATTACTTCAGGCTTCAAAGGATCTTTTAAGAGGAACCCCAGGCAGGCAGAATTCTGTTTTCTCTTTGGAAGTAGATTCAGAAAAACCTTCCATTGTCCGTTCATTTTTTAGAGATGAGTCAAGCATTATTTTAGACTTTTCAAAATCTATATTCCCCAGTCTGAGTGAAAAGAACTTTTCTATTGAACCTGAGCTGCTGATTTCTGAAATTATTTTTGAGGCATCAAATCGAATTCTCATTCGCTTAAAGTCTCCAGCTGTGGCCAACAGTAGTTATAAGCTGAGCTTTAGCGACATCCTGGATTGTAGTGGAAATAGCCTTGAGCAGAATAGATTCATCGAATTGTTTTTGCCTGTTCCTGCTAAAATTGGTGATTTGGTCATCAGCGAGTTGCTTTTTAATCCAAAAACCGGTTTCCCAAAATTTGTTGAGATTCAAAACATAACTACTGCTACGCTTGAATTCAGCTCTTGGCAATTGGCAAACTTGGATGATGCTGGAAATGCGGATCAAGAGCGATCGCTAGGAGAAGAAAATCTTCAAATCCCACCAAGAGGCTATGCTGTTTTTACTACGAACACATCATTGCTTCAGTCCGCTTACCCAAACTCGGAAATAAATACTTTTAATACCTTGAGTTCTCTTCCGAGTTTCCCTATTTCAGGCGGCAACGTGGTTTTATTGGATGGTTTTGGACAAATTGTGGAGGTATTTAACTATTCAGATGAGATGCACCACCCCCTTCTTCAGGATTCTAAAGGGGTATCGCTAGAACGGATTTCGAGTACTACGCCGATAAACAACTTGTCAAACTGGCATTCGGCATCTGGAGTTGCTGGTTATGCCACTCCGGGTAAGAAGAATTCTCAATTTATCTCAGCGGAGTATGACGGAAGTATTATTCAAATTGAACCCGAGGCATTTGATCCTGAAGGAAGTAATGGCAATACCTTTGTGAGCGTAAAATATGAATTGAATCAAGCCGGCTGGATTGGTAGTTTTAAAGTTTATTCGATTTCTGGCCAACTTATTCAAGTGCTTGCTCAAAATGAAATATTGGGGACAAAAGGGTTTTTCACGTGGACAGGAACAGATTCCTCAGGACAAATTGTGAGGACCGGTTACTATATTTTGTTGGTAGAACTTTTTGATCTATCAGGCAATCAAAAATACATTAAAAAGACTATTGTGGTAGCCACGAAATTCTAATTTTCTATGATGGCCTGTCATGAATTAATTTTTTTTGGGTAAATTAGGATAGCTCAATTACTCAAACCCATGGAAAAAGACTTAATTAATTTAGCCTTGTATTCGTTTTGTATTCAAAACGCTAAATCAATAACTGAAGTAGCACAATACCTTAAAATGAAACACCGCTTGGAAGTTGAGCTGCTAGTTCTTCAAAAAAGATTGGATAAAATTTTACTTGAGGAAAAAGCCGTGGCTTAGGTAAATTAGTTCTTCATTTGAAATTTCCTTCTGAATTAAATTTTAGTACCATTAGATTTCGATTTTAAGTAATCTTCTGAGTATCGAATAGCGGTGGTATTATCTTTATCCATAATTCAGTTTGGTTAATCTTTGGAAATCCATTCGCTACATGTACTTTAGAGGAATTTATACAGACAAAAAGCACTAATTACTACTACCTTAAATCTTTTAGTTATGAGTCAAGGAGAAAAGACAGCTTATTCCGTAGAGGAATTAAAAGAATTTGAAATTATTATCTTAGCCAAACTTGCTAGCGCAAAAGGGGAGCTGACCACACTCAGGGAATCATTAAGTAAGAAAAATGATAGTGGAACTGACTTTACAGCCTCTACGTCAAAATTGTTGGAAGACGGCGCGGACACGCTTGAGCGCGAGAGTCAAAATCAGCTTGCTGCACGTCAGCAAAAGTTCATTATTAACTTGGAGAACGCTTTGGTCAGAATTAAAAATAATACTTACGGCGTGTGTATAGATAACGGTAAATTGATTTCAAAAGAGCGTTTGAAAGCTGTTCCTCATACGATGCATTCGATTGAGGCAAAGTTGGCAAAGCAGTAGTCTTGGATTTTCTTCATCGGCATATAGAAGCCTTGATTTTCTGTGCACCTTCTCCTTTGTCTGTTTCAGAAATCACAAAATGTCTGAATGAAATGTTCGAGGTGGAAGTGCCTGAGGCTCATATTTTGAACGCAATCAAGGAGCTTACAAATAAGTACCAATCAGAAGATTTTTCATTTCAGCTAGAGCTTCTGGGAGGTGGGTTCCAATTTTTGACAAAGCCAGCTTACCAAGCTTCAATAAGTATTCTTTTAAAGCAACAATCACAAAAAAGGCTCTCTACCGCTCAGTTAGAAACACTTTCTATTATTGCCTATAAACAGCCAATTACCAAAGGAGAAATTGAGCGAATACGGGGGGTAAACAGTGATTATTCAGTGCAAAAGCTGCTAGACAAAGCGCTTGTAGAAATTCAAGGTAAATCAGATGGAATCGGAAGACCCTTGATCTATGGTACTTCCAATAAGTTTATGGAATACTTTGGGATTAACGCTATATCAGATCTTCCTCAGCCCAAGGATTTTTCAAACCTTGACAATCAGATTGGTGGGCAAAAAGATTAATTATTGAGACAACTCTACCTTAGCTAGTTGAGTAATTAGGAACTTTTTTCCAGATATAACTTCTATACATAGCACTCTGGTTCGGCGTGTTTCCCCTTTTTCAAATTCCCTTCCAGCCAGAAGAAATTTGATTCCTAGCTTTAAATCTGAAAGGAAGATGAATTTGTTTTCCTGACTAGTCAAATCATATTTGCTCATCTCTTTCATCAAAAAAAGGTCTCCGGAAGAACTAGCTTTAGGATTTAGCATATGCTTTCGCAATGGGATCAACAGATCAATTGGAAATATTTTCTCCAAAAGAATTGGATCCATTAGTCCAACAAAAGTTCTCTTCCATTCTACTCCGTGTGGGGATGTATTTATTCCAAACTTTTTGAATGTACGGAGGTGTGCGATTTCATGAATGAGCGTAAGAAGGAATTGGTAAGGATTGAGATCAGAATTGAGCGTAATAGTTTGGATTTCCCGACCTCTTCGATATCTAAAATCTCCTAATTTTGACTTTCTACTTCGGGTAATCTGAAAGTGAAAGGGCTCTTTGTTCCAAAGTTCGATACAATAGTTAACTGCCGAGCTAGGGAGTTGATGTTCAAAAACTTGGGTTAATTTTTTTGCGATACTCATTACTAAAAATATAAAAAAAAAGAGTCTCGAAATGTCGAGACTCAATTTTTCTAGAAGTGAGCGCTAATTACTTAACTTCTTCAACAACATCTTCTACCATTACAGCAGCAGAATCAGCAGTTTCTTCAACTACTTCGATTGTCTCCTCAACTACTTCAGTGGACTCTGTAGTCTCAGTAGTCTCTTCGGTTACTTCCTTGTTACCGCAAGATGCTGTAGCCATAAGACCAGCGATTGCGAAAATTGCAAATACTTTTTTCATTTTTTGTGGTTTTCTTAATTACGACGTGAAGGTATCACTACTTCCTATAATAAAACAAGTGCCGTTCAAATATTTTTATTTGCTTTTGTAGATGATTTTGACAGGAACTCCCACGAAATCAAAGTTTTCACGAATTCGATTCTCTAAATATCGTGTATAGGGTGATTTTATATATTGGGGGAGGTTACAGAAGAATGCAATGACTGGATTTTTGGTTGGTAATTGGGTGACATATTTGATTTTGATGTACTTTCCTTTCCAGGCTGGAGGTGGATATTTTTCGATTTCCGTAAGCATTACATCGTTTAATTTCGAAGTAGTGACTTTTCTAGTTTTATTTTCAAAGACTTTAACCGCTAGTTCAATTGCCTGCATAATCCGCTGTTTTTCAGTCACAGAGGTAAAAATTATTGGGATCCATTTGTTTTCGCCTAGTCGCTCGATCATATCATCTTTAATGGCGCCCATAGTTTTGTGATCTTTTTCTATCAAATCCCACTTATTCACCATGATCATGATCCCTTTGTTATTTTTAATTGCCAAGGCGATCAAATTGATATCCTGTGATTCTAGCCCTCTCGTGGCGTCCACCATTACGATCACTACGTCAGACTCTTCAAGTGTGCGAAGCGAACGCATCACCGAATAAAACTCGACATCCTCCGTGACTTTAGATTTTTTTCGAATTCCTGCAGTATCGGTAATAATGAAGTCTTTGCCGTAAAGTTTGTAACGGGTATGAATTGCATCTCTTGTGGTACCGGCTTCATCGGTAACAATGGATCGTTCTTTGCCCAAAAGGGCGTTTAGGAATGAGGACTTCCCTACATTCGGTCTTCCAAGGATTGAGATTTTTGGAGTATCTGCATCAGGATCTTCGTCGCCTTCTTCTTTGAATTGAGTGATCATATCATCCAACAATTCACCTGTACCGCTTCCACTTGCAGATGCGATCGGGAAAATTTCGAAATCACTTACGCCCAATGAATAAAATTCATTGGCCATGAATATTTTTTCCTGATTGTCCGCCTTGTTGGCAACGATGTAAACTGGTTTTTTGGTGGCCCTCAGTTCATGTGCGAAATCGGTATCCAAATCAGTGACACCATCATGACAGTCTACCACAAATAGAACTACATCTGCTTCTTCTATAGCAAGTTTTACTTGTTTTCTGATTTCTGCTTCGTAGATATCGTCTGATCCGACGACGTATCCTCCAGTGTCAATCACTGAAAAGAACTTGCCGGCCCACTGCGCATGGCCATAATGACGGTCACGCGTCACCCCACTCATGTTGTCTTCAATTGCTTTTCGCTCTTCTACTAATCGGTTAAACAAGGTGGATTTACCCACATTTGGTCTACCTACTATTGCTACAATATTTGCCATAATCAAGTTGGGTCGTACCCAAATTTTTTCAATTTCAATTTATTTTTTCTCCAGTCCTGCTCCACCTTTACAAAGGTTTCCAAGAAGACTTTTTTGCCGAAGAATTTCTCTAATTCCTCTCGGGATTCTATCCCGACTTTTTTGAGCATTTTACCTTTTTCACCTATTATTATCCCTTTTTGACTTTCCCGCTCTACGAAAATGTTTGCTCGGATCCGGATCATGGTAGCATCTTCTTTGAAGTCTTCGATACTTACTTCAGTACTGTAAGGAACTTCCTTTTTATAATTAGTGAAGATCTTCTCTCGAATTATCTCGGAGGCAAAGAACCTTTCGGAGCGATCAGAAAGTTCCGCCTTATCGTAATAGGCTGGATGCTCAGGTAATCGATCTAAGATTTCCTGATTGATTTTTTCGATATTGAATTTTTCACCTGCAGAAATGGGGATAACCAATTCGGTCTTTAGTCTGGATGTCCAATAAGTCGTCACCTCTTCTAGCTGACCTTCTTTCGCCAAGTCGATTTTATTGACTACCAATAGTACGGGGACCCCGGAATTATTGATTTTTTCAATCACATGCTCAATATCAGTATCTGTTTCAAAGAGATCGGTGACGAAGAGAATAATGTCGGCATCTTCCAGTGAGATGTTGACAAAACTCATCATATTCTTCTGAAGTTCGTATTGCGGCTTCAACATACCCGGAGTATCCGAAAAAACAATTTGATAATTTTCCGAATTTGTGAGGCCGACAATCCTGTGACGAGTCGTCTGTGCTTTGGATGTAATAATCGAAACTCGCTCACCTACAAGGATATTCATCAAGGTGGATTTACCCACGTTTGGTTTACCGATGATATTGACGAAGCCTGCTTGATGTTTATTTGTGCTCATTTTAAAAATTTTTACAAAGGTACTTGATTTTGTAGAGTTTCTCTTTACCTTTGTACCACAATCAGCCAGAAGGGCTATTCAAATAGAAATAAAGACGCAAGTCTAAGACATATCGCGGGATGGAGCAGTTGGTAGCTCGTCGGGCTCATAACCCGAAGGTCACAGGTTCGAGTCCTGTTCCCGCTAC
>Ga0335398_10005290_pt1 | contig 17154 bp, 25 predicted proteins | sample BON03_FD_205742 | JGI IMG/M metagenome (GOLD analysis project Ga0335398, IMG submission 205742) | Freshwater microbial communities from Lake Bonney liftoff mats and glacier meltwater in Antarctica - BON-03 (spades assembly) (version 2) | ecosystem: Environmental > Aquatic > Freshwater > Ice >... | reverse complement strand
CATCGTGTGGGGGCACACTGTCGAGTACAAGTCGTGCTCCCTCGACACGCTGCCCGACAACAAAAAGCCCGTGCTGCGGTCGGCCCCGTGGCCAGCGACGAAACGCTTCAACCCGAGCGACACCAAGAACCCGAATGCAAAGTACGACGACCCGCACCTTGGGACCAAGCCGATGAGTCTACCGTATGCGCGCGGCGTCTCGACGGGCCTGCACGAGCCCGGCATCTTTCCAGCGCAGCCGCACGGACGGGACCCGGTGGATGGCGCGTCTGCGACGGTCAAGTACCACATGCTCAAGGAGCCCCGCACCGTTATCTCGGTCGCAGACATCGAGGGCGCGCAATCGAGGCCCAAGCTGGGGCCTGCACGAAGCGAGCCCGTGAATCCACTAAATCCCGTGTATAGTCTAGCCACCTCCCGGCCTGTCCCGATCCCGGAGCCCAAGTTTATTCGCGACAGCATTCCATGCGCCGACATCAGCTCTGACACGAGGTTGAAGCTCTTTTCTTCGCCAAGACAGTCGGCAACAATGTACTGCGATGACATCAGCGGCGCGCGCTCGCGCCAGCGCATCAAGGGGCGCAACGCGCCGTACAAGCCGGGTGCGGGCATCAAGGCTCTGCCCTTGTCCCTTGACACCCTCACCGGGGCCGACATTTACGACGAAGTCAATCGTTTGCCCTTCAAGTTCAAGCGCTCTGCGCGCCACACCGACCCCATGGACCCCAAGTACAGGTACAATGTGCCAAGTAATGAGCCACCGCAAGGGCCCATGTTGGGACACAAACTTAGCGGCGAGCGTCCGGGCATCGTGCCCAAAGATGTTTCGGAGGGCTGGACGCTGCCCGGACCAGAGAAGGTGAGGGTCAAGAGATTTTCGACAGGTGCCAAGTTTCTGAACTTTCCTGGTCCGCAGTACGACGAGCGCCCCGGGTGTACCCAGCTGCCTGGCGACGTGACTTATCGCGAGTACATGCTGAGGTCCGAAGACATTCAGGGCGCGCAGCACAGTACTAAGGGTCGCTTCCAGTCACGCACAAGCCCTTTTTACCGCACACAAGAGGGCAGAAGCAACTGCACCGAGGATATTGAAAAGGCGAAGCCCACAGGCCCCTTTACACTGCTGCCGGCCCATATATTGACTCGACGCCTAGCGCAATCTCTCAACTCCGGCGCTGAGACAGCCAGAGCAATGGCCGGATTTCAAGTTAGTGATCCGCAATCCAAGCAGGCCTGGGCCACGCAGCTGATGGCGGCGCAGACAAGCAGCGTACTGGGGGAAACACCGACGCGAGGGGCAGTCGTGCGTCCAGTCACGAGCAGCTACGATGCAGGCAAAGAAGTGGGGTCGCCCAAGCCTGGCTCAAACGACATTGAAGCCACCATGCCCCAGCCCAATGGGCCTGGCCGACGTCCTTCGACTGTTGCCCTCAACTCGTCGCCGCGCGCTGATTCGTATATGCATCCAGCATTAGGCCCTGCCAGCGGGCGCATGGGTTCGGCCAGACCCACAGTAGAAACAGCAGGCGGCTCGGTGTCAAGACCACGAGTCAGGAGTGCTGCATCCACGCCGCGCTCATCAGGGCCCCGAGTCTCCCAGCCATCTTTCAATGTCAAGCTTCTCGCTGCGCTTGTAGTCTAGGGAGACTCGTCGTGCTCCGCCCACACTCCATCCCACCTCTAGATCACTTTGGGCGCGCAAACCCCCAAGTTCTGCGCCATTTCGCGCCATAGCCAGAGAATGGCATTGTAAACATCGACATAATGTCTTCCGAACCCAAATTTCTTCAATTAAAAATATTTCTTTTACCTCTAATTTCCAGCTGTCAAAAAATTGCGTCATGCCAGTGTGACACCGTGACCAACCGTAGAGTTGGTTGATATTTGATTTGGTTACGAATCGCATGTAGGAAGTGATTGGTCCATTCGCACTCCACTTGATTCCCAGCCACCTCCACTTAGACTTGCCCACCTCATCAAACCCGGTCCCACCACTTCCACCCCTCTCATCCCCTGTCCGCACTCTCTTCCACAACAAGCGCTTGAAAGACCCACAAACTATAGATACTGACGCATCTGCCCTCTCTTAAAAAGTTGCTAAAATCACACCCACCTTCACCAGACTCGCCGCACAACTTCATGGCAGCAAAATATCTCCACAATCGTTCGCTGACACTGCAAATGTAGCAATCACCGAAATTCTTCAACACGCAGTACATGTAGTCTTGGGAACAGTAGACCCTCCTACCCCTGAAAAGGATAGAGAACGCACCGACCAATATAACACCAACCACCATTCAAGTTCCTCCCAAAACCCCCAAGAAGCCCACCTGCAACGCGCAATTCAGCACCATCGAGACGCAACCCATACCCTCAAAAAAGACTTGTCGCTTCATGATCCCGATACACTTGTTTTTCACCGTGACAAACTGAAAGATGCGCAAGATGCTCTAGACCAACTACATGAAACTAAAAAACAAGATAAATTACTTTCCACCGTCACACAAGATGCAGCCCACGATGTGGGACCCGCTGACCACTAACACAACTCTATGTGGGATTACCTTAAGAAATATAAGAATAACCACACCACCTCCTCACTGCCCGAGAAGACATGTTCTAATGCATCTCCAGACAAACGAATTTGGATGAAAGGACCTCCTACCCTCAACCCCCTCAACTGGCACTGTTTTCGATTCGCCCTAGGCCACCACCTTTTCCAACACCCACTCTCACCCTACGATGAGAAAAGTGCACAAGACGATGCTAAACTCCTTCCCAGAATGAAAGAACAATCTTCTATTGCCACAACCACTACACATCCGCTGTTTATGGCCCCATTTACGCCCGAAGAACTCGAGCATGAAATAAAAAACTGCTTCCAGACAAGTCACCAGGACCACTGGCATCTGGCATCACCAACCAAATGCTACAAGCTGGTGACACTGAATTCCAAGGTCTCATTCTTATCTTCTTCAACGGTCTATGGGAATTTCACACACAACCCTCAGACTGGCAACTTTCGCTTCTACAACCCATCTACAAAGGACACAATAAGAACAAAACAGACACTGTGACAATAAGAACAAAACAGACCCAGCATCCTACAGAGGTATATATCTCAATGACACCCTCGCTAAACTCTTTGAAGGTCTCCTCATTGCTAGACTGACAACACACACGGAACTCCTGAACACGCTCACGGATAGCCAATTAGGAGCAAAACCCGACTCGCAAACCCACGATGCCATATATTCCCTCTTGGCCATCATTCAACACAACAAATATACCCTAGATAAAGCCACATAGGTGGCCTGTGTTGACTAGTCCGTAACCAACAATAGAGTTGGTTGATATTTCATGCAGTTAAGAATCGCATGTAGCAAGTGATCATGTAGGAAGTGATTGGTCCATTCGCACTCAAGTTGATTGGCACTCATCTAGATTCGCACTCAACTTCAACTTGGTCAAATCGTCATGGTTGTGAAAATGTTGAGATGTAACATGCTGAGATGTAACATGTTGAGATGTAACATGTTGAATCTTGGCAAATACTGGAAGTTTTCCTGTAGTGGGAAATGAATCAAAGTTTGATAGCACCAAACGGTGTTCCCTGAAACATGGTCCGTTCTCAAACTCTCCCCGTGCACTGGCATGCGTGGTAACTTGCAGAGGTGTATGAGCATCCGTGGTATAGACCGTGACAGAGACGCTTGCAGGCACTTTGCGGAGACATTGTGACGATAATCATTCAACAGATTTTGCGGCCACGACGGAAAGATGCCGGGCTCGTGCAGGCTCGTCGAGAGGCCGCGCGCATACAACAGACTCATTGGCTTGGTCCCAAGGTGCGGGCCGTCGTTCACGGAAAGTTAGTAGATAACTTCAGGAACGAATCAGACGTCACGTTCCTACAAGACCCCTTCACGTCACGTCCCTAAAAGCATCTTCCTATTTTTACTGTTGTGGTCCGCGTAAAATTCGAAGAGGCATTCTTCTTAAAACAATGTATACTTTGGCATCCTCCTTTCCCGACCTTCTAGCGTCCTGTCTTGCACTTCACCTGTCTTGCACTTCACCTGTCTTGCACTTCACCTGTCTTGCACTTCTCGCCACGCATATTCAGCTCAGGTTTCCCCTCGTGCTTTGCATTCAGCTTGTTGGTGTCGCTCGGTTTGAAACCCAAGCGTTTCGTCGCTGGCCACGGGGCCGACCGCAGCACGGGCTTTTTGTTGTCGGGCAGCGTGTCGAGGGAGCACGACTTGTACTCGACAGTGTGCCCCCACACGATGCCGCGCGTCGTCGCCTCCCCCATCATCTTGGAAAAGACCGGGTTCGACACCAGCGGCGCCTCGAGGAGATGTGCCGGGTCCATTGCACAATAGCGTGCGCGGGCGGGAGTTCGAGCCTGCGTGCGTGCAAGAGGCGGCGCACGCTTTTCTTCCTCGTGTGGATCGCGTAACTGTCGGAGCTTCTTTCTCAACGTTTCTTCAAGAACACCTTCTTGCCCAGAATAGTAGCCACCGGGATGCGGCGAAGGGACCTCACCATGATGCTCCTGGGCCTCGCCGCACTGGAACAGGCGGCGGCGCAGCAGGCACCGTGGCAGACACAGCTGCAGAATCAGCGGACGCAGGTGCTCAACCGCGTCGCCGACCCCTACAGGGACAATGACCCCATCCGCAACACGGAGTTCCGCGAGGAGTATATGCACGCGGATGGCAGGAGTATATGCACGCGGATGGCAGCATCAACCAGTGACTTGGTCCACTTTTGAACATGTCCGTTTTCGCCCCCACCAGACACAATATACTTTGTCTGTGAAATCGCATGTGGCTTGGCGCGCGGCAGAGTCGAGGCCAAGTCCCCTTGCAGGTACGCTTCCAACTCTTGTACCGTGGTGCAGGGGTCTTGCTTTTGGCGCTCTATCTCTTGGCGCTCTATCTCTTGGCAATAGAGCGCACTAAAGACATCTAGTTGTTGGCAATAGACTGCACTCAAGACACTCAAGACATATAGTTGAGGTAAAAAGAGAGGACAATCGTGTGAGGTGCATTCAAGGGAGAGGACAATGGTGTGAGATGCATTGAGCAATGGCGTAAGGTGCATTCATTTAGACACCCTCTTGCCATTCCAAGGGTTGAGAGACACGGCAGGCATGTGCACATGTGCCCGCAATGACGGGCGCTCTTTGCTGGCATTAGGCCCACGACACGCGACGCGCCATCAGGCCCCGGCAAACACACGCGGCCCCTTTGAGAGTGGGGGGCTCAAGACGTTGCCAAGACATGACACGTCTTCCTGCGCTGCTCCACCTGTCACCCTCAAATTTCTGACGGGTAAAACAGTGGTGCGGCTGCAAGCATGTGCAGATTTGAAGCGTGTGGGTGGGCGAGACTAAATGCGAGTGCGTTTGGCGTCGCGTGTGTCGGGTGATGCATCATCAGGGTCTTCTCTCTTGTTTGCTGCTGGCGAAGCATCAGGCTCCTCCTCGTCGTCGTACTCCCCTGCAAAGCAGCACGTGTCGCACGTGTCAGAAGAGCACCCATCCCTCCCGTCAGAAGAGCACCCATCCTTCCCTCTCAAAAAAGCACGCATGAGTCCCTCCCCACCTCTCGTTGCCACCAGCCGTGCCTTCACACGATGGTACGAGTGCACACCACCTAGGCACAGACGCAGGCAAAAACAATAGGGAGCAGCGCAAGCAGGTAGACAGCAGACTCGAATGCCTCCACATGCACCCAACTCACCTCGCTTGCCCACAACCAAACGGCCTCTGGCCAAACAAACAGACATGTGGGGGGGAGGGAAGGAGCATGAGGTACCGAGGGCAGCCAAACCCATGGGTGCTTCAGGATCTTTTTCTTTGGTTTCCTTGTGCTTGTTTTCCTTATGTTTGCTCTCGCGTGATGACGGTTGGGCGGCATAACAAGGAGGAGGGGGGCCATGTAAAGCCTCGTCATCATCATCTTGATTGAAATAATCATCCTCTTCATCCTCCTCTACCCTGCTCCGGAACGAGCCAAGCCCCCGCCCCCCCCCCCGCCCTCCTCGCCGCGGGCCATCACGAGCACCACGAGTGTGCGACGGGTCGGTGTCGGCAGAAGAGGCAGTGACAGACGTGAGGCCGTTTGCCGTGTCCTGTCAAGACATTGCCTCTCAGTCTTCAAAAAACAACATGCCTTTCAATCTTCTTCACTCACCTTACCTCTCAGTCTTCTTCACCCCCACACCACCACACACACACACACAACCAGTGGGTGGGCAGGAGCACGCGGCAAGGGGCTAAAGAGCCCCTTGCCGCCGCGCGCCCGGCAAGCAGGCAGCTGTATACAAGCAAGCCAACACACCTGCAAAATGTACCGTACAAGCAACCATAGGCACGCATGGGGAGCGCATCAAAAAGAGGCTGTGCAATGTGTGATGCTCTCGACAAGTATGCCATGTGTGACACATTGGATGCTCTCGTCAAGTATGCAATGTGTCAAGTATGCAATGTGCAACCACATTGCAAGTATGCAATGTGTCAACTATGCAATGTGTCACGGTGTGCACACGGGCTTGATACACTCGACGACATCTTGATACACTCCACCACATCTTGCCTCGTCACACCATGAATGTCTCGTCACACCATGAATGTCTCGCACTCTCTCGCACACGTCTCTTGCCCCTCAACTTGGTGCAATGCTCTATCAACTTAGTGCAATGCTCTATCACCTTCCTTGAGGCAGCGCTCTAGCGACGGGCGAGTTGCAAGGTGGCGACTAGAAGAGGTGGCACAAGTGTAGAGGAGGCGGCACAAGTGTAGAGGAGGCACCACAAGTGTAGAGCAGGCACCACAAGTGTAGAGGCACCACCAGCCTATAGAGGAGGCAGCAGAGGCAGCACAAGTGTTGAGGCACCACCAGCCTATAGACAAGCACACGAATGCTGGGTGGTTGCACAGAAGCTACCTGTATCAAGTAGCTTCTACTTGTATCTCCATAGCTTGCCCTGCAACACCGATAGATGCTGCAGTGTGTTGCAATTTGCTTGTGTGTGGTGGAGCGTTGCAGTTTGCTTGTATGTGGTGGAGTTAGGAGAGGCACCTGTTCATACTGTTGGTTCTGCTCATACTTGACGAGGAGATTCTTGTAGGTATCAACATAGTCAAGCTTCTCATATAGGGTCCGATACTTGTCAACCATGTAATTGATGAGCTCTTTCACGTTCTTTACGCGTATGTGGTCGAAGAGTTCGATGATGGCTGAATTGATTAGGTTGTTGCGGTGGAGGTGCTGGGACAAGAGGTTCATGACGCCTTTGAACAAGTCCTTCTTGACGATGTACCGGTTGTAGAACACCTCGCCCACACCCACACACTGCCAGTGTCTCTCCGCATGTCAACCTTGGTATCCTCCCCCCCTCACTCCGTTGTACTTGAAAAAAGAAACGGGTTGGTTTGTCCTGGAGAATATGAGGCAAGGCAAGGCAAGGCAAGGCAAGGCACGGCACGGCACGGCACGGCATGGCAACCTTGAACCACCTCTGCAACTCAAGGCACACACGAGGGAGGACTGAAAAGGGGGGGGTGTGAGTGGGACCTGGCGCAAAAACTTGAGAGCTGTCAAGACAAGATGCTTGTCGACTGCTGCGAGGAGGGCTGTGACTGCCTGCATTACATTGTTGCGCAGCATGTAGTACTTGATTCGGTGCCCATGGTGCTCCACACTAAAGGACAAGAGTTCCACCACATGCTTGCGTGCACAGTCCCAGCATGCCTTGCGCTCACGCCGCCGCGCTGCAACACAAGCCATCTCTGTCAATGCATCGCGGTGGGCCTGCGAGGGCATCCCTCTTGCTGTGCCATTCAGCGCAACCGCAGCAGCTATCTTAGCCTTGGCAGCCTCCTCCTCCTCAGTGTCGTTTTGCACATCCTTAGCCAGCTGACCCTCCTCGGTCCACATGTCAGGCTGGAGAAAGGGCGACAGAAGCGTGTCCATGTGCTCGTCATAAAAGAGGTTGAGGAACGAGTCTCGCTCTGGCGACACATCCATGGCCGTGGAGTCGAGGAGGTAGCGGACTATATCGCCTATCTGCGCCTTCAGCCCGGTGTCCTGTCATTCCCACCCACACACATCGCCATGTGCCCAATTCTGTCAGTCGAGGTTGGTAGGAAAAGGGTGATGAGGTTGGTAGGGAACGGGTGATGATGGCACGGTTGCACGGCACGATAGACAGCCTTGAGGCACGATACAGAGTCTTGAGGCATAGAGAGTGTGTGATGGCTAGTGTGTCTTGTGCCATACATTGTCCTCAGCCACACACTGTGCATCCTGTGCGTCCAGAGCGCTTCACAGAGCGAATGGCACTGCAATACACCATCAGGAACGGAGACAAAAAAGATCTTCAAGACTGTAACTGTTCTGGGGAGTCGCTCAGAGGAGTAGCTTGTCATCTTTGAATCAATTATTTTTTGTCCCAGAATCTCGAAGACAGCAACGGACGGTGGCCTAGCGTCCGTTTCGCGCCTTTGAGAGCATGAGCGTGCGTTTAGGGCGCGCAAAGAGGCAGATTAATGCGCGCATAACGCCCGGCTGGGCAGGGCGTATTTGGAGAATGGGGTGTTATTTTTTGAAAAGGGGTTTTTTTTTTTGGTTGCAAAAAACGTTTTTTTGGGGAACAAACTGTTGTGGAAAATAATTTTGGGGAATTCTTTTGGGGGATACGGCATTCATGAGATGCCCTTTTCGATACGGCATTCATGAGATGCCATGAGATGCCCTTTTCAGGACCCCAGTCCGTTTTTGAGATGTTTAGGACGAGACACATATTGAGATGCAGCATGTCGTTTTTTCGAGATTCGGGCTCGACAAAAGTGAAGGTGAGGGGGTACCTGATAGTGGAGCAAGGCGTGAATAAGGGAGGCAAGGAGGCCCTGGGGCTCTCTTGGCGAGTTGCCTGCCTGCTTGCTAGCCTGCGTTTGGGAGCTAGACTCCTTGATGAGGTACGACCGCAGCATCGAGGCATCATGATTGAGAGTTGAAAGCATCATCTCAGTGCTAGCGCTCACAATCCGAGCGTCGTGTGATTTGATTGCCTCCTGCATACCCCCACCCTCCGTCAGATGTGCCAATGCCTAGATTCTAGGCGAGACTACCCACCTCCATGTCACATGCCACGTCCTCGCCTAACAGGCAGACGCATCGGAGAGACAAGTGTGCGTCAAGACAAGGCAGCCCTTGCAACACACCTGCCGTCTACAGCACCACCCACCTCCTTCTCCGCGCTACTTATCGTTAAACATGCCATCTGCGCCCGAGCTTGCTACCACTCGTACTAGCCACTCGTCTCTCTCTCGTGCTCTCGCGTGCTCTCGCGTGCTCTCGCGTGCTCTCGCGTGCTCTCGCGTGCTCTCGCGTGCTCTCGCGTGCTCTCGCGTGCTCTCGCGTGCTCTCGCTTGCTCTCGCTTGCTCTCGCTTGCTCTCGCGTGCTCTCGCGTGCTCTCGCTTGCTCTCGCTTGCTCTCGCTTGCTCTCGCTTTCATCCTGTAGTCAAAGGCGGGAGGGGGAGGGAACCTCGAGAATAGCAAAAAGACCGACTGTAGAGAGGGCGCGGAAGAAAGACATTTGGTGCGCCATCTGCAAACCCTTGGCCATTTCGAAGAGCTCGCGCAGGAATAGGAAGCCATTGATTCGTTTCGTGTGTGCGGCGCTCTCCTTTTCTTTTGGTGTGCTGGTGTCCTTGTCCTTGGGTGCGGGTGTCTTCGGCGTAGGCTGCTTCTTGTCGCCTGCCAGTGCAGCAGCGCCCGCAGTCTTTGGTTTGGGAACGATGCCGTTGCTGGTGCTGCTTCCTTCTCCGCACACCTGGTGTCCATTGTTTTTGGTGTAGTGCGTGCGTGGTAACACACAGTGGTGTGGTTGAATGAGATTTGCTACGTCATGTGGTATATTCGTGCTGTATGTGCAAGGTGCTGTATGTGCAGTGCTGTATGTGCAAGGTGCTGTATGTTCGTGCTGTATGTGCAAGGCGACAGGCATCCTTGCCGCCCACCGCTTCACCATCCTTGCCGACCACCACCTGTGGAGCGGTGGCGGCACCAGGGGGGCGCGCGGCGGCGGAGGGGCTTGGGCGTGCGGCGGCGCCGCCCACTGGATCTGACCAGAGTCAGGGAGGATTTTTGAGGGGAAGAAAACAAATCCGAAATTTTAGTTGTGTTTTGAGATTGAGTTGTGTATTCCATTCCACTCCATACACAACTCACTTTCGAAAATGAATACACAACTAATTTTGCTCAATACATAACTAATTTTGAACAAATCTCAGTACACATGTAATTGTCGCAAGTCTCATTACACAACCAATTGCGAAAAAGACTCAACACACAACTCATTTTGGGAAAACTCATTAGGCAAGTCATTTTGTAGGAAAACCTGGATACACAACTAAGGAGCAGCGTGCAGCGGAGGACTGGGCCTGTCTGTAGTAGCCAACTGACACATGCACGCGCGACGAGGCTGGTACCACCAAAGAAACCAACCTATAGACTACGCCTTGCCACTAAAGAGCTTGAGCGCCCCTCCAGGCTCAACTTGGAAAAATCGAAAAAAACGTGGGTTTCCCCTCGACTTTTTTTTCGACTTCATCCAGGGCTGAACTGGGAAAAAAATGATAGAAAAAGTTTTTGAGGCATTATCCGTATCACTCTGGACTCTGGATGACTGCGAGTGGCGTGCGGCGGCTCCGGGGCTAAAGCCCCTCCGCTTGCTGCGCGCCCCTCTGGTCCGATCCAGTGGGCGCGCGGCGATGTCGGGCTAAAGCCCTCCGCCACCGCGCGCCCCCGCAAGCAGCGCGGCACAAGATGGACACACCTGAAAGAGCTTGTTGAGGAAGGGTGTATCGGCCTGAATATGCGCTATGATCTCCACATTGTTGAGCTGTATCAGCTCCCGCATTGTGCTAAACGAAATGTCATCAATGTACCGCGCCATAACCTGCCACCCGCCACAAGTCCCAACCGCCTCAGTGTCTGTGCACATCAACCAAGCGGCTGAGTGTCTGCACCCCTCCATCAAGCGGCTCAATGCAGCCAGCGAGGAGCCTGCTTGACACCCTTGTTTTCTCCGCCCACACTCCACCACAGGGAGCAACTGCACACATGCACCTGCACACATGCACCTGCACACAGAGCAAAAGCAGCCAGAAGGAGTGTGGCTCCTTGACGAGGAGGGTGGTGGCTCAAGATGTAGCACATGTTTGAAATAGGCAAGACGAGATACACACGACCTACCACATCTTTGAGATACGTCAGCCGAAAGTTCAAGTGGATCTTGGCGAGTGTCGGCTGGTGGGTTATCGGGACTGCCTGCTTGAAGAGGCCTGGACTTTGCAAGTACTCGCGATGCTTCATCTCGTGCTTTGCGTAGTCTGGGTCATACTCCAGTATCCTGTTGTCCCGCCCCATGCAACGCCACACGTACCCCACCACACCCACACACGTCGTCGCAAAAGGAAGCCAGGTAGGTAAAGGAAGCCGGGTAGGTAAGCAAAGATACAAAACAGGAATACACGCAACAAGTTCAACAGCCACCACCCCTCCCTCTCTCCAAACACACAAAGGCCGGACCGTCGCAAGTGGGGGTTTTGGTCGACTTGCGGCTGCCGAAAGTGGAAAAACAAAGAAAATTTATTTTTCCCTGAGTTTGGCCGTGACCCTGTGGCGCGTGGCAGCTCGAGGCTAAAGCCCCTTTGCCGCCGCGCGCACACACCCTTGGTGCGCGCGGCAGCACCCGAAATCAGTCGCGGCACCCGAAATCAGTCGCGGTCCAATACGGATTTCGTTATTCTGTTCCCCGTCTTTTCTATTTCCTTTGCCTCTCGGAAAAATCGGGGCCGGGGAGAATTTTGTCCATTTTTCGTCTTGTGTTGGGTCCCCGAGTCTCAAGACCAATGTCAGTGAGTCACACCCGTCCACACGCCCAAAACTGACAGGAATCTCGGAAAACCCGAAAACGGACTCTCAAAATAGAAAAAGGGCGCTGAGGACATACGTCAATGAGGCTTGAACCTTGTCCAAAAATCGCAAGCAATGCAGATGAGCCCAGCCACAGACACGCAAGAGACATGCAGCCACAGACACGCAAGAGACATGCAAGAGATCGAGTTGAGCACGCCCTAAAAACTCCAAAAATCAAGTTGAGCCCGCTCGGAAAAGTCGCTCGGAAAAGAGAAATCATGCTGTGGGCACCTGCCAACCCCCCACACACCTGCAAGACCCCCGCACAATCGAGAAAATCGAGTCTGGTAAAGCTGGTAAGGCTCAACTTCATCCAAAAAAAGTTTTTTTTTGGCAAAAATCGAGTTGAGTTCAAACGTCTGCAACCTTAAAATTGAACCTGGATAGTCAACCTTGCCGAATTGTCAATCGTTTTCCCCCACTATTGCGCAAAGGTAGCCAGATGGCACGCGGCAGCTCCAGCGTGATGGGCCTTGCTGCCGCGCGCGCTCCCTGTGCTAACAAAAGGAAAGATGGCAATCTCTCTCACTCTCTCCGACCGGTGGGGGAACATGCACAGGGAGCTTACCCCATTGTATCGAGAAAGAATGAATCCGACAGACAAGCTTCAATCAGCGAGGGCTCGTTCAACATGATGAGCCCTTTGAAAATCCGAAATAGAGTGTGCAAAGAATTTCTGTTGACGTGCTCACTAGGTGTCAGTACTACGTCATTCGTTCAACAGAACGCACAGCGGTGGGGAGATTTAGGGGCTGGGAGCAAGGGAGGCGTACGTCATCTCTAGATCTTCACAGTCGCGGAAGATGGAAAGAAGTGTGGCCAAGTAGCCGTCAGCCATGACTCCATCCACGATCCTGTCTCGAGTTGCGGACGTGGCGTTGCTAACAATGTCCTGCAGATGCTGCAGATTCTCCATGTCTGGCAACGGAAGCTTCAGATCGGAGCCGGCACCGTCTGACACGTTCCCGCCTCCGCCGGCCGCGTCCTCACCACCTTCGTCCAGAGGCGACCTGCCTTGAACCTGGCAGATGATTTCCCACACCTCTTGCGCGCCCGCAGCCTCCTGGAAGCTGAGCGCAACATCTTCACGCGTCTCTGGATTGGTCCAAGTGACTATGGTGTCGCCCTGCCGTTGAAACACCTCCTCCTCAAAGATCTTGGTCGAAAGCAGCTCCTTGTTGGACTCCTGCTCCGAAAGAACCCGCAGCCCTAGGGCGTCGTGCTCTGAAATGAGCTCGCATGTCACATAGCCCGTGCCCCGGTCGTCCCACTGACCGTCACTTCCAAGGACATACACCTTGACGCGCCTATTTTGGTTGGAAGCATTGTCCTCACGCGTCGCAGCCATGGTATGGTGCACAGCTGTGCAGATGGAAAAAACCGGCCCTAATCTCACACACGAAAGCCGTCCCAGGTGTCCGCAGCCGCTCTTGGCCTCAGCAGAGAACCCCTGCTAATTTTCATCTGCCGCGGCCGGGCGTTTGGTTTGGCTTTCGCGGGCCCGTGGACAGCGCGCAAATCAGCTTGGGGCCAGCCTCAAGAAGGAACAGGGCGGGGAACCCGCAACTATTTGCCAGCCTCGACACAGCCGGAGCCGCGCGCGGCTCCACGGGAACCGTTCCCGTGGCAACACGGATCTCCTCGCCAAACAGCGAAGCCTCGATTCTCCCTTCCTTCGATTCCTCTCCCGCTCGTCTCTAAAAAAAATAGCAGAAATCGTTCTGCCTTACTATAATTTCTCCCGCGATCGGAGATAACAGGCCACTTTTTGCAAAAGTCCGAGGGAGGAGCAGCGCGTGGGAGACTGCTGAACGGCTGTAGGCAGCAACCAACTGGCGACTGGGCCTGTGCCTTATTTACCCGACCCCAGCCGATGGATTGATCTGTCAAGCGTGCCGCCGCCGCGCATTGCGGCCCCTCTTTCAGGTGTGAGAGTCCAGCCGGCCCCAAAGCGGGGGCGGCCAGTGCAGGGTTGCACGCACGGGCGGCAGACCCCGAACGCACAATAAACTAAGGACAGCGGGGGGCACCAAGGGGTAAGAAGCGCCGGGGCAGCTCAGCGGGGCACCAAGAAGTGGTGGGTTCAGTTACTGCAGTAACTGACAGCACCTACTCTATCAAGGAAAAGTGGCGCACCTCGTGCGCCGCCGTCGTGCGGTTTCTTGCCGTTCCATACGCTTTCATCGGCTCGCGAGCCCTCAGGGAAGCGGAGCGGCTGGGATCAGCAAGCTCTCATGCGACTTCGACAAGACCCTAGGTAAGTTGTGTCGCTTCTCATCTGCTACTGTTGGGCGCTGTTGATGTCTGGGCATCTTACACTCTCCTCCCACCGGGGCGTTCAGGTAGAACCTAAGCAGACTGTGCAAAACGCGATGGGGCGGCAGGCATCAAGACGCGCGCATGCATCCTCGTCTAGACCCTATTTGAGGTTCTCTGCGCCTCTATTTCTACTGCTTGATTCCTTATGTCGCTTTGATTGACAAAACTCACGATGAGCTATCTGCTCTCGCAGCAGCTGCACACCTAGAATCCATTGTGCTGACATAATGCGTGCGCGTGTGTTTGTGAGCTGTTTCAGCCCTCCTGCTTTCCTGCCAAATTTGCGCCTTGCTGTTGTGTGCGCGGCTTACCAGTTGCCATCATTGGTAGTTTCGCTATCAATTGGTAGCGACCAACGCAACAGCAAAGAGCGCGCTGTGCATGTGGCGTGCCTAGTGACGTGTATGCGGCTTATGCTGTCGCGCTACAATTTCTTTTATACAGGCTCCTCATCTGTGGAAACCTTCCCCTTTGTCCCAGCATCCGCGCTCTGACATCCCTGTTCTCTGTCTCATTCTCTCGCTCTAGTGCGCGCGTTCGGTCTCTTTCACCCCGCTCACCCGACTGCAGGTCGATGCTCGCCCGACTTATCATCCTTCTGCTCTGCGGCTGCTGGGCACCCCCGCCAAGCATTTGCACCCCGCTGATACACACGAATGGGTGCGACAGCTGCCTGCTCCACGCACCCGTGCCACACACCTACCCCCACGCATACGCACACAAACGCATAAATTAACACGCCCACAACACACGGTGCATTGTCGGGTTTTAGGACCGTCTCGCTCGATGCAGGCGAGTGGCTCAATCAGGCGCGCTGGCTGCGCATGGGCGGCAATTTCAGAAGCGCACTGCGCAGCGAGGGCGCTGCGGCTAGACTGGGTGGTAGGGCTCGTCCAGGGCTAGGGGGTGATGATGGAACACGGCACACTTCTCCCTACGACGTCACTGTGGTCTTGGTCTGGAATCAGCAGCAGCACGTGGCTATTTTGGATCTGATCGGACAGACCCTCTTGAGCTGCACATCCTTGCGCGTTGGGTTTATTGTCGTCGCCGATGGTGCAGGTAGCATCGTTGCATTCGCCTCTAGTCTTTGATTCGGTGTGCTGCGTGCCTTGGCGGCGTTGCCCATTAACCCACCTATTCATTCATACACTCATCGGCAGCTCCGCGCAGTTTGCTTGCTGAAACAGGAATGTGGCAGGCAGTGACGGTGCTGCACGACGGAGCCGTCACAGCAGCACCTGCGGGCAGCTTGCAGCAAGCTCTTTGTGCCCTGCGTTTTGCCTCTCGCGTCACACCTACGCACCGAGATGGGGCGCGCGGCATGTTGCTCCATGTGCGTATGCCAGCAGCGCTCGCCACGCATGGCTGCCCTGCGATGCGCGATGCAGGCAGTGACCGTCACACCACCCCGTTTGACGGGCCCTTTGAAAGTTTGGTGCGGGAGGTTCAGGACAGGGGCTTTGTGATGGGCGACGTTGGGTCAGATGATGATGCGCAACACTCCTCTAATCATCCGATTAGAGCTCCAAAGCAAATTGCTCCCTGTCCTCTTGTACTTGCCGTACATCACGCTGCAGCCATCGATACTCTGCTAGTCCCAGCGCTGCAAGCGAGAGAGTCGGCACCGCAGGTACCCACCCATCTGTGCTCACGGTGAAGGGCTTGACATCAGGATTGGCTTGCCGCTCCATTTACTGCCTGCCTGTCTTGACATGTGGCTTCTCTGCTTCTATTGTCATGTGTCTTGTGTGCTTCTATTGTCATGCGGCTTCTGTGCTTCTATTCTTATGTGCCTTCTATATTTCTACCAGTAATCAAAAAACATGAAGCATTGTCCTGACAAGCAAGTTTCATCAAGCATTGTCCTCACAAGCAACTCCTTCACAAGCAAGTTTGCCCACGGTGGGGCCGACGATGCTGCTGGCAACAGTCGTGGCATCTGTGTCGGCAACAGTCGTGGCATCTGTGCCAATGACGTTGCTAAATGGGGCGTGTCGGGCGCGCTGCGGCCAAGGCGCCCGACACGCCCGATAGGGGTCGGTCGGATAGGGATCGCTATCGGGCGTGTCGGATAGCGGTCGGACTGGCCCTACAGATGCATAGATGCATGGCCCTACAGATGCATAAGGCGCCACAAGAATCTACCATCCCGATTGCAACGTTTCCCCGAGATGGGAGCTGGGTGTTTGGTATACGGATCGAATGAGGCATGCCTCCTACACTTGTCGAATGAGGCATGCCTCGTATACTGATGGAAAGAGACAAGCCATCTGTACATTCTAGATCCGACCTTGGATCTCGAGATTGCATCACACGTCTCATCTCGGCAGAAACAGCAAAATCGAGAAACAAGTCGACTGATGCGCAGGTGTGAATGCGCCGTGGCGTTCCTTTGAGGCAGTCCTGTGCTCTGCAGCCCGTGTGGGTAGTGGGCGTGAGGACTGAAGAGGCTGCAAACTTGAGGAGGCCTCTAACGTTGTGTTGCGACGGCAACTTTTGACAGCTCTGGTGCCTTGCGTCTCTCTTGCCTTGCGTGCAGGCTTGTAGCACACGCTGCCAACAGCTGGCCTTTACGAGTGAGATGGCCGTGGAGCACAAGGAATGCGCCCCTAAGGAGCACCACCAAAAAGAGGTGGTCGTAATGATGTGGCCTTACCACACCCATTTTCGCATGCCCTTGTCGCCACTGCTACCGTGCGGCACCTCAACCGGCCGATGTACCTTTGTTCCGCCCTCCCCAGGCAAGCAAGGCATAAGGTGCCAAGCTGTTGCGCATCTAGTGCCATACCATCCATCCAGTGCGTGCATCCAGTGCGTGCATCTAGTGCGATAGCA
>Ga0335398_10005287_pt1 | contig 17164 bp, 10 predicted proteins | sample BON03_FD_205742 | JGI IMG/M metagenome (GOLD analysis project Ga0335398, IMG submission 205742) | Freshwater microbial communities from Lake Bonney liftoff mats and glacier meltwater in Antarctica - BON-03 (spades assembly) (version 2) | ecosystem: Environmental > Aquatic > Freshwater > Ice >... | reverse complement strand
TCCTGATGCTCGGGCCCCAGGCACCGAGCGAGGCGAAGGCAGCAGGGACTAGCTCAAAGCCGGCAGCGCGAGCGTCGGCGCCGTGCTTCTTGATCTTGTGGGCATCGCCAGCGAGGGCGAGAAAGTAACTGCTTATAAACCGTCTGTGAACAATGCAAAATTTTCAAAAGTGGCCTGTGAAATTTAGTCAGGGCTGGCAGATACCACAGGGGGAGCAACGAGCGTCCGAGCGAGCTATAATATTAATAATTTAATATGATATTTTGGTATTTTAGTAGCTATATATATACACAGTTCAGACGAACATGCCATAAAACTGCCTCTGTCAGTGTTAGTGTCGGTGTTAATGTGACACACTATTACGGCACGACAACGGGCGATGGCGACGGAGGAGCCAAGCCACGACCGCACCACAAACACGCAACACCGTCAAAGGCAAAGACACAGACGATAAAAGGACAAACCGACCAAACTATAGACATATGTCACAAGCCGCTGCCGCGCGCTCGCTCACTCTGCACTCTACCTTCCATCAGGGTTTCTCCGTATAGCATCGCCTGCCGGCTGGACGCGCTGGCAGGTGGCGGCGGTGCTGGCGCTGTTGTGGCGGCGCACGGCGCGGCGATTTCCTCACTGGGCGCGCCCTCAGAGTCAGACCTCGAGGAGCCTCTCCCCCCACGCCTGCCGCCCCATCGCGTAGCATAGCCACCCGACCATCTCGCCGCGGCTCAGACGACGCGCGAAGTGGTGAGGATCTGCTTGACCCCATTCAGGTGGGCCATCCCCAGGACCGCCACCACCGTGCGTCCCTTGACTGCCTTACTCCTGGTCCCGGACGCGCCCGCCCAGTTAGCTTCCTCTGGCTTGGCCGTGGCAGCGCGCCGGATGTTGCGCGCGAGGACGTAATTGCGCTCCTCGAGGAGTCCGACGAGGAAGACGCGGCCGAGGAAGAGCGTCTCGAGCAGCGCGAACGCGGCCGCCTGGAGCAGATCGAGACTGAGCCCCGCCGGATCCGTAGCCAGGGGCGTGTCCGACCCTCCAGCCGTCAAGGCGCCCAGGCCGACCAATACCGAAAAGAGCGCGGGCGACTTAAAGGCGATGGAGGCGGGGTAGCGGAAGAGGGCGAGCGGGGTGGCGAGCAGGAGGCGTGGCTCGAGCAGTGTTGAAACTGACACGCCGTCCGGAGAGTCCAGCTGAGCCCAGCCCGCGACCAAGTCCCTCTGAATCCGTCCCCAGCCACCCGCGAACGGCGTCAGCGCCTCCACCAGCGTCGCGCCCCCGAGCTGGGCGATACGGCGGCCCGTGTCCTCGACGGCCTGGTCTCCCAGGGACACACCACAGCCAAACTCCTCCGCCACCTCGGCCGCCGCCTGCATCTCGTTGTCGAAGAGGCCGCGGAGGAACGAGCCGGCCGGCTGTACTTTCAGAGTGTTTTTCCACCTCGTCGGGCACGACTCCACCACCACACAACGGAGCGTGCCAGCCTCTGCTTCGGCGCGCACAGTCTCGGCAGCAAGCGCGATCGAGCGCGAGTTGTAGTGCATCGACCTGCCGGCGGGTGGGAGGCAATGCCGTTGGGATGAGCTTACCCTCCAGCCGGCGCGGAGATGAGTGTAACGTGTGCGCAATGCAGGCCGGGGAACCCGTACCCGACGAGGATGACGCGTTGCTGCGTCTTGACATCGTAAAACTCGAGCACCGCACCGTCGTTGGGCACGCCCTGGACAGCAGCGGGAGCTGCAGGCACGGCGGTGGATCGCGACATCCAGCCGTTGTTACCAAGAGGCGTCGGCGTCCGTGGCACGGCGGCACATAGTATGACGGCTAGAGCCACAGCCATTTCGCCGTTGACGGGAGGCCCGATTGGCTTTGACGGTTCCCGCCTGATCTGCGAGTTCGCCGCCTCTTCGCGTTGGGCGTCGGGCCGAAAAACGGCCGCTGTGAACCGGCCTGTGAACGTGATAGATTTCAAGCCAATTAACGCCTGAAGCACTAGTCTGGTGCCGTTCTCGCTGGTCAGGGCAAGTGCCTGTGGCCCCCGGCGGACTGCCCGCTTGCGGAAGCGTCTGCACGCAGGCACCGCCGCCGCTCCTAAGTTGGAAGCGTCTCGATCAGCTCCTTGGCTGCGGCAGGTTTGTCTGCGCAGCCAGGATGAAGCGCAGAGAATTGTTGCAAGTCTAGAGACGTCTAGCCGCTCCTATCGGCCGGATGGAGGCTGCAGTCAGCAATCGTCTGAGCCAGGGTCTTGATCCCCGGCCCGCCATGTCGTGGGCCAGGATCCCCTCTGAGATAATGTGGGTACCTGCGACCCCGCTCTGCTAGAGAAGCAGCACCGCCCGCTGTGCGCCGGCTAGCAGTTGACTGCATGCACTGACGCCGAGGGTCAGCGCTCCATTGCGGCCCACCAGCGCCGTTTCAACCGACGAGCGCCGCGGGCTCGGTCGTTGCTACTCGCTCTACCCAGTCGGCTAGCGACAAGGACCGAGCTCGAGGATATCCAGCTACGAGGGGCACATCTACGCCCCGAACACCGGGGCGGCGGCTTGGGCGGCGGCGGCGTGGGTGGCGGAATGGGCTGTGGCGGGACTTTGCGGCGCTCGCCCCGAAGAATGGACCGTAAGTCTAATTAATTTGTGTACTCTCCTATAATCTATAACCTATAAGCCCGCACTACGCATTACAGCCGCCAGCCGCAGGTCCTTTGCGTTTGCGGCACCGGTATTTTTACAAGTGCTTTTTGTGCGTGTGCTGTGTGCTAGTGCGGTGCGTGTGGGTGTTTGCGGGGTGTGTGAGTGGTTAATCTGATCATTAACGAGGTCACTTATTGTACATGCACAGGTCAATCACGGCTAATAGTATAGCCGATGTATGGTCTGTTGTTGTTGTATGTAGTTGTAGTTGTTATGTCTTGGTGTTTTAGCAGAATAACGTTGTTTAAGTTTGTTATTGTTGTTCTTTTTTTGTTTAGTCGTGTGTTGTATTTAGTGTCATATTGTAGCATATTGATGATTGCTTATTAGTTGTAGATGTTGTTTTTTAGAGCTACTCGAGCCAGTTGAGGGCGTGCATAGTGCGGTTCGTTAGTCGTTGTATATGTATATAGTGTTAATGCCGCACGCCGCTGCTGCACGCTGGCTATATAGCAGCCACTGTGCGCACGGCGACGACGGGACGTAGGGACAGCGCCCCCTCGCGACTCACCGAGGCGCGCGGCTCTCCCAGTCCACTGTAAGCCCAGCAGGTGGTTATGTATTAGCAGTTGTTTCATGTTAATTAGGTGTTGTTAATGTTCATTAGTTGTTGTGTGTGGTGTGGAGGGTGGCGCCGCCCGCCGCTGCTGCACGCTGCACGCCGGCTACCGGCTATAGCAGTAAGCTACGCACAGCGGGACGACGTACAGCGCCGAAGGGCAGCGCGTCCTTGAGACTCACTGAGGCGCGCGGCTCTCCCAGTTCACTGCGAGCCGCCACACTGTCTACCTTCTCAGCGCGCAGTCGTTTACAGCAATTTAGGTGTGTTAGTGTTTGTCGCGACAGCCGCCATCGCCGTGCTGCGAGTGCCCCGCCACCTACTCACCGCGCGCTAGCTAGCCGCGAGCGAGAACGTATACAGGGCATAGACACAGAGCATGGTGGCTTACTTCAAGTTTATCAGTCAATGTGCCCCCTTGACTTATTGAAATGTAAGCTTACAGTCAAAGAAACTCATTAGTTCATTCGACTAGTATTACTAGTAAACGCGTCAGTCGTGTCGTGTGTCTTCAGTCATTTTGTCAGCATTGTTTAAAAGTGCTTTAGCAGTTGTATATAGCGTTGTTGTGTGTGCGTAATTTGTGTTAAGTGCTAGTCTCAGGCAGTTTTGGTATAAGTTGTGTGAGTGTTTGAGCTTGGGCGCTGCACCTACGTGCTGCCCCCCCCGTCGCTACGCGCCAACTGCGGCACCCAGTACCTCACTTAGTCACATGTCGTGTGTACGTGTGCTGGTTTGTCGCCGGCCACAAAACGCGCACTTATACAATGGCACAGCTGCCGTTGCATGTGCACGCCAGTCGTTAGCAATATAATCGTGATGTGGTTGAGCGTCTTACACAATTTGCCGCTGCGTGTGTATGCTCTGCCGAGACCATGTTCTTTTCGCCAGCCACAGGCATATAACACAGAGGGCGCGCGGTTGTATAAGGAAGCTAGTATTGAGGATGCATGGTGCCGCCCGCTGTGGCTGCGCGCCAACTAGCAGCCGGCCGTGTGCTCGGCAGCTGTAGGGTGCAGGGTGTATGGCGCTGAGGGGCAGCCGGGCAGCACGCAGCACGCAGCACGCAACCAATACCAATACTAACTACACACACCACTTCCACTCCAGCTCCAGCCCAACTCCAGCCAGCGAGTGGGCATAGCGAGGCGCGCTCTGTCTGTAATACACTGGACACTGGGACAAACCCTACCGGCTTGGCCACTGCACGCTGCACGCCCGTTTTGTTCAAGCCACATCCTGGCTCACATTATGCGGGAGCGTGTGAACGAGCGGGAGACATCACGCGAGTAGATGCCACATGACGCAACGCGTAGGGCCGAGGGACCCACACAGGGGACCCACACAGGGGACCCAAACAGGGGACCCATACAGGGGACCCAAACAGGGGACCCACAACCAGAGGGGAGGGCCCCACAGAGGACCCACCACCGGAGAGGAGGGCCACACAGGGGACCCACACAGGACACACACAGACACACATATCGCAGGCTTATAATACAAAACGCGGCAAGTCTGAAAAGTCTGTAATATATCTACATATAATAAACAAGCTAGTCTAGATAGAGCTAGTGTCGTGTTGAGAAGGCGGTAACGCCCGCCGCTGCGGCGCGCTGGCTAGCAGCCAGCCACATGCCCTATGTCATTTGCACGGCGGGGCGTGCATACGGCGTACAACGCCTAGAAGGGTAGGGGCAGCTGCATCCCACGAGACTCAATATGCAGCCTCCCCATCTCCTCATTGTTTGAACGAGAATAATAGTGAGACCTGCTCTTAGGCTAGCAGCCACCCTTGGCGGAGCCTGGAGCAGGATTCGCCGCTGCGTGCTGCCCGCTCTGTATGCGCCGTGAGGCGTATGGTGCTTAGGGGCGGCAGCGGTTTTGCAGTAAGTAACTACGCACCACTCCAGTTCGCTACTGAAGCTAGTGCAGTGGGGCGTGCGTGCTCCAAAGCTACGTGCTACGTCGTGAGGCGGGCCCTACAGGCTACAGGCCCGCGGAGCCGGAGCTGCGCTGCGAGCCTGTTTTGCTCACGCGTGGCTGGCTCGTGTTGTAGCCAGCCGCACCCGTGTACAGAACGCGGGTCGTATATATGAGCAAACTGCTAGTGTAGGCGCCACCCGCCACCACTGAGCCCACTGACCACTTTACACCGGCTAGCACAGCCGGCTGTATGCACGGCGGGGAGTACACGGCGCCGAGGGGCGGCTACCTCTCGCGATGCACTGAGTACGTACCACGCTGCTCAACAATAAATTGTCAATAAAGCGAGTGTAGGGTGGCGTGCTCTAAAGCTATAAGCTACGCTGTGCGTAAGCCCTATATAGATATAGGCTTGGCTGTGGTGTGTCTGCTCTAATCGTGTGCTGTTCTGTCACGTCACCAGCCACGAGCCTGTGCGTTCGCTTTATCAAGAGCGCGGCTAGTTTGTTCAAGTACGCTAGAGTAGTTTTGTGCTAGTCTACCTTCATCATGTAAAAAGATCAATAGGTCACACACACACACACCGACAGAGAACAACACCCTCGACAACAACACAGTGTATAGTGTAACGTTCAGGTTTAGTAGTTTAGAGCACCTCGACGATAGGCGTGGCTGGCGTCTGCGCTGTGAGTGCAGAAAGTCCGCGCAAGATGTCAGAGTAGGAACGTTCCAGATTGGTGGGCCCAATGTCGGGGGGGGGGGGGGGGGGGGCCCCCCCCCGGGCCCGGGGGGGGGGGGGGGGGGGGGGGGGGGCGGGGGGAAGAGGGTGGGGGAGAGGGAGGGGGGGGGGGGGGGGGGGGGGGGGGGGGGGGGGGGGGGGGGGGGGGGGGGGGGGGGCTGACCCCAGCCCGGCGCCTGATGGAGACACTGGGAGGTGGGCAAACAGGGAGCACCTGACGTCCGACAGGGGACTGAGGGGACCCCAACAGGGAGTGACGGGAACGAACGGGAAAAGCTACTGGACTTACACTGGGTGGTAGTAGTAGTAGCTGCAACGAGGATATAACCTCTCTCGGATAGGGCGAGGGCGGTACCGCCCACGCATTCTTTTGCTTTATTCGAGCTCGGGCGAGTATTAGTATCAAGGGCCGCGCGCCGCGCCGCCCGCCACCAACGAACCCCGCCGACTATAGCAGCCGGCCGTATACGCGGCGGGGCGTACGGCGCTGAGTGGGAGTGGCATCAGCTGCCTCTTGGCCTTTGCAAGATATTCGTTTATTTAGGGGCTAGTGTGCACGGATCAACCATCCCTTTTTATTTCCTCCGCCCGCCTGCATGGCCCACCCCAGTGCACAATACTTTTGACGGTTATCACACAGTATACAGTATAAGATTTCTCTTCTGACTTCCCGTTTGTATGCTATACACCATACAATATTGGTAATAACAATATCTTGTAAAGGCCAAGCTGCCTCTTGTGATTCACTACTTACTCCAGATCGCTATTGAAGGGTTATTAAGGGTTAGGGGTTAACCCCACTTCTTCCAGATCGCTACGATGAAGTGAGTATAGTTTTGCATGCTCTAATAACTCTAAAAGTAAAAGTAAAAGACACACACTTTGGGCGAGAAGCGGCCTACATGCGCGCGCGTGTCGATTGTAGTACGAATACAAAGCAGCTGTGCTAGCTTGTGTAAGCTATAGTCTGGGTAACATAGTATGTATAGTATCAAGGGTTGCGCCGTCGTCCCCCACCCCTACCGCTACATGCTATATGCAGACTAGCAGCCGGCGGCGGCCTATGCATATGCACGGCAGTGGGTATATACGGATACAAGTATGGCGTATATGGCGCTGAGGGGCAGGGCTGCCTCTTTCGTGACTCAATACTAATATCACTTTTTTGCGGCTCGTCGTTGCGAAGAGCGCGCATCTAGCAAGGAGAGCATATATATATAAGTATATAAGTTCATGTGCAGCAGGGGCATTGGCATTGAGAGTGAGACACTACAGTGACTACACGGAGCTGGACTGTGTGTGGTTCAGGTTATTTGAATTTTGTTTGGAGATACTACAAGACAAGCATAGCGTGCAGCGCACTATCCGCGCGACCCCGCGCTGTTATAGCTCTTCTCGTGGCTGGCGCCAGGCCAATGGGGGGGAAGGACAAACACAGAGACAGAGAGAACGGTTAGTCATTCTTTTCTTCTCGGTTCGATTCGTTCCCCGCGTGCCCCTCTCCCTATCCCTCCTATCTCTCCGTTGGGGCTATTACCATACTATAGCCACAGCAAGCACGCACTACCCCACAACCCCCAGCTATAGCGCACTGCCCTCTAAAACAGTTTTTTCTAGCTGTAGCTACTACTGCTACTGCTCTACTCCACTGTATGTGGTCCCTGTGTGCACAGCGCACACGGCACGCGGTAGAAAGACTTCCTGGCAAGTAGCTGTAGCTGTTCGTAGTCCGGAGCAAGGCTAGGGCTAACTTCAGCCTATTACCTATTAACTACTTAATAGTATTAATAGCAAGTATGTATTAATAGGCAGGAATAAAACTACTAATAATATAATAATATAACTATCAAGGCTGTGCTCTCCTCGCCCAGAGATGTCAAGTCAAACCTCAGCTTGATAGATCGATCTTAGAGCTTAGAGGGAGCAGCAGCAGCAGCTCGCCAGCTCGACACTTCGTCGAGAGAGAGGAGAAATTTCGTCGAGAGAGACTAGAGAGAGGAAGAGAATGTGTTGCCACGTACGCGTACGTGAATAATAACAACATTATTACACTACGACAACTATGAACTATTTCCGTTATTGGTAGTGTTTTCTGCGGTTAGGTTTGGTTTATAATAATGGGGCGTGTGCGTGTGTCTGTGTGACGACCTGAGTTCTCTTGAGAGTACGTATACTCTTGCTCTAGTACGCTCTAGTGTTTTTGCTTTTTGCGGTTTGTGTTTGTGTTTGTGTTTGTCGTCCGTGTGTGTGACCTGAGTCTGAGTTCTACTTTTTTACTCTATTGAACATGATGTAACATGAATAATATGAATGGGAATGGCATTATAAATATATAATACATAATAAATACAAATACATGTATATATCTATGTACATATATATATTCATATGAAATATGTGTGAAAGTGAAAGATGTCGCCCCACGCCCCGCGCCCCACCTTCTCCTTCTCACGAGTATCGTTATGTCAATGTAAGGGGATGCCGTTGGAGGTGAATGTGAAGCGCTAGCTGTGGGTGTGCATATATGCATATGAGTTTGAGCGCCCGTTCCCAATAAAACCTGTAGCCTGTACGTAGAGTCATTTTTAAAAAAATGCGCGATTCTCCTTTTTATTTGCTTTATAAATTCGCATCTTCTACTTCTCTATGTATTATATGTATTTTGTTGTCGTCGTCGTAGTGTTAGTGAGTTGTAGCTGTCACGCCGTCGCGTCGCGCCTCTTGTTTGTGCTTGACCACGACGCGCGCTTTTGTGTCTATGGAAACTTTATACTGCTACTGCGAACAAAAAAAACTTATAAAAAAAATCAAAGCAGAAAAAAACTTATTATTATTATTAAAGCAACGTACTTACAACTTACAAAGCTATCAGCTATACCTATACGAGCAAATTCCAGCGCCAACGCCAATGCGCAATTACAATTAAGCGCCCACACCCACATCCCTCCGCCTCCGCGTCAACAAAGAGCGAGCATAGCAGCAGCACCGCAGCACGCAGCACCCCACCCCCTGCCCCTGGCAGGGCCTGCCTGCGCATGCTAGCTGGCCGTGTTGGCCTCCTCTCTCCTTCTGTCTGCTGCAGCGTGCAGAGCGCGCCAGATAGACAGTATAGACAGAGCTGAGTCCAGTCAGCCTGCAGAAAATAAGTGAGGATAGTGGTGGCTAGCAACAGCGCAGCAAACGCGCAGAGTAGCAAGGGCAGGTCGGTCGGGTTTCGGATGAATATCTACAAATCGTAAAAATAGCGGCCACTACTAGTCACTACAGACCTAACTACCTAAGAATGACCGTACTACTCTACTCTAGGGCTCGGGCTAGCTGCGGCGGCGGCCGATGACCGAGCGTCGGCGCCGGACCCTTGCCCTTGCCCGGGTGGTGCGCCTCTACTCCCCCCACGGCGGCGCCGAGGCTCAGGTTAGGGTTAGCCCGAGCCTCGGTGCGGTTCGGCCTGGCGGGAGTGTGCGGGCGGTTGGGCTGCTGCGAAGCGCCCTGTCGGCCGGCTTCGCGAGCCCCGGCCCCTCGCACCGTCGCATTCAGGTGCGCTCCTCGAGTCGTCGCGTGCGACCGCGCGCGCGGGTGCGACGGCCCGGACACCGTAGCGGCGGCTGCGCCGTGGGCCAACATCAGGTGGGCTCCGGTGGCGGCGACGGCGAGCTGCGTCGCAAAGAGCAGCAAACAGAGTCTCCGCCAGCGCGCGCGGTCAGCCAGGCTGGAGCTCAGCTTGTTGGCCGACGAGAGGGCCGAGACGCCGACCAGGGTGGCGGTGCCGCCGATGAGGTACTGTGGCGAGAGCGGCTCGTTGAGGAGGAGCGCCGACGCGACGATCACCACCGCGCGCTTGGTCGAGTTGAGCGCCGCGTGCATCACGGGCTCCACTTCGCCCAGCACCAGCGTCGATGCGACCTGGTAGACCACAAAGCAGAGCGGCGTCGCGAGCAGCCAGAAGCGCACTACGGCGCGGCTGAGGCAGCCCGAGGCTCCGGCCGGCGGCGCGGCGAGGCCGAGCGCCTGGAGCTGCGCCGTCGGCCAGAGCGCCGAGTGTGAGAGCGCATCGAAGACGAGGCTCGCGGCGGCGGCGGCGACAAAGCTCACCCACACCACCTGCAGCGGCTGCGCGGCCTGGTGCTCCTCCTTGGACGGCTCGCTCTTGGGCTGCAGCGCGAGCTCGGCGCCGTCGCTTGGCCGCAGCGCCGCGTCAGCCTCGCGCGCGGGCGGTGCGCGAAGCAGCTGCTTGTTGAGCACGTTGCGCATCTGAAGCATCAGGTTGGAGACCAACGCCATCACGATCCCCGCAGTCTCGCCGCCGCTCGCCTCCTGCGTCGCCCCGTCCGGAGCCCCGCCGTGCGCCTTGGGCTTGGCGTGCATGGCGTGCTGCGCGGCCCCGGTGAGCGCGAGTCCGCTCACCGCGAGCGCCAGGCTCAGGACCTGCAGCGGTCCCGGCCGCTTGCCGTCCAGCGCCCACACCAGAGCCAAGGCGAAAAAGGGCTCCACCGCCTTGAGCAAGTAGGCGAACGAGACGGGCAGCAGCAGAAGCGAGGCGTTTGTGCAGAGCGTGCCCGCGAGAAAGAGCACTCCCTGCGGACAGCCCTGCCGCCAGAGCCAAGCGGGCACGGGGGTGATGATCCCAAGGCCCGCCGCCGCCGAGAGCAGCAGGGCGCCCAGCAAGACCTGCGCCGTCGTCAGCCGGACGATGTCAGTGATGCAGTCGATGCTGTGCTTCATCCCCATGCTGAAGAGCAGGTGACCGCCATACCAGCTACCGACGACGCTCGTCGCGTAGAGCGCCGTGTGCCATTGCGGAGCCATGCTCTCCAGGCTTGCCGAGGTCTAGAAGACGATCCAATTCTGATAGGACGTCGAAGGGATTTGCGCACATTATTTTGACTATTATTCTCGCGGCGCCCAGATTTAGATTTCAGAGTAGCTCCCCCCCCCGTATTGGGTCCAGCCGCTTGGCCTGTTACGAATGTTCGTACATAGCAGGGGCCACATATACGGTACCTGGTAAGGGGGCCCAGAGCCAGTGCCGTGTGCCGTGTGCCGTGCGGCGCCGTGCCAGGGCGCATGCAAGGGCCAGGGTGCGCCACAGCAGTCTGCTCGGCGCACATAGCACATAGGATGCTAGCTAGTAGCTAGCACACACACATATACACATGCATAGAAGTAGAAGTACACACAGTACATAGACACAGACGAAGTGTAAAGAGAGGGGATGTCGTCCAACGACATCCCCTTATTATTATTATTATACTTATTATCAAACAGCACACAGCACTCAGCACACAGCACACACAGCTAGCGACAGCACACAGTGCCCCGCCTGTCGTCACACAGCTCACACACAGCACACAGCTTTGAAACGTCATCTGTGAACAGCATGCAGCATGCATGCAGCATGTGCAACCTTAACCTTAAAGCTTGCAACCGCACAACCGCGAGAAAACATTTCAACGTTCAGCAAAAGGTGCAGAGGTGGAGGTGGAGGGTGGCAGCTGGCAGCTGGCAGCTGGTGACGGTTCAGGTTCAAGTTCAAGTAAGCAGGTAAAAAAAGAAGAAGAAGAAGAAGGGTCAGCACCAGCACAGCACACACCGGGTTACATACACACATACACAGCACGCGACGACGCACGCGACACGACCACTCTCACTCTTCAACGCTGCCACACGGACCCAATGCACCACTATTCGGCAGATGAGACCACGGCACATTGCACGATCGATCAGCCAGCAGCGCAGCCGGGTTAACCCAGCCTCGGTATCATCCAACCACACCGCGACTCCACACGCCCCCTCTCTCTCGCCACCGGCCCACCTCGCCCGCGCCTCTCGCCGCTCTCTCCAACACTCGCCGCGCCCCGGGCGGCGCGTCACTCCTTGCGCCTGTAGGGCCCGAGCATGTCCTTGATGGTGTCATTCACAGTGAGCGAGACGCCCGTGGCGATGGGGTTCTTGATGAGATTGAGCGCCAGCCCCTTGTACATGCCGCGTATCCCCTCCTCGGCGGCCAGCATCGTAAGCGCGCCCAGCACGCTGCGCCGCGCGAGCGGGGTGCCGTCGCCCATCGCCTGCTGCCTCCTGCGCACCGTGTCGAGCGGGTAAATAATGAGCTCGCCAGAGAGACCCGCCATGTAGCCAAAGACCGCCTTGCAGAGCGTCGGGTGCTGCTGGTACGTCTCCGTCTCCTGCATGTCCGCCTTGAGCGTCTCAAACACGCCGAAGCCCAGCGCGAGGCGCGGGCCGGCGCCCACCATGGTGGCGGCGAAGCCATGGTAGAGCGCGCGCACGCCGCCCTTCTGGCCGACTTCCCTGAGGACGTCGTTCAGCGTCGCGTCGCCGCCAGACACGGCGATGCGCACGCGCAACGTGTCTAGCGGGTGGGTCGCGATCGTGGCACAGAAGCCGGTGGCGAAGCCGGCGAAGAAGCGTGTGGTGAAGGAGCTCTTGCCGTGCCCACCCGTGCCCTCAACCACCCTGCGCACGTTTTGCTCCCAGATTGGGAATCTGAACAGGAACGGGGGAGCATGGTGTGAGCAAAGGGCTGAGCGCCGCAGAATGGCGCGCGGCAGGTTGGGTCCGCGGCGCCCACTGGACGGTTTGAGAACGCTTGGGGCGGTCTGCACCCACGGCCAGCCCAGGACCGTCGGTGGTGCAGCGAGCGGACGCGGCAGCCGCGGGCACAGTGGCTGCCTACTCACATCGTGTAGACGATGCTCGAGTGAGGTATGTTGCGGAAGATCCCCGCCCCGGAGCCGCGGAATAGGCCGAGCACGCCGCCCTCCTGCAGCGTGCGCCGCAGCACAATGTTGTACGGCACTGGCACACCCGGGTTGACCTGCCGAATCCACTTTAGCCGCTGAATGGGCTGCCGCGCGAGCGTGGCCAGGGCCCCCGAGACGGAGCCCGAGATCATCGTCACCTGCCAGTCAAGCAGGCCCTCGGAGGACGGCCCGGCGCCGGCCGCGGCGCCGGTGATAACCGAGGCGGCCATGAAAATCGGCGGGGTTTTGTTTTTGTGTTTTATTTTAGTCTCCAGGGACAAGGGTCGGCGGTAGGTCTGTACTAGTAAGGGTGGGTGCAGAAAGAGAGTTTACGATAGAAACTCACTCTTAGAGCTAGAGCTACGATACTCGTCACTCTACGAGTAGACTTACGAAAACAAGGAACGACGACGGCGCCGGGCACGCCAGGGCGAGGCGAACCCTCACCGGCACGGTTTGTAACAACGTACGTTCAACGTAGTAACAACCCAGCCCGAGCGCCCGAGCCCCGGAACAGGTAGGTAGCAAGGTTTAGTAGTATATAGTAAGTCTCCCGACAATAGGGTAGGCGCCTCGTCAACCAAAACAAAACGTGAACGTCCAGTGTCCAAATAAGAGTTTAGTTGGAGGTGAGCTGTGAATCGTTTTGGTGGTTCAAAGTTCTGCCACATTTGCCACTAAAATTGTTTTCGTGCGCTTGAATTGTTTTATCCGAACTTCAGTCCATCGACGGAAAGCCAGCGATGCCGATGCCGTGCAAGATGCTGCAACACCGCGTCTTGCTCGAGGAGGCCATCACGCAGAGCGGCTTCTCATCCAAGCTCGCGGCCTACCGCCTCGGCCCGCTCGACAGCACCAATCGCGTCTGGTTCCAGCTGCGCACGCTGCCCGACGTCAAGCTGCCGGAGCAGTCGGAACGGTCGATCAGCCCGGCGGTGACGCGCGACTCTGGTGTAAAGGTCAAGCTCTTCGCCTCGTCCGACATCCTCGTCGAGCTCAGGTCGGTGGAGATCCTCGAGATCGTCGCCAAGGGGGGTGGGTACTACGCCGTCGTCGGCCTGCGCGCCAGCAACCAGCAGACTGCGGATGGGCTCGTCGAGGCGACGACGCACCATGTCAAGGAGAACGTCCAGGGCGGCGGGCATCTGGCCATGGAGTCCCCGTTTCAGAAGGCCTCCGACGAAGATCTCGCCAAGGGCATCGTCGTTCGCATGCTGTGCAAGGTGTGGCTCCTCAGCGCGCGCGCTCCCCCCCCTGGCCGTGAGCTGCGCCCTCTGCGTCTCGCACGCCAGACACGACTGCTGAGCCGTGCACCCCTGCATTCGCGCGCAGATAAGCGTCTTCGCCGGCCAGATTACGTTGATGGCCGTCCACTCCAAGACCAACAAGACCGTGCTCGGCCCGGGCGCCAAGGCTGCCGACATGTGCGAACTGCCGCCCCTGGGCCACTGCCACGCGGCCGTCCACCTGATGGGCTTCTGGCACGACGACACCCAGTACGGACCGATGCTCTATCTCAACATCGTGCAGCTCGCGTCGCCGCCTCCGCTCCTCCGTCCCACCCTGCTGACCACCAAGGCCGAGAGCCCTAGCAAGCAGACCACGCAGCGCGCGTCGCTTGGCGCCATGACCGAGCCGCGCCGCAAGATGGCCACGTCGCGCAGCTTCTACGGGGACGAGGGCGAGGCCTCCTGCCCGAACACGCCCATCATGCCCCTATTCTCGTCGCCCTCGTTCAACCGCTCCTCTGACGGCGAGGACGAGGACGGCGGGCGCGGGTCGCTCACCGACAGCTTGGCCTCGCGCGCCACGACCTGCTCGTACCTCTCGGAGGACGAGGAGTTGGAGGAGATCGAGCCGGCCAAGTCGGTCAAGACCACCTGGGTCACGTGCGGCGGCGGCGCGCCGGGCGACCAGGACGACATCAAGGCCGGGAAGGACAAGGCCCGGTCCATGTTCCGCCTCCCGGGCGACAAGGCGTCCAAGTCGCACCCCAACCCACGCGTCCGCTCCCTCTTCGCCTAGTCTCAAATTGGCCGAGGTGTCAGCCAGGGCTCTGGCGAGCCACCCGCCGAGTGGGCGCGATATGATGGGCTGAGATGCGGTGTGTGGGTTGGTGCGAGTCTGAATCAGCAGGAGTGGAGTGGAGAGCCCTAGCGCCTCCTCATCTGCATCGTGTAGACTGTTTTGTGTGATGGATGATGATGGTGATTCGTGTGTGTTGCATCGTGTAGACTGTTTTGTGTGATGGATGATGATGGTGATGGTGATTCGTGTGTGTGGGAGATGATGGTGAACTTTATGGTTTGCACAGCTCCGTGCGCCTGGCGTTCTGTTTTCTGTTCTCTGTTTCCGTGGCTGTGGCAGACAGAGCCAGGGCTCCCAGGAGAAAATACACATACAACAGATACAGGCTCACTGGTCACTAGGTCCTTACTGGCATAGAATTATAAAGATTAGAAAAAGTGTTTTCTACTCTCAGCAGATCCACTTCATCCGCGTTATTGCTGCTAATATGTGTAGATCCAACTCCACCATGCTTAGCAAAGCGATTCACAACTCGACCGCCTCGGCGGGCCCTAGCTTAGCCACCGCTGCCGACGAGGACGAACCCCAGCCTAGCCGCTGACGCCGACGGACCCTAGTCTAGCCGCCGGCCGACGCCCCCGACCCCGCAACCCGGGTCGCCGAGCATCACGTCTTCCGGCGTGTAGGTATAAGATGGGCTGCTTGGGTCGGTACGTCGGTCCCTAGCCGCCGAGGCGCTGCCGGACCTAGCTAGCCGCCGACGCCGAGGCCGGATCTCTTAGATTAGCTTAGGATTGCCAGCCGTAGTCTAGCCGCCAACGCCGATGCCGGACCTCTTAGCCTAGGATAGCCCGCCGCCGACGATTACAGTGATGCGGGGACCGGTGCGACTATTAGCCTAGGCCTATTATATATATAGCTATAGGTGTCTTTGTCTATTATAGATAGTTTATCTGATTGCCAGAAAACCAGTAGTAACCAGTGCCCGAGTTTTCAGGAGTTTTGTTAATGTAGGTTGGTGTATTCATCGCGTGCCGGGTCCTTGCCGCCCTAGCCTCCTAACCAAACCAGCTACCAGTAATCGCACGCACTCCAACCTCTTATTAGCTCATATTTCGAATAGCTCTTGTTATGCAAATAGCTTGTGAATATCGCCTGTGAATAACTCCGCCATCGTTTCGCTAACGAGTCGCGGACCACATGCGCTCCTCCGAATGAGGACTGCATCAGTGGGAAGGACTTGTCCTTTGCCGCTTGGAATGGCTGCGACAGCGATGCGGGCGTTTCTTGCAGTCGCTGCCCCCGTGGCCCTCTACTTATCATTCAGTGGCGGCGGCGGCGGAATCCGTCGTCCTGCTGCTCTGAATCTTCCGTGCAGTCAGTCATCCGCCTCGCCGACCGGGTCCACCTATTTACCAGTCCCGCCGGCCACGGTGTACCCGCCGCCGCGGCTACAACAGGCGTACACCGCGGCGGTCCAGCAACAAAAGGGCGCGAACCTCGGCTGTTGGCTGGACCGGCGCATCCTGCGGGACCTCGATGAGTCGGTGACGGTCTTGAACTCACCCACGGCCGAGGTCTGCGTCGCCCACTGCGAGGCGCGAGGCACCATGTTTGCCGGGATCACGGCGTTTCAGCAGCAGTGCTGGTGCGGCGACGCCCCGTTGCAACACGGCCGGCTGGCGCCCTCGGAGTGCGAGGCCCGGGACGATCTCAGCGGGCCGCGCAACTGGTTGGCCTACACGCTGCTGCGCACGGGCGTCTGCTCGCCGCGGCGAGCTGCGTCGGCCGTCGCCTTAGCGGGCATGTGCGCCAAGGGCTTCTCGTGCACCTCGCTCTTCAGCGCAATGGCGAGCGAGTACGCGACGCGCCACTCGCTGGAGCTCCACTTGAGCACCGCCTCGCTCGAGCCGGCGCTGAGCGCGGCCTTTTCCAAACTGGTCCAGGCGCGCCGCCTGCTGCGGATGGGCTACGAGTGGATTTGGTGGCTCGACTGCGACACGCTGCTCCTGCGGCCCGAGCGCAGCCCGATGGACATTCTCAGGTTGGCCTTTACAAGATATTCTTTTACTTCGAGGCTTTTGTGCACGAATCAATCGTCCTTTCATTGCCCCCCCCCCAACATGCATTGCCCATACTATTGCAATACCAGTGTACGACTATCGCGCAATATACGACCCACCCGGACCTTCCTTTTGTATGCCATACACCATACAATATTGGTGATGGCAATCTCGTGTGAATGCCCATCCCCAGGACGCTCGCCGACCCAACCAGGGGAGGCGCGCCATTCGCGCTCACCGCCGCGGAGGCCGCCGAAGGAGCGAGGACGCCCGCGCTGCTCATAGGGTGGGAAGTGTGGGGCTGGATCCAGAAGAAGCACCCGCTCAACACGGTATGCATGCATGTATATATATATATATATATATATATATATATATATATATATATATATATATATATATAT
>Ga0335398_10005286_pt1 | contig 17164 bp, 20 predicted proteins | sample BON03_FD_205742 | JGI IMG/M metagenome (GOLD analysis project Ga0335398, IMG submission 205742) | Freshwater microbial communities from Lake Bonney liftoff mats and glacier meltwater in Antarctica - BON-03 (spades assembly) (version 2) | ecosystem: Environmental > Aquatic > Freshwater > Ice >... | reverse complement strand
AAAAAAGTAGCACTTTTATCCCTTTAAGTCACTAAATTTAAGTATCTTAAAGGCGTAATTCCAATACGCTAAAAATGCTACATACCAAAGATATTAAAAATTTATCAGAACTTAGTGCTACTTTTTGTGATACCCATAAAAAGTCAAAATTTTTTACCAACTATGTGTCGATATTAAATTTAGGTAAAAGCCAAAGTACTGATTTTGATGTACAGGTAGCAGATACTACTACTGTAATGGTTCAATATATTTTTCTATCCATAAAAAAGCGAATAGAAAGTTATCAAACTTTAGGAAAACTCTTTGAAAACACAAAGGCAGAATGTCTTGAAATAAAATTGCATCAAAGGCTCATCGCATTGCTTATTGCTATTCTTAAAATTGTAGAAGAACTATTTCCTGAAGTAGATTCCCAGAAAATGATGGCTAGGATGCTGAATGATTCTAATTATTTTGAAAGGATCAAAAGAATTTTTGAACCAGATGCTAACTTAGAAACTAACCGAAAAGTAGCTTGAAAAGTCCATTTTGGAACAAAAGAAATAACCTTTTGACTATCAACTGTTTAGCCCTATTTAAAATCACTCAAAAAAAATCTAAATCTCAATGTTTTTGAATTCTTTGGAGGTGCGAAACTTGAGTATTTAATATCAAGCCGCTCCTCCTGCTCCACTTGGAATTCTAATATTCTCTACAATATCTTGAATATCTTGTGGCGGATTTAGTGTAAACTTCATAATAACTATAGAAACTATAAAGTTTAAAATCGAAAGCTTTAATTCTTATTTAAAAACTAATAATTTCAGTAATTTGGTGTTTATTTAAATTCCGATTTCAAAAATCTATATGACGCATATTTTTGGCTTAATTCTTGAGAATTGGCATATTGTTTCACTTTTCTTTTTAATTGCTGTTGCGTATTCTTCGGTAGGTTTTGGAGGTGGTTCTAGTTATTTGGCTATTTTATCTTTAACCAGTTTGGCTTTTGTAGAAATTAGAGTAATTGCATTGTTATGTAATATTTTAGTGGTTTCTGGGAATGTTTATGCATTTTATCAAGAGAGAAAATACAACTATAAAAAAATAATGCCGCTTATAGTATTGAGTATTCCGTTTGCTTTTTTGAGTGGATTATTAAAAATTAGCGAAACTTTCTTTTTTATCCTTTTAGGTTTTACCTTATTGTTTGCTTCAATTACCATGTGGATTTCTAAAAGAATAGTATCCGAAGAAAAAAAAGAACTTAAGATTGATTATAAAAGGAGTTCGTTTTACGGCGGAATTATAGGTTTTTTATCTGGGCTTGTAGGAATTGGTGGCGGAGTTTTCTTATCTCCATTATTACACCTCACCAATTGGGACACGCCAAAAAGAATAGCAGCAACTGCAAGTTTATTTATTTTAGTAAATTCTATTGCAGGTTTGTTAGGACAATATTCAAATTTTGATTTTAGTCTTAATTGTGAACTCACCTTTTTATTACTATTTACTGTATTAATAGGCAGCTTATTAGGGAATTTAGTGAGAAACAAAATTTTCTCTGCTTTGCTCTTAAAAAAAATTACATCACTCTTAATTGCCTTTATCAGTATAAAAATACTAGTTGAATATTTATTCTAAAATATCTTTTTTTGTTTCAAATATTTAACAAAATATTAAACATATTTAACAGCTTACTTTATATCTTTGATTGGAATAAAAAACCCAACATTATGAAATTAAAAAATTTAGTATTAGCTGCTTTTGTGATCGGAGCATTTACTTTCCAATCATGTAAAAATGCAGAAAAGAAAGAAATAAACGAAGAAGTAGAAATGGAAGTTGTTGACGCTGAAGCGCCTATGATGGAAAACATTACTACAATAGCAATTGGAAATGAGAACTTTTCAACTTTAGTTACTGCACTTAAAGCAGCAGAATTAGTTGAAACATTAAATGGAGATGGACCTTTTACAGTATTTGCTCCAACAAACGATGCTTTTGATAAACTTCCAGAAGGAACAGTAGCTAATTTATTAAAAGCAGAAAACAAAGCTACATTATCATCTGTTTTAACTTACCACGTTGTTTCAGGAAAACTTATGGCCGCAGACGTAATTAAAGCAATAAATAATAACAATGGTATGTTTGAAGTTACCACAGTTCAAGGAGGAAAATTAGTTGCTTCTTTACAAGATGGTAAAGTAGTTTTAAAAGACGAAAAAGGAAACATGTCTACAATAGTTATGACAGACGTTGAAGCTTCTAACGGAGTAATTCACGCTATCGAAACTGTAGTAATGCCTAAATAATATTTAAGGTAAGTTTTGGTTGATTGTAGAAACCGTTGTTTACAAACTTTGTAAACCTCGGTTTCTTCTTTTTTAGCCTAATTCTGATAAACTATCAGACAATCTTTTCTTTATTATACCTATAATCCTCTTGTTAATTTCAGAGGATTTTTCTGTGTAAATCTGATACTCCTCCAAAGTAAATAATCCAATTATTAAACCTAAAACTCTATTTTTTAATCGATTGTCTTTCGCTAAAGAATTTTCAATAAATAAAACGGATTGTTCTTTGGATAAATTCTTAAAATCGGTTTTTCTACTGATTAGGTAATTTTTATAAAACGCAATCAATAATGAATGTTGCAATTTTATAATAGGTCGCAACGTTGTATTTTGGAAATATTCAATATCAGAAATATCTTTCACTTCATTAATTCCTGAAATTTCTGGACGAATACTAATTTTATCTTTCATCTTAATTATTTTTAATAATATCTAACTCAAATTGATAATCGAATTGTAAATCTTCATGTAATTTGTTTAACGCGTTTTCTGCCATAATTAATTGTCTGTTAAATACATTTTGTAATTGCGTACTTCTTGAAATAGATGGTTTTAATTCCTTTAGCTTTTTGCAAAAATGAAGTAATAGTTGCACTTCTGTTTCTTTCTTTTTAGAATATCGAATGTTTTTTTTAGTACCCGATAAAATTTTTCTAGCACTTTTTCTGATGTAATAATAATTCTTGGTGTTTATTTCATCAAACAATTCATCCATTTCTTCTTTTACTGTTTCAATAAAACGTTCTTCATTCTCTACTTCAAATAACAAATACGTTAGTAATTCTTTGTTTTCTTTTTTAAATTTAGAAAGATGCAAACAGAGTTCCATCAACTCACTCGTCGTTCTGTGTTTAAGTTCGTCTTTAATCTTTTTTATGGTTACTGCTTTCATTATTTATTTTAGTAATTCTAATGTTACTAAATACGCACAGTGATCTGAAGCAATTGTACTACAAATAGTTTTGGTTTTAATTACTTTCCATTTTCTTTTTGGAATGAACATAACATAATCAATTTTCTTTGTTGGATTTTTTGAAGGATATGTATATTCAATATTTTCTTTCAAATAAGAGGAATTCCAAAAATTCTCCAAAATATTAATTGTTTTACTATTTGGAACATCATTTAAATCTCCAGAAAAAATTGTTGGATATTTATTTTTAGCAAAAACTTTATTAATTTCTTTTGCTTGCATAACCCTATCTGTATTGTCTTTTAGATGATCAAAATGTGATCCAATAAAAGAAATTGTATCTCCAGATGTTAGCACTGTTGTTACTTCTAGAGCTGTTCTTGGTTCATTTCCTCTTGTATAAGGTAAGTCTACTTTTCTACTTGATAAAAAACTATATTTAGATAAAATTCCTTCACCATACTCACCTCCATCATAATATATTGCTCTACCAAACAGTGACACCATTTTAGTTCTATACCCTAATTCTGAAGTTAAATCATATTTTCTGGCTCTATTTGTTTTAAAATCTACTTCTTGCAACGAAACAAAATCTGCATCAGAATTTTTTATGATGTTAGCAATAGTATCTAAATTAAAACTCCCGTTTGTATTTGCTCCATGAAGAATATTAAAACTCAAAACTTTCACATAAATTTTTTCAAGTTTTTTTTCAAGTTTTTTTTCTTGTGAAAAAACAGTAAAAGCAATCAACAAACAAAAAGAAAATAACAGAACTCTCATATTTGCAATTTACTTTTCACTAGGAATTAAAACCATTTCATTTACATCTTTATCATAATCTACTCCAGCAACTTTAAAACCGAATAAGTTATAAAAGTCATTACTATACCCCTCTAAATCTCCAATTTCTGATAGATTTTCTGTTGTTGCACTTTTCCACAGATCAATAACTTCCTTTTGAACATCTTCGTACATTTCCCAATCGTCAACTCTTATTCTACCTTTTTCATCCAAAGCTAAATCGCCGCCATACAAACGACCACTGTATAAACGCTGAATTTGCTCAATACAACCTTCGTGAATTCCTTTTTCTTTCATCACTTTATACAATAATGAAATATACAGCGGAATTACAGGAATTGCAGAACTTGCTTGCGTTACCAACGCTTTATTTACAGAAACATACGCTTTTCCATTTATTGATTTTAAATCGTCTGTAATATCAAAAGCCGTTTTTTCTAAATCGTCTTTTGCTGCTCCAATTGTTCCGTTTCTGTAAACAGGTTTTGTGACATCTGGTCCAATATAAGAATAGGCAACAGTTTTTGCACCTTCGGATAATAGGTTTTCTGCTTGTAAAGCATCGATCCACATTTTCCAATCTTCACCACCCATTACAGTAACTGTATTTTTAATATCGTCACCTTCTGCTGGTGCTATTGATATTTCTGATATTACGCCTGTATGAAAATCCACTGTTTTATTTGTAAACGTTTCTCCAATTGGTTTTAAAACCGATTTGAATCTTTCGCCCGTATTTGGATGCGTTCTTACTGGTGAAGCCAAACTATAAATTACCAAATCAATTTGACCTAAATCTTCCTTAATTAAATCGACAACTTGCTGCTTTATTTCATTAGAAAAAGCATCTCCATTTAAACTTTTCGCATACAAACCTGCTTCGTGTGCTTGTTTTTCAAAAGCCGCAGTGTTGTAATAACCTGGTGAAGCCGGTCTTCCTTCCGTTGGTGCTTTATCAAAGAAAACGCCAATTGTTGCAGCGTCAGAACCAAATGCACTTGTAATTCTCGATGCCAATCCAAATCCTGTAGATGAACCTAAAACCAACACTTTCTTGGCGCCTTCAATTTTTCCTTTCGATTTTACATATTCTATTTGATTGATAACATTTTGCTCACAACCTACTGGATGCGATGTTAAACAAATAAATCCTCTTGTTCTTGGTTCTATTTTCATTTTTGTTTGTTTTATCCCCTTTGTCTTTAAGACATTTCCCCAAAGGGGAAAGGAAGTTATTTAATAAAGACCTCACAGGTTTTTGAAACCTGTGAGGTCTAATTCAATTCTTATTTATTTTGAAGCTAAAAACTCCAATACATTTATCTCAATTCTATCTAACACATTTTCTGTAGATGCTTTTACAAAAGTTTCTCCCGTAATTTGTTCATACAATTCAATATATCTTTCTGATATTTCAATAATTTTCTCATCAGACATTTCTGGAATTGCTTGATTTTCCTTTCCCTGAAATCCATTTTCTATTAACCATTGTCTTACAAATTCTTTAGATAATTGTTTTTGTGCTTCGTTCTTATTTTGTCTTTCTTGATAACCATCTGCATAAAAATAACGTGAAGAATCTGGTGTGTGAATTTCATCAATCAACACAGTTTTCCCTTCTTTTGTTTTACCGAATTCGTATTTGGTATCGACTAAAATTAATCTACGTTTCGCAGCAATTTCTGTTCCTCTTTTGAATAATTTTCTTGTGTAATCTTCTAAAACGATATAATCTTCTTCACTAACTATTCCTTTTGATAAAATAGCTGAACGAGAAATATCTTCATCATGTTCGCCATTTACTGCTTTTGTAGATGGCGTAATGATAGGTTCAGGAAATTTATCATTTTCTTTTAAACCGTCTGGCATTTTAACTCCGCATAAAACTCGTTTTCCTACTTTGTATTCTCGAGCTGCATGACCAGATAAATAGCCACGAATTACCATTTCTACTTTAAACGGTTCACATAAATGACCAATTGCAACATTTTCATCTGGATTTGCAAGTAACCAATTCGGAACAACATCCGCAGTTTCATGCATCATTTTTGTGGCAATCTGATTTAAAATTTGTCCTTTAAACGGAATTTGTCTTGGCAGAATAACATCAAAAGCAGAAAGCCTATCTGTTGCAACCATTACCAAAAGTTCATTATTTATATTGTAAACTTCTCTTACTTTTCCTTTGTAAACAGATTTTTGTTTTGGAAATTTAAAGTTAGTTTCGTTAATTGTGTTCATTATTAAAGTTGTGTTGTAGTGAGTTCAAAAATAAGAATTTTACTTGTCTTTTTCTTGTTTTGATTTAAATGAATAAAATATAGAAAAAGAGCCGGCAATAATTAGAAACCACAAACCCTTATTTTTTAAATACAAAGGAAGTAAATCTGACTCACGGTAATCAAGAACTTGAATTAATACTCCAGTTAAGCAAAATAATAGCCCTATAACTGCTGCAGTTTTTTCATTCATTATTTATTCTGTCTCTATACTTTTATAAGCAGATAAAATCACTTTTACCAATCTGTGTCTTACAATATCACTTTCATCTAAATAAATTTGTGCAATGCCTTTAATATCTTTTAAAGCTAACAACGCTTCTTTTAAACCAGAAACCTGTTTTCTTGGTAAATCTATTTGTCCTGGATCACCGTTTATAACAAACTTTGCACTTTTCCCCATTCGGGTTAAAAACATTTTCATTTGGTTGTGCGTTGTATTTTGCGCTTCGTCCAAGATTACAAATGCGTTGTCTAACGTTCTACCGCGCATAAATGCCAAAGGCGCAATTTGAATAGTACCTTTTTCTAAATACGATTCTAATTTTTCATGCGGAACCATATCACGCAATGCATCATATAAAGGTTGCATATACGGATCTAATTTTTCTTTTAAATCGCCCGGTAAAAAACCTAAATTCTCACCAGATTCCACTGCTGGTCGAGTTAATATAATTCGTTTTACTTCTTTTTCTTTCAATGCTTTAACTGCTAAAGCAACTGCAGTATAGGTTTTTCCTGTTCCAGCTGGACCAACTGCAAAAAGTAAATCGTTTTTTTGCATTGCCTCAACCATTTTTCGCTGATTATCCGTTTGTGGTTTTATCAACTTTCCGTTTGTGCCATGAACCAAAACGTCACTTTTATTTTTGGCTGAAACTGATTTTTCTTCTTTTCCTGTGGATGTTAAAATAAGTTCAATGCTATTATCGTCTAATTTATTGTATCTATTATAATAATTGATTAATCGCTGCACACGTATTTCAAATTCGTCTAGTAAATCTGATTCACCATAAATTTTTAGTTTAGAACCACGAGCAACGATTTTTATTTTAGGAAAATATTTTTTTAATTGCTCAATTGTACTATTGTGTGCGCCAAAAAAATCATTAGGATTGATTTCTGTTAGCTCTATTATACGTTCGTTCAAATGTTTAAATTTTATAGGATTAAACTGTTTATAATTCCAACTAAAAATAACGAATAAATTTATCAAATTGATTAGCTTTGCGTAAAATAATTAACAACTTTTACACATTTAATTAACAGCCCTTTTTAATGTCTTTAATCACTTTAACTACAGATTTCGGAACAAAAGACCACTTTGTTGGCGCTGTAAAAGGAGCTATTTATACAGAGTTAGCAGATGCTAAAATTGTAGATATTACACATCAAATTACACCATTTAACATCACAGAAACGGCGTATATATTAAAAAATTCTTATAAAAGTTTCCCCAACGGAACCATACATATTATAGGTGTAGATTCAGAATTGAGTGAAGACAACAAACATATTGCGTTAGAGCTAGATGATCATTTTTTTATCTGTCCAGACAACGGAATAATCTCTATGATTGCATCAGAAATTAATCCAAAAAAAATTGTTGAAATTAATATTCACGATCGTGTGGAAAGTAGTTTCCCCGTTCTGGATGTTTTTGTAAAGGTTGCCTGTCATATTTCTCGTGGTGGAAATTTGACTGTTATAGGAAAAGAAATTAAGGAATTCAAAAAGATTGTAGAAATTCAGCCAAAAGTTGATCAGAGTCAAAATAAAATCATCGGAGGTGTTATTTATATTGATAATTACGGAAATATTATCAGTAACATAAATAAGAAAATGTTTACTGAAATTGGAAAAGGAAGAAATTTTAAAGTGAGGGTTTCTCGGTATTCTTTTACTAAAATTTTCAACAAATACAATGAAGTTGAAGATAGAAGTTCAGAAAATATTCATTCTTTTGATGGTAGTAAATTGGCGTTATTTAATTCCGCAGGATTTTTAGAAATCGCCATTTATAAAAGCAATTTAACTACTGTTGGCGGTGCATCAACGCTATTAGGAATTGAATATAGAGATTCTGTAACTATTGAATTTGCTTCTGCAATTGTCCCAGAATTTAAAAATATTTCTTAAGCTATGTTTGTCAGAATTGTAAAAATGAGTTTTCATACTGATAAAATTGCAGAGTTTGAAGCAATTTTTGAAAGTAAAAAAGAATTCATCAGAAAAAATAAAGGGTGTCAATTATTAGAATTATACCAAGACAAAACAAATCCAGAAATCTTTTTTACCTATTCTTATTGGGAAACCGAAGAAGATTTAGAACGCTATAGAAATTCTACTTTATTTAAAAAAGTGTGGACAGACACAAAGGCACTTTTTAATGATAAACCTCACGCTTGGAGTGTTGATAAAAAAATTAGTTTAAAATAAATAGTAACAAAACCCAGTAAATAATATATGATTTCATTTGAAAGTTTCCCTAAATTAGAAACAGAACGATTAACTTTAAGACAATTAAACTTAAATGATGCAAAATCAATTTTTAGTTTAAGAACCAATAAAGAAGTAAACGAGTTTATCACCAGAGAAGTACCTAATAATTTAGCAGAAGCTAGAGCTTTTATAGATTCTGTTACTAATTTAATTGATGAAAATAAAGCCATTTTTTGGATTATTGAATCTAAAAATAACAACGAATTAATAGGATCTATTGGTTTGCGTCATTTTGATGTTGAAGATAATTATGCAGAAATTGGTTATGAAATAAATCCCAGTTATCAACAAAGAGGATTAATGAATGAGGCTTTTGAGGTGGTTTTGAAGTTCGCATTTGAAGAAATGGAATTAGAAGCCATTGAAGCTTTTACGCATATGGATAATGATGCTTCTATTGCATTATTAGAGAAACATAATTTTGTTTATCAGTCAGAAAGAATAGATGATAAAGTTGAAAATAATTATATTTATCGTTTAGAAAACAGTTAAAGAAATTTTTACAACAAAAAATAAAAATTCACTGTTCTTAATTGTATAATTAATTAGCAACCGAGACCTCAAAGGTTTTGAAAACCTTTGAGGTCTAACCCAACAATTTAATTGTTTTTTAAGCTATTAAATTTCTATTTTTTGCCATGTACTAAAGAATTAAACGCATAAACAATTACAAATTGAAAGCCATACTAAAAAAAGAATTTAATTCGTTTTTTGCTTCACCAATTGCCTATTTAGTAATTGGTGTTTTCTTGGTTTTAAACGGCTTATTTCTTTGGATTTTTAAAGACGAATTCAATATTTTAAATGCTGGTTTTGCCGATTTAAACTCATTTTTTTATCTCGCTCCTTGGATTTTTCTTTTCCTAATCCCTGCAATAACAATGAAAAGTTTTGCAGACGAATACAATAACGGAACGATAGAAATACTCAAAACCGCACCAATTTCTGATTGGCAAATTATTTTGGGTAAATTTTATGCTTCACTCCTATTAGTTATAGTTGCACTAATTCCAACTTTAATTTACGTTTACACGATTTATCAATTGGGTAATCCTGTTGGAAACATCGATTTTGGTAGCACAATTGGTTCTTACATTGGTTTGCTTTTTTTGGCGTCAACTTACGTTTCTATTGGTTTATTTACCTCAACATTATCTAAAAATCAAATTGTTGCTTTTTTATTAGCCGTTTTTATTACATTTTTCTTTTACTACGGCTTTGATGCCATCTCAACAACGTTAGATACAGAAAGTTTTGCAATTAAGAAATTCGGAATTAACGAGCATTTTAAAAGTATTTCTCGTGGCGTAATTGACACACGAGATCTTATTTACTTTATTAGCATTACAGTATTCTTTTTATTCATCACTAAAATTAAATTAGAAAATGAATAAAAATATAAAAAATATCATCTTTGTTTTCATTGGATTAATAGTATTGAATTTCATCAATCAATCTTTCTACAAACGATTCGATTTAACCAAAGACAAACGATATACGTTATCTAAAACTACATTAAATATTATTGATAAGATTGATGGAAAAATATTTATAAATGTCTATTTAGAAGGCGAATTTCCATCAGAATTTCAACGTTTACAAATTGAAACACTTCAGTTTTTAGAAGAATTAAAAGCAGAAAATTCTAATATTATATTCCGTTTTATAAATCCTGATAATCAGCGAGAAATACTGATTAAAAAAGGAATGTTGCCAAGTCAATTAACTGTTGAAGAAGATGGCAAACTCTCTGAAGCAATTATTTTTCCTTGGGCAGAAATTGAATACAATAACAAAACAGAATTGGTAAATTTATTGCCAAATTCCGTTGTTACTTCTCAAGAAGAACAATTACAAAATGCAATTGAAAACCTTGAATATTCTTTTGTAAATGCTATGTATCAAGTGCAGCAAAAAAACAAAAAGAAAATTGCAATTATTACTGGGAATGGACAATTAGGCGATATTTTTCTATATAGTTTTTTAACAGAAGTAACAAAAAAATATCAGCTAGCAAAATTTACATTGGATTCTGTTGAAAATAATCCGCAGAAAACATTGCGTGATTTAACACAATTCGATTTAGCAATAATCGCAAAACCAACTGAAAAATTTACGGACAAAGAGAAGTTTACATTAGATCAATTTATCTTAAATGGAGGAAAATCGCTTTGGATGATTGATAACGTGCAAGCCGATTTAGATAGTTTGTACAGCACAGGAAAAATGCTTGCCTACCCAAGAGATTTAGGTTTAACCGATTTATTTTTTAGTTACGGAGTTAGAATAAACAACTTATTAATTAAGGATTTGTATTCTGCTAAAATTCCGCTTGCAACAGGTAATGTAGGCAACAAACCACAGTTTCAAAATCTGAATTGGTTTTTTAATCCATTACCAAATGGGAACACAAATCACCCAATTACAAAAGATATTTTGCCTGTTCGGATTCAGTTTGGAACGCAAATAGACACACTTAAAAATCAGCTTAAAAAAACACCTTTATTGGTGAGTTCTTTATTGACTCAGAAATTCGGAGTTCCAAATTTTATCGAATTGCAATCTATCGCAGAAGAACCAACCGAAAATGATTATAAAGACGGTTATCAAACTTTTGCTATTTTAGTTGAAGGGGAATTTTCATCAGCTTACAAAGACAGAATTCAACCTTTTAAATCACCACTTTTTAGAGAGAAATCTGTAAGCAAAATGATTGTTGTCTCTGATGGCGATGTTGGTAAAAACCAGCTTTTAAAAGGAAAACCTTTCGATTTAGGTACTGATAAATGGACAAATGAGCAGTTTGGAAATAAAGATTTCCTATTAAATTCTGTCGATTTTTTATTAGATGATATTGGTTTGCTAGAATTACGCAACAAATCGCTGACAATTAATTTATTAGACAAACAGAAAGCATTTAAAGAACGTACTTATTGGCAGTTTTTGAATATTGGTTTGCCTTTGATTTTGTTGGTTGTTTTTGGATTGGTGTTTGGGTTTGTTCGAAAACGGAAGTATAGATAAATGTTTTCCCGCTGATTTGCGCAGAATTTCGCAGACGAATGCGATTAAAAGTTTTACCGCAAAGATTCACAGAGGTTTCGCAGAGTTTCGCAAAGTTTTCTTATAGTATTTTATTAAATCAATGTATCATTCTTTAGAAACAAGAATCTCACAAATCGAATTACAAATTAGATTCTTCCTTCTTTAGAATTACAAACAAATTAAAATTCGAGTAAATTGTCATGAATAAATTTACAATCTAATTTCTTTTGTAACTTTTCTGAACTAATAATCTTATAACTCAACTCCTCATTTTCTTCAAATTCTGGAACTTTTAATCCTAAACTTAATTTCGCTTTTGTATAATACTCTCTTCTAGTAGGATGACTATCAGAACATGCATTAAATATGGTATTCCAACAATTCTGATTAATGATTTCGTGAATAATTTCTATACAATCTTCTTGGTGAATCATATTTACGAATCCATTTGGTTGCGGAATTTTTCTGTCTTTAAACCAATTGCCCGGTTTTCTGTCAAATCCAAATAAACCTGCAAAACGAATAACTGTGGTTTCAAAAAGTCTATTATTTCTGAATAATTCTTCAATTTCAAATAACGGGGTTTTCAGTGTTTCGTTACCTTCTGTAACTACAGAATTTGTATTTGGATAAACAGAAGTTGAGCTAATAAAAATAACTTTCTGAATTGAAGACGTTTCTATTTGAGCAATTAAACTATCAAACGCATCGATATCTTTTGATGTGATGGCAATTATTAAAATATCAGATTCTAAAAAAGAATCATGTTCCTCAAAATCAGAAATATCAACTAAATAAGCTTCAATGCCTTCCTGTTCCAAAATAGCTATTTTTTCATCCGAAGTCGTAGAACCTTTTATAGTATATCCAGTTTCTAAAAAAGAGATTGCCAATGGTTTTCCCAACCAACCGCAACCTAAAATACTAATGTTTTTCATACGTAAAATCGATAAATAAATTAAATAAAACCAAAGATACAACGCTTCGATTTATGAAATTGTTAACATTTCTATTTTTTAAGAATCGTAATTTTAACAAAAAATTAAAAACCACTAATTATGAAAAAAATAGTTTTAAGTTTATTTGTTATAGCTGTTTCGTTTTCTGTAAATGCACAGATTGCAACACCACAACCAAGTCCTTTTTCTAAAGTTGAACAACAAGTTGGTTTAACAGATGTTACCATTGAATACTCAAGACCAGGAGTTAAAGGAAGAACAATATTTGGAGGATTAGAAGAATATGGAAAACTTTGGAGAACGGGTGCAAATGAAAATACCAAAGTAACATTTAGTACAGATGTGACTATGGATGGACAACCTGTAAAAAAAGGAACGTATGCATTGTACACGAAACCAGGAAAAGATTCTTGGGAAGTTATGCTTTATACAGATTCAAATAACTGGGGAAATCCAATGAATTGGGACGAAAGCAAAGTAGCTTTTAAAACAGTACTTTCTCCTCTAGCAACGTCAATGCTAACTGAAACTTTTACAATTACTATTGATAATGTTACTAATAATAATGCCGTTTTGGGTTTAATGTGGGAAAATACGTATGTACCAATTAAATTTTCTGTACCAACGGATAAATTAGTTACAGCTAGTATTGAAAAAAATATGGCTGGACCAAGTGCAGCTGATTATTATGCTTCTGCTGTTTATTTTTTAGAAAGTAATAAAGATATTAAGCAAGCACAAACATGGATTGACAAAGCGATTTCTATGACTTCAGATAAGCCATTATTTTATTATTTACGTCAGCAATCTTTAATTCATGCAAAAGCAGGAAATAAAAAAGGAGCAACTGCAGCAGCTAAAGAGTCTATTAAATATGCTAAAATAGCAAATAATGACGCTTATGTTAAAATGAACGAAGAATCTTTAAAAGAATGGGGAACAAAATAATTTTTCTCTAATTTTAGAATTATATAAAAATCTCAAGCTAAAAATTTGAGATTTTTTCTTTTTAGTTTGACTTGAAACTTAATAAGAAAAAGGGTAACTTCGTTGAAGATTGGTAAATAAAACTCAATTAATAACCATTATTTGTGAGCAATTTTAAAACCCAACTAAATTTATAACTGAATGTTTAGACACCAAGGCAAAAGCAGAACTTTAAAACACAATCTGCGTATTGCTACCGTTCTTTCTTTTTCTGCTGGAATTGTAAATGTTACTGGAGTTTTATCCTTTAATGAATTGACAACAAATGTAACAGGACATTTTGCGCTATTTATTAATGATGTTGCTAATTTTGAGTTTTGGAAAGGAACAGTTTATTTCCTTTATATCTTCTCATTTCTATTTGGGTCATTCTCTTCAAGCTTTCTAATCGAAAAGTATAAAGAAAATAAACGACTCAATGTTTTTGTATTACCCACAATAATTGAAGCTCTAATTTTAATATCAATTGGTCTTTTAAGTAATATTATTGAAATAGAATCTCCTAACTTAATTGTTTGTTTGTTGCTTTTTGCAATGGGATTACAAAACTCTTTTGTAACAAAAATTTCTGATGCTGTAGTTAGAACCACACATTTAACAGGCCTTTTTACAGATTTAGGAATTGATATCTCTTACTATTTTTTTTCTAAATTTAATAAACACAGAAAAAAGTTAAAGGCAAATATTAAATTACGAATATATATTATTTCATTCTTTTTTGCAGGCGGATTAATTGGTGGTTTACTTTACTCTAAAGTTGAATTAAAATTAAATACTTTAATTTTTGCCGCCCTAATTTTATTAATTAGTCTCTTTTACGATGACTTTAGATATAGACTAGTAAAACTTAAGAGAAAATACAATCAAAGAATACGTTAAAGCTTATAGCGAGATCTAATTAAACTGATTCTATTTAACAAAATAAGAAGTTTTCCAAAAGACTACAATAAGACTTATGGTTATTTTTGTAGCATATCTATCAAAATAAATGGAACAAAATAAAAATGGAGTTTGGACAAGTTGGAATGAAAATTTGACATACAACTACAAAACTCTTTACAGCATAAAATCCGAAGAAGAATTACAAGAAGTTATATCAAAAACAGATAAAGTCCGTTTTTTTGGCAAAAAACAATCTTCAGCAGATATTGCAGCTGGCGTTGATACTTTAATTGACATTTCTACTTACAATAAAATACTATCCTATAATGAATCAGAATTTACAATAACCGCGCAATCGGGTGTAATTTTGGGCGATTTATTAGAGGCTATCGAAGCAAAAGGTTGGTGCATACCATGTTTACCAGATATAAATACAATTACAATTGGTGGCGCTTTAGCAACGGGAACTCATGGAACAAGCGGAAAGTTACTGTGTGAATATATGACTCAATGTCGTCTTGTTTTAGCAGATGGTTCTGTAAAAGAAATTAATGAGAATGATGAATTAATGAACGCTGTTCGTGTTTCTTTAGGCGTTTTAGGTGTTTTCTCTACAATTACTTTTAAATGCGAACCAATTTATACATTACACATAAAAGAAGGTCCAGAAGAAGATTCGGTTTGGTTGCCAAAAATTAAAGAACGTTTACAAAAACATGATTTTTTAAGAATTTTATGGCTTCCACATACAGATAAAGGGTATGTAATTACTGGTGATAAAATTGATTCTAATACAGAAGTTATAGAAGATTTAGGACCATCATTCTTAAAACATAGAAGAACAGCATCAAAAATACTGTACAAATACACGCATGTTTTTCCTTGGATAACTGCTATTGCAAACAAACTTTTGTACAAAGGTTTTTTTAGCTCTACAAAAGAACACAAAGGTTCTTTGTACCAAGCAACCGTTACAAAATCTAGAGGTTCTACTTTAGAATTGGCAGAATGGACAATTGGTATGGATAAATTTCCAACGGTTTTTGAAGAATTAAAAGAAGAAATTAACAAATGGAACAACAAATCATTTATTCACATACCAATGGATATTCGTTTTGTGTATCAAGACAAAACTTGGTTAAGTTATGCGTATGGAGAAGATACCGTTACAATGGGCTGTGTCTCTAGAAATGCTGCCACTGCAAATACGTATGAAGCGTTTAAAAGTATTGAGAGAATTTTCTTAAAATATGGAGGAAAACCTCATTGGGGTAAGCGTTTTACAGCAAAAGATGCAGAACTGTCTAAAATTTATAAAAAATGGGATGAATTTAAGTCAGTAAGGCGTAAATTTGATGCGAATAACAAATTTTTGAATCCGTACTTAACTGAATTGTTTAATGAAAACGAAGTTGCCTCCATTCCCTAAAGGAATTTTATTTGATTTTGATGGTGTAATTGTAGATAGTTTTGAAAGCCACTATTCGGCTTGGACATCTGCTTTTAAAGAATTATTTAATGAAGAGATTTCTCCTTTTCCAAAAACACACGCAGGTAAATCACCAATGATAATTGCTAAATATTTTTGTCGTGTTATTGGTAAAGGGCAACATACAGAAGAATTATTTTTATTAAAGGATAAACATTTAGCTGAAAACTTTAAAACACCAGAACTTTTACCTGGTGTTACTGAGTTTACAGATTTCCTTACCGAAAAAAATATCCCATACGGTATTGCAAGCAACGCTACAAAACAGTTTCTTAAAAATAGTATTGATAATTTAAACCTTAACTTTAAAACTGTTTTAGGAGTAGAAGATTATGAAAAACCAAAACCAGCACCAGAAGCATATATTTCTTTGGCTAAAAAATTAGGTTTTACAGAAGCTGATTTTAAAGATATTTGGGTTTTTGAAGACAGTTTAACAGGCATAACCGCCGCTAAATCTGCTGGAATGATTCCTGTTGGTATTTTAACACAATACACACCAAAAGAACTTAAAAAAGCTGGAAGTGTAATGTCTTTTCCAACACTTTTAGTTGGGTATGAGTATTTAAAAGGAAAATCTTAAATCAGTGATTTAAACTATAATTTTACATCAAAACAAAAAAGTTCCGAACAAATCTGTTCGGAACTTTTTTGCTTCTAATACCAATTTAATTTTGTAATGACGTATAAATAAATTGAATTATTTTTTGATTAATTAAAATTAAACACTAGCATCCGAAAGTCGGGATTTTAAAAAGCCCTCAGAATCACGTATTTTTGAGTTCTACCAAAAACTTTTCAAATATGGGACTCTTCAGGCGAAACAAAAATAACAATAAACCAGTCATTCGACAAATTTTAGATTTAGTACCCCATTGGTTATTTAGAAGTTGCACCAATACCTACAAAACAGATAAAGGTGTTCATAAGTATAGAACTTACGACCAGTTTGTTGCTTTAACTTTCGGACA
>Ga0335398_10005281_pt1 | contig 17184 bp, 14 predicted proteins | sample BON03_FD_205742 | JGI IMG/M metagenome (GOLD analysis project Ga0335398, IMG submission 205742) | Freshwater microbial communities from Lake Bonney liftoff mats and glacier meltwater in Antarctica - BON-03 (spades assembly) (version 2) | ecosystem: Environmental > Aquatic > Freshwater > Ice >... | reverse complement strand
AAAAAAATATTCCTGTACAATTTCGAATCTGTACCATGGTAGCAATAAATTTACAATTTCGAATCTGTAGTAATTAGCTTTTTTAAAATATTAGCATGGACCATTTTCATATTTCTGTTTTTGAAGTGTGTAATTTCAAGTATACTTTATAATGTTAATAAAATATAAAGATGTCGACAATACTTTCCTTTAATCGCAATCCGGGAAAGTACACACCCTTTACGCCATCTTAACATATATACCAGACTCGGTGCATACTATCATCCATTATCTTAATACACCTCCTAAGACATTTGACTGGACCAACCAATTTACCTTCCAGGATCTTCTCACCAAGCCACGTTGGAAACATTTTTCCCCCAAGAACTTTGAACACATTCTCATATACTCTCTTGAACTCTTTGTCAGTCCCACTGTTGGAAAGCACTCTGCATCGTGATGCCATAATTCACTAAGTAACTCACGATATGTTCACGGAAGGTTCTGAACCTATAACCTTTAAGTGTGTAATTTCAAGTACACTTCATAATGTTAATAAATATTAAGATGTCGACAATACTTTCCTTTAATCACAATCCGGGAAAGTACACACCCTTTACTTGATCTTAACATATATACCAGACTCAGTGTATACTATCATCCATTATCTCAATACTGTTGAAGGGTTGGAATGTGAACTACTATTCGAGAAAGAATCAAATCGATTTAACTTCTATTTCAACATTATTGCTGGCTGTAGAATGTACTCCTAAAAGTTTCAAGTATTTCGAATATACTTGAGAATCAACTTTTGGTGGATTTTATGATTTAATTTAAGAATTTCTGTACAGAGTGAACTGATCTCAAGTGACCGCAATATTTCCAAATAATAAAAAACTAATCGGATTCCTGATCACCATCTACAGATCCCACCACTCTTATGGCCAATTTAGCTCGTTTGTATCTTGATCGAACATCTTTAACCTTTACCTCAATCGCCGGATCCTTCGCATCTCCCTTCATTTTCTTTTGCAACCGCTTAAGACGTTCCTCTAGCGAGTCATTGCCTTGTAAAACACTCTTCAGTTCTTTTTCAGCTTCCTCCATGATACGAGCTACAGCCCCTCCTTTAATAGATCGCAAATATTCCTCCATGTATGGCTTGAAAATGTTCTTGCTCAGTTTCTTCCTGTCAAACATATGCTTTAAAAGCCATATTTGTGTCGCTTTACTGAACTTCCATGCAGCTCTGTTATCCCGCCAAAGCTTCAAATACACTTCTGCTACTTGAACTTTCTTGTCGCCATTCTCCTTTTCCAATTTGTCAGCTTCATCTTGTCTTAACTTCTTTTTCTGCATTACAACTTGTCTCCTTTCATTCATCTTACGACGCTTCTTTTTATCGTCATCCTTTGAACCATCCTTGATCCTTTTTTTAGAGTCCTTCTTTTCTTCAATGTCTTTCTCCGCCATCTCAACTAACTTGAATTGGTGGAGATCAACGAAAGACCCCCGCACTCGTTTTTGGGACGATCGGAAGAGTTGTATGAGGATCAACGCAGATTTGACAGTTCGAGCATTTTCTCGTGGCCACTTGCTTCCATGGGTACCGTCTCCTATGCAGGGCGTTTCGAGGAGGATGCTGGAACGTGATGGTGATGAGGTTGCCCGAGTGACTTCCATCGTACGATATGAACCAGAATCATCATTTTCTCCCCATACTCATTCTGGGGGGGAGGAATTTCTGGTGTTAGATGGAGTTTTCTCGGACGAGCATGGTGACTGTCCTGCAGGTACTTATGTTAGGAATCCAGTTGGATCCAAGCATACCCCATTCACCAAAAGCGGTTGTTCAATCCTGGTAAAGCTTTGGTGGATGTTCCCTGAGGACCAATCACAATTGAGGATTAACACTAGTGACGCGGCGCTGTGGAAGAGTTTTGATGGCATCGAGACTTTACACCTCCACTCTTTCAGGTCGGAACGTACTTACATGTTAAGGATGAGTCCAGGGTCTACTCTCAAAGGCACTGTTCCAGTAGGAGGGCGTGAGTTCTTTGTAGTTGATGGATCCGTAAATGATGGGAATGATACTCACGAGGCAAATGGTTGGTGTAGAATTCCAGCCAGTAATGAGATGTCCTCATCATTGACCAGTGAGTCAGGCGCCGTGCTCTTCATGAAAGCTGGAAGCTTGACAGAGTTGCCGCCTATGCCACATATTGATCATTCAGAATGAAACTGTTATTATCATGTACTCATTATTTGATCCAGTTTTTATTTTAGAAAATAGATTCAGAAAGCGCCAAACGAAAAAAATGAGTTTTCACTATTTTACCTTCGTTTTGTTTCCAAATACCAATCTGTTTTTGTTTCCCCTAAGTTGTATATACGGCGGTAGTGCACAATGTTGTACAAGGTATGGAATGAAATACAAGGTGTAGAATGACTAGAACCTTCTTGAAAAGGAAGACATTAAATGGACGCAAATGTTCTTCCAAAACTTAACGTGGTCACTTCTCAACAAACGTAAAAGTAAAATAAATAGTACAGGATTTCATAGGTTATTTCAATAATAAATCACTGCGTATGAACATTTTCACAAAGTATCTTGTGCAATTCTGATGCGCAATTGAGGACGGCATCAGCGTGATGTTCTGTTTCGTCAAGCATGTGTCTATTGACCCACACCGTCGCCATCCCAAAGTCCCTTGCTCCTACAATATCATGAGGTATACTATCACCCACATGAAGTACCTCGTGTGCCTCCACCCCGGTAAGTTCAAGCACTCGAGTGAATACCAGTGGATGGGGCTTCGACACTCCAACTTGCTCAGCAGTGATACTATGGTCAAACAAACCAGACAGGGAAGGAACTTTGCTGACATCACAATTGCCATTTGTAACAGACACTAGAACGTATCCACTGTCCTTCAGCATCTTCAATGTGGGGATAATATTCGGGAATATGAAATCGTCCACGTTGTTTCTCTCTTCAATGAAGGCGTTAAAAACTGAATCTACGAAAGACTCCTCATGAATTCCCTCTCCAAATTCTGAAACTATTTGATGCAGGGCTTGCTTGCGCAGTTCCGTCATATTGTGCTTTATCTGGGAGTTTTCAGTCCGAGCAGCAGCAACTTGCATCGCTTCCCCCACCGAGCGCGCAGTTAAATGCATAGCGACTTCAGGGTACTTTTCTTCAATGTGAGTCCATTCCACTGCGGACGCTCTGTGCAATACCGGCATGCATTCCCATACTGTGTCATCGAGGTCGAAAGAAACGACCTTTACCTTGTTCATCACTTCAACAAATGAGAAGTATGGGGGACCGTACCGTCTACAGGACTTGTAACGGCTTGATGGCTGTTTGGGATGCATGCGAGGCGGTTTGTATTGCGAGAGATGGAACTATATACCTGTACACAAACAACGGTATCGTACATCTGGAAGCGTCGGGGGAAATACTACGTCGCTATGGAAACATAGATCTGCAAGTTATTTCCATGTGTCCATACAGAGGCGATTGCCTGTTGTTGTTGGATAGCGTGGAGAACATCGTGGCAGTATTTGATACGAACAGTGGTAAAGTAATAGATGAGATGTTTGGGCCGTTTGGAACAGTTGTGGATATATGCGTTTTCAATGGCAAGTTCTTTATCTCTGACATGGAAAAGTCCGTTCTTCACATGCTGGACGAGGATGGAGTTCATTTGGGTGTGCTAGGATCTGAAGGCACGGGCAAATGTCAATTTCAAAGTCCTCATGGTATAACTGCTCATCCTGTAACGCGAGAGTTGTACGTATGTGATACTGGCAACCACCGAGTTCAAGTGTTAGGACCGAATGGCGAGTTTCTACGGAGCTTCGGTCAATTCAGCGACAAGATTGGAGGATTTAATGGGCCATGTGGAATAGCAGTGAATTTCAAAACCAACGTAATTGCCGTGGTGGACTGCAATGGGGTTCAGGGGTTTGATGCCTGTTTGTTGGGGAAGGTTTTATGGGAGCTCAAGGAAGTTTCTCATCCTAGTTTCGTAGATTTTGACTGTGAAGGAGATATTCTAGTAAATGACTCCAACGGAATTGACTGGTTTGCAAGTCCGTTGGTTGAGCAAACGTCCAATTCAAACGATGATGAAAATGGAGACGACTCGGAAGGCACGAATGAGAATTCAAAGGAAGATTTCGATGCTACTGAATCAATAGAAGAACAAAGTTCGGATTCTGAGTATTCTGAATCGGAATATTCCGAGGATGAGGACGATAATGGAGAGCAAGAAAAAAGTATTGCTTGTTTACCGTGCCTTGTATATGTTGAAAACGAGGACACGAAGAGTGAATCTGAAGATTTGAAGTACGAATGTGAAAATGAATATAGAAAGAATGAATCTGAAGATCTAAAATGCGAATCCGAAAAAGAATATACAAAAAGTGAATCTGACGATATGAAGAATGATTCTGAAAGAATTTTTGATGAAAATGTTCAATCACAAAAAACGACCACTATGAAACCTGTGAAAAAAGATGCAGCAAAATCAGCGGCAAACATCCATAGAAAATTTGTGGCTGATGTTATTGACATGAAAGAGAAGCTCGTTGAATTGAAATCCTTGGCTGAAAAACTTCAAAAAAAATATGATGCTCTAGAACAAAAACGATTCCAACTTGAACCTGCGAATCTTCAAATCCGAGATCCTGTGAGTGAATTAAAAAAGAAATCGAATTCTGTTTCAGGTACTCTCGATTCTATTCAAGCTATTGAATCATGCAAAGATATCCTTGCTATCGAAGAGCGATCAATTGAAATTCAAATATTACACAAGGACACGAAAAGGATTTTACCGGTGATTCAGGAGAAATTGAAATTGGCGTTGGGTCGGAGTCGAGTAACAGAGCAGCAATTAAGGGATTCGAAAAATCAACTCGATAAAATTCCCAAGAAATTCACTCAGGATCAAAATTCGAAAACAACGCACGAACAAAGCTTGAGCGAGTTACGGAATCAAAAAATTGTATTAGAGTCCAATCATAAACAGTCAATGAAGCAGCTTCGTTTGAAAAAGCAAGGTTTGGAGAATGCGTTGGATGAATTGAGTGATGATTTGAATGCCGCCCGACATCTCGGAGACCAGCTTGAAAGAAAATGTAATCGTTTAAAAACGAAAACCAACAAGAATCTTGAAAGAAAATGCAATCATTTAAAAACGGAAACCAACAAGAATGAAATAGTTTGTGATGGAAAATTCAAAGAAGTCTTTGATCAATTTAAGGCCGAAGAGATTGATGCGTGGCAAGTTCTTGAAGGGATCCAAAAGCTCACAAAGAAGGAATTGGACCTTGAGATCGTCGAAGAATTATTAGGAGAAGAGTTCACAGTGAATGAACAAGGTTTCATACGAGTATGTCACACTTTAATTATTGAATAGCGAATCTAAAACTATGTACAATCTAAATTACATTACTGGTGTCTGATAACGGTCACTATAAGTTCAATCAAGAGAAAAGGGTGATGGGACATTCGGCAATGGGTTCAAGTTGCACTAGCGATATTCCTCCCTGATAGGAGCTGCTCATTCCTGTATCAGCTAACACTAGTCTACCGTGACATCGGATTGTTGGTTTACCGGCAATTTGAATCGTATGACCGATAATCATCCGATCTCCGTTCAGTGCGTTCAGTGCCGCGTTCAACATGGAGCACACCATATGGTTATCCGGATATGCATACACACGGGTCCATAAGGGACCTTTATCTAACAGGATCGGCCAAGTGCCATACAGATGCCGTATCTCACTTTCACTAGCACCATGAAATGCATTTCGAACCAAACTGTTCATCTGCGCGATGGACATTCGCGCGGCCAATCGAGGGTCTACTCCGGCATGTGCAAACACTGTTGTGAAGTTGGTCCCAGAAGAAAGCCGCTGAGTAACGGATGCCACAATCGGTAATGAACGCAGATGCTTCCCAAGCGGTGCGGATGGTCCCACGCTGTCTCGTCTCTTCTCTAGACCTCCGAATGCTGCTGTCTCGAGATCCTCAGCATACCTAAAATCACCTACAAGGTTCATCAACTCGTGATTACCTAGCAGCTGGAGTACACACCCTCCTGCATCTCTCGCTTGTTCAGAAAGCAGTTTAAACAGATGGAAAACGCCTAGACTGTCCGGACCCCTATCCATTATATCCCCTGTTTGGACAAGAACGGAATTACCGCCAATCCAGTTAGTAGAATATTCTCCAATCAGATCTGCCATGCGAAGGGCTTTGATAAGGTTGTCGATATCAGCGTGCACATCTGCTATTACGATTACTCGGGAGCTGGTGAAGACGAAATCATTACTGCAGATGTCTTCAGCCAACTTGCCTGTGAATTCTTGAATAGGATCCTTTAAACCTCCCAAGTAGTAATTTATCCCTGCCAACACAAATAAAAGATACACGATGGCATATTGGAAACGAGCTGCAAGTCGTTCCATCTTTTTCTTTGATGAAGACAGATTTTTTTTTTAATTCGTTTGATACGAGGACAAAGAATGATGTTGAAGGGAAAAGTAGTTCCTAGGTTACTCGAACAAATGCATCATGATGGTATCGACTCCTCTCTGTAAGTGACCTTGTTTTTGGTATGTTCAATGATAGTTGAACCAATGCAGTCTCATGGTGAAAAATGGATCTCTTTTAGGCACATGTGGAACCTTTTCTTGCAATGGAGAGAGCACAACAGTGAGTATTCTAGCTGATAGGATTATTGCATATTGAATTGTGACAGGCGAATGTTATGAGTGCGGTTATATCGAATATATTGCCTGGTATTCGAAAGTGTCAAAGCAGTGACCTCCAGTTTGTATCTTATGATGGTGAGTTCGGGACTATCGGAGCGATGATGATCGGTGATAACTATGTTGTTGTTGCAGTTGGAAGTCAGGTTACAAGGCAAGTACTGAAGGCCAACTTGAATCGATTTAAAGTTGCATTGGAACCTATACTTGAAGGGATTCAAATTGATCAGCTTCAATCGCCCTAGTAGTTTATTAAAACGAAATCTTCTCCGTCAATTGAATAAAACCAATTTGTTTTTGTTTCGATAGTTATATTACAAATTTTTTAATTACAGGATAATATGTAGTATTAGAAAAAATCAACAAGAATACCATGCTCAAACTATTCATATCTTTACTAATTATAAAATGATGAATAGAAAGCAATGTGACAATAAAAGATGTCCCTATTCAATTTCGTGTTTCAAAATAAAATTTCTTCATTTTACTAAAAAGATTTCAAAACCGACCCCCGATATCCGTTATTTTGATCCATCACTATCATTTTTCTAAAAATGTATGGTCGAGATTGGAACGGTAGCGAGCGGACAGCTGCTCATATGTCAAAGGCATTGGATATTCTTACGATGGTTTCAGTTGATCATCGGCGAATCCCTATGAAGCGTCACTATGAAGAACCGGTGAGTAAAATCAGCGAAGCCATTGATCTTCTTGAAGCTATTCAACAGGACAAACGACACATAAAATGTAATATATAACTTAGTTTGAAACAAAACCTTTGAAGACAATTGAAACATAAAATAATTAGAGGACAAGATCTAACCTTGAAACTCTCCATCAAAGCTGAGAAAACCGCTCAATTTGAAAAGTATATAATAGTCTTTTGAAGGCAAGTCTTGACACCAATTCCACGCGGATGTCAATCGCCCATCGATGCATGAACCGGCTTCAAAAAAGTTATCAGCCCCACTTCCATCGAAGGCCTTTCTGAAGAAATCATGCAAGATCGTTTTTTCCGCATTCTTAACGCCACCAAATTTCTCGTCTACCATCTCCACCAATGCCTGATCTTTAACCAGAATATTCCGAATGTATTTAAGACATTGAACTATCGGATTGAGAATGCGTGGTACTTGATTGTACTTGTCAATGAACACTAGTGCATTTGGGACATTCGTATCTCCGAGATGAATCACGCTGGATCCAACCCATCCTTGAGCAGTATTGGCAAGGCGCTGCTGCACTTCGTATAAGATCCCATGCATTGCCTTTGATGTTCGAGGAGCTGCTTGTAATCTGTTGATTCCTTGTCCTGTGTTCTTTAGTTTGTATGGGCTCTCTGGATCCAATAGATCCTCTTCTGCTAGATACCACAATCTAAACATATCATGAACGATCTCTCTCCATAAAGTGAGAGATTGTAGCACGTAAAAGTACTGTCGCTCATGGGAGTGAGTCAGTCTAGAACCAGATTCACCGCCATAGATTGCAAGGGACCACTGAGTCTCACCAGCTTGACCAAAATAGTCTTTTAGAAGGTCGATGGTGAAATCGATTGGTTTGCAATTCGAGTTTAAATATGAGGAGTTATCTCCAATAGAGTACAAGCATTGACGAATCTCTTCTTTGGTTAACTTTTCCTTGGCAAACTTGCGTGAGATTTGCTCGATGGCGTTTTCTTTGGCTTTGATTTCCCGTTGGATCTGCCCCCGAGTTTTTCCATCAGGAAGAATCTCCACAGTAGCAGTGGAAAGCAAATTAGATTTCAAAACATCCAATGCGTCGTGCTTTTCTAATACCGAATACACCGTACTCATTTCCATAACCAGATCGAACTCAAGTCCTTCTGCAACGTGCGGCAATCGGGAGTCTTGCAGCAAGTAAATAAGCTTACCATAGTACTCTCGCATTTTCTCAGGATTGGTAACTTTATATCGACGACCAATCTCAAAGGCCCGGGCGAAAGTAGACTCATACGCACTGTATTGAGGATCTTCCAAAAGCCCAGACGCTAAGTGATACTTGTAGGTAGTTGCAATACCGAGCAAAACCGCCTGAATGCATTTAGCTTGCCTGACCTTTCTTTTGTTAACAGAGGTGACATTCCCAGTATCCACGAGGTTCGTGTAGTTGTTTGTCTTCATGGCCGATTGGATCAGCCGCAGCCGTTTTCGCTCCTCAAACTTCAATCTCAATGGGATATATTTTGATCGTTGCGTGTACCAATCTCCAATCTCATCGGACGCTGAGTCGCCAGCCAATGCATTGATACCTGCGCGTATGGTGCTCTGAATACCCCCGCCCATCAACTCTCGTTGTTCCTCGAGAAGCATTTGGACATCATCTACCGTTCGATATTGTTCATCGCGGTGCACTTCGTCCAGCAAGGCAGATTCAAGACCTTCTTGTTGGCGCTGTACCTTCAATGCAACAGCATTCGCTTGCTCTGATTCCAATCTCGCTTCCTCCTCCACGTCCATTCTATCGTTGTCATCCATTCTATATCGTTAAGGAGGGGACCGTATCGCGAACAAAATTTATCCGTTTACAACTAGATCATGTCTGGCACTGTGTATCTGGTTGACCTGTTCAACATCGTTTTGGATACCTCGAATTGCAACCAGCGAGTTCGACGAGCCCGAGATATATTGCTCAATGGAATTACTCACGCGAAGATGAATCTAGTTTGGGAGCACATGTGCAAGATCATAGCCATCAATTTGAAATCAGCCAAAGGCATCGCAGTTCCAGGGTTTGGCAAGTTTCTCCCAGGATCGAACTGTCTTTTACTCTGTGACAACTTTATTCGGTCATACAACGTCAACACCATGGGTAAACCACATAGCCAAAATGCTGGACCTTGTATTGACATCAACTTCACACGTTTGTCTCTTGCCACACGAGTTGTTACCAAGGATGAAGTCAAGGCGATTATCTCCGAATTGATAGGTGCACTGGGGGAGTTAATTCGTGGAAATAACGCGCCTGTAATGATTGAATTTGGTGAAGTTGGCATATTGACTGCCGACCATAGAAAGGTTGATTTCCATGTTGGTGCCAAAAAGGTTAAAAACCGTGAATCAGCTCCCGCATTTAGCAGAGAATACAATACTGGACTGGATTTAGAAATCAATACAACAGTTGCTCCTTTGGAGGAGCAGGAAATTGTTATCATTCCAAAATTACGACTCAAAACATCAACCGAGAAGCAGCCTATTCTATTTCAGAGTCGCGAAGCGGAGGAAGAGACCATGGTGCCAATTGTATATCCTGTGTTTCTGAATCCTGAATCTAATGATAACAAACCGTACGCGAAAGCAGTTCGTTTAACCGCCGAAGAACGAGTCAGACAAAGGAGTCGAAATCTAGAGAAGCACCTCGAGAAAGCGTATGATTCACAAGAGAGTCTCGCAGATGATGTAATGGGGCTGCTTTTGAAACAGGATCAAGAGATCGCTCGGCGGCATGAATTGAGCGAGATGGCTTACAAGCAGCGTTTGCTAGATAAGAAGAAGGCTCAGTTAGATATGAACACGTTCCTTATGGGCCAAGCCAAAGCCAGACAAGATAGAGAGGGGAAGGAGAGAGAATACAGGAATGAAGCGAGTGTAATGATAGATGAACATGGCCCTAAAGCTTTCCCTGTGGAAGCTGACATTGATTTCGATTTTGTGAACCGGAGAAAGAAACAGTTGCACAAGTCTCTGAAAGATCAAATGAAAGACAAAGACAGGGATTCTAAAGAGGCTCGAGTAAGGGCAATCGCGGAAGAGCGGTTCCTCACTGACTGCAGTATTAAATTGATGCAAATGCAAAGAGAGCAAGAGCGTGAACGTAAGGCAGAAGAAAAACAGATTCTATACAGTAATTGGGCAAGACAAAATAAACTCTCCAATGTGCAGAAAGTGCTTGTTGAAGCCAAAAACGGCAAGGTGCTAACAACCACTGCAAGCGAAGTCTTGATTTAATTAATAAACCGACTTTAGAGATAATAATTATAAAAAAATACGGAAGTTTATTACTTAAGCTTCTTCTTTGGGCGAAGTTGATTGGTGCGTCCGCATTTCTTCTTACGGCAATTCTTAGCACGAGGAGGAAGGCTAGCGTAGCATTTACGGCATACTTGCTTCTCGGAGTTAAACTTCTTAGCAAGAGCAGCAAGGGTAGGCTCAATGACACCTCCACGTAGTCGGAGTACCAAGTGTAGAGTGGATTCCTTTTGGATATTGTAGTCGGAAAGAGTTCGACCATCTTCCAATTGTTTACCAGCAAAGATCAGTCTCTGCTGATCAGGAGGAATTCCTTCCTTGTCCTGGATCTTGGACTTTACGTTGTCGATGGTGTCACTAGGTTCGACATCAAGGGTGATAGTCTTACCTGTCAAGGTCTTTACGAAAATCTACAAAAACAGCGATCAGTTCGATTCAAAAACAAACACCCACGAACCACAGCGAGTACAGCGGGGGAGGCAACAAGCAGTCACTATCCCATCGAGTGCGTAGTCTCTCACACGCGGTTCGTTACCGTTTATCACTTACCTGCATAGTTCTGAACTCCAATCGCCTATTACAAAGTCTATATTCGTAGCCACACAAATTCTGAATCACGTAAATTTTCAATACATTTTTTTAATGAATTTTTTTAATGTTTTTTTTTATTTTATCCGTTGGGAACCGATGGCGACACCAGTGAGTGATTTGCTCAAGAGATGTACACAGGGAGGGAAGTATCGACCATCTTCCGGTCGAGAGATGAGTACTCCAGTTCTGGCTCGCCCGAAAGTTAAATTGCACAAACCACCCAAATCTAAAACTTCAGTTTTAAGAATCGATAGTTACGTTGAGAGCAACGAATATAAAAACGGTACAAAAGTATTTGCTTCCAAGTCCATAGATTTAGGAAATGAGACATTGCCTCGAGTGGATAATCCTCCAGAAGCAGGACTGGCTTACTCGGAGTTTATTCAAGAGGCTGCTTTAGATGTATTCGGGTCACCAGAAAATCCACAAAGAAGAAGCAAACCCAAAAATCAGAGCTATTTTCGAAAGCAAGTTATTTTACATTCTTCTAATTTGGTGCAAAAAGTAAAACCGAGCAAAAGTGAGACATTCAGGAGTCTTTTCAGTAGAGGATACGCATATAGCAAACTACTAAAGAACAATGAAGCACTTGAAGACTATTCTAAGGCTGTTACAGTTATAACAAATAGTGCACCTGCTTATTATAACAGAGCTGAAATATTCACCAGATTGAACCGATTTCAAGATGCTGTGACTGACTTGTGTACCGCTATTAACTTGGATCCTGATGGCCCAAATAGCCTCAAGTATTACAACAACAGGGCTCTAGTATACCGTAAAATAAATCGGTTTGATCTGGCTACTAATGACTACAGCTCCATTCTCGAACTCAAGAAAAAGAAGGGGTCCGTGAAGCTGGTTATTGCAGGAGATTCTATATATCCAATACCGATAGAAATGGGAATGTCCCAACTGGCAAAATCACTTCAAATAAAGCCAAACAGTCGTTCAGAAGATCTATTGGATGAAATTGGTTCCACATTATCTCTTATTAATACATTGAAATCCGCACCAATTGGATTGCTGAGGGATATTGGCAGACTCGCCACTTATTCCAAAGTGACCAAAAGTTGTGCCGTTTTTAACGAGGGAGATGTATCCAATGGGATGTACGTACTTTTATCTGGCAAGCTATCTGTTTCTAAAAAACGTGTCCATGATACTTCTCATCATCTGCTGGTAGAGCCTGAAGGTGTTGAAGCTGAAAACGTGACTGTAGCTACATTGCATCCCGGTGCACTTTTTGGAGAAGTAGGACAGACAGATGGATGCGACGTTCAATTAAGAAGAGCAACAATTTTTGTAGAAGAAGATGCTGAGCTATTGGTTTTCGATTTATCCAATGCTGAAACTCAAGCAATTCAAGTATTACACGACTTTCAGCGATGGCAAATCGCAGACCGCAAGCAAGTGATCCGCCAATGCTCGATATTTGAAGATTGGACAGATGAAATGTTAGAAACATTAGCTTCAGAATGCTCTGACCATAAATTTACTCCTGGTGCTATTATTGTCCCGTTGGGTGAGAAAATATCAAACTTGATCGTTTTAAAGATGGGTGTGTGTACTGTGATTAAATCATGTGATGTTAGTGATGCGGCGAATCAGCCTCTAACTCATCCTGTGAATTCTCGCAACTTCTTATCGTTGAAAAATGATGCAATTAGCACAAAATTTATTTCTTGTGAAGGACCCCAGAAAGGTGAAAACTGGGTTGATTTCGAAGTTGCCACTCTCACAGGGGGACAAGTAGCTAATGAATTAGCAGTTTTGGAACTTGCAAAAGAAATTAGATCCCCTGTCAGAATTGTAGCTGTGACTAACGTGGATATGCTGGTGATTTCTTCAGACCAAATTGCTCGAATTAAATCATTGTTTTATGGGAAAACGATGCATCGACTCACTGAAAGTTTTGTTTCTTCCAACAAGTCGGCATATAATGTGAAGGAAATCTATTTGAAACAAAATGGATGGTCAGAAAAGAAAAAGAAGATCGTATTTGAAAATATACGAATGAACAATCGATTGCAAAATCTCAAATCATTTTGATTTTTACCAGTATATTTTTTTATTATGTTTTCGAGTGGTCATCGTATGACGGGTACGAATTTGTTGAAACGAAAGCTGCATCATGGTCGACCAAAAATATCCGTTATCATCCCAGTCCATAACGCTGAAGCTTATCTTCCAGATTGCCTAGAATCCATTTGGAAACAAACATACCAAGGAGGCATCGAAGTATCAATATTCGTAGATGGATGCACCGACAACTCCGAAGACGTTTGCAGGGAATGGCAAAGCAAATTCCTGTCAGATAATCGTTTTACATTTGTAATGTCCAAGGGCCACCATGCGAAAGGCGCTGGGTTTGCCCGGAACCGAGCAGTTGAGCAATCGTCTGGCACGTTTCTCTGTATTCACGATGCTGACGATATCAGTGTGGAGCAAAGGATAGAATACCAGCTAGAAAAGTGCTTGGAATATCCTGACGCAATCGTAGGCTCCAGGTTCACTAGAATCCCTGAAGATGCCACCGCAAGGTATTCCAAATGGTGCAACAATCTGTCACATGAGGAATTGCTCTTGCATCGATTTCGTGAAGTAACGGTGATTCAACCAACCTGGTTTTTCCATAGAAAGGTATGGGAACGGGTGGGGGGCTATGTTGAGTTCGAAGAGGATGGTTCTCGGGCCTTGGCTGAAGATTTGCGTTTTTTCTACAAGCATCTTGAGTGTTGGGAGTCTGGTGAATTGGAGAACAAATTGGCGATGGTGGATCATCCTCTTATTGCTTATAGACATGTGGCCACATCATTAAGCTCGTTGACACCTAGACGATTGTTGACGGAACTCAGAATAAAAGCTTTGCAGAAAAGCGTGTTGTTGAACTGGGACTCTTTTGGGATTTGGGGTGCTGGAAAAGATGGAAAAGACTTTTTGAAAAAACTGGCGCCCGAATTCCAAGATCGAGTTTCAATCATGTTCGATATTGATCCCAAAAAGATTAAGAATGGATATAACAATCCGAATCTCAAAAGAGTCATCGATGTGGTGCATTTTACTGAGGCGAAACCTCCGTTTATCACCTGTGTTGCATTAGATAGAACCGGTGGGGCTTTTGAGCAGAATTTAGCAAGCTTGAATTTGAAAGAGGGAAAAGACTATTTCCACTTTTGTTAATTATTATTGTACAAAGTGACTTTTATTTATTGAAAACATCCAAAGCTTCTGTTAGGCCGTTCAAGTGAAAAATAGTTTGAATTTGAAAGAGCAAGTGATTTTACCAGGTTGTTCTTTTAATAAAACATTTACTTTTATATTTTAATTAAATACTAGGCACCGTTTCGGTTGGATTGGCCCATTCTATTACAAGATGACGACCGTACAGATGAGAATTCGTAAGAGCTGCAAAAGCGTCTTTAGCTTCTTGATGAGTGACAAAATCAACAAATGCGAATCCTCGATGAGAACCATCGAATTTCTTAGGCAGTCTAACACTGTTAACTTGTCCATACGATGCCGCCAGTTGTTTAATATCCTTTTTAGTAGCCTCAAATGCCAGATTTCGAATCACTATCTTGGTTAATGTTTCACTGGCCTTATTGCTACTTGTCTTACGTTTGTTTTCGTTTAAAGTCGTTGTTCCCTTCGGTCGTTCTGATTGCTTCATACTTAATTCATGACCGTCCAGCATGGAGCCATTGGCCTTGCGTAGAATGTTCCTGCATGCACTTGCATCAGTTAATTCAACAAACCCAAAACCCATAGAAAGATCAACATTACTTGTGGTCGATTTTCTTGGAATGGACACTGCAGTAATTTCACGTTTTTTGACGAATTGTTCTAAATGTTTTCTGAGAGCACCTTCTCTAGTTTCAAAACTCAAATTCTTTATAAAGAGGGTCTTGCTATCTGTCAGCAAGTTACCTTCAGTCTTCTCAATAGCTTGCGCCACTTCGGGTACATCTTCCTTTTCTCCTTGATTCATTTTTATTTCTTCTCTTGTTATAATATCTTCCGGAGCCCATTCCAAGTATACAGGCACTCGCTTGTACCGCTTGTATGCCATGCCTTTAAAAGCCTTGCTTGCGTCCCTTTCTTCAAAGTAGGCGACAAAAGCCATTGTTTTGGAAGGTGGCAAAACCAACTTTTCCAAATCGCCAAATTTAGAAAACATTTGTCTCAAGTCCACAATATCTGTTTGATGCGGTAAATTTTTCACAAGGAAGCATGTTTTACTGCGAGATACACTTGATGGGTCTCTAATAGATTTCTCCAATGCATCCACGTCCACTCCCTGCTCTTGCAAGAACTTTTTTGTTTCATTAATGACCCGGGTTTCAGTAAGTGCGACTCTCACAGCTTCACTTGGGCCTCTATCTTCATCTTCATCTGCCATTATAAGATCACGCTTGCTAATGCCTAATTCGTCTGCCACCGCTCCTACTGCTGCATCACTACGAATAAACAAAGAGTTCCAACTGGTTGAATCTCCAGCAGTTTCCTTTTGTTTAGACTCTTTTTTGTTCTTATATGCACTCATTTTGGTGGATTTTGAATCTGATCCTTGTTCGCCATTGGCCTCTCGACTCAATGCAGGCATCACGTGAAGCAAGCGACCTTGAAAAATGTGACCATCGGTTTCTGGGAGAGCTCTTACTGCGTGCTCCGGGACCATGAACAGCACGTAGCCAAATCCACGAGAACGCTTCGTCTCATCCAACGGAATATGAACCTCCGAAACAGGTCCAAAGACTGCAAAGTACAGGTTCAAATCATCTTCAGTGGTTTCGTAGCTTAAATTCCTGATGAAAAGCCTTCCTGATTCCGCAGCTATCTCCATCGGTGGAGCAACTTTGCCATCGACATTGGTTCGAGCAGGGGGGGCTGTTATTGGAGCTTTATCTACAGCTGGTTTCTCTTCATCCTCAGAATCCGACTCCTCACCTGGTTTTTTGAAACCGTCGTCGTTGGACCAGAACTGCGATTGATTTCGCGGTTGCATAATACTTAAAAACTCCGCCAACTTCTGGTCCCGTTTTTCTTTCTTGGGCTTCGACTCATCACCAGTTTGATCGTCTTCGCGAGGACGTTTTTCTGGTTCAGGCAATACTTTAGCATGCTTACTCCATGTTTTCCCAATTCTTTTATCCCCGTAAGGCAGAGCAAAAGACACAGCCATCTTGCAAGTATCGAAGAATGCCTTATCAAAGTATTTGAGTGCTTTTTCCGAATCTGATTCCGTCTTGAACCCTACGAAAGCAATTTGACGCGAGATGCCTGACGAGGTCTTGAGAACTTTGGCGTCCGTGACATGGCAACCATTCGATGAAAAAAATGCGCGAACTCGTTTCTCATCAGCGTATTTTGGCACATTCTTCACACATAGGCGACTGCTTGGCATGATTGGCTAGTAAGAAAGTTCCACTAATACACTGTATTAAAGGTGTATCTTCGTCTTCGAATTTCTGTGTAATTCAAATATCCCCAGTATTTTTTTTGGCCAATAGCACCCTAAAAAAATGAAAGATGGGGTACGGATATGCGAGATCATTTTGGTGATACAGAGAGAGGAACATCAATGTATATCAAGATGTAAGTATCAATCAGATACTCACGTGTACAAAGGATTAACTATTTCAAGTATGAATTAATATTAAACTAGACAAATGTGAATTCTAAATGAATGGTTCCAACATCCAGAACCATTCCTTGATGTTAAGTGAATATTTACATAATATCCAATATATAGATATTACTATACCATCTAACTCAATACACCTCCAGAATTCGCATGTCCATCAAGTTCTGCATTCATGATCTTTCCTGCAAGATTCTT
>Ga0335398_10005279_pt1 | contig 17189 bp, 18 predicted proteins | sample BON03_FD_205742 | JGI IMG/M metagenome (GOLD analysis project Ga0335398, IMG submission 205742) | Freshwater microbial communities from Lake Bonney liftoff mats and glacier meltwater in Antarctica - BON-03 (spades assembly) (version 2) | ecosystem: Environmental > Aquatic > Freshwater > Ice >... | reverse complement strand
GTGATCTGGCTTGATACAATCTCCACGCATCCGATGCTCCCTTTGAAGGACGACGTGAGTTGGAAGGCCTCGTCTGTGAGTTGAAATGGCTCTTTTCGATGAAGTAGTAGGCCTCTTTTGTGATTTGGACACTGCTCCTTTCAATGAGTTGTTTCTCAGTTGCGCCTCTTTTGCGGCTTGAGAAGGCTCCTTTCAATGTCTTGTCTAAGAAGGCTCCTTCCAATGCCTTGTCCAATCAATGTCTTGTCTAAGAAGGCTCCTTTCAATGCCTTGTCAGGCTTTCTTTCAATCAATTGTTACACTCCCTGACCCTCCGCTGCATGTGTACGTGTGTGTGTTTGTGTACGTGTGTGTGTGTGTGTGTGTGCATGTACGTGTACATATGTGTGCATGTACGTGTGCGTGTGCGTGTGCGTGTGCGAGTGCACGTGTGTGTGCATGCGTGTGTGCGTGTGCTTGGCGTGTGTGCGTGTGTGTGTGTGCGTGTGCGTGTGTGGTGTTGAGAATTTCTACAGTCATCAGTGCTTGCAGTGATTGGGCAGGCATCTCTCAAGAATGTTGCAGGTTTATTTACGTGTGTGACGTGCCTCATTCATGTTTGCGACATGCCTGATTCATTTATGTGACACGCCTCATTCATACGCGTGCCATGCTTTATTCACGTGTGCGACATGCCTCGTCCATGTGCGTGACAACTCATTCGCGTGTGTGACATGCCTTAATGTCTTTGTGTGTGTAATGTCTCACGTATGAATAAATGAGTAATAGTACATATATGACTGAGTCATGTCACACATGTGAATGCGACATACAGGGACACTATACCTCTCGATGGCAGCCGTGCATCTGTGGGACGTGACTGACAAAACCGCGCCAAAGCTGACAAGTGTATATGAGATAGAAGGCTCCTATCTCACTGCCCGTCGCATCAACCACTTGATTTACGTCGTTGTCAGGTATCCCAAGAGCACCTAGGTCTCTTATGCAGGTCTCTTATGCAGGTCTCTTATGCAGGTCTCTTTTGTGGGACTGTTTTGCAGGTCTCTTTTGCAGGTCTCTTTTGTGGGACTGTTTTGCAGGTCTCTTGTCAATTATTTTCGTCTGTTTTACAGGTCTCTTTTGCAGGTCTCTTTTGAGAGATGGAAGGCTCGTACCTGTGTGTTAATTCCATTGACCATTTGATGTATGGTGGTCGTTGTCAGATGTTCGTTGTCAGATGTTCCAACATCACATAGTCTCTTTTACAGGTCTCTTTTGCAGGTCTCTTTTGAGAGATGGAAGGCTTGTACCTGTTTGTTAATTCCATTGACCACTTGATGTATGGTGGTCGTTGTCAGATGTATCTGTGTGTTAATTCCATTGACGAGCCTTCCATCTCTCAAATGAGAACTGCAAAAGAGACCTGCAAAAAGTACCTGTGTGTTAATTCCATTGACCATTTGATGTATGGTGGTCGTTGTCAGATGTTCGTTGTCAGATGTTCCAACATCACCTAGTCTCTTTTACATGTTTCTTTTGCAGGTCTCTTTTACAGGACTGTCTTTTACGTCTTTTCCCATGTATACACGTCTCCTTTGAGAGATTGAAGGCTCATATCTAAGTGCTCGTCGCATTAAGCAGTTGATCTATGTCGTCATCAGATATCCCAAAACTCCTAGATTTCCTTTGCAAGTCTCTTCTGTAAGTCTCTTTACAGATATGTAGTTATTTTTTGGCTGTCGTCGCCAGGTTTTCCGACAAAATGTAGGTCTTGTTTGTAGGTCTAGAGCTCTTTTGGTGTGACAGATCTTTACATGAGTTGCGTGCGGGTTTCCATTGTTTAGATGCGAGTGAAGCTCCAAGTCAATAGGTGCAGAGCCTTCAGTCGGATCTACACATGACAAAATCAAAAAAATCGGAGTTGCTTGCGTATGACAAATGTGTAGATCTGACAATCTTGTTGGGATAGTTGGTTGGTGTCTTTTGTAGAGTTCTTCTGATTGATACACATTTTGTTTGACACATGCATTTGTGTCACACCTCAGCACGTGGCCCTCGTACGGAATGTATGGCCAAGGCAGAGGCATTGCAATGCCGAATGCAAAAATGGCCTCGTCGTCGTCGTCGTCGTCGACGTCGTCTTCCTCTTCGCTGCGGACGCACGCGCCAGTGGCGCGCACTCTAAGCCCCAGCGAAGCAGATGTGGAGCTGAAGATGGCGGTTGACGTGTCGCCCGTGTGCTCTTGCGAGGACGTGAGCTATGTCTCGAATCTTGGGGTGTCCTCTGGATGGGTGACGGTTGTTGCTGTCTCCACCTCGCCCGACTCTATGGGGCAGGTCAAGACGACCACGCATGCTGGGCGCGGTGAAGCAGTCATGATGTCGGCTCGCTACATCTATGTCTCAGCGACCAACTGGGACTACACCATGTTGTCCGACGGCGAGCCACGCGACGGACAGTGGACTGTCGTCCTTCAGTTTGCTCTCGCTCTGGGGTCGCCGACATTTAGCCGCCTCTACACTGTACCGGGCTCGATAGTGAATCAGTTTGCGTTGGACGAGCACGAGGGACATCTCCGCATCGCGACCACCTGGGGCGACATGTGGCGTGACCCCCCTACGTCTGTCAGCAACGTCTATATCTATGACACCGAGGACGGCCGGCAAGCTGGCAAGGTGGAGGGGTTGGCGCCGGGCGAGCGCATCTATGCCGTTCGCTTTGCCGGAGACACGGGCTATATTGTTACATTTCGACAAGTGGATCCGCTCTTTGTGCTCGACCTTTCCGACGCCGCGCACCCTCTCGTGAGGGGCCAGCTCAAGATCCCGGGCTTTTCTGAATACCTGCACCCCATCTCCTCGTCGCTCCTCCTGGGGCTGGGCAAGGACACGGAAGACGATGCGAATGGAGGCGCTCTTGTTTTGGGGGTAAAGTTGTCGCTGTTTGATGTGGGCAAGCCTGAGAAGCCTGTGGAGCTTGCCTCAATGATAGTGGGGCATAGAGGCACCAACTCGCTGGCAAGTTACGACCACAAAGCCTTCCTCTTCCACCCTGCATCTGGCCTGTTGGTGCTGCCCATGCAAGTCTGGGAGAGGCCAAAAGGCAACGAAGAGCGCTACTCCGAGGAGGTCGTCTTTGATGGCGCCTATCTCTTTTACATCCACGACCAGGCTATCTCACTCTATGACAAGGTGTCACACCAAAGCGACAAGATGCCCAAAGGGTGGAGATGGGGCTACGGGAATGGAGAGCGACAAATCTATAGATCCGTCTACATGGACGCGAATCTTGTTACGATTTCCGACCGTCATGTGCAGATCTACGACCTGGCAAACAAGGCAAAGCTCCGTGACTCATCGCTCAATCTCACTCGACCCCAGTGTTTGGCGCAGCCTCCTGACTTCTGGACCAACGTGGTCTATTAGCGCGTCGCCTCTTGGCTGCAACATGCTGCAATACACTGCAACACACTGCAACACACTGCAACTCAATACAGCACGCTGTATCATAGAGAAACACATTGCAATGCAAAGCAAGAGCAACACACTGCATTGCACAGCAAGACACAGCACCACACAGCATCACACAGTACCACACTGTATCATTGGAACTGCATCGCACTCCTCGTGTGTAATCTATCTTTTTTGTACTATGTTATTTTTCAAAGGAACTTGAAAATTACTGAAATATAGGGCATGCAACTCTGCCAAAGAAGTACACAGTGACTAAGGGAGGAAAGATTGCACGCGCACCTTTCCTTTTGTCCCGAAATAAAGTACGTAATTTACTTTTTCTTGGCAGTGCCACGGTACCAAAACGCATATCTATGCACGGACCGGATGCACCGTGGGGCACAACTAAGGGGTCTTAAAGTCATGCGAACCTCCAAGATGTCCACCTTTTAGAATATATGCCCAGGAATGCAAATGAGACCAAGAGCTTGTCTCAGATAGTGTGCATGCCAGTCCGTGACGCTCAAATCAATGTATTACATGACGCTCAAGACCACTCTATTACGGTGCAGCCATGGTTTGAATGACGCGCAAGACCACTGTATTGCGCTCTCAATTTCGCGATTCGTTGCCCCCCCGCATTCTTTACCCAAGAGCCACCAGTGCGCTCACCACCGGTAGGTGCGCATGTGTCTCGCCCCTCTTCTTCTCCTTCTCCTCCTCCTCCTTCTCGTTCTGCTTGGCCTGGAAATATCAATCGTGTGCTTGTTGCTGCTGGGCTTGATGCCGAAGCACCTGTGGCGAACAAACTTGCCACCGCTGGGACAGTATCGTGGCGAATAGGATAGTTGCCCGAGGTATCATCTTGAATACGCATGTCTGCCAAGATCCTTGCACGCAAATATACCTGGCAGTGCTGCATATGTAGTACGTGTCGAGTGACTTGAACAAAAAGGGAGCTTTTGAAAGGGTCAGAGTCTGAGTGACACTGAACTAGTTTATTGTGCATTTGAACAAGTTTGTTTTAAAGAGTTCGCAAATGCTCTCAGAATGCTTCATTGTGTCTGCAAATTCCTACCTTGTAGAGTAAAGCCCCTTGGCCGCCGCGCGCCACATGGTTATGACCAACTTCGGGAGACCTAAAGGATTTGGTATTATCTTTTCTTGAATGTGCAATGCCGGCAGCTGGACCAAACTCCCGATTGCGACGGAGTCGTGCGACAAGGTTTTCAAAGTAACACTTTCGTCTTATTGCGGCGACGCAAAAAGTATAAATTTAAAAAAAAATGCAAAAATTTCCAGAGTTTGGTCGTGACCATGTCGCGCACGGCAACTCGAGGCTAAAGCTACTCGCAGCCACACGCCAAAAATGGGACTGCGCCAACAAAGGCCATGCAGCTATGACACGCACACGTGCGTGGGACTGTGACACGTGCGTCCCCCTTCTTTCACAGCACAAGTCCTGCAGCATGCAACAGCGAGACCAACGTATGCCCAATTCGATGCGTTTTCACAGAAAGTTACTTTCAGCTGAAGGAATTTTTGGGCATGTTTTTATATGCCCAGTGGAAAAGGCCGCGTGTGTAAACCGAGGGCCGGCATTCCCAATGTGATGCACTGTCGAGTGTGTGTGGCTTGCGACCGTGTGAGTGGGTGTTGCAGTATGATGTAGTGTGATGTGTGTTGCAGTGTGTTGCAGTGTGTTGCACCGTGGTGCAGTAAGATTTGCAAAAGACTTCAGCGACCAGCCTTGCCTGCAGATCCATCCTCCTTGGAGATTTTGTACCCGCCTTCCACACTTGTGTCTGCCATGTCAACCAACAGGTGCGTGTGCGTGTACGCGTGTGCGTGTGTTTGCGTGTGCGTGTGTATGTGTGCGTCAGTGCTCCGCCGCGCCCAGTCCGGATCAGGTTGCAGCAGCATCAGAGTATGGCCTTGCTGCCGCACACCCAAGCAGCGGTATACACCAAGAAACCCCGCAATCACGCTACACACATCGTCTATTGCACACCCCAACGCCTCCCCACATGTGCACGCCAGACGACACACACAGATACATCCAAAGACACACAGACGCATGCAAACACACACAGACAACCATCAAGCTGGGAAGGGTCTTCAATCTGCAGTTCAATAGCTTCAGGTATTCTTGTGAGGACATAGTTTTGCACCCTTGCCAGCACGTCAACCCGCTTATGCCAGAAGCGCCCCACGAGGCGCACAGTGATGAAGGGCCCATCAATGTCTACCAGCTGAGAGCCCAAGGCATGAAACACAAGCATGGGGGAAAGCATGTGGGAGGTGTCAGTATGCGAGAGGCGTGAGAACAGTGCATGGTGGCCACACGGCCCTTCGTTCGTAGTCAGAAACGTGCCGTCACGCACATCAACACATGAATGCAGGCTGAGCACGCATGGTGCACGTGAAGATGGCATCTCCCACGTGTTTTCTGTTGCAAATGCTGAGTGTATACGCAACAAGCTTCTTGCAAGAAGCAGCCCCGGAGCGCGCGGCCGCAAGTGCACAAACAAACTCGCACGCAACTCGCACGAACCGTCTTCTAAGGCCTGTCAAGATCTGTAAAGGCCATTTTGGTGTCTGTTAAGGCCTGTTAAGACCTCATCAGATCTGTTGAGGCCTTTTTCAGCCTGTGAAATGCCTGTTACGGTCTGTTGAAGCCTGTTCAGGTCTATTCAGGTCTGTTTAGTTCTGCTGAGGTCTGGCCTTATCTGGCACGTGGGGCCACCACGCACAACTGGAACCCGTACTGTGGCTGCAACCGTGGCAGACACATACACCAGCCACGATGGTCGCCAATGCAGTGTGGCCATGACGACATAATATATTGCAGTGAGACAGAGTAAAGAAGTTGGAAACTGCAAATCAACAAGTGGGAAACCACGCATCGGACGGACCTCTGGCCACGATTCGAGCTGTGGGGTGTGTGGTCCATTTTTTTCATATTTTTCCAGACCGGACAACTCGCCACATCGGATCTTGTCTTTTTTTATCATTCTTTGTGAGATCGGACGTCTGTGTTGACCGATCTTATTAAAGACTGATCTGGGATCGGATGTGCAGACGTCTGACAGTGGAAAACAATAGTTTTCCGAGAGAGACAGTCCGCCCACTGGATCGGACCATTGACATGAGATCAAGCAAGGTCGTGTAATGGAGCAAGGTCGTATAATGGAAACAATCGTATACAACTTGACCATTGTACTTAACCATCCTGTACTAGTTCACCATCGTGTACGAGTTAACCTTGCATGACACAACCTTGCATTACACGACCTTGCTCCATTACACGACCTTACTCCTTTTACACGACCTTGTTTGACCTCATGCGATGGTCCGATCAAGAGGGCGCGCGGCTGTTGCACACTTAAAGCGCTCTGCCGCCGCACGCCCCTGGTTTGCTAACTTTGCGAATATGCCAAAGGCAGCTAGATTCATCACAGATCTTGCGATGTTGGTTGATCATTCACACACCCACCTCCACATCGCCGGTGATGCCAATGTTACGGTTTTCGGCAGAGTTGCCAAAAATAGTCCCAAGCATGTCCTTGGCCTCCTCGAGTGCTCTGTTCACATTGTCTTCGTTTAAATCCATGGGCGGCAGCGCCTTGGCTTGGTCCAAGGGCGTTCCGCTCTACATTTGCAACACAGGGGCGCCGGGACATACAAAGGGGGATATGCGCAGTTAGCGCCAGCACAAGCTGCAATGCGACGGTGGCGGAACATATCTGGGATTCAGACAGGCGTAACGTGAACCTGCGCAAGCGGCGTCAGTCGGCCGCGCAACGCGCGAGGACGAAGAACATATGAAGAGCGCCCAAGATGCTGTGCACTGTAGGGCACCGACCAACACGCCATGCTCTGCGCAGATGGTGCGGTTGCCACACCCAGTGCAAACCCATGGGCTGACTGCGCCACAAGAAGGCCGACCACCAGCGCGAAGCAGAAATGCATTTGGCCTTCGATCATTCTAGACGAGCAGTTTGAAGGACCATGCAAAATATTTTAAGGGCCAACCCCGCCGACTCTAATTAGTAAATATAATTCCAAGACTTGGTATATTTGTACTCTAGAGTAACTAATATTTTGACAAAATCGTTCGAAGAAGAAGTGAATATACATCGTTTGTTGGGTCTGGCGGTGCATTGTGTCCCACCCGAGGCCACCACAGCCAAGTCTTGGTCAAGACACGGTCTCTGGAACGAGCTGTAAACAAAGAAAGCCAGAGATGAGCTGCCGCAGGTGCTGCCCGCGTGTCTTCTGTGCGGCGTGTCTGCACATGAGCACACGCTGCCCTGTGCTTGAACACAGGGAATATTTGTGGGCTACGAACATGTACTGGAACCTGCACGACGTGAGCTTTCAGATGTGACCGCGCACCTTGAGTGCCCTGTGTGTGTGGGCGCCTCGTTGTTTGCGGGATCACACGCACACACATAAACACGTGCACACACACATACACACACACACACATGCACGCACGCATGTACGCATGCACGCACGCATGCACGCACGCACGCACTCACGCGCGCACGCACACACACACACACACACACACACACACCTACCCGAACACACACGCACCCGCACGCGCACATACACATGTACATATGCACATGTGCATACGCATGCACATATACACCCTGATGCCTTCTCTTTCTCGTCTTCTCTCTCCTTGCCTGGCATTCACTCACTTTTTATTTCTGCTCACTCCACCGCCCCTGTGTGCGTCTGTGTGTGTCTACTTTTGTCTGATTCAGAGCTGCGCTGTGCGCCTGCGCGGCAGCAATTATCAGTGAGGCTACCGCCTTTTCTGCTGCCTCTGCCCTTCCCCAGCTGCGTGCACCAAGGTGAGCTCCACTTTTGTATCTGATACAGTGAGAGCCATTTGTATTTACAGGTGCATGTGTCTCTGTGTGTGTGTGTGTTTCTGTCTTGAACTAGCGAGAGAGATGGGTGTATGTGTCTGTGTTTATGGTTCTATGTCACACGAGTGTATTAGGCAGAGGAAATGTATTTGTGTATGTGGCAGAGGATAGATAAAGGCATGCACTGAATTCGATTTTAGAAAGAAATCGAAACACCATGATGACGAAGCACGAACCTCTTCTATGAACACACCTACATCCACACTCTCATCCTTGCCAACGCCTGTATTTGCACACACAAATGTCGCACGTGATGTGGAAGTAATACATTTGACGATCATTAACACACGATATCACCTCTCTGAATACCCCCCCTCCTCCATCTCCCTCCACTAGAACTGCCGCAACACTTATGCTAGCGGTTGCGAAAGGTGGGGAGGATATGAGTGTGGGAATGAGCAGGAGGCAGTTGCTGAACGCGGGTGCTCTCACCTTTGCTTCCGTTCCTCTGCGGGTGTTTGCCCAGGTGTGTGCGTGTGTGTGCGTGCGTGTGCGTGTGCGTGAGCGTGAGCGTGAGCGTGTGCGTGTGCGTGTGCGTGTGCGTGTTCGTGTGTATGAGCGCGTGCGTGTGCGTGAGCACACACAGAACTTCACACACACACACCGTACACGTGCACACCCGTACACACACCCACACGTGCACACATGTGCCTATAAGTGTAGTCAACATGTGGTCTACACCCATGCGCGCACGCACACACACACACAAGCACACGCACACGCACAAACTCTTCTTCTCATCCTGTCTCACCCTTTCTCGCTCTCTCTTGCTCCCTCTCTGTCTCGCTCTCGCACGCACACAGGACTTAGAAGAAGACGAGGAGGAGGAGGAGGAGGAGGAGGTGAAGGGAGGAACAGCGAAGAATGCCTTTGAAAACACTGAACGCGTGTTGGCGCCAAAGGTTGTCGCCCTTGAAATGGGTCATGTCATACACAGCAACGAGTCATGTTACAGACATGAACGAGTCATGGCATTGTGACGCACATGAATAAGTTATGTCACCCATGTCAACACATGTGAACGAGTCATGGTCTTGTGACACACATGAATAAGTTATGTCACCCATGTGATGGCGTTCAAGATGGTCGCCACGGAAACCATTCATATTCCACGCATCAAAGGGGCATGGTACACATACGAGCCAAGAGTGTCACTTGTATGAGTGAGACATGCCACACATTTGAATTAAGTCAAATCACTCTGATGAAGGAGTCAAATCATACATATGAATGAGTCGAATCACACATATGAATGAGTCATGTGACACATGAATAAGTCATGTCATACACCAGGGCGCCGATTTTGGGTGCTTTCGATCAGTCATGTCGCACATACGAATGAGTCATGTCAAACATTTGAACGAGTCAGGTCACACATATGAATGAGGCACGTCACACATATGAATGAGTGACGTGACATACAAATGAGTCGACAGGGCGACGACCCGTTGGATTCGGAGAAATTTCGAAAACGCCAAGATCTCATCAAAGATGCTCCCTGGGATCCGGTATTCGAATGAGTCGTGTCACACGTGGGAATGCGTCATGTCACACATATGCAGCACTTCAAGTGATGCGTATGCATACGTACGTTTGAGGCATGTCACACATATGAATGAGTCATGTCACAATGTGGAAGAGGAATTGTCATACATGTAAATCAGTGATGTCACACGTATGCATGAGTCCTGTCACACATATGCATGCGTCATGTCACACATGTGCAGTTTCCAAGTTCTTTTTTGCCCGCAGAGTCATGTTACAAATGTGTATTGGTCATGTCACACGAACGAGCTCTTCGTGTGACACCTATACATGGGCTGTATCACGCACACGCCTTTACACACTAACATTCGCACACATACATTATGTTTCTAAATTCCTTTTGCCCGCAGAGTCATTTGAAACATGCGAATGTTTCAGTTCTTGAGTAATGCCACCTGTATGCATGAGTCCTGCCACTCGTATACATGAGTCATGTCACACATGTGTAAGATCAGGTTCCCAAGTCCTCTCTTTCCCTCAATTTGTGCCGGGAAGGGGAGGGGAGGCACCACTTTACATATGACGTGATTTATTTCATATTATGTAGTGTGGCATGACTCATCTTTAAATGGCATGACTGATGCATATATGCTTCAAGACGTATTTCGTATTGACAAAGTGTGCTATTACACAAAGTGACATAGCACCCTTCTCCAATAAATAAGTCAAGTCACATCTATACATACATATGTGTTGATTGTGTCATACAGGGTGGCGAAGACTCATAGGATGCCTTATCTCTATAGGTCATTTTCCGCAAAAGAGCCCTATGATTAGTGGCTCTTTTGTGGAAAATGACCTGCATCTCAAGACATTCTATGAGTCTTCGCCACCCTGTAGCACACTGATGTGTCATAGCATATACATATATATGTGTCATTGCATATACAAATATATGTGATTTGACTGATTGAAGAAGGGAGAGCTGAGCAATCACACCATGTCATGACACGATGCGATCACACGATTCCGGTGCACGGGCTTATGAATCATTCTTGTCAATTGTTGGGATGAGTCATGCGGCACTCATTTCATAGACGCAATTAGTCACGTCATGTGTGTATTTCAGGAGCAGATTGGCGATCTTAGGATTCTGGTACACGGCAAGGGCCTCTCATTCGCGTATGTGTCATGACTCTTGCATATTTGTGATATGACATGTTGCATTTTGATATGTGTGCCATGGCTCATTCATACATGTGGGACATGACTTATCACAGGATGGGGAGCTGACGGATCTCAAAATTCCGGTTAAAGGCAAGCGGCTCACGTTTGGTTCCCTCATGGGCGAGACTGCCACCATTGTGAGTAGCATTCATGTGTATGATATTGCTCGTTTATGTGTGTGAGAGAAGCCCTACGTGTGAGATGGCTCATTCTTACGTGTACATGACTCATTCACATGTCGGTTGTTGCTCATGGGCGAGACTACACCATTGTGAGTGACATTCAGAAGTGTGTTGTTGCTCGTTTATTTGTGAGATATTGCTCGTTTATGTGTGAGATGAACCATATGTGGAAGATGAGTCATACATGTGTGAGATGAGTCATATATGTGTGAATTGAGTCATATATTTGTGAGATGAGTCACATATTTGTGAGATGAGTCGTATGTTTGTGAGATGAGTCATATATTTGTGAGATGAGTCATAAATTTGTGAGATGAGTCATATATGTGTGAGATGAGTCATATATTTGTGAGATGATTCATATATATATGTGAGATGATTCATGTATTTGTGAGATGAGTCATATATTTGTGAGATGAGTCATATATGTGTGAGATGAGTTATATATATTTGTGAGATGAGTCATATATTTGTGAGATGAGTCATATATTTGTGAGGTGAGTAATATATTTGTGAGATGAGTCATACATTTGTGAGATGAGTAATATATTTGTGAGATGAGTCATATATTTGTGAGATGAGTCATATACTTGTGAGATGAGTCATATATGTGTGAGATGAGTCATATATGTGTGAGATGAGTCATATATGTGTGAGATGAGTCATATATGTGTGAGATGAGTCATATATGTGTGAGATGAGTCATACATTTGTGAGATGAGTCATATATGTGTGAGATGAGTCATATATGTGTGAGATGAGTCATATATGTGTGAGATGAGTCATATATTTGTGAGATGAGTCATATATTTGTGAGATGAGTCATATATTTGTGAGATGAGCCATATATTTGGGATATGTCATTCTTACGTGTACACGACTTATGTACATGTCTTTACTTCATGCACACGTCTTTATTTCCGTCTTGGTCGAGGCTACCATCATTGAGAGTAGCATTTATTAGTGAGACATGACTCATTCATATGTGTGACATGACTCATTCCTTTGTGTGCACGACTAATGACTCGTTCGTATGTGTGACATGACTCATTCCCTTGTGTACACGACACGACTCATGACTCATTCATATGTGTGACACGACTCATTCCTTTGTGTACACGACTCATGACTCATTCATATGTGTGACATGACTCATTCCTTTGTGTGCACGACTCATCATATATCTTGATCATGAGTCGTGATACATCGCATCTTTATCATGATATGTCTTTATCTTAGCGTTTCTCATGGCGGAGACTGCCGCTATTGTGACATGAGTGTATTGTGATGTGAGTCTCTCGTGAGGTCAGTCTCTCGCCGCTATTGTGATGTCAGTCTCTTGTCATGTCAGTCTCCTGTCATGTCAGTCTCTTGTCATTTCAGTCCATTGTCAGTTGATTCTATTGTGACGTGAGTGTATTGTGATGTCAGTCTCTTGTCATGTCAGTCTCTCGCCGCTATTGTGACATGAGTGTATTGTGATGTGAGTCTCTTGTAATGTGAGTCTCTCGCCGCTATTGTGAGGTGAGTGTATTGTGATGTGAGTCTCTTGTAATGTGAGTCGCTCGCCGCTATTGTGAGGTGAGTGTATTGTGATGTGAGTCTCTTGTCATGTGAGTCTCTCGCCGCTATTGTGAGGTGAGTGTATTGTGATGTGAGTCTCTTGTCATGTCTATCTAGTGTGATGTTAGTATATTGTCATTTCAGTCTTTTGTCATGTGAGTCTCTCGCCATTATTGTGAGGTGAGTGTATCGTCATGTGAGTGTATTGTTATGTCTATCTAGTGTAGTGTGAGTATATTGTCATTTCAGTCTTTTGTCATGTCAGTCTCTCGCCACTATTCTAGGTGGGTCTCTTGTCATGTGAGGCTCGTGTTATGTCTATCTAGTGTAGTGTGAGTCTACTGTGATGTGAGTGTATTGTGATGTCAGTCTCTTGTCATGTCATTCTCTTGTGCATGTAGTATGCCTTTTTCACACATGTGACGTGCCTCACACATGTGACGTGACTCATTCATGTGTCTCTTTTTTTCCTTTGTTTTTTCGTGATGGGCGAGACTGGCACAGGTGTGAGTCTATTGTGCATTTGTCATGGCTCATGCATATGTTTGACATGACTCATTTATACGTGTGACATGACTCGTTCCTTTGTGTACACGACTCATGTGTCATGGCTCATGCATATGTGTGACATGACTCATTCACATTGTGCGTCTGTCGTGTGCGTGTCATGCCTCATGTCTTTATGTGACATGACTCATTCATATGTGTCAAATGCCTCACTCATATCTTTGTGTCACATGACTCATTCATATGTGTCAAATACATCACTCATGTCCTTGGTGCCCTGATGGGCAAGACTGCCGCCATTATGAGTAGCATTCGTAAGTGTGACACAACTCATTCATAAGTGTGACATAACTCATTCATGAGTGTGACACAACTCATTCATGAGTGTGAAGTGTGACACAACTCATTCATAAGTGTGACATAACTCATTCATGAGTGTGACACAACTCATTCATGAGTGTGACGTGACTATTCATTCAGCCACCCTTGTGTGAACTCCTGTGTATATGTCATAGCGCATTTGCATGTCAGTGACTGTTGAGTGACTGTTGCATATTTGCGGAATACGAGTGCGATGTTTCGTGACACATGAGTCAAGTCATTCATGACACAAAAGTCATGTCTTCATGACACATAAGTCATGTCAAATGAAACATCGCACACCTATATGAGTGCGATGCGATGTTTCATGACACATGAGTCATGAGTCATGTCACATGTTTCATGACACATGAGTCATGTCACATGAAACATCGCACACCTATGGCGCAAATATGCAAGAGGCACTCACATGTGAATGAGCCATGACACACATGGCACACACACATGGCACACATGTGGCACACATATGCCCCACACATGCAAGAGTCCCACACATGTGAATCAGTCATAATACAAACACACTGGAGTTCGCAACGGTGGCTGAATGAGTCAAGAATACTCATGAATGAGTCAGATCACACTTATGAATGAGTCATGTCACACTTATGAATGAGACGTTTGTGTTTTTGTGTGCCATATGGCGCATTCTTCCGCGTGCGAAATTTGCATTCCGGAAAGGACAAATGATGCTCATCAGTTTGACAACCCTATACTGCAACACACTGCAACACACGCTGCAACGTACTGTAACAGGTGATGAACATCAAGCTGGATGACCCTGAGACAATCACCCAGATTCCTGCCCTCAAGACCTTAGTCGCGCAATTTAAGGACCAGGTCACATTGCAACACACTGCAACACACTGCACTGCAACGTAGTGCAACTACTCAAGACCGTTGTCGCCCAACTTAAGGTCCAGGTCACACTGCAACATCCTGCAACACACTACAACGTACTGCAACAGACAGCAGGACGCTGCCACACGAATCTTGACCGCCCAATTTGAAGACCAGGTCACACCGCAGCACACTGTAGCACACTGCAACATACTGCAACGCCTCACTGCAGCAAATGGCAACATACTGCAACGCCTCAAGACTTGGGTCAACCAATTTAAGGACCAGGCCACACCCCAGCACACTGTAACGCTCTGCCGCACCGTTTAACGCATTGCAACACCCTGCAACACCGTGCAACACCCCTTAAGAGGCTGCAACTGTTGAGATGCAGGGTGCAGGCGTCATTCTCCTTGATAGGAATCATTTCATCAGAATGTGGTCCTCTTTCCTTGAAGACATGGGGCGCTTAAATGAAATACAGGGCTCTTTTGATGAAAATAAAAGGTTCTTTTGACATACATGTTGACGTACAGGGGTTACGTGCTATTTTCATTCCTACTAATCGTTTGATCCGAATATAAGGCTCTGTTCGTGAGAGTGAATAGGACTCTTTTGTGTGAGAATACAGAAATCTGTAAATGAAAGCATGAGGCTTTTTTAAGAAGATAACGGCTTTTTAACGTCTTTTTTGTGACACGCTTGATGATGGGCAGGGGTTGCGTGCTATTCTGATTCCGACGGATCAGGGTGATTATGAGCCCGATGACTCTGCCACTGTTCGTATCAAGGTACGCTGCAACACTCTGCAACACACTGCACCGTGCTGCAACATGCTGCACCACCCTACAACACTCTACAACAATCGGCCCGAGCACTCTGCTACTGAATCAAATTTTGCTCTGTCTGTTCCTCTTTCTCCATCTCACTCTCTTTCTCTTTCTTTTTCTCTCTCTCTTTTTCTCGTTGTGCGTGAGTGAGTGTGTGTGTGTGTTTACGTGTCTGTGCGGGTTTGTGGGTGTGTGGTGAGTGGGGTAGTTGTGTGTGTGCGTGTGTGTGTGCGTGTGTGTGTGCGTGTGTGTGTGTGTGTGTGTATGTGTATGGTCTGGGAACTGTTAGGACTAATGAGTAATGTCACACATATGAATGAGTCATGTCACACACATGACTGATTCATGGTACACAGGTGTGTCATTCATGGTACACAGGTCTGTCAACTGTGCAGACTCCTCGGTCGTGTCACGCATATGGATGAGTCATGCCACACATGTGGATGAGTCATGTCACACATATGAACAAGTCATGTGGCAGACATGAAAGAGTCACGAGACACATGTTGATGAGTCATGCCACACATGTGGATGAGTCATGTCACACATATGAACAAGTCATGTGACAGACATGAAAGAGTCACGAGACACATGTGGATGAGTCATGCCACACATGTGGATGAGTCATGTCACACATATGAACAAGTCATGTGGCAGACATGAAAGAGTCACGAGACACATGTGGATGAGTCATGCCACACATGTGGATGAGTCATGTCACACATATGAACAAGTCATGTGGCAGACATGAAAGAGTCACGAGACACATGTGGATGAGTCATGCCACACATGTGGATGAGTCATGTCACACATATGAACAAGTCATGTGACAGACATGAAAGAGTCACGAGACCCATGCAGGTTGGGCAGCAGTTCGGACTGCTCAGTCATGTCGCACATGGAATGAGTCATGTCACACGTATGAAAGAGTCACGTCACGCGTATGAATGAGTCATGTTACACATATGACTGAGTCGTTTCTCACATATGAATGAGTCATGTCTCGCATATGAATGAGTCTCTTTACAAATATGCATGAGTCATGTCACACATACGAATGAGTCATGTCACACATATGAATGAGCCATGTCATACACATGAATGAGTCATGTCACACGTATGAATGAGTCATGGCACACACACATGCAGGTTGGGCAGCAGTTTGGACTGCTATCATCAACCAAGGGCCCCGTCGTCGTCGCTGATAAAACTGGTGTGTCTTCATATGTGTGACATGACTCATTGATAACAGTGGTATGTCTTCATATGTGTGACATGACTCATTGATAAAACTGGTGTGAGTTCCAGTCATTACACAGACATGCATGGGTCATGTCGCACGTATGAATGGAATGCGTCATGACACACATCTGGATGAGACATGTCATATCACGCATATACAATCATCAAACACATACACTTGCACATCTTCCTCTCTCTCTCTCTCTCTCGCTATGTGTCTTGGTGTGCGTGTGCGTGAGTGTGTGTGTTTGTCGCGTGTGTGACCTGTGTATGTCACATATGCGTGTGCGTGTGTGTGTGTGTGTGTGTTCTGACAGACTGCATGGGGCAAAGTTATGTATGCCCGCGTACGCGGAGCTTGCAAGGCACCCAGGACCTGTTCAATCGACACATTCACACAAACACGCACACACACACACACACACACACACACACACACACACACACACACACACACACACACACACACACACACACACACACACACACACACACACATTCATGTGACATGACTCAGGCGCTCGCGTCACAGATATTGTGCACCCATGACTCAGATA
>Ga0335398_10005277_pt1 | contig 17195 bp, 5 predicted proteins | sample BON03_FD_205742 | JGI IMG/M metagenome (GOLD analysis project Ga0335398, IMG submission 205742) | Freshwater microbial communities from Lake Bonney liftoff mats and glacier meltwater in Antarctica - BON-03 (spades assembly) (version 2) | ecosystem: Environmental > Aquatic > Freshwater > Ice >... | reverse complement strand
AAAAAGCCAACCCCTTCGCCCAAGGCCCCCGCGCCCAGCCTGCCCCCCCCCCCCCGGCAGTTTGAACGGCACCCAGAGGACAAACAGCCCCCGTCGTTCACGCGTGCACAAACAAGATCGGATGGCGGGACGGAGGAAACCGCGGGGCGGCGAGGCGGCGGCGGCGTCGATGTGCGCCCGCAGCCGCCGCCCGCCGCCGCCGCCCCTCGTCGTCCTCCTCCTCCTCGCGCTCCTCCTCGCCACCGCCCCCCGTCGCGCCGCCGCCGGCCCCTCGGCCTCCTCCCGCCCCGTGGTCCTCCTCCTCGGCGACTCGCTGACCGAGTTCGCCGCCCGCGACGGCGGCTGGCTCCAACCCCTCCAATCCTACTACGGCGGCCGCAAGGCCGACGTCGCCGTCCGGGGCTTTGGCGGGTACAACACGCGGTGCCTGGCGCACGCGCTCGACCGCGCGCTGGACGAGTTCCCCGCGCTGCCGCAGGGTTCGGGCGGTTCGGTGTCCGGGTCGGTGTCCGGGTCGGGGTCCGGGTCGGTTTCTGGATCCAACGCCGGGGGGGGCGGCGGCGGCGGAGGCGGCCTCGTCGGCGGAGGCGGCGGCGCGACGCGGGTCGGGGCGGCGGTTGTCTGCGTGGGCAGCAACGACGCCAAGGTTCCGGGCACCTTTGGGGTCGAGCTCGGCGTCCCCCTGGAGGAGTACAAGCGCAACCTGCGCGCGCTGCTCCGGCGCCTGCGGGCGCGGGGCGTGCGCACGGTGGTGGTGGCCACGGCGCCGCCCGCGCACGAGGCGCGGCGCGCGGCCATCGCGCGCGAGCAGGCGGCGCGCGGCGCGGGGCCGGCGCTAGGGCTGGCCGACCGCACGGCGGCGCGCGCGGCGCTGTACGCCGAGGCGGCGCGGCAGGTGGCGCGCGAGCCTGCCGACCCGGGCAATGGCGGCGGCGGTAACGGCGGCGGCGGCGGTGGCGGTAATGGCGGCGGCGGCGGCGGCGGCGGCGGCGGCGGCGGCGGCGGCGGCGGCGGCCCCCCCTTGGCCGTGGTGGCCGACGTGTTTGCGGCCTTTGAGCGCGCGGGCGCGGTCGCCGCGCCGCAAAGTGATTACTACGAGCCCGACGGCCTGCACCTGACCGCCCGCGGCAACGCGCTCGTGTCCGACGCGGTCCGGGCGGCGCTCGCGAGCACGGAGCACGCCGCCGAGCGCCTTCCCCTCCAGTTCCCCTGGTACCGGGACATCGACCCGCGCGATCCCACGAGGGCGTTCGCGGCGGCGTACGGCGGCGCCATGCCAGAGTCGAGCCGGGCGCTGGTGGCAGAGGTGTCGGCGCCGATGCCGGCGGCGGCGGCGGCGGCGGCGGCGCCCCGGCCGCCGCCCCCACCAAGGGGCGCGCCGCCGCCGAAGAGCGCGGCGTCGCCGTCGCCGGGGCAGTCGCCGGCGCCTCCGCAGCAGCAGCAGCAGCAGCAGCAGCAGCGGCAGCAGCAGCAGCAGCAGCAGAGGCAGCAGCAGCAGCAGCAGCGGCAGCAGCAGAGGCAGCAGCAGCAGCGGCAGCAATCGGGCGCCAACGCGGCGTCGCCGTCCGCCGCGAAAAACGGCGGCGGCGGCGACAAGAAGGCACCACCCGGCAGGAACAACGGCAAGGGGCTTCGGAGGCGGCGGCTGATGATCTAAACCAAATAGCATTCAATAATTTCCTTAGGACTTCGAGCGGAGCGCCGTCCGGCACCGGGCCGCCGCCGAGCGTCCGTCTTTTCGAGATTAACTTATTTTCCACGTTCACGCAGGAGTTTGTTTTTCACAAGACGTCGCCGCCATGTGAGTGGCGACTACTAGGGAATGTGGGTCATAGCGTCTCTCTCGATTGAAGACGCTCCTTCTCTCGTCAGCGTCGATGTGGGGCCACGTGCGGGCCGGGTCGCGGGGTGAATAAGGAAAAGGGGTGGCCGTGTCGGGCGACGCGCCCCGTTTCGGATCGAAAGAGCGGCGCGCGACAAAGAGAGCGAGAGAGAGCGACGACAGACAGCGCCGCGGCGGGGGGGGGCAAGAAAAAGGGGGGAGGAGCGAGCGCCTCACCGCGCCCCCTCCTCTTCCTCCTCCTGCTGTAGCGGCTCAGAAGTAGCGGCAGCGTCGACGGCCTCCTCGAGCTCCCGCTCCGCGTGGCCGTTGGTGGCGGCGGCGCAATCGGCACCGGCGTCGGCGGCCGGCTCGTCTGCCGGCGGCGGCGCCGCCGCCGCTGCCTCGTCCCCGCCCTCTGCGTCCAGAGAAGCCGCCGCCGCCGATGCCGCCGCCTGCGCCTGCGCCACGCCGCCGCCCGAGGGCATCGGCGGCTCCAGGATGGCGGGCGTCAGGCCCGGGGACAGCTCCGCGGCGGCGCGCCACGTCGCGGCCCACAGGTCGACGCCGGCGGGCGGCGGCGGCGCGGCGCGGGGCGCCTTTTTGCCGCCCTCGCCGCCGCCCTCGCCGCTCTTGTCGTCCTCGTCGTCGTCGTCGTCGTCGTCGTCGCCAGGCGCAGCGGCCGAAGAAGCAGGAGCTAGGCCCGTCCACCCGGGGCGCAGCACGCCGCGGGCCGCCAGCACCAGCACAAGGTTCTTCAGCGCCTCGGGCGCCGCCTCGGCGAGGTCCTCGGCCGCCGCCGCGCCGCCGCCGCCGTTGCTGCCGCCGTTGCTGCCGCCGCCCAAGCCTGCGCCGCCGCCGCCGTCGCGCGCCGCCGGGCACACGCACAGCGCGGCGCCGGCCTCGCCCGCGCGGCCCAGCGCCCGCAGGAGCGCCAGCCACGCGGCGCCAAAGTCGGCGTCACGGGCGGCCGGCTCGGCGGCGGCGGCGGCCGCGGCGGCGGCGGAGGCGGCGTAGGAAGAGGCGCCGCCGGCCTGCGCCGCCGCCGCCGCCTGCGCCGCCGCCGCCTCGCCCGCCTCGCCCGCGCGCTCCCTGGCCTCCTGCCCCGCGAGCAGCAGCTGCGGCAGGTAGAGCAACGCCATCTTGCTGGCCACGCGCACCATGTCGTGGATCAGGGGCGCCGCGAACGAGGCGTGCAGGCGCGCGGCCTGGGCGGCGGCCTGGGCGGCCTGCGCCGCCGCCGCGCCGCCGCCGCCGCCGCCGCCGCCGAGCAGGCGCGCCGCAAAGCCGACAGCGAGCGGGCCGCCGAGCGCGGCCAGAGCGCCGCCGCCGCCGCCAAACGCGCCGCCGCCGCCGCCGCCGCCGCCAAACGCGCCGCCGCCGCCGCCGCCGCCCCCTGCCGCCGCCGACGACGTGGCCAGACGCGCCGCGGCCAGGGCGCGCGCCGACGACCCCTCCAGCGCGGGCAGCACGCGCTCGCGCAGGCCGCGGGCCAGGGCGCGGGGCGACACGCCGAGCCTCTCGCCGCCGAGCGCCGCGCGTGACAGCAGCGCCGCCGCCGCCGCGCGCACGTCGCGGTCCCCTCCCGCCACGGCCGCGGCCGACGACGCCGCCGACGCCGCCGCCGGAGAAAGGGAGGAGGAGGAGGATGCCGCCGCCGCCCCGGCTCCGGGGCCGCCGCGCGCGGCCGCCGCCCCCTCCCCGCCGGCCGCCCCGGGCGCCGCCGCCAGCCGCGACAGCACCTCGACCGTGTAGAGCCAAAACTCGCTCTTTGCCGCAGAAAAGGCGCGGCGCTGCTCGGCGCTCAGCTCGCGGCCCGAGGACAGCGCGGCGGCGGCCAGGCCGTCGGCCCAGGCCTCGAGCCAGGCGACGGCGGCGGCCAGCAGGCGCAGGACGCGGCGCTTGTCGGCCTCGGCCGCGGCGGCGGCGGCGGCGGAAGAGGCGGCGGCGGCGGCGGACGCGGCGGCGGCATCGTGGCTGCCGCCGCCGCCGCCTCCGCCGCCCTTGGCGCTCCTGCCCCGCTGCTGCCGCTGCTGCTGCTGTGATGAGGAGAGGGCCTCCCCCGCCCGCGGCCCCCCGCCCGCGGCCGCCGCCGCCGCCGCGCGCTCGCAGAACCACGCGGACGCCTCGAGCGCCAGCACGTAGTTGAGAGGGGTCAGCGCGCCGCCAACCACCGCCGACAGCGCCTCCAGCGCGTAGGGCCTGGCCGCCGGCCGCACGCTCGTCATTTTCAGGAGCGAGCACGCGGCCGCCCACGCCCACTGCGGCCGGACGTGCGGCGCGGCGCTGGTCACGAGCGCGAGCAGGCCGCGGGCCACGGACGGGGCCGCGGCCCAGGCGGGCTCCGGGTCGAGGTTGGGGACGAGGGCGAGGCCGCGGAGCAAGGCGTCTCCCTCCTCTGGCGCGACGACGGGCAAGAGGCGGGCGCACACGCGCAGGCTGCCCGCGGCGGCGGCGCGGACGGCGCCGCGGTCGGCGCCGGGGGGCCACGCGGGGGGCGGGGGAGGGGGAGGGGGAGGGGGAGGCGGGGGAGGGGCAGACTGCTCTTGTCCCTGCTGCTGCTGCTGCCCGGGCGCGGCCGCCGCAGAAGAGGCCGAGGGCGCCGCCGCCGCCGCTGCCAGAGGGGCAGCAGCAGCACCAGCAGCACCAGCACCAGCACCACCAGCAGCCGGAGCAGCAGCAGCGAGCGGCAGCGGCTGCCGCATCACCGCCGCCAGATGCGCCAGCGCGCGCGGCCACACCAGCGCCACCCGCCCCTTGTTGCGCAGCAGCACCACCAGCAGGAGCTCGGTGCACAGCTCGGCCGCTAGCCAGTCGACGGGCGCAGGGGGCGGGGTTGGGATGGTTGCGGAGGCGGCGCCGTTGGTTGGGGCCAGGCCGGCGCCGGCGCCGTTGGGCGCAGGAGGGGCGGCGGCGGCGCCCCCGGGGGCCGCGGCGCCGCCCCCGCCCCCCTTGGCCGCCGCGCCGCCTCCGCCGCCGGGAGGAGGAGGAATAGAAGGCGGCACGCCCGCGATGGGCCCCGCGCCCGCCGCGAGCGCCGCGACCAGCGCGTCCAGCGCGCGCGGCCCGAGGAAGCGCGCGTCGAAGAAGGCGTCGGCCAGCAGCGCGCCGCACCGCCCCGCGAGCGCCGCCACGCCCCTGGCCTCTGCATCGCGCTCCTCCTGCGTCTGCAGCAGGCCGGCGCCCGTATAGGCGGCAGGGCCGCCGGCCGCGGCCGAGGCGTAGTCGTCCTCGTCGTCGGCGAGCGGGCCGCCGCCGCCGTTGGCCGCGTAAAAGGCGCCACCGTCGGCCGCAAAAGACGCGCCGTTGCCGTTGCCGTTGCCGTTTCCGTTGGCGTTGTTGCCGTCCTCGTCGCCGCCGCCGGCGCCGGCCACGAGCGCGGCGACCGACCGGAGGAAAAAACCGCCGCCGCCGCCGCCGGCCTGCTGCTGCTGCTGCTGCTGCTGCTGCTGCTGCTGCTGCTGCTGCGCGGCCGTCGGCGCGGGCGCCTCGGGAGGAGGAGGGAGCAAGGGCGCGGAGGACGGGTCGGCCGCGCGCAGCAGCGCCGCGCGCGCGAGCAGGTAGTAGGGCCGGCGGCGCTGGCGCGGCGGCGCGCGCGGCGCCGCCAGCGCGCGCCGCGCCGCCCGCCGCGCCGCGCGCGCCGCCTCGCCCGCCTCGCCCTCCTCCCCCTCCTCGTCCTCCTCCCCCTCCTCCCCCTCCTCCGCGTACGAGACCTCCTCGCCCCCGAGGAGCGCCGCGGCGCCCGCGTGTGCGAGCCCCGCGGCGTGCCCGTTCCCGTGTGTGGCGGCGGGCGGCGGCGGCGGCAGGCCCCACAGTTCCGCGTCGATCAGTTCCTCGAGCGCGGGCGGCAGCAGCCCCGCGCGCGCCAGCCGCGCTGCGCACGCCACGACGGCCGCCCACCCCTCGGCGCCCAGGCGGTCGCCGTGGCGCCCGGCCGACCGCAGCAGGGCGTCGAGGGCCAGGAGGGCGCGGCGGTCGCGCCCGAGGGCGGCGGCCACGCGGGCGGGCGGGGGGAGGGCGCTGCCCAGGGGCGGGAGCCACAGCGGCGCGGCGGCGAAGAAAAAGGGGCCCGCCGCCGCCGCCGGGGACGGGCCGCCGCCGCCAAAGCCGCCGCCGCCGCCGCCCGGGACGCCCCCCGCAGGTCCGCCCCCGCCCCCAAGCACCAGCCGCGCGAGCGCCCCCATCGCCGCGTCCACCGCGCCCGGGATGCCGTGCTCCGCGCCCATGCGGCACACCAGCCGCAGGCCGCGGACCGCCAGCGCCGCCGCCGCCGAGTTGGCGGGCGCGGCGGCGGCGGCGCGAGACAAAACGCTGACGGCCGGCGGCCAGGCCGCGCAGGCCATCCCGCGGTCGAGCGCGCGGCGGGCGCGCGACGCCGGCGGCGGCGGACGGCGCGCGCTGCCGCGGGGCGTGGCCGAGCGCTGCGCGAGGGCGGCCCACCCGCCCATGGAGGCCGGGCCGGCGGCGGCGCCGACGCCGAAGCCGCCGGGCGCGGGCGCGGCGGGCGCGGCGGGCGCGGACGACGGGGCGCCGCCGACGCCGTTGGCGGCCGCGCCGCCCGCCGCCGCCGCCGATTCCGCCGCCGCCGCCGCCGATTCCGCCGCCGCCGCCGCCGCCACCGCCGCCCCCGCCGGGTCGTTGATGCGCAGCGGCGCGGCGCAGATGGACGCGTAGATGGCCTCGAGGAAGGGTTTTGAGAAGTCGGCGCCGTCGTTGACGCCGCGCAGGTTGCGGCAGAAGGCGTCGGCCGTCATCTTGGTCTTGACCTGTCGTGTTTAGTTTGTTGGGTTTTTTTAGTGGTATTTTTGTCGCGTTTTTTTGCAAGCGGGTTGTTTGTCGTTTGTTTTTGGGCGGGTGGGCGGCGGGGTGTTGTTTGCGAGGTTTTTTTTGTGGATGTGGGTGGCGGAGCGTGAGACATGAGGTCGTGCCCGCGCGCGCGCGCGACGGCCGACACGAAGCGACGGAAGAATGCAGATGATAAGGGAAAAAAAGGGTTTTGTTTGTTTTGTCTGCGCGCGCGGGGCCACGAAAAAAGAGGCCGCCGTCCCCTCATTGAGGAAAAAGGGGCGACGAGTTGGCCGCCCGCGCGCGCGTTAATCTGGGCGTCCCGGTGAAGAAGCGGACAACGCGGTTTGAAGACGCGTGTAGAGCCGCACGGCATAAAGGAGCCTTGTTTGGTGGAGGAAAGTTTTTTCTTTCTTTTCTCGGTCGTGGTGTGTGTTTCGTCGGCAGCGCTTTGTCGGCTCGCTCCGCGCCCCGGGGACGGAAAAGGCGGGAGTGGCTTTTCCGATCGCAAAAAAAGAAGAAGAAAGACAAGAGACTTGCCTGCGCGTTGTGCCGGTCCGTGTTGAGCATGATGACCGAGTAGGCCAGCACGTACGCCGCGTCCTCCGACCGGAACAGGTCGGGCGCCTGCCCGTAGTACCGGCGGCCGAACGAGTTGACGATCCGGTCGATTTTCTGGGCCTCTCCGGGCAGCCTGAAGGCCTCTAGGTAGGCCCGGGCGCCGGCCTCGAAGGACAGTCCGCCGAAATCGAAGGTCGCCGTGAACGCGTCCAAGACGGCCGCCGAAAAGGCGCCCGGCTCGCCCAGGACCTCGCCGACGGCGGCCTTGCTGAGGCCCGGGCAGGCGCGCAGGAAGCAGGCGAGGGCGGTGGCGAGAGGCGCGTCGACGGGGGCGGCGTTGGCGTTGGCGGCGGTGGCGGCGGCGGCGGCGTCCTTTCGTCCGGCGGCGCCCTTTGTTGTGCCCTCGGCGGCGGCGGCGCTGTCGTCGGCGGTTTCGTCGGCGGCGGCGTCGGCAGCGGGCTTCGCCTCGGCCTCGGCGGGCGGGGGCAGCAGGCGCAGGCGCTGCAGCAGCTCGATGCCGCGCTTGGGCTTGCGGTTGAACTGCTCGGCGACGGCGGCGAGCGTGCGCTTGAGGGCCGACTCGACCGCCGCCAGGCGCGCGGCCGCGCGGCCGTCGGCGTCGTCGCCGGCGGCGGCGCCGGCCGCGGCATTTGCGTCTGCGGCGTCGTCGGCGCCGCCTGCCGCCGCGCGCCCGCCGCCGCCGAGGAGGGCCGAGGCGACGGCCAGCAGGGCGACGGGATCCTCCCCGCGCGCGAGCGGGCCCCACACGTCGACGTAGAAGGGCATCTCGACGGGCGCGGGCCGCCGCGCGAGCTCGGCCAGGGCGTCCTCCTCCCGGTCGGCTTCGGCGGCGGCGGCAGCGGCGGCGGCGGCGGCAGAGGGCCGCCGCTGCCGCCGCGATCCCGCTCCCGCGCCGCCGCCGTCTCTGCCCTCCTCCTCCCCCTCCTCCTCCGCCCGCCCGCCGCCCGCGCCCTCCGCGAGCGGCGGCAGCGGCGCCGGCTGCGGCTGCTGCTGCGGCCCGCTCGCCGCCAGCGTCCCCAGCACCGCCACCAGCGCGTCCAGGGCAGAGGCGTTCAGCTGGCCCGCCACGCCCGGCGGCGACCGCCCCGACAGCAGCGCGCCGCGAAACGCGGCGGCGGCCGCCGCCGCCGCGCCGCCGCCGCCGCCGCCGCCGCCGATGCCGCCGCCCAGGCCCGCGAGCAGGCCGCCCGACCCCGCCGCGGCCGCCGCGGCCGCCGCGGCCGCCGACGCCGCGGCCCCCGCGTGCGCGAGGGGCGGGGCGCCGGGCGCGGCGCCCGCGCACAGCAGGGCGACGAGGTCAGCAAACAAGTCCGACCGCTCGAGCCGGCAGTCGCAGGCCAGGTAGGCCGCGTGCAGCAGGCCGGGCTGCCGGCAAAGGTCCAGAAGGCCCTCGAGCGCGGCCTCCTGCTGCGCGGCCGAGGCGGCCTCGCGCCCGTCCGCCAGAGGCAGGAGCGATCCCTGGACCAGGGCCTCGAGCTGCAGGGCGCACGCGCGGCCGAGCACGCGCCAGGAGGCCGAGGCGACCTGGCAGGCGCCGTGGATGACCCCCAGCGTGGGGAAGCGGAGGGCGGCGGCGGCGGCGCCAAACAGCTCGCGCTGCAGCAGGGCGAGCAGGGCCGGGTGGCGCGAGACGGCGGGCCCGCCCGCCAGAAGGGCGCGCTGCGCGAGCGCGAGCCCGAGCTCGCCGAATCCGCCGTCCTCGGGCGCGCCGGCGCCGGCGCCGCAGGCGGCGGCGGCGGCGGCGGCGGCGCCCGCGGCGCCGCCGGCGGCGGACGAGGCGGCGTCGGCGTCGGCGCCGCGGCGGGAGATTAGGTCGATCAAAAAGGCGGCGACCTCGAGGGCGCAGGGGAGGCCGTGCCCGGGCTGGGAGCGGTAGGACGCCGCGTGGGTGGGGGTCGGCGCGGGCGACGACGAGGGAGGGGGGGCTGGCGGGGCGGGCGTGGGGGGCGCGGGGGGCGGCGGTTGCGGCGGCGGCGGCCCGGCCGCGATGGCAGCGGCATCAGCGACGACAGCCTGGCCAGCCTCGCCCTCGGCCGCCTGCGCCGATAGCGAGGGATAGTGGTGCAAGTGCGGGGCGGGGGGGAGCGGCGGGCTGCCGGCCTGGTTGGCGTCGCCGTCGGCGCCCCCCGCTGCCGCTGTTGCCTCTGCTGCCGCTGCTGCTGCAGCGGCCGCTTGCCCCTCCCCTCCCGCCGCTGCCGCCGCCTCTGCCGGTGCCGGTGCCTCCGCCTCGGCCCCCGCGCGCGGGATCGCGCCGGGCGGCGTGCTGCACACCGGGTCCGACCGCCGCGCCGCGTCGATCGCGACGGCCGCCGCCGCCGCCGCCGCCGTCACGCTCGGGGGGGCGCCGCCGGCCGCAGCGGCGGCCGCCGCGGCAGCGAGCGCGTCGGCGGCCGCGGCGGCCCCGGTGGGCGACAGCGGGGGGGCGGCGGCGGCGGCGGCGGCGTCCGCCTCGTGCGGACGCGCCGCGCGCGTCGGCGTGCCCGGCGGGTGGTCGCGGTCGCTCGCCGCCGGACGGGCCGGCAGCCCCGGCGCCGCTGCCGCCGCCCCGGCCGCCCCGCCCGCCGTCGCCGCCACCGCCGCCGCGCCCCCGCCGCCCGGCAGCGGCGGCGCGTGCCTCAGCCGCGCGAACACGACCGTCGTCATGTCGCTGATGACCTGCCGCGAGTACTGCGCCAGCTGCTCGCTGACCTCACGGCCGCCGCCCGAAGAAGCGCCGCCGTTGCCGCCGCCGTTGCCGTTGCTGCCCGCTCCCCCCCCCCCCCCCCCCCCCCCCCCCCCCTTCTCCCCCCCCCCACCCCCCCCCCCCCCCCCCCCCCCACCCCCCCACCCCGCGCGCCGCCCCCCCCCCCCCCCCACCCCCCCCCTCCGGCCCCCAGATTTCCGAGCATAAACGCCGCCTGGTACGCCCGGCACACGCTCTCGTCCGTCAGGTGCGCGCCCGCCTCGCACGACACGGCCGCGTGCAGCACCTGCAGGATGCCGAACAGGACCGCCTCGTCGGCGCCGTTGCCGCCGCCGCCGCCGCCGGCCGGCGCCGCCTCGAATCGGCACTGGGTCGCCCCCTCGACGACGGCGTTGGCCGCCTCTGGCGCGCCCGGGTGGGCGGCGGGCACGGCGCCCGCGGCCAGGAGGCGCCGCACGGACGCGAGGGCGGCGCCCGTGACGGGCCCCGGCACCTGGGGCTCGCGCACGAGCCGCAGGAAGGGGGCGAGCAGCTCGGCCGGGCGGAGCGGAGGGGGGTGCGGGTGGGGGTGCGGGTGCGAGTGCGGCGGCGCCGGGGCGGCGAACGACGCGGCGGCGCAAGCGTCGCCGGCGTCCTGGGCGCGGCGGCGGAGGGCGCGCAGCTCGGCGAGGTGGGACTCGGCGTCCATGGCGCTCGAATCGTCGGGTTGCTGTGGCGTTGTCGTCGAGGGGTGGGTGGGCGGATTGGTGAGCGCGGCGCGACAGGACAGAGGAGACTCTCCTTCCCACCCCTTCTTGCTCCCTCTCCCCCTGAAAATGATCGCCCAGCCGAAAGACGCACGTTGTACCGGCCGACGGGAGGCGCGCCCCACTTGGTGTTCTGGCGCATGGCCGTCATCACCGAGCCAATTTCGGCGCTCAGCACGAGCGAGAGGGCGGCGGGCGAGGGAGGGCAGAGGGCCCACCCCGCTTGCTGGGGACGGTGGCCCATCGCGGCTCTCTCTGCGCGCGCGCGCGCGCCTGCGCGGCCAGGAGGAGAGCGGATCAAGGACGATGCCTCCTACTCGTGGGCCGGTGGATGCGGGTGCGGATGCGGATGCTGATTGCGCGCGCGTTTTGTCGTCCTTTAGGAGAGGGACCCAGCGGTTGTTGAGGATTCCGATTGCGCCCGCCGCGGTGTCGTCGAGGTGCGAGGGCGCTGTTTGTCAAGCAGAGGATTAGGGAGACGAGGTCCCACCGGGGCCGAATCGGGGGTTCTTGATTTGTCTAGGCAGTGGCGGATAGGGGCGGCGCCCGCCCGTCAATTGGTGCGGCGATGGCACGACCAGCGTTCGCGGTCCCGCCGACAGCCCAAAACGCGGGCGGCGTCAGGACCGGACGAAGGGGCCGGCGTGCGTTGTTCCCAAAACACAGGAGGCCAACACGGGAGCGTTCGCAGGGGAATCTGGTGCGGCGGCAAACGCGCGGGGCCCAACAGACAGACAGTTTCAGGCCGCCGCTACACAAAGAATAACCAGAGGTACCATGAACGAGAGGCGTTTTTTTCGCGCCGTCTCGAGCCCAAAACAACCGGGGAGGAAAACCGCGCGAGACGCACCCACCAAGAAGAAAAAGCCCAGCCCTCCTCCTCTCCCCTCTTTTGCTTTCACCGGCGCACCTCCGGCAGCACCACCCGGTCCAGGAAGGCCTCGAACGCCTGCACCCGCGCGGGGTCTGCCCCGGGCGCGAACCCTTGCCACGACCGCGCCGCGTTGCGCAGGTGCAGCCACCGCGCGTCGCCATAGGGCTGTAGCGCGAGGGCGCCCGGGCCGCCGCCGGCCGCGCCGCCGCCGCCGCCGCCGCCGCCCGGCGCCAGCGCGGCCAGCTCGGCCTCGCGAAGCGCCTCTGGGCCCACCACCACCTGGTTGACGCCCGGCGGCGGCCTCGCGGGGTCGGGCTCCGCGCACCGCGCCGAGAGGCGCGCCGACGGGTCGGCCGAGGCGGACGCGCAGGGTGGTGGGTTTTGGGCGGCCAGGTCGGTGCGGGCGGCGGCGATCCAACCGGGCAAGCGGGCGTTGTCGGCAAACCCGGCCTCGCGAAAGACGAGCCGGCGGCCGTCGTGCGCGGGCGGGTAGGCGTGCAGCGCGCGCACGTCGAGGGCGTAGTCGGCCGGGCAGGCGAAGGGCAGGGCCGGGGAGGGGTCGCCCGGGGCGCGGCAGCCCGGCGGCGGCCGCGGCTGCTGCTCGTCGCCGTCGCCGCCGCCGCCGCCGCCGCCGCCGCCGCCGCCGCCGCCAGCGCCATCCCCGGCCGCCGCCGCCGCCAGCGCCGCCTCTGGCACGCACCCGCACCACAGCCGCGGCAGCACGAGCGTCCGCCCTGTGGCCAGGGCCACCGCCATGCCAGCCTCCACCTCGCGGAGCTGCTCGCGCAGGGCCTTGGCGTGCTGCGCCCGCATCAGGAGTGGGTCCGGCTCGCCGCCGCCGCCGCCGCCGCCGCCGCCGCCGCCGCCGCCGCCGCCGCCGCCGCCGCCGCCGCCCTCGGCCGCCGCGCGGCCCAACCCTGGGGGGGGAAAGAGCTCAGACGGCGGCGGCAGGCCGACAGACAGAAAAAGGGGGTCGGAGTAGTATTTCGGCCCGTCCGCGTACCACCCCGCCTCGCGCATGCGGTGCACGCGCGCCTCGAGCCCGCCCCACGCGTTGGCGGGCGGCTCGGGGCCGCCGTCCGGGCCGGGCGGCGGCGGCAGCGGCGGGCCCCAGCGGCCGCCGATGTGGGCGCCGAGGGCGCCGGCGCGCCGGCCGGCGGGCGCGGCGGCGGCGCCGGGACCGGCGGCGGCGGCGGCGGCGGCGGCGGCGGCGGCGGCCTCGTTGCGCGCGTCGAGCCGCGACACCCACTTGCTGTATCCGTTGAGGACGACGGCGGGCGAGAAGAGGCCCACGCGCGCCGACGGGTAGCGCGGGTGGGCGGCGGCCTGCGCGGCGGTCAGCGAGGGGTGGGTGGCGCCCGTGCGCAGCACCAGCGCGCGCGCGTCCTGCGGCCGGAGCGCGTCCCTCTCGGCCTCGGCCAGCCAAGCGCGCAGCGCGGCTGCCGGCGTGCGCTCGTCGCCGGCGCCGTCGGACGGCGCGCCGCCGCCGCCGCCGCCGCCGCCGCCGCCGCCGCCGCGCTTGCCTCCCTCCTCTCCTTCTCCCTCTCCACTCTCCGCCGCGCCCGCGGGCGGCCACCGCGCCGCCGCCCACGCGTCCAGCGCCGCCCGCCCCGCCGCCCCCGAGCCAGCCGCGAAAAAGACGGCGGGCGAGGCGTGCGCCGAGGGCCGGGGGCGAAGCTCCAAACCCACGTCGCCCGGCGGATTTTCGGTGGTGGGTGCGTCGGACGCGGCGGCGAAATCGTGGGCCCGGGCAAACAGACCCACGTACTCGAGCGGGTCGCCGAGCCACAGGGCGTCGGCGTGCCCGGCGACCAGGTCCAGCCCGAGCGCGGCGGCGCTGCGAGCCAGCTCGACGAGGCGCCAGCCCGCGGCGCGGCTGTGCGGCGACCCGGGGCCGCGGTGGGGCGGCGCCTCGGCCGGCAGCGGCGCGAGCGCGGGCGGCGGCGCGGCGCCGCTGCCGTTTTCACCGCCGCCGCCGCCGTTTTCGCCGCCGCCCTCGCCGTCCTCTTTTCCGCCGCCGCCGGCCGAGCCGCCCGCACCCGCGCCGTCGGTCGACAGCCGCCCGGGCCACCACTCGACGCACCGGCCGAGGCGGTGCGAGCGCATGAACTCTGCCGTGCGCCGGTCCATTGCCGCGATCAGGTAGGCGCGGCTGCCGGAGCGCTGGGCGTGCGTGATCCAATTGACGCCGAAGGGTTCGAACGTCGCCCAATCCAAGGCGACCAACAAGAGCTGCCGTCCGCTGCGTCCGCCGGCCGCCGCGCGCAGGAGAGCGGGCGTCGGCGGGCCGCAGCCCGGCGCCGCCAGCCGTCGGCGCGCGTCGGCGTCCGACTCGGGCGGCCCGCCCCCGCCCGGGATGGCCGAGGGAGGGAGGCGCACGGGCGGGGAGGGGGCGCGGCGGGCGGCATGGAAGAGCGGGGCGGAGAGGGCCGAGGCGGGGGCGCCGAGCGCGGCGAGCGGGTCGGGCGCAGAGGCGCCGCCGGCGGCCGAGGGCGGCGCCGATAAATAAGGGGCGCCGCCGCCGCCGCCGCCGTTACCGCCACCGTTGCCGGCCTCGGCCGCGCTCCGCAGCGCGTTGGCCGCGTGGCGGCGCAGGGACGCGCGGCGCGCGCGCGGCACGCCCGGCGCCGAGGCCATGGCGGCGAGGTCGGCGGCGACCCGCGCGCTGAAGGCGGCGTAGGGCCCCTCCTTTTTGCGGCCGCCGCCGCCGCCGCCGCCGCCGCCCGAGGCCGCGCCCGCCGCCCCCGCCGCCGCCGCCGCCGCCGCCGCCGCGTCGGCCGTGTCGTCGCCGCTGCCGTCCGTGCGCCCGGCGGGCGGGTCCGCCCGGTCGTCCCTCGCCTCGGCGCTCACCCGGAAGGCCGGGGCCGCGCCCCGCAGCAGCCAGGACAGCCGCGCGCACGGCGACCGCAGCAAAAAGCTCAGCGAGGCGGCGCGCCGGAGCCGCTGCCGCGCGCTCAGCGCCGCGGCCTCGAGCGCGCAGGCCTCTGCGACCACCGCGTCAAACTCCCTCGCGTCCAGCACCCCGTCGCCGTCGCCGTCGAATGCGGCGGTGAAGTCGCCGCCGACCATGACGGCGCCGCCGCGGCGGGCGGCGGCGGCGACGGCGGCGGCGGCGGCGGCGGCGGCCGAAGAAGACGAGGACGAGGACGAGGGCGCCGCGCCGTTGTTTCCGCCGCCGTTTCCGCCGCCGCCGCCGCCGCCCCCCTCCAAGACCTCTCCCCCCGCCAGGGCCACAGGCGCCTCGCCGCCGCCGCCGCCCGAGCGCCAGGGAAGGCGCGAGGGGGGGGTGCCGCCGCCCCCCCCCGTGCCCAGGGGCAGGGACGGCAGCAGGGGCGCCAGCGCGAGCCAGTGCGCCGCGCCGAGCAGCGGCAGCAGCAGCGCGGCGGCGGCCGCCAGCAAAAACAGGCCGCGGCGGCGGCGGCGCGGGGCGGACGCGGCGGCGGACGCGGCGGCGGCCGCCGCCGCCGCCGACGAGGACGGCGGGGGGGGCACGGCCCCGAAAGGGCCGTGGTGGCCCCCGGGGCCGTGGCGCGGGTGGTGCTGCATGCGGGGCGAGGGCAGGCGCCAGCCGGAGGCGCCGGCGCCCGCGCCCGAGACAGGAGACAAGGCGCCGCCGGCGCCGGCGCCGGCGCCTGCGTCGCCGCCGCCGCCGCCGCCCGACGACGCAGAAACATAATGCTGCTGCTGCTGCCCGCCCTGCTGCTGCTGCTGCTGCTGCTGCTGCTGCCCGTGGTGCGGCAGCTTGGAGAAGGACCCCAGAGAGTGCTGCAGGCTCCCCGCCGCCGCGCGGTGGTGCGCCTGCGGCGGCGATTGCTCGTCTCCGCCGCCGCCGCCGCTCTCGCCGCCGCCGCCGCCGCCGCCGCCGCCGCCGCCGCCGCCAGACGTGGCCGGCGTGGCTCGTCGCCCCCCGCCGCCAAAGAAGGCGAGCGCGGCCGCGGCCGCCCCCGAGAGCAGCCCGCCGGCCGAACCGAACGCGCCCTCGCCGCCGCCGCCGCCGCCGCCCGACGGCGGGCCGCCGCCCCACGGCGCCGCGGGCCCGCCGCCGCCCCCGCCGCCGCCGCCGCCGCCGCCGCCGCTGCCATAGGGCGTGCCCGGGCCGCTCTCGCTGTGTCGCCGCCGCACGCGCCCGCCGCGCCCGCGGGGGGACGCGGCGGTCGACGTGCCCTGGGGGGGCACCTCCGGGTCGCTCGGGCTCGGCTGCAAGAGGTAGGGCGGGGTGGGGGGCGCCATTATTGTGAGGGGGGGGCGGTTTGTTTAAAAACCGGGCGGCGTGTGTTTGTCGCCGGCCGCGTGGCGGGCCGCGACGGTTTGCCGCGCGCGCGCGGCGGGCGGGCGCTCGCCCTCGCGAACGCTCTGGTCTCTCTCTCTCTCCTATGAGGCCGTGGGTATCTCGTGCGCTGCCCTTGCTTGAGGGCAGGCGATTCGTGGGTCCCCGTCGGCCCGATCAAGGCGGTCGCGCGGCCGGCGCGCGCGCGCGAAAGGGGGCGAGAGAGGGGCGGGAGGAGCAACTGTCGCTCTCCCTTGCGCGGATCGGGGGGCCGATGATGGCCGGGATGAGCCCGCCCTTGCGCCGTGAGTTGGCACCTCGCGCGCGACGCGGGTTGGCTGAGAGGCTTCTTGGGCGGTTTTGGGGACGGCGTTTGAGAAGAAGCGGAACGGTGTTTGCTCCTCTTTTCGGTTTTGTTTCGCCCGCCCCCCCAGTTTTTGAGTCGACGATGATGGTTCGTCGTCGTGCTAGCTAGTGTCGCGTGGCTAGTGGATCATGCTAAAGAGGAGGTGGGGGGGTCGCGCGATTTTGGGCGATTTGGAACACAGGTTGGTTGTCTGCTTCAGCTCCTGGTTTTGGCAAGGAGAGAGGTGCCTCGCCTTTTCTCTCCCTCTCGCTCCCTCGCAATCGCCACTGTCAAGCATTCAATCCGCCACAAGACCGCACACAACATTTCGTCTCACCATCGGCCCTATTGACAGCCCCGTTCTTTTGTCACGCATCGAAGAGAGAGGAGAAAAACAATCAGAGACATGTTTTCGCTCGCCTCCGTGGCCACGCGCAACGTCGCGGCTAACGCGTGCCACCCCAAGCAGAAGGCCACCAACCGGTGCGCGCGGACTCGCCCGATCAAGGTCGGTTCGCGCCTTGAAATGAGCGTTTGGAAGAGGGAGGGACGGCGGCTCCTCATTGTGCGCCTCTCGCGCCTCCTTCGCCCCCTCTTGTTCGACGCACGCGCGCGCGCGTCGACGCTGGCGACCGATGCGGCGATGCGCGGTGTCGTGGCATCGGGCGCGGGGCATTGACCAATGGCGCGCGCGAGATTGTGCGCCCCTCTCGCCCTTGTCGTCGGTGGCGTCGGCGGCGGCGACGGCGACGAGCGCGCGTTTCGGTCGGCGGGCGAGCGAGCGAGGGGCGCGCCTCTCTTGCTCTCTCTCTCTCTCTTTCTGACGCCAGCTCCTCCATCCAAGACCCACCGACCCAAAAAACCAACCACAGTACAACGCGAGCGACCGCCGCCACAAGCCGGCCGAGTACCCGCCGCTGCCGCCGCCGCCGCCCGCCGTGACGGTCGTGGCGGCGGCGCCGGCAAAGTGAGCGAAGAGTAGAGAAAAGGGGGCGGCCGGCGCGCTTTGTCCGGCCCCCCCTCCTCTTCTCTCTATCCCAATGCGCCCCTCCCCTTGAGCGCGCGACCGCGCGGCCTGGCTGCCGCCGAGCCC
>Ga0335398_10005272_pt1 | contig 17212 bp, 8 predicted proteins | sample BON03_FD_205742 | JGI IMG/M metagenome (GOLD analysis project Ga0335398, IMG submission 205742) | Freshwater microbial communities from Lake Bonney liftoff mats and glacier meltwater in Antarctica - BON-03 (spades assembly) (version 2) | ecosystem: Environmental > Aquatic > Freshwater > Ice >... | reverse complement strand
GCGGGGGAATGGGACAAGGCGAAACAGAGGAGCGGGGGGGGGGCAGGGGGGCGGGCGGGCGATGCAGGAGCGGGAACGCGATCGGCGGCGGGCGGCGGCGGCGGCGGCGGCGAGAGACTAAGCTCCCGTCTTGGCGGGGGCGGGCGCGCGCGCGCCTCCGGCCCCGGCTCCTTCCGCAGCCTTGGCGATCGCGACGGCGTCGGGCGGCGGCAACGCTGCCGCCGCCGCCGCCGCGGGGCACGCCGCCTCGGCCGCCGCCGTTGCCGCCGCCGGCTCGCCGCCCACCTCTTGCGCCGCCGCCGCCGCCGCCTCGGCCGCCGCCGCCTCCCACGGCCGCGATGCCCGCAGCTCGGGCGGCAGCTCCGGGTACGCGTGGTCCGCCAGCGGCAGCCGCACCCCCTGCCTCTCGAGCCACTCCCACTTGGCCACCGTGTCGTCCAGGCACGGACGCGACGCCGCCGCAAAGGCGGGGACCGCCGGCGCGAGCGCGTCGAGCGTCGGCCGCATGAACACGGCGACGAAGTTGAGCTGCGCCCGCGGCATGCTCACCCGCCCGCGGTCGCACATGGCGCTGACGGCCACGCCCGAGGCGGCCTCGGCGTCGCCCTGGGCCAGGAACTCGGCCACCACGGACTCGGCCCACCGCAAGGCCAGGGGGAAGGGGCGCGAGGGGTTGGCGAGGTCTGCCAGGTGGACCAAAAGCTGAAAGGCCAGGCTGCGGTCTGCCCAGGCCCCGGGAGGCCTGCCGCCCTCGCGCTCGCCGGCGGCGCGGAAGCTGCCGAGCAGGTCGAAGTGCAGGCCCATGTCGGTGGAGAGGACCATGCCGACGATGAGGGCGCGGGCGCGGACGTACTCGGGGAGCGGGAAGCGGGAGAAGATGCCGCCGTCGCCGATGACGGCCGGCGGCGGCGAGGGGGCGCCGTCCGCGTCCGCCGCCGCCGCCGCCGCCGCCGCCGCCGCTCCTCCCCCGGCTTGCTGCTGCTGGTGCTGCTGCCCCCCGCGCTCTCGTCCGACCGCCTTGCCGCGCGCCGGCAGCAGCGCCGCCGGCCCGCCCTGCCCGTCGTCCGCCCCGGACCGCTGCAGCGTGGGCAGCGCGCCGATCAGGTCGGTCAGGGGCCGCCACGGCTCGCCGCCGCCGCCGCCGCCGCCGCCGCCGCCGTGTGTGCCGTTCTCGGCGGCGGCGGCCTGGGCGCGCCCGTCGCCCGCCGCCGCCGACGCCGCCGCGCCCCCCTCTGCCGCCTCCGGCCGGACCGAGTGCGCCAGGTCGAACGCCGTCGCACAGTGGAAGTGCTCGTTGACCGACCGGTCGTTGTAAAGCCCCGCCAACCGGTGCCGCGTGCGCACGAGAAAGTCGTTGTTGACGCCCGGGTGCCCCAAGTCGTGCACCGCAGAGGCCAACAGCACGCAGAAGCGCTCGAGCGGCGGCACGGGGCGCCCGGCGGCCGCGCAAAACGCGCGCAGCAGGCAGGCGGCGGTCTGGGTGACGTCGGCGGCGTGCGAGTTGTTGTGGTAGGGGTTGTTCGCACGGTAGGTGGTCTCGCACGCGCAGAGGTAGGCGGCCACGGCGGCGCGGTCGAGCAGCCAGCCGTCCTGTGTTTTGTGAGTTTTTTTGTTTTTGGTCGGATTTGTAGGTTGTTTTGGTTTTTGACGGTTTTGGGTTTGGGATTGTTAGGTTTTGTGTCCGGTTTTAGGTTTTGGGTGTAGGGGTTTGAGTTTCGGCCTGTATCCCCGGGAGACGAAAGGGGCAGGAGGGAGACGGAACGAGCGGGCGTTTCGAAAGCGTGTCGCTCGTGTGGTCGTTTCCCTTCGTCGCTCCGGCCGCGGCCGCGCTCGCTCGATCGCTCGAAAAGGCAACAAAACAAGAAGACCCACCAGCAAGCCCTCCTCTTCAAAGAGCGCCATGGTCACGGCGTAGAGCGGCCGCCCGCCCGTGCGGCGGGCCACGTCGAACACGTCGAAGGACCAGTCGTAGACCTGTGTGTGGTTGTTGTTGGTGTTGTTGTTGTTTTGGAAAGGGGTCGAGATGATGGTTGGCGAGGGGCGTTTTTCCCCTCGATGCTATTTTTTCCTCGTTTCGTGCCCGACGGCTCCGGGAGGCAAACAACCAACGCCGCCTGACGTCCGTCAACGACAGGTTCGTCCGTCTCCGCCGCGCCTCTTCCCCCGCCTTTGGAGCAGGCGCGCGGGGCGCTTGTACGCGTGCTGCACGCGCGTGCAAGGCAAGAAGGAGACGCTCGAGTAGCGCTTGTTTGCCGCCGCCGCCGCCCCCGCGGCCGCCGCCGCGCCCACGGGGCCAGACGCAGAAACACAGCCAAGACGACGCGCGGTCCTCTGCGGCCCGGGGGTCTCGACCGTGCTGGGACCCCTGGCGAGCGCGCGCGCGCATCAGCGGCCAGAGGCGAGAGCGGGTGCGCAGAGAGGAGAAGGAGCCCTTGTCTGTTTGACGGGAGAGAGAGAGGGGGGGCACGAAGGAATTGTGACAAACCCATGTGGGCAAAAAAGAGCCGTCCCCGCGTCGCCGACTCACGTGCGGCCGGATGCTCTTGATGACGTCCTCCATGCTCTCCTTCACGGCAGCGGCCATGGTGACCGGCGCCGCAGCTGGCTCGCTGTAGCAGAGACCCGAGGCGTTTGACGAAAATTCCTGTCCCTTTTTCCCTCCTCGCCGGCCTCTGTCGGCCACTCTCTCTGGCGTTCCCGCCCCACTGGATGCGTTGGGAAGAGGTCCGCGACAGAGCACGACGCGCGCGCGACGGAGGAGCGGGAGGCGCGCGTGGGGTGCAGGTAGACGTAACACTCTTTTTGAGGGAAGAAAAGGGGGGGTGGCGGGGAGGAGGGCGGAGACGACCGCACAAAGAGTCAGAGAGCAAGGGGACAGTGGAGGGGAGACAAGGCTCGTTGTGTATGGATGTGAGTTTTGGGGGGGCGTTGTCAAAAAGGAAGAGACGAGTGAGAGCGCGGTTCGGTCTGCGCTTTCTCTCGCGCCGCCGCCGCCAAACACGCCGCCGCCGCCGCCCGTGTCATCGCAGCTCTTCCGCCCCCGCCGCCGCTGCCTCCTCCGCCGCCACCCTCGCCGCCCGCATGGCCGCCTGCGCCTGGCCGTACGCGGCCGCCAAGGCGGCGTCCAGAGCCTTTGTCACGTCCACCACGGCCGCCTTGTCGTCACCGCCGCCGCCGCCAGTCCCGCCAGTCCCGCGACCGCCATTCCCGCCGCCGCCGCCGTTCCCGCCGCCGCCGCCGTTCCTGCCGCCGAGCGGCGCGGCCATGGCCGGCGCCAGCGCGTCCGCCACGCCCGCCAGCGCCTCGAGCAGCGCCGGCAGCAGGGGCGCCAGCCGCCCGTGGTCCTCGGGCGAGAAGCCCAGGTGCGCGCGCAGGGGGCGCAGCGCCGCCTGGGCGTAGCCGGCGTAGGCGGCGGCCGCGCCGCCGCGCAGCGCCGCCGCCAGCCGCGCCGAGCGCGGCAGCAGCGGCGCCAGCAGCCGCGACGCCGAGGCCAGCTCGGCGACGAGCGGCGCCGCCGTGACCAGCCGGACGCGCACCAGCGAGGCGGCGGCGGCGGGCAGACCGGCCGCGCCGCCGCCGCCGCCCTCCACCAGGCGGGCCATCACGAGCGCCTCGCCCTCCTCGGCCGCCGCGACCCTGGCGCCGGCCGCCGCGCGCGCGAGGCGCCTAGTCAGCGCGCGCTCGACACCAGGCGCGAGCTCGCGCTCGAACACGGCGCCCAGGGAGACGCGGTGCGAGCGCTCGAGGAGGGCGCAGAAGACGAGAGCGGCGGAGAGGGCGCGGGCGGCGGGCTCGAGGGCGGCCGAGGGGGCCGCGGGAGCCAGGGGGCGGGAGCGGGGGCGGGGGCGGGGCAAGGGGCCGGCGCCGGTTTGGGGCAGGGCCTGCGGCGGCGGCGAGAGCGAGGACGACGAGGCATCCGCGTCCGGCCATCCCCCTGCTTGGCCGTCCCCATCTGCCCCCCCGAACCCGCCCCAGCCACCGTCGGCACCCGACAGCGCGTGCCGCCACAGCAGCGCCGCGCACGCGCGCGCCTCCCGTGCAGACCACACCGCGAACGCCGACGCCGCCGCGGCCGACGCCCCTTTGGGGCCAAATGCGGCCGAGAGCGCGTCGGCGGCGGCGCCGATCTCGGACAGCACACCCTGCACCAGCGCGCACGCGTGCTCGAGCCCGTCCGGGTCGGCCGCCCGCATGGACGCCTGCGCGCGGAGCTGCAGGGCCGCGGCCGCGCGCAGGCGAGCCGAGTGGCACGCGAGCACGGCCGCGGCGGCGGGCTCCTCGCCCGAGAGGGCGGCGAGCGCGCGCGCGGCCGCGCGCGCCTCGCCGCCGGCCGCGCCGCCGTCCTCGAGCTGCCGCTCGAGCGCGCGCGTCAGCACGCGGCGCCGCGCGGCCAGCGACGCCTCCAGGTGGTAGCGCCAGGCCGGCAGGTCCTCCACCTCGAGCGCGAGGATGCCCGCGTCCCTGTCCAGGGCGGCGGCGGCGTCGTCCCCCGCGGCCAGGCAGGCCAGGGCGCGGGGCACGTCGCGCCGGGCGACGGCCGCGTCCAGGCGGCGCAGCAGGCCCGCGAGCTCACGCTCGGCGCGGCGCGCGCGCTCGCCGAGCCGGCCGCCCCCGAAGCCTTCCATGGCGGCGGCGGCGGCGGCGGCGGTCGCGGCGGCCGCGGCGGCGCCCGCGCCCGCAGGGGCGTCGAGCGCGCCACCGCCGCCGCCTTCTTGCTGCTGCTCCTCGTCGTCTGCGTCCCCTTCTGCTTCATCTCCTTCCTCGGCCGCCGCTCGGTCGCCGTCGTCGTTGCCTTCGTCGCCGCCGTCGCTCGCGCCGCCGCCGCCGCCACCGCCGCCTCCCCGCCCCCTCCCGCCCGGCGGCGGCGGCGGCCCCCCGACCAGCAGCACGCGCCGCGCCAGCGTCCGCAGCGGCTTGAGCTCCGCACGCAGCCGCGCCGCCAGCGCCGTCGCCCCGGACACCTGCCGGCGCAGCAGGCGCACGCCGTCGCGCAGCTCCTCGCTGCCGGCGCAGAGCTCCAAGAAAGAGGGGTAGTCCTCGCGCGCCGCCGCCCGCACGCCCGCCCGCGCCGCCCGCAGAAGCGCGTCCACGTCGCGCCGCGCGTTGTCGATGCCGCGCTCGGTCAGGCCCCGGAACGCCTCGGCCGCGAAGAGGGCCGGGTCGAAGGCCTCGGAGCCGAAGAGCGCCAGCGCGCGCGGCTGCGAGGACAGGGCCTGGGCGAGGAGCGCGCTGATGTTTGCGCCGTCCGGGCGCGGTCCTTGGCCGCCTGCGATGGCGTCGGCGTCAGGCGTCGTCGTCGCCGTCGTCGTCGTCGTCGTCGTGGTCGGCGGCGTCGCGGCCCGGCCTGCTGCTGCTGCTGCCCAGGGGTAGTGGGACGCGTGTTCGTCGCCTTCGTCATGTGGTGGTCGGTGCATGCCTGCGGCTTGGGATGGCTGTCGGAGGATGGTCGTCATTCAACTGGTGGCTTCGGGGGTGACTGTTTCTCACGCATCATTCGCGACACGCAGCAGACGGGATCCTGGATGGGTGCGGTCGCATGGCCATGTGCGGGGGCAGTCGGTCGATGGACCGGGGACCTTGGTGCGTGTATCAGTCTCTGTCTGTTGTTAAGCACGTCTCTGTCGTTGTTGGCGATCGCGCCGCCGCGGCCCCCCCGCGGCCCCCCGCCCCCCCGCATCCCCGGCCGCCGCCGCCACTGCCACCCGGGCGCCTCCCCGCCCTCTTTCCGCACGCCCAGGGCTCAAAGTCCGTCCAAGACGCCCTCTCGCGCCTTCTGCTGAAACACCCAAAGACCCGGTTTCGGACGGCTTCGGGACGACTGTGAAAGGGGCCTTCGGAGAGGTAATTTATACAGTCGGGTGTGCGTTCTTTACTCCCCCTTCCTCACAACACAACGACATTCAAGCCTCGTAGCGCAAGGACCCCGGCGCGCGACTCACGCGAAAACGCACGCTCATCGGGAGAAGACATTTTTGGAAAAGTCCGATTACAAAACTCGAAAAATACGATGGACGACCCGCCGCCTCGCGAGCGCTCCCCCTGCGGCGAGCCGGTAGCGCCCGACACGCGCATGGGTGGCGACGGCTCCCCGCCACCGCCCCGCGCGCGCTCGCCGCCGCCCGCGCGCTCGCCCCCGCGGCGCCGCGACCGCTCGCCGCCCCGCAGCGGCCGGCCCTACGGCGGCGGTGGCGGCGGCGGCGGCGATCGCTATGGCGGCGGCGGCGGCGACCGCTATGGCGGCGGCGGCGGCGGCGACCGCGGCGGAGGAGGCAGGCCCTATGGTGGTGGTGGTGGCGGCGACCGCTACGGCGGCGGCGGCCGGCGGAGCCGCAGCCCGCCCCGCCGCGACGGCTACGGCGGCGGCGGCGGCGGGCGCGACCGCTCGCCCCCCCGCGGCGGCGGAGGTGGATACGGCAACGGCCACGGCGGCGGCGGAGGAGGAGGCGGGTACGGCCGCAGCGGCGGGTACGGCGGCGGCGGCGGGCGCGACCGCTCGCCGCCGCGCGGCGGGTACGGCGGCGGTGGGTACGGGGGCGGAGGCTACGGGGGCGACCGCGGCGGCGACCGCGGCGCTGGCGGCTATCGCGGCGGCGGCGGCGGCGGAGGCTACGACCGCGACCGCCGGCCGCGCAGCCCCGGCCCGCTCCCGCCCCGCCGCGAGGGCACCCCCCCGCCCCGCGAGCACACCATGTTCGTCTCGGGCTTCCCCTTCGCCATGGATGAGGCCGAGATCGGCCGCCGGTTCGGCGCGCACGGCGTCGTCGCTGAGGTCCGCCTGGCGCGTGACGCGCGCAGCGGCCGCTCGCGCGGGTTTGGGTTTGTGGCGCTGTCGTCGGCCGGGGAGGTGGACCGGGCGGTCGAGGCGGAGCACGACGCGGTGTGGGACGGCAGGACGATCAAGGTGGAGCGCGCGAGGTCGGTGCGGTAGGGACGTTGGGTCAACGGACGGTCGCGCTACTGGGCGCGCAATGCGAAGAGGAGGAAAGGCCGCGCCGTAACAAGCGCCTCCGCGTCGCCCCCCTTTTTTCTTCTTCTTTTTCGGCGCCGCGTTTTCGGAGAGAGAGCCCGAGCGGCTTGTCGGGCAGTCGTGTTTCATTCTCAAAAGCTGTGTCTCGATCGCGTGTGCAACGTTGCGGTTTGCAGCGACGTTTGTGGGCGCGCGGTGGGTGGGGTCGGGAGGGCTGCGCGAGAGAGGGGCAGGACAGGGCTGCGGCGGCGCCGTCAGGGTTTCGGGTGTGATGGTGGCGCGAGCCGAAACGAAATGTCGGAAATCCAAGGGTGGTGGGGGCAAGGGGTGGCAACCGGCCCTGATCATGCGCGCGTTTCAACAACTCGCAGACGACCGAAAAAACAAAAGGGGGGGGCGTCGGAATCGGCGCCGAAGAGGCGACGGCGGGCCCCAGACAGACAAACACAAAAATAAAAAACAACACCTTCACCGCCGCCGCCCCCCCGGCCCCTGCTTGAACGCGTAGCCCACCCGCAGCGTCGCGCCCAAGAACTCCGCCCCGTCCAAACCCGCGACCGCCCGCCGCGCCGCCTCCTCCTCGGCAAACTCTAGGAGGGCGTGGCCGCTGCCGCCCCCCGTGGCGCTGGCGCGGCCGAGCGACAGGTTTTTAACGGGCGCGCCGCCGCTCCCCTGCTCGAAGAGGTCGAGCACGTCGTCCTCCTGGGCCTCGGGGTGCAGGCCCGAGACGAAGAGGACCCAGCCGTCGGCCGAGCGCGCGGGGTGCTCGGCGGCAGCGCCGCCGCTTGGCGCCGGCCGGGGGGAGGCCCGCGGCCGGGTCGGCGCCGCGCCCGCCGCCTCCGCCTTGGCTCCTGGCGCGTCGGGCAGGGGCGCGCCCTCGAAGTCCCGGGCGGTGGCGGCGGCGGCGGCGGGCACGCCCATCTCGTCGTCGTCGTCGGGGGCGTCCTCGCTGCCGCCGCCCGCGGCCGGGCGCTCGGGGCCGCCGCCGCCGCGCCCCGGGGGGCCGCGCCGCCGGCCCGCCTCCTCTGCCCAGGCGACGTCATCAGAGTCGGCCTCGTAGTCGACGAGCTGCTCCGGAGGCTGCTGCTGCTGCTGCAGCTGGGGTCGAGGGCGGGCGGCCATCCTTGCCCTTGTTCGGCCGTTGTTGTCGTTGGTCCTGCTGCTGCGGGGGAGAGGGTGGTCGCGAGAGAAAGAGAGGGACGCACGCGCCGTCGACGTGCGGCCGTCGACGTCGGTTTCGCCGCGACGCGGCGACGGAACGAGCGCGCGCGTTGGGGCGCGCCGAGTGCCACTTTTTTCTTGGGATTGGGGGGGCGGGCGGGTCGAGACACACGCACGCCTCACACGGGGAGGCTCTCAGAGGGGGGTTGCGCGCAGACTCGCGGATGTGGCGACCGGAAAAACTGAATTCAGCGGGGTGGAAGAAAAGGGAAGGGATGATGCGGGTCCGGTTTGTGTGGCGCGAGATGGGGCGGGTGGTGTGTTGATGGGGGCGCCAGGTGCAACGACACGCGTCGATTGAGATCGTGGGAGACTGAGACGGAGAGAGCCCCTTATCTTGCTATCTCCCGCCTCTCCCTTGGATCTCCTCCTTCACCCCCTTTCCGACCAAAGCAGAAGGCCGTTCACAAGATAGCTCTCACTCACATACACAAACCCTGGTCCCGATCGCATCCATCCGAGACACAGAGACACAGCGAGAGAGTTACAGCGCAAGCCGTCAAACGACAGCACACCCGGGAAAAGAAAAAAGAAGAAGCAACACACGATGCTCGGCTCCCGCTGCCAGCGCATGGCGTCGCGCTCGTCGAGGTGGGTGGCGTCTCAAGTACTGCCCGGCCGAGCGCGCGGCGGATGGGCCCCGTCCCCTGACGCAAGAGTCGGGCCCTTTTCCCTCGAGCCTCACACCTCCTCCCCCCTCCCAAAAAAACTCGCAAAAACAGCAGCGCTGCGCGCGCCCCGGCCGCGCTGCCCCGCGCGTGCCGCCGGGCAGCGACCGTCCGCGTCCAGGCCGGTGAGTCGGCCTTGCGCCTCGCGGTCGTCAATGAAGCATCGGGCGCCACAAGCTCGGGAGCTTGGCGTGTTTGAGGAGAGGAGAGAGGAGAGGCGACGGAAAACACGCGGCGCGCGCGCGCGCGCCCGCGCAGGATCCCGCGGCCGCGCGTCCAATGCGCGTGAAGAGGCGCGCGCGTCGCGGTCCTCGCGTCGCCGCGCGCGCGCGCGCAGCGCAGAGACACACGGGTCGCGCGCGCGCGCGCGCTCGGGCCCGGCGACGCCGCCGTCGCCGTCTCGCCGCCGTCGCCGACTCGCCGCTGATGTCGCCTCGCCGCCCCGGCCTGCCTGCCTGATCGATCACCCGCCCGCTCGCTCGCGGGGGCACACCGTCTCCGCCCGTAGCTCGGCGTGTTGTGTCCCCCTCCCGCGGCGAACGCATCAAAGGCGTCCGTCGGGCCTCTCTCGGCCGCATCGAGCCGCCACCGTCTCACCCTCCCTCTTCGTCCCCGTCGCAACTCGCTGGCAAACGCCCTGAACAAAACAAACAACACAAAAAACGCCACACCATTTTCCACAGCCCACAACCCGGCGACGGTCGCCGACACCAAGGCCGCCTTCCTGAAGGCCTACCCGCGCCCCATCCCCGCTATGTACAGCACCGTGGTCCAGGAGCTCCTCGTCCAGCAGCACTTTGTCCGCTACAACACGCGCTACAGCTACTCGCCCGTCTTCGCGCTGGGCGTCGTCAGCGTCTTCGACCAGGTGCTCGACGCCTTTTCGGACGACGCCGAGCGCGCGGCGGTGCTCTCGGCCTACATCGCGTCCCTGGGGGAGGACGCCGAGCTCTACCGCCGCGACGCCAAGGCCCTCGAGGCCCTGGCGCGCGAGGGCGGCTCGCCCGACGCGCTCAAGCCCGACGCCGAGGGCAACGACCTTCAGAGGGCGCTGGCGTCGGTCGCCGCGTCGAGCGCCGCCGGCTCCTTCCTGTACAGCAAGTTCTTCGCCATCGGCCTCTTCCGCCTGCTCGAGCTCTCGGGCGCCAAGGAGCCCGCCGCCCTCGACCGCCTGGTCAAGGCCGTCGGCGTCAAGCCCGACGCCGTCTCGAAGGATCTCCTGCTCTACAAGGGCGTGCTCAGCAAGCTGTCCGTGGCCAAGGAGCTGATGAAGGACTTTGTCGAGCGCGAGAAGCGCAAGCAGGCGGAGCGGGTGGCCGAGAAGGCGGCGAAGAAGAGCGGCGGCGGCTCGGGCGACGGCGGCGGGCAGGCGCCGGCCGAGACGGCGCCGGCGGCGGCGTAGAAAAGAGAGCGAGGCGCTCTCTCGGTGTTTTTTTTTTTTCTCGAGGGCGGCGGCGGCGGCCCCCGCCCCGCCGTCGCGCTGTCTCGCCGTGGGGGTTTGTTTAGCGCGCGTGCGCGTGGCGGCGATCGGAGGACGAGTCCAGCGCGGCACAAAGGCAGCAACATCAGCCGCGACAAGCCTCTCCCCTCCCTGATCTTTGATCTTTTTGTTTTTTGAGAGTGTCGAGAGATCCCCGATCCCGCGCGCCCCCCCCCCCCCCCCCCCCCCCCCCCCCCCCCACCCCCCCCCCCCCCCCCCCCCCCCCCACCCCCCCCCCCCCCCCCCCCCGGGGCCGCCAAAAAAAAAACATTCACACACACACCCACACCCGCGCGCGCGCACCTGCCCCCCCCCCTCCTCCTCCTCCCATCGTTCCCGGAAGGCCAGTAGTCCTCTCTGCTTTTCCTGTCTCGGTTTTGGGTTTTCCTTGTTCTCCGCCACGTTAAAAACAATTCTCGCGCGGGCGTGCGCATCCCGCCCCCCACCAACAAAAGTTTCAAGATGCAAAAAACAAAATAAACCGCAAGCATCGTCTTTCTTTTTCACGCGTCGTGCGCCGCCACCTCGAGCCCGGCGCGGCCCCCCCTCTTGACCACGACGTCGACGCACGGCAGCGCGTGGGTGGCGAACGCGGCGGCTTGGCCCGCAAGCACAATCGTGTCAAAAGACAGCGCGCCCGCGCCCGCGCCCGCGCCCGCGCCCGCGCCCGCGTCCCCCGCCGGCCGCAGCAGGCCCCCCAGCAGCGACAGCACGCGCGCCTCGCCCTCGTCGTCGAGCTTCTCGAGCGCCTCGTCCAGCAGCAGCGCGCTGCAGCGGAAGCGGCCGCGCGCGGCGGCCACCTCGGCGAACGCCAGCGCCAGGGCCAGCGCCACCCGCTTGCGCTCGCCGCCCGACAGCTGATTCGCTGTGCGCGCGACGAAGCGGCCGCCGCCGCCGCCGCCCGAGCCGTCCGGCACGAGCACCGTCTTGACGATGGCGTCCCTGGCGCCGCCCGGCGCGCCCAATGATGGCGCGAAAGGAGCGCTCGGGTCCTCCTCCTCGTCGGCGGTGGCGTCGTCGCTGTCGCCGCCCACTTGGCTGGCGTTGTCGGCTGGGCCGCTGCTGCTGCCGCTGCTGCTTTTCGCCCGGCGGCCGCGGCCGCGGGCCCGCCCGCCAGCTCGCCCCGCGGCCTCGGACGGGGGCTCCGGGGAGGGCGGCGCCGGCGCCGGGCCCCCCCCGCCCGACGACGACGCCGACGACGAGAGCTCGAGCGCCATGCCGTCGCTCAGCGCGCCCAGGTAGCCTGCCGCGGCGCGCTCGAGCTCGCCCAGCACTCCCTCGAGGACAAACGCGGGCACGCCCGAGCGCCCAAAGGCGGCGTCGACCTGCCTGAGCACGGCGGCCCGCCGGCGCGCCGCGGCGCTGGCCAGCTCGGCGCGCGCGGCGGCGGACCGGTGCGCCTCGGCCTGCGCGCGGAGGGCCTCGAGCGCGGCGGCGCGCGGGCTGACCTCGGCGGCGCGGCGGCCGGCGGCGGCGAGGGCGTCGGCGGCGAGGGCGGCCGCGCGCCGGCAGGCGGCGACGCGGGCGGGAACGCCGGTCGCGAGGGAGGACGCTTCTGCCTCTTCTGCTGCTCCTTCGGCGCCCGCGTCGTCCGCTTCTGAACGCTCGTCCGCATCGAAGGAGAGAGCGACCGCTGCTTCCGGAGCCGCCGCCGTAGCGGCAGCGGCCGCCAGAACGGCCTCTTGCGCCGCGTCGGCCGCAGAGCAAAGCGCCGCCGCCCGGGCCGCCAGAGCCTCGCGCCGCCGCTCCAGCTCGGCCGCGAGCGCCGCGCGCTCGCCTCGCGCGCGCTCCCGCGCCGCCCTCTCGCGCAGGGCCGCTGCCCACCGCTCGTCCGCCCGCTGCAGGGCGTCTCGCTCGCGCTGCAGCATTGCGTGCGCTTCGCGCTCGAGCGCGGCGGTGCCCTCGCGCGCGAGCGACAGCTCGGCGGCCGCCTCGGACGCCAGGCGGGCGGCGTCGAGGCCCCGCTCCCATGCCGCAGCCGCGCGCGAGGCCCGGGCGAGCTCGCGCAGCTCGGCGACCTCGGCGGCCGCGCGCTCCCGGCGCTCCGACGCGGCCTCGACGGCCGCGCCCAGGCGCGCCAGGGCGGCCGAGGCGGCGGCGGGGTCGACAGGCTGGCCGCAGCGGTCGCAGGCGGGCGTGCTGCCGTCGTCGTCGCCGGGAAACGCATGCGATGCGTGGTCGTGGCGGCGGCGGCGATATTCAGGCGCCTCGTCGGCAATCGCCGCCGCCGCCGCCGCCGTCCTTGTCGCTGCCGCCGCCGCCGTCGCGCGCCCGTCGCGCCCAGCAGCCACCCCCGAATGCAAAGGCAGCAGCTCGCTCAAGCTGGCGGCGAGGACGTCGCGTCGCCGCGCCTCGGCGGCCCACTCGCCCTCGAGCGCGGCGTGCGCGCGCTCGGCCAGGGCGAGCGCCGAGGCCAGGCGCGCCGCTTCCTCGGCGATCAGAGACTGCCGGTGCGGGTCGGCTTCGTTGCCGTCGTCGTCGGCGTCGTGGGCGGCGTTTTTGACTTGCCCCAACGACGAGCCATCGTCGGCCTCTGCCCGGCCGTCGTCCCAGGGCGCAGGGACCGCCGCGGCTAGGCCTCGCCGGCCGACAGGCAGCAAAAGAGAGCCGCCGGCCCCCGCAACCCCCGCCGCGGCAGCTGCCGCCGCTTCCGCCGCCTCCGCCGCTGCCGATGCCGCCGCCGCCTCGGCGCGCGCAACGCGGCCGAGCGCCGAGTCGCGCGCGGGGCGCAGCCGGGCCTCGCCCTTTGCGCGCTCGCGCGCCGCCACCGCCCGCGCCGCGTGCCTGGCCGCGTCAGCCGCCATCGCCGACCCGTCCGCCTGCCCCTCCGCGCCTTGCGCCTCGGGGGGGCGGCCGAGGCGGCGGCACTCGTCCAGGCGCCCCTCAGCCTCGCGGCGCCGCTCGTCGGCGCGCTCGGCCGCGCGCCGCAGCTGCCCCGCCGCACGCGCCAGCGGCGTCAGGTGCGCCCGCTCCAGCTCGGAGGCCGCGTCCGCGGCCCGCACCGCAAGCTGCTCGGCGTCCGCGCCCCGCCGCGCCTCCCACTCCCGCGCCCCGCCCGTCTCCTCGGCGAGCGCCGCCGCCGACTCTGCCGCGACGCGCCGCATCGTCGCGAGCTCGCCGCCCGCGGCGCCGCTCTCGCGCCGCGCGGCCTGCAGCCGCGCGAGCGCGTGCGCCTTGGCCGCGGCCCACCCGTCAAGGTCGACGAGCGCCGATAGGGCGCCCTTGAAGGCGCGGTCGGACGCGTCCAGCAGCGCCAGCAGCTCCTCCTGCCCGAGCAGCAGCACGCGCGCCATGATCGGCGTGCCGAACAGGCGCGCGACGAGGCGGTCGGTCGCGCGCGCGTCCTCGAGCGTGCGGTCCTCCCCGGCGACGGACAGGCGCGTGCCGGCCTTGGGAGCCGCCGCCGCCCCCCCGGGCGTCCGGGGCCGGCGCGTCGTCGCCGCCCCCCGCGGGAGCACGGCCACGCGCTCGAGCTCGAATTGGTCGCCGTTGAGCGTGCCGCGCACGACCACGCGCGCGTGGCGGCAGCCGTCGGACACGACCTCGGCGGCCGTGCGCCGCCGGGCGCTCTCCGCAACGGCGGCGGCGACTCCTCCTCCACCACCTCCTCCGCCTGCCATTGCCGAGGCCGCTCCCCCCCCTGCGCCGCCGCCGCCCCCGCCCCCCGCCCCCCCACCGAGCGCCTTGAACGCCCAGAGCACCGCCGACAGCAGCGACGATTTTCCGGCGCCATTGGACGAGGCGCCCGCGTCGTCCTCGTTGCGGCCCGTCAGCGCGCGCATGCCACGGCCACCGAGCGGGTAGCACGCCCGCGCGGCAAACGGGCCAAACCCCTCGACCTCGACCGACGCGAGCGACAGTGCGACCGTCGGCGGCCGCTCGCACGCCGCGGCCGCGCCACCCGCCGCCTCCTCGAGCACGGCGCGGGCGGCCGCGCGCACGGCCCCGGGCAGCGCCTGCGCGTCGGCGTAGGCGTCGAGCAGCTCGGCCGCGGCGCGCGACTCGGCGCCGGCCAAGCGGGGCGGGGCGCGGCGGGCCGGCGGCGGGGAGACGAGCTCGAGGTCGACGCCCACGCGCGACAGCGCGCGGCGCAGGCGCTCGGTGGCGACGGCGTCGGCGGCGGAGGACAGGCCGGCGGCGGTGTCTTCGCCGTCGTCCCCCGCCCGCAGCTCGACGCGCAGGCAGTCCCCGGGACGCAGCAGGAGCGACGAGGTCGGGGAAGAAGACGAGGACAGGGACGAGGTCGAGGCGGCGTCGGCGGCGGCGGGCATCTCGAGCAGCACGCCACCGCCGCTTCTCGCCGCCCAGAAACCTTCAGCGTGCTCGTCGCCGCCGCGACCGCCAACGCCACCGCCACCGCCACTACCACCGGCAGGCTGCGGCAGCAGCCGCGCGTTCAGCAGCGCCTCGAGCGACGGCGCCGCCTCCTGCGCCGCCACCCCCCCCGCGGCGGCGGCCCGCACCGTCCAGAACCGCCGCCCCACGTCGAGCGCTACCTCGTCGTCGACTCGCCACCCGCGCTCAGCGTCCAGCACCAGCAGGCGCTTGCGCTGCCCCTCCTCTGCGCGGGACACCTGGTAGGGCGAGCCGACGTAGGTGACGGTCGGGGGCGGCGGGCAGCCCGGAGCCCGGGGGGCGGCGGCGCCGAACAGCCCCTCGACCTGGTGCGGCAGGTGGTAGTGGCCCGAGTAGACGCGGCGCAGCGGGCTGCTCGCCCACCCCGGTAGACGCGCCGCGCCCGGCAACACCTTTGTCGCCGCCGCCGCCCCTGCCGCCGGAGGGAAGAGCGCCTGGGCGTTCAGGCCGCCGCGCGCCTGCCACGCGGCGTTGACGCGCGCGCCCCGCACGTCCGCGTGCAGCATGGCCGCCGAAACGCCGCCGCCGCCCGCGGATCCTTCGCCGCACGCCTCGCGCAGGGCCGCGCGCACCGCCGACGGGTCGCGGCGGTAGGGCACCCACGCGGCGCCGCGCCACACGGCGGGCTCGTCGAAACAAAATGCGCGGTCGGGGCCGAGCGCGTGCGCGAGCGGCGTGAGCGCGTGCAGGCGCCCTCGGGGGTCGACCTTGAAAGTTGTTTGTTTGGGGTTGTTGCGGTGTTGATTTGGTGGGCGTCGTCCGCCGCATTGCAAATCGAACACAAAAAAACTTTATCTCAGCTCTCACCTGGTCGTGATTTCCCGGCAGTAGCACCAGCCCACCCGGCACGCCGCGCGATGGCCACGACGCGAGCTCCTTCAGCACCGCGTTGAGCGGGCCGACGGGCAGGCTGCCGCGCACGTGCCACCAGTCGCCCAGGAAGACGACGCCGGCGCGCCGCTCGACGGCGGCGTCGCGCACGGCCGCGAGCGCGTCGAGGCAGGCCGGGAGGGTGCGCGGCGAGAGGTGGAGGTCGGAGAAGACGACCCACAGGCGCGGGTCGCGGAAGGCGGGCGCGTCGGGGGGCGGGGTGGCGCCCGGGTGGCGGGCGAGGGCGGAGGAACGGTGGGAGGGGGAGCGAGCAGGCGCGGCGGGCAGAGGCGCCTCCTCGCGCGACGCCGCGGGCGGCCGGCCGCGCCTTTTCGGGGCGGCGGCAGCGGCGGCGGCGGCGGGCGCGTCAGAGGCGGCGGAGGCGGCGCCTGAAAAAAGGCGCACCGCCGATCGGCCCATGATGATGCTGCGCTGGCTGCCTTGGCCGGGAGTTCGCGGGGCGGTTGAGGCCCTCTTTTCGATCTGCATGCCTCCTCTGTCTCTCGCTCTCTCTCTCTCGGGACCCGGCGGTGGTTGTCGTTGGCCGAGCGCGTCTTCTAGCCCGACCGCCAGGCCCGCTTTCTTGCCGTCATGGTGTACTAGTGAAAACTCGTGAGGCAGTCATGGTGACCGGTCGGACGATTTTGGAGGTGTTGGTTTTTGACGGCCGTCGCTGGCGTTGGCGGCGCGGAGCGCGGCTGGAGTGAGGCGCTGTGCGCGAGCAACCCCATAAACTGCCCAAGAACGCGGCCGCGTGCCCGTCGGGCGAAAGGAAGGGAATCTGTGACGTCGCGAATGTCCAAGTTTTCGAGCCTGGCCTGTTCTCGCGGGCCCCTCTCGATCCCATTTTTCTCTGACCGCCCGCCGCGGCCGCCGGGCGACGCCCCGCGCCCTGCCCCGCGCTCCCCCCCCCCCCCCTCCCCCCCTTCGCCCTGATCACAAACGCCTTGCTTGTTCGTCACGGACCGAGACATCAATCGCTCTCATGTCTCCCTCGCTCACGCGTCGCTCGCAGCGGAGAGGCTGGCGGGCGCTCGAGAATCACAAAAAAGGCAGGTCAACTTTTCCGCTCGCCACGCCGCCGCCGCCGCCGCTGACACGCGATCAATCATCGATCAAAAACACTACGGCCCTCGGACACCACCCGTCCCCCTCCTCTTTTACCCATCTTGCCTGTGACCGTCTCTGTTTCTCACTGACTTGACTTATCCCCGAGGTACCTCTTTTCTAACCCCCCAACGCGCGCGCGCTCACCACTTTGACCGAACACAATGTTGGCCTACTCTGCCTCCGGTTCATCGTCGAGCGCGCCATCGCCGTCGCCGAGCTGCCTGAAACAACTTCCAGGTCACCTGGACGCCGCCGGCCAACGGCGGCGGCGTCGGCTTCCGATCCACAGCGTCGGGTGCACGTACGTGGCTGCCAGCCCCTGAGACTTCCTGGAGGCGCCGCGTGGGGCGAAAACCAAAACACCCCACGGAGGGCGCCGCGTGGGGGCGAAAATTCTCGCGCGGGCTCTCGCGCGCGCTCACCCTCGGCGCCCTCCCCCCGCCCCCACCCCGGTCGAAAAATTTAGCTTTCGCCTCCCTCTCACCCCCCCACCCCCCCTCCGTTATCGACCACGCACGCGTCACCACCCCGCCCACCTTC
>Ga0335398_10005267_pt1 | contig 17220 bp, 16 predicted proteins | sample BON03_FD_205742 | JGI IMG/M metagenome (GOLD analysis project Ga0335398, IMG submission 205742) | Freshwater microbial communities from Lake Bonney liftoff mats and glacier meltwater in Antarctica - BON-03 (spades assembly) (version 2) | ecosystem: Environmental > Aquatic > Freshwater > Ice >... | reverse complement strand
CACGAAAAAAGTTATTGGCGAACTTGTCTAGGATCCAGAGAGGAAGAGCGAAGTAGCGGGAGAGCGCGGCTATCCGGAAGGTTGTCGAGTCAAAGCTGTTCAGTAATTGCTCAACCTCCGGGTGAAGCTTTCTATGGGGCGAACTGGGGAAGAGCAGGAATTCGAGATTTTGGCTTTCAAACTGCCTAAGCCACCGAGCAGAATGGATGCTGTCCATCATGCAAACTACGAGTATTTTCTCTAAGGCCATAAAACATTTCCTCCAGCAAGTAGGGTCAGCCAAAGTTATCAGGAATCATCTTGCTAACAACTATTTCCTAGCTGCGAAAGCCTGAACCAGTAACTGAATAATTGGAGTTCCTGGCCCAGATCCTCAGACATTAGACGCAGGTGAAAACGGCGATAAACACATTGTCGCTATCGTCTAAATTTACTGGCACACCTCTAGCACGCAATCAACCTCTCCGTTTATTGGAGGCCCACCACGAGAATTTGGAGGGCAATAGGTTGATGAAGCCGGGAGAAAATAGCAATTTACAGATACCAATCAGCTTAGTGATGGGCCGGCCACTGTCGGCGAGGATCGCATCAAGTTCAAGGGATGCCCGTGCCTTCCGATAGTCTCCCTTATTTGTGGACTTAGCCAGAGGCGAAGTGTTTGCCCATATCTTTATTTCTGATTTTCTACGAGCGATTGCTAATTTGGATAAATTTGCGTCATGTATTCGATAGGTGGTTAGTGGCAGATTTGAACTCGCAAACTGATGTTGCTCGGCTATTCTCAGCACTAAGTCGTAATCGCCAATAATGCTGTAGGTCGGATTAAAAGGTCCTTCAAAGGTGTTTAGAATGCTCTTGCGAAAGACAAGAGTTGATAGCGCCACAGGATAGTTGCGCACGAGCTGTTTCAGAATTAAGCCCATTGGGAGATCTGCCTTGTAGGCAACCCTTCTCGAGTTATTTTCCCAGTTCCAAATCTCGAAGTTCGAGAAGAAGACTTCAGCGCTGGTGTCTGCAAGTGCGCTCAACGATACTGATAACTTGTCATCACGCCAAAGGTCGTCAGAGTCTAGAAACGCTACGTACTCGCCATTGCTCAGATCGATGGCGTCATTCCGAGCCTCGTATAGTGAGGTCTTGAATTCAGTTTTATGCGAGCGTATTCTTTGATCTTTCTTCAGAACGCGCTGGATTATTTCATCCGTCCCGTCAGTTGAGCAATTGTTCCAAATTAGCAGTTCAAAATTGGCGAACTTTTGAATAAGTACTGAATTCACGGCGTCCATCAAAAATGCCTCCCCGTTGTGGACATTTATAATCACAGTGACTTTTATGAAAGTACTCAAGCTCCCCCTTTCTAGATTGTCTGTTGCGGTTTTACTAATTCCAAGAGTGACTCAACAACTCTTTTCTGATCGCGTTTTCTAACACTCGGGTGCAGGGGCAGGCTGAGGATCTGCTCATACACGGAATCTGTGACGGGCAGAGGGGCGGAGTTCTTATAGAAGGAAAGTTTATGGTTGGGCTTGTAATGAATACCTGTCTGGATCCCCAATAGATCCAAGGAGTCTCGAATTAAGTTTCGGTTAACGCGAGACGGAAGTAGCACTGGGTAGATGTGAGGAACTGATCTGCAGTAGTCCACCGGCATAGTCTCGATGTCTGAGCCTAAAAGAAGACGATCATAGTTGAAAGCAAGTTTTTTTCTCTTTGAAGCCAAGCTTTTTTGGCGATTCAGCTGGACTCTTCCAATTGCCGCCATGATATCACTCATGTGGTATCTCCAACCTTGCTCCACCACATCGAAGTCCCAAGTTCTCTTGCCTAAGTACCTATTTGCAGTATCTCCCTGGACGCCAAGCAGTCTTATGTCGGCGACTCTTGCTAGCACAGCTGCATTCTCACCAACCAAGCAGCCACCTTCTCCTGAGGTGATATTCTTTATGCCATCAAAGCTGTAAGCAATCAAGCCAATCGGCTTTGGCTTTGAAAGGTTTTCGTCCAGAGAGCCGAACGCGTGAGCGGCATCTTCTAAAACCCATAATCCATGATTTCGGGCAAAATTAGCGATAGCCTCTCGCTGACGGAATTCCCCTCCGAAGTGCACCGGAACAATGGCCGTAGTCTTATCCGTTATCAACTCGGCCGCGTGGATAAGGTCAATGGCCAGATTGCCGGGCCTCACATCGCACGCAACGGGAATTGCCCCTAATGCCGAGATCGCCTGAAAAGTGGCCAGGTAGGTAAGCGACGGGACGATTACTTCATCTTCGGCCCTAACACCGAGAGCTTGTAAACCCAGCTGTATTGCAGCGGTACCGTTTGCGGTGCAGGCAACTGGATAACCCAAGAAGTCACTTAGTTCTTCCTCAAACCTTTTAGTTTCCGGGCCCATCCCGAGAAAACCTCGTCTGATAACCCTGGCCGCCGATAACGCCTCTCTAATTCCGACTCGTGAGCGGGAAACACGGATGGTTCTTTTTCGGCTCAGGCCCACGGGGCTTCTCCGCTTGACCATAGGTTTTCTAGGAAGTCCCTATCCCTTTTAGTGTCCATGCATTGCCAAAAACCCTCGTGCACATGAGCACCTAGGCGGCCTGCCAACGCAGTTTCCTCCAGCGGGCCTTGCTCCAAGACCGCTTCATCACCGGAGATGTAGTCCAGAAAATTGGGCTCTACGACAAAGAAGCCACCGTTTATCCACCCTTGCTCCAGCTGAGGCTTTTCCTTGAATGACTTTACTTTCATTCCATCAAGCTCTAATTCCCCGAATCTGGCCGCCGGTCTTACTGCAGTAATAGTGACAAGGTTCTTTTCAGTTTTGTGAGTTTTGATAGCGTCGTCGATGTCAACGTCGGAGACCCCGTCGCCGTAGGTCAGCAAAAAAGTCTCTTCACCGATGTAGGGCTTCAAGCGCAACAATCTGCCGCCGGTCATACTGTCCGTACCAGTGTCTACAACTGTTACCGTCCAGTTCCTATCGGAGGCAGCACCGAGACGCTCTGTCTCTCCGGTCGCTGTGTTTATCCGGAAATCAGAATTTGTGAGTGAAAAATCTAAGAAAAATTTCTTGATAACTTCTGACTTATGCCCGGCCGCAATCACAAAATCGGTTACCCCGAACTTCGCGTAGTGGTCCATGATGTGCATCAGGATAGGCCGTCCGCCAATGGTCACCATTGGCTTTGGGGTTACCTCTGTGTACTCTGCCATCCGGGTCCCAAACCCCCCGGCCAATATCACTGCTTTCATTTTTCCCATCCACATGCGTGCGTTTTTAATGGAGGCCTGATTGCTTCATCCGGTCTGTGTTCAATGTTTGCGAAATTAGCTAGCACTGCGCCATCAGGGGTGCTGCTCTTGAAGCCAAAATTGACTCCAGCGGGTATCCGAAGTGCCTCTTGGGAATCAAGTGCTCGGTGCATGTTCATCGAATAACATGCACCATAATCGTCGAAAAAGTGGAATGAGACACCACCTTCCAAAACGAAGACAAGGGACTCCATTTCTTGATGCGTCTTCCATCCACGAAAGGCACCGTAGGAGATTTGCGAAAAGTACAACTCTCCAAAGCCTTGGAAGTGATCGGAGCTTTTTTTGATTATTTTTAGAATGCCTCCGCCCTCTGCCGTTACAAACGCAAGGTCGATCAATTCGGCTTTCAAGTTTGCCCCCAATTAGGTGTGGAGCTAAGCAGGTCTTGATAATTCCTGATTTGCTCTAGAGTAAGCGCAAGCGCATCAGCACCCAGTGATTTCTGGGTGTACCACTGCGCCGTCCACTCAAGGGTACGTTCAAATTCCAAAACTGACTGCCAAAAAAGCATCTGCTGTGCTTTTTCGCTGGAAAGCCTCAATAGCCCACTTTCTGAGAGGGTGCTTTCTTCATATTCGACCCTGAGAGGGGAGCCTCCTCCTAGTCTTGATCCCAGCCCTGCAACCAGATCGCCAACGGTCTTAGACGCCTGTTCCGAAGGGCCAAAGTTGAAAGATTCTCCAGAATTTAACACGTTTTTATCTAGAGCGGCGGCCGTCAACAGGTATCCACCCAGTGGCTCTAGGACGTGCTGCCACGGACGAGTTGCGGAGGGGTTTCTTAGAACCAGCGGCTTATTTTCCGACCAAGCCCGCACGGCATCGGGAACAACACGGCCTGGTGCCCAGTCACCGCCGCCAATCACGTTGCCCGCTCGAACAGATGCTATTTTTATGTTCCGATCTTCAAAGAAACCCGAATTTACGTAGGAACGTATTGCCAACTCTGCGCCAGCCTTGGAAGCGCTGTAGGGGTCATGACCGCCCAGCTCATCCGTTTCTCGGTACCCCCAAGGCCACTCGTGGTTTCTGTAGACTTTGTCACTGGTTATCATCACGACATTAACTCCGTTGAGAGAGCTGCGACGCAGGGCTTCTAGTATCGAAACTGACCCCAGAGTATTGGTTCTCCAAGTTTCCAATGGGTCGGCAAATGAAGTTCGGACAATTGGCTGGGCAGCTAGGTGAAATATGAAATCTGGCTTCTTGGTCTCCAGTATTTCTTGAACCTTTTCAGTGTCACAGACATCTACCCAAGAGGTCACCTGATTTGCCTCACCCCCCCCATCTTCGAATAGAGAAGGCTCTGTTGGGATGTCTAGAGACAGTCCATGCACCTCAGAACCGAGCTCTCTGAGCCAAGTGGAGAACCAGGCTCCCTTGAATCCCGTATTTCCTGTGACCAAAACTTTTCGGCCTGCAAAGCTCGACAAAATCGTGTTAGCACTACTCATGATCAATAAGCCTCTCGATAATGCACTCCCAGGATTGCCTCGAGCTAACAACTTCGAGCAGATCGGACACTTCAAAACCTGTAACGGGTTCCTTCAATAGTTTAGACATTGACTCATCGTCATGAAAGTACGAAGTGAAGTTAGGCAGAGATGCCAAGGGGCTGAAGTTGAGGCGTGATTGAGGCAAGTACACGCAGACTCTAGCGCCACTGGTCGCTAGCTCGAGAGTCATGGATGACATCGACTCTGTTATGAACAGCTCGTAATCATCAAGCAGAAGCTCTACTCCTCGAGAGTCAATTTTTTCCCCACCAAAATTCCTACCAAACCAACTCGTCATGGATGGATGAGGCCTGAAAACTAGGCCTGAATCCGACAAGGACTTGAGCGAAAGGGCTGTCGATATCAATTCACGTGCCGAATCCTTATTCGTCCCCGAAATGACGAGTGTTTTCCACCCCAACGGACAGGAGCCCGAGGACCTTGAGTGCTTTCGAAGTTTTTCTAAGTGGTTAAATCTTAGAGCGCTGCCCCTCAGCAGCTTTGAGGCTTCGATCTTCCCCAGGGCTAGTAGCTCTCGTGACAACTTGCCGTTGTCAACGAAAAAATCCGGCTGCAGGTTCGAAAATTCACCGAAATCAAAAAATCTAAGATCCCAGAATTTGGGTGTCGTGTGAATCGCACCGGCCAAAGTAATTCCTCGTCGACGACATTCAAGGCTGAGCATTCTTTCCCAAAGTTGATTTTCGTGGGGAATCAAGACCGCTTTGGGTTCAAATTTTTCGAATAAATCCTGGAACTCTCTGGTTAGCATCTCGGCTTGTAATGCAGGGGCACCGAACAGAGCCCTAAAATACTCGCTTCTCAACGTTCCAAAAAGCTGAAGTTGAGCTAGCTCAGTCTTCAATCTGCGCCAAAGCCTAATGCGAATCGGCAGGCTCCTTAAAAATGCCCGCGCGCCTTTTAGGTTCCGCATTCCGAATTTTGTCTCAGACGCATGCTGGTTGTTGTGGGCCGGCCTTAGGCCCATTCCAACCCAGGTGATCTTCTCACTGTCAGCAAACCAACCCGTCAAACCACCCCAGTAGCGGGAGTTATGAAAAAATTTAGGGTCTATCGGGTCAAAGTCGGAGTAGGTAAAACCAACTACCGGAGATTCCACCTCACGTTTTTTATTGATGGAAGTCGACCTGACTCGGAATTGACTAGAAACAAATTGAAAACCCAATTCGAGCATAACGCCTATGGGCTTGCGTCTCCATGAAACGGAATGCGAGGTTTTTGAATAAGGGGATGTAATCGACGCTGTGCCGTTAAGTCGCGCGATTAAGAGCTCTTCAATTTGCGGGTAGCTGACCCATATGTTGTTATCTAGGCATGGGAAGGGAGCGAAAAGGTACTCGATGTCGCTCGAAAACTCTTGAGAAATGCCATACAGCGCAGCGTTCAGGGCGGAGTTCTCTCGAAGGAACTCATCCCTCACCTTGTGTTCTCGATTAGTTACGAAGCTCAATAGAGTTCTTCCGCGGCGCTTTCTGGCCGATCACGCTCGTCATGAGCCCAATCTAAAAAAGCAGCCAACCCATCATCAAGAGACGTGCTCGGAACACTTTTGAGGGTCGAGGATAAAAGATCGATGTTAGATACGGCTGTCTGCTGGTCGGCCGGAGTGGGTGGTGAGTATTTTATTGACGTCCCCGGCAGGAGGCCCTTTATCTTGTGCACAAGAGACTCAACAGTAGAGCCTATGCCAGTGCCAACATTTAGGTTCAGATGCCGATCGAAGTCAAAGTAGAGCGCGCGCAACCAGGCTTCGACAACGTCGTCTATAAAAACAAAGTCCCTTATGCGATCTTTGCTGCCTTTAACTTCAATGCTCTGGTCTGCAAGGGCCTGGGACAGAAAGATACTTACCATTCCTTGGTCTAGTCGTTTTAGGTTCTGACCAGGCCCATAAACGTTGAGCATCCTTAGGCTAAGACTTGACATGTGGGTTTGGGCCCTCAGAAAAGTTTCCGCCGCGAGCTTAGAAACTCCATAATTTGAGACAGGGAGGGCCAGCCCATCTTCTGATAAGGAACCTGCTTCTGAAGCGGGCGGGTTTCCGTAGACACTCATTGAGCTGGCGTGAATAAATTTTCTAACCCCGGTTGAACGAGCAAATTGTGCCATGGAAACCGTGGACTGGTAGTTGCGCTGCAAGTCTTCTATCGGGTGATAGAAGCTATATTCGCCACTTGACTGACCGGCCAAGTGAAAGATCGCGTCCACAGGCTCGACCATCAGACTTTCTAGATTCAACACATTCACGTCTCCCGAGGTCAACTCCACGCCCTGAGGGACCCGAGCCTCCAGACCTTTGGAGAAATCATCGACGCCGAATACGGTATGACCCTCGGCAATCAGTGCCTCACAAACTCTTGAACCAATAAAGCCTGCGGCGCCCGTTACCATAACCTTTTTCCTCATGCTGCCCGCTTGTGAAAGGTCGTCAGGAACTGTTCGAGGTTCGGCCAGCTGCCGACGAACTCAGATCTAATTGGGTCGCTAGGACTCCACTCTGACCAATCACTAACGAAAACGAAGGGCATACCGAACTGTTGCGCCACTTCAAAGTCCGTCGGGGCGTCCCCTACAAAAATTGAATTTTCCAGGTCCACTAGTTTTCCGAGCTTATTCAAGTGCTCGACTTTGGTCTCAGGAGAACCGTGAATTCTAGATTCGAATGCCACTTCCCACCCGAAAGACTCCACTAGGTCGGCGATCTCTATGCTTGGGGCAGCACTTAAGATGTGGGGCACGTAGTTGAAATCGCGAAACCTTAACATTAAGTTCGGGGTTCTATTCGCCGTTCTAATTTTTTCGAGAACAAGGCCTGAGAACTCAGATTCAAGCTCACTCTGATTCAAGGTTGGTTGGTTAGGGCGATAATTACTCAAGAGCCAGGCGAGCTTGGTGAAGCGAGATCCACCCGGGTTTTGTTGGTGGTGGTCTACGAGAGCCTTGGCTGCTTCGGTGCTGAAAAACTTCATGGCCAACTCGAAAAAAGCCTCAGTCTTGATCGAATTAGAATCGACCAGAACTCCGTCGAAGTCAAGAAATAGGTGTCGTTTAGTCATTTTTTAGTCCAGTAAGAATGGCTTCGACTTTGGCAATATCCTCTGGGAAGTCTACGGCTACCGAAAGTGACTCAGATACCAATACTTCCACAGAAATATCTGCCTCAAGGAACCTCAGGATTTCAATGTCTTCGAATTTCTCAAGGGGACTTTTCTCGGCTTGCGGACCAAAATCTTTCAACGACTCTAAATGGAAGCCATAGACACAGACTTGTTTGTAAATAGTTTGGATTAAAAGGTCATTTGACTCTTTTGCTCCAGGGATTAGGCTCCTGCTGGCATATAGCAAACGTCCGGATCTGGATAACACCATTTTAGGTAAGGACGAGGATGACATTTCTTCGCGGTCAGTAACTTTTGACGCCGCATTAACAACTGCTCCATTTGACACTAATAGGCGCTCAGCAGTCATTTTGATGAGGTCAGGGTCAAGTAGGGGCTCATCGCCTTGAACGTTGATTGCCATTGGCAGCGAAAGCCTCCTCATGGCCTCCGCAACCCTGTCGGTTCCCGTTAGGCAGTTGGCACTCGTCATAACGGACTTGAAGCCGAGAGCACGTACGACTGACGCGATTTCTTTTGAATCCGTGGCTACGTAGACATTCTCTTCTCCTACGGCTTTAGCTGACAGCTCGCACACCCATTGAATCATGGGTTTTCCAAGTATTTTTGCAAGGGGCTTCGCAGGAAACCTTGTCGATCCAATTCGAGCAGGAATAATAACCGGGATTCGCAACGCTATCCTCTCCAATATGGAGATCTTGTTACAACGGGGAGCTTTGTCGGGGTCAATGACACTAATTCGATGTTAGGTCTCCCAGCCTTGAAAGTTGATACAGACTCAATAATCTCTGAGTTCCTCACATCCCCGTCACCATAGCCATCAATGCCAGCCAAGAACACGGTCTCAGCCTCAAGATAAATTGAGAGAGCCAAAGCGTAAGAGAGTGTTAGTTCGTTAGGGACGAACGCGGCGCCATCTCTAAAGTCGATTTCTCCTGAGCTTTTTTTTATTGGGACGACAGAATTTTTCACCGTGTCCTGTGAGTCGCTTGGTGGCGAAATAGGAGAAATAGTCGGGTTTTTAGATCCCCAAAATTTATCTCCATTTACTCCAAGCCTCATTCGGTTGGCACCCACTCTGAAGGCGCCAGCCGCGCCTGAGTGATCGGGCCATGCTAGGTTCAACAGCAAAATCGTAGCCCCTCTATCCAATGCATGTTGAAGTACTTGAAGTTGGTGAAGGGAAGCTGTTGGGCCTCCTCCTACGATCAGAACGTCTTTACCTACGGCAGCGGACAAACTATCGCTGACCCTAGGGTCCTCCTTGACTTGGATGTAAGACCCGCTATCTAACATCATAGGATCGAAACGACTGGACTCTTGAATGGAGAGTGCTTGAAGAGAGCTAATCACAGTTCGGTGATCTGAGTTTTCACTGAGGAGCTCCTGCACAAATGTCGGGTGTATTCTCCAGTCGGCCGCGAGCCTGTACGGCAAATTCGGACCCCATTTGTGGTCAGCCATGAGCGGGACCATGTGCTTGTTCAAAAAATTATTCAAGGGCTGAAAGCCTTCTTGGTGGAACGGGATTTCCCCGCAGTTACCGAGCTCCGCCAAAAGGTCCTCAGTTCGGGTGTTCCCTGCCCCCCTCCCCATTCCAGCCAAAGTGCAATCAAGCATGGTGGCGCCCGCGTTTTTTGCGGCCAAGGTGTTCTGCAAAGCAAGCCCTTTATTGTCATGAGCGTGCATGCCAAACGGCACCGTAAGTACAGACTTAAGATCCAAAAAGATGCTGTCTGTGTCTTGTGGCGTAAGTGCCCCAAGGCTGTCGGCAACGTAGGCGAAGTCCACTGGCAGACTATTTAACAATTCTCCGAAAAAGGTCAGCTCAGACTTAGTTCTCTCAGAAACTTGCATGAGATTAACGCCGACTTGAAATCCTTGCTGAACCAGAAACTGAACCAAGGGCGGAAGATGCTCCAGCTCTTCAAAGTGGCATGCGATTCGAACGAAACTTACAATGGGAGACTCTGGGAACATTATGCGGAGAGTCGATTCAGGGGCGTTAATTAGCTCTCCAAGGTTGGCCATAACACCGACGTTCAAACTCTTTGAGCCCTGGTTTATCTCCACCAGAGAGTCAGGGGTATAAGCCCAAGGACCGGAGTGACTTTGGGATTTAAGGAACCTAAACCCCAGCTCTACGTGAGTCACCCCAAGTTCGCTCATGAGCGATAGGTAGTCTGTTACAAATTCTGGGGAGAAATCCCAATCGTTGTAATACCCACCGTCTCTCATGGTGCAGTCAAGAATGTGAAGCATTGGGCAACCCTTCGACGCTCTTAAATACGGCACTTAAGACTAGGAACACAATTCTATGGCAGAAATAGACTCCGCACTCCACGCAACGTTTCCCGATTTTCGACAGAACGTAATTGTGATTTGCTCCCAGCCTCTGTCGAGGGAGAGCTTGAGTTAGGGGTATCCCATGGAATTTTGCGTACCTAGATATCCACCAAGGGATATTTCTCTAACATTTGGCCTGATTTAGGACAAAACCATGGAGGCCCCAGGAAGGTCAGTCAATATTTTCCACCTTTTGTTTGAGTCGAGTGTGGGCGACATATTCATCAGCATTTTTAAGGATTTTCCTCAACGCGCGTAGTTTATTTTTAGGACTATGGGCAATACCCTTCGTGAAATTTTGAATAGCCTCACGTTGTGTCTTTCTTTCTACTCGAGATGCTGAAATCCAAGTTGATATAAGTTGCGCTGCCTGGGCGGGGTCTTCGGAAAGGAGACCAGCGCACCTCAGGGAATCGTAATTTGCCCGGAACTCTCGCCGCACAAGTCCGAGTCCATCTGGCGCGAAGAGGAAGAATGGAATACCCGCGGTCCCCATCTCTAGCATCCCTGTCGAGTCGTAGCCGAAAACAACCCCCATGCCGGAGGCAAGAAGCTTCCTCATTGAAGGCCTGTCCCCAGAAATCGCGACGAATGGCATTTTTTCAACCGCCTTTTCCAGAAAATTTCTGGTGCACAAAGAAGTAGAAGTATGGAGTCGAAGATGAGTGGTGACCTGAAGGTCATTCAAGGAGGCGCACAGACCTTCAATGTTTCTAAAATATCGGTTGTTTATTTCATGCATATCTGCCAAGAGAAACAAGTCAAGTTCATCTCGCAAGAAAAGAGTGACACCTCTCACTTTGATGGGCTTCCTGACCCTTAAAGCGGGTTTTATTTGACCAAAGGGGTGTACTCCCTGTTCATCCCCGCCCCACCCCCAGCTCAAAAAGAGGTCAGACGCTCTAAGTTCCGGGCATAAATCCTTAACCTTTGAAACCCCAAATTCATTACCGTGCTGGCCTACAACGTATGCGGCTCTAGGAAGAGCTTTCGCAAGGTGAACCTTAAATTCGTCGTCGGTGTCGAAGCCGTTTGAGGTGAATATCACCCTTGGGTTTCTTGCAAAACCCAAGGAAATAGCTCGCTGAAGAGTTGCTTCAAATCCTTCAACCAAAGACCAGGGCATAAGTATTTTTAGAATCACCTCGGCCGTGTTTTTGGTAGGATCGGACCCTTCAAGGACAAACTCCCTCGTCGAATGTCCACTATCCATTTTTAGGACGGGCCTAACTTCAAGTAGGGAGGGGGTTTGCCCTAAAAGCAGGCTGAGTAGGACTTCTGGCCATCTCCCTAGGTATGTAGAAACTATTGAGATTGTATTTCGAGAAGACGCTACTGCTATCATTTTCTGTGTTGCCAGATGGGCCCAAATGGCCACGTTCCTTCTTTTTTCAAGGGTTTGCGGTCCGTTTTGTCGGCCACGAGTGGTCATTTTCACGCAAATCGCGCCAGGCAGACCAAAGTGTCTCGCAAAGGCCAGATAGTCTATGAAATCGCTGAACTCCGGTGACTGCAACAGTTTGTAGGACTCCGCCGTGCTCCTAGGAATTTTGAGGTCCAATATTTGTGGTGCTTTTGCGCTCAAATGAGAGAACTCCCGAGGGTCTCCTAATTTTTCGATTTGCGATTTAGATCGTGCAATTCGCCGGGCAATTAAGATAATCAAGCTTCCTACCAGCACCTCCGCTTGACGGTCACTCGTTGATTTTAAGCTCGGCGAAAAAAAGGGTTTCGAACTCTGTAAAAGTGTCCCGTAAAGCTCGCGGGAGAAATGATCAGTGTCTTTATGCCAATCTGAGAGCTGTTCCCCCAAAGATAAATGTACGTAAGAATGGTTTTCAGGCCCTCGGTTTGCTTCCTCACGAAGAAGTCGACTGGAGAAAAAGTACCTTGAGACAATTCCAGATTCAATGCGCTTTGCATAAAACATCAACTTCAAACCCTTCATTCTCATCGATTCACAGGAGCGATATTCCCTGTAATGTGCCCTTTACAGGGAGACTAAGAGGCAATCCTCAAACTATAGCTGAACTCCCGAGTTGTGAAGGTGAACCGATGTCAGGAGACACAGCCTCCCTCCCTGGATTTTCGCCCAAAGAGCTCTGACGGGATCGGGCACACCTCCTTAACGGTGGGATTGTGCCTTTAAGCTCTTCGGTCCAAACTGTCTTATGGCACGTTTGGTTCGGAGTGAGTGTCGGTGAGGGCTGAATAGTGTTTTCGATGGCGCGGAAAGAGAAGCGGTGCAGGCTTGCGGCGTCAAGAAGAGACCAATCCATGTTCTTCAAGGATCTGGAGAAAATGCCGTACTTCCCGAATTGAGAGATTCGCTTTGCGGGAGATAGTGGGCACCGTGTGCACACCATCGCAAAAGGTCCATACGTTGAGAAGGTTTTTTGAGGCGTCACCCGATCCAATTTTCGATACTTGACTGTAGAGCCCTCTTTTACCTAATTGTGGCTCTCCAAGCGTTAGGGCGCGTGGAGGTGGGTCGCTTTCAAGCAGGTCAATAACGCCCTTGTAAAAATCCAATGAGCCTTTAAGCCCACTCTCTGTCACTACGTCGCCGAGAGTATCTAGGCTCGTGTGATATTCGGGGTACTCCCAGTATTTTGTTCTCATCACAGAGGCTACTGGAAGGTCTACGCCTGGCGCACAATACTGCCTTTCATCACTACCCCTCTCTAGCCAAGAATAAATAGTCGGCCGGATTCCTTTGGATTCGAAAACGTCGAGGCTCACGTGGTCAGCCAAAGATGAACCGAACCTACTGGGGAGAAATGAAAAGTCTCGATCGTCTCCGACGCAAGTTAAAACCCAACCAGCAATTACTTTGTCTTTCATTTCCTTTAGATTTCGAGACAGGTAGGCGATAGAGCCTATAGTTTCAGGGAGGAATACAAATCTATATGAATGTCTCCGGTTAGGTAGCGACTTGACATACTTAGCGAGAAATGCGGCTACAACCGGCCCAGAAATTTCATTATTTGCCATCGAGGGATGACAGATATATGTTGAGAAGAAGATCTCTGTTTTCTGTCCACCCGATATCAGGAGCTCACCGTAGTTCATTTCTCCATCTTGGAAACTGGCATCTATCTCGACCTCGTAGGTGCCTGTCTTGAGCCTGGATTTTTCGTGATCCGTTATGCAGAATCCCCAGTTGGGCGCGTAGTAAGAAGTTACATAGGGAATAGCACTGGGTTGGTTTGGCAGTGAGTGCAAATGTGGCATGAGTTCTTCAAGGGAAAGTTTTGCTTTTATGCCAGTGGAGTAGCCTACAACGGACAAATTGTTTAGCTTGAAATCGCAAAGCACTTTTCCGCTTGGATCCCGAAGAATTCCAGAGTGGCACTCCCAGACCGGCGGTACGGTCCAGTCAAAAACTTTTGTGCCTGTTTTGAAGCCTAAAATGTCAAGATCTTCTGCGACATTCTTCAAGATATTAAGGGTCTGAATATTTCCTTGACCCGTCAGACTCCTGTTAAGGGGAAACATATCCTTAGCCATCATCATCATACTTTTGCCGTCATTATCCATTGTTGCCTCTCTGACATCCAGAACTTGCACCCGAAGATATTGACAGAACTCGCAGGCCAAGATAGCTGAATCTATCCTCGAAGTTCTGTCTTGGTCAAATGCTTGCTGAATCACGAAGCGCATGAGGGGTGCTTTAGCGGAACAGGGTCACAAACTTTACTGGTGCACTAAATTTGGAAATTAAAGGCCATGCAGAATGGGAGGCCTTATGAAACCGAGGTCCCCATCCAGATACATGTCCACCAAAGAGTCGCCAAATTTTTCATAAATCACCTGCAGGTGCGGTTCGCGGAAATCAGATTCAAGCCAGTTTTTGCCAGTCGCAATTTGTTTCTTGTAAACCAAATCGTGGCCAGAGTCCAAATGAGAAGCAAGCTTCACCATGGCCTCTAGCCCTTCATGGGTAGCCGCCCCAGCGACGTCGTGCATCCGCATTCCTCGTTCAAGCCCTGGGGCGCCGCGCAGAACCACATCCCCGGCGTCTGGCTCGTCTGTCAGCTTGTGGACGGTATACCCTGACCAATTTGGCTCCAGCATGTAAAAGGGCCAAAAAAGTGTGGCTGCCCCGCGGTATCTAGGGGAGATTCCTAAATGGAGGTTGAATGTCATCCTTGGGAGGATTGATAGCAGAGATGCGGGAAGTAACGAGGTACCAAAGACAAGTCCAAGATCAAACTGTGCTAGTTGAACAGCAGATAATGAAAGGTGCCCTTTCGTTATCTGTTCCGCATCAATTTCGATGTCCGCAAAATCGCGTGGATTTAAGTCCCCGAAAGTCTGTAACTCCACATCTTCCCTTATGTTGAAGTGCATCTTCGCAAGTTTCCCGCCGGGATTTCTTCCCCCGTCGTGAAGGTTTTCTCGTCGCATCACCACGCTGGTTACATCGTGCCCCGCATGCTTGAGGGACTTGATCATGTAAAGGTGTCTCGGGTGACTACCCGTAACTGTGAGAATCTTCATTTCAGCTCGCTTTTGTTTACGACAAGCCGGATTGTTGTTAGCGAGTCGAGTCACTCTCGCAAAAATGCTTGATGTGTGACTTTGCCGTAAGACTACACGGGAAACGCTGCTGTCCCACTGAGGGCCAAGATTTTCATGAAGGCCTAATGCTCAAATTTGGAACGATGGCTGCGCCTAGCGTTCCAAAGGGGAGTTGTTTTGATTGGCTAGTGGAAGGCCTCATGGACCTTCGTATTAGAAATTTGCCCAAACTAGCCAAAGAATAGAGAGTGACGCATTATCCTCGCGTCCTACGCCAAAAACGAATGTGCCATAGGGCGATCAGTATGCCAACCGGCGAAGCGGACTCGACGGTTTGAGCCGGGACACCCTCAGCAACCTGGCCGAGGATGTCAGTATTCAAGTAGATACCGGAAAAGTCCAGAGCTCTGGGTCCCGCAACTGCAAAACCGATTACTACACGCCCAAGAATCGCGCCAAGCGATATTTTTTTCACATAGCGTGCTAGCCCGAATTGCTTCGAGCTGAAACCTTCTAGCTTTTAGCTCAGCTTCTAGCTGAGTAAACTTGTCAAGAATTGAGACTATTTCCCTCTGTACTTCCAGGGGTGGGATTGGAGCTGTGAACGAACGGACAATCTGGAGATTTAGTCCACCCCTCCCACCATCCCCCGAGGATGCATTTAGAAGTACTTGGTATTGGCCCAGAAGGTAGTGGTAAAGAAAGTCAGGAATTACCGATTCGTCGCAGATAATCGCACATAGAGATTGGTTAGTGCATAACTCAATTCTGGTTATGGCAACCATCCCCCTGGTTTTTCCTTGACCCTCAAGCGCCATAACAACAGAATTAGGAGGCACTAATTTTGTGCTGCAAGACTCAAAGCCGGCTTTACTGATCCGTTTTTCAGTCTCAGTGATTACACGATTGTTGACCTCTCCGGAGCTCGTCCAGGGAATGTCTCCCGAGTCCCAATATTCGGGGTTTGATGAGCTCGGAGTAGCACCGTTTATACATTTTGCAAAGTGTCCAATTTCTAGATAGTTGACCCCCTCCGGACACAACTCGTCAATCAGCTCATCAATCTTTGACATTAGCTGCCCTCAAGGTCGGCAACAATGGCGTCAATCTGGACTCTTAGCTCTTGCTGTCTACCAACAATCTCTTTGATCTCTGCATTGAGCTTTGTGATTTCGATGACTTCTCTGGTGTCCTCGGCTTTGACATAGCTGGTGACAGACAGGGTGTAGTCATTGTTGGCAATCTCTTCGTGGTCAACAAGTCTGGAGAAATACTCAACATCTTCTCTTGAGTTGTAGTTGTCTAGAATCTTGGATCTGTCTTCTCCTCGAAGTTGGTTCTCGGTGTTTTTTCTTGCAAACTCTCGCTCGGCGTTGATGAACAGAACCTTGTTGTCGCTCTTTGACTTCTTGAGGACCAAGATGCAGGTTTGGATGCCGGTTCCAAAGAAGAGATCTGGTGGTAGTTGGATGACGGTATCCACGTAGTTGTTGTCAACCAAGTACTTCCTGATCTTCTGCTCTGCTCCCCCGCGATACATAACCCCCGGGAACTCGACAATTGCTGCTGTGCCATTGACGGCTAGCCAGAAAAAGGACCAAGTTTCCCACGAGGACTTCAACCTGACGGGCGCTAGATTCAAGAGGGGCTTGAGGAGAGACAAATTCACGATAATCTTGCATGAGATTTTTATAGATTTGGGCCACCAAAGATGACGTCTTGCCGTGCCACTCACCTATGGATTTACCCAGAGTTAAGTGGCAGCCACGAGGGACCTCGACAGCCCCTGAAGCCGCACTTGCCATATAATCTTGTCGGGAAAGGTCGTAGCGGGTCAATCTAGAAGCGTCTTCGCTATATCCCAAGAATGAGAGGCCCAATGACACCCCTCTGCTAAGGATTATGGGGTTTCATGACGAAGGAAATTGAATTTTAACCTACTAGTCAAAAGCATTTCCAATTTCAATCCACCATGAACATGGTTTTCTTAGTGTACCAAAAGGGCCTAATTTTCCGAGATATTTTCAACCCGAATGTGGTTTCGTCGCGAAACCTAGTGTCTTTAAGTGTTTAATTGGAGAAATGCCCAAACTTTTTGCTGATTCTACATAAATCTAGGCCCCTTCTGCTCTAACTTCGAAATTTCCTCCATCTGCGCTCAACAAGCAGGTTTTTTTCTAAAACTCTTGGATTTTTTAGAGCAAACTGAATAATTTCATCAATTCCGAAATTTATCCCGGCACCAATCTCGTTGAAGTGGGAACAAATCTCCCTCACCACTTCAAGGTCTATTGGCGTGTCTACTTCTAGATAGAGGTCAGGATAATTTTGATGAGGCGGAGCTAAAAGATTTCGCACTCTGAACTTTTCTTCGAAGCGCGTGAAATTAAAACCTACATG
>Ga0335398_10005259_pt1 | contig 17238 bp, 19 predicted proteins | sample BON03_FD_205742 | JGI IMG/M metagenome (GOLD analysis project Ga0335398, IMG submission 205742) | Freshwater microbial communities from Lake Bonney liftoff mats and glacier meltwater in Antarctica - BON-03 (spades assembly) (version 2) | ecosystem: Environmental > Aquatic > Freshwater > Ice >... | reverse complement strand
CTTAAACAAACAGAAGATAATTAAAATTTAACCCCCCCCAAATGGATCAACCTACAACAACTATTAAACTTTTGAAATTCGAAATATGGCGACATAATATCTCTGCAATAATCTTCGAACATTTTTTAAACAACAACAAAAATCTTAAAACTACTAGTATTAATTCGAACTAAAATAAAAAGAAAGTCCTGGAAACTGGAAAAGGAATTTGAGTCGAACACTCGTCACAAACCATTAGGCACTGAACTTACATGTGGGGACCTTTCCGTCCCCATAGTAAACAATGTATTTTTCACCAAATCCAAAACTCAACATCATTTAATAATAATGGAGCATAATAAGAAAGAAATTGCTATTATTAATATCTCAAAGTATAACGGCACGTGCGCTTTGTCCATACTAGAGAAAGTTCCGAGTGACGTGGAAGGCATGCTTCGCGAAACTCGATGCAATGTGCAAAACCTATACGCCAACAATGGCAACACTTTACAAATATATCTAAGACATGCTAAGAAATCAAGAAAGATTGTTGAAGAAATAAAAAAAGAGATAAGCGAAACATTTGAAAAAACAAATATCACTTGTGAAATCCAATATCAATACACATCTCTTGTATCGAACCATCCTACCTACAAAGTTGTATTTAGGCAACACAAACTGACCACCCATAAAAATGCATGCGAAAGCGTTCCTGCAATGGGCTTGAATTATTCACACATAAGACGACGAAAAACAGTTTAATATTTACCATTGTGAAAATGAAGAGGAAGAGCCCCATTTTTGGGAGCCCCGATCCTCAATTTTTCGAATTCCTAAATTGCTAGCAATACCAACATCCGTGATGCCAACAACTTCACAAATAAATAAAAAGATACACGACATAACCGCTGTGAAGATAAGTAATCCTATAAGAGAGCCAATAGCTTCTTCTACAGGTTCTTTCACGATTGCTTTTTTGGCTATTTCTTCCTGGACTAGTTCGTGAAGTGCTTGTACAATTTTCTTTCGTGAACTCTTCCGTCGTTTTTTTAGTCCATCGGGAGTGGCTAATTCAATTTGGTCTATATGCTCCTTGAGCCATAGAAAAAAAGGAAGTATCAGTATTTCCAATTTCTCCCGATTGAAGTCTCGAAAATCTGAAGGGATGATTGATTTTCTGCCGTATTTCTCGTGAAGGCATTTCAGCGCTTGCGTGATGTTTTCATGCGCTTCTAGTTTAGTTGACGAATGGTGTTTAGAAGCCATCTCTTTCAGGTCTGTCTTTTGGTTCATTAATTCAAATTTACATAAGAGAACTTTAAGAGTTACTCCATCAGCAACATCTTGAATAAAAAGGTCATCCGAAATGCCTCTTATCTTGAGTCCAGTTGATTTCGTGAGCCATTTCGCAACAAATTTTCTGGTAACGTCAGGCTCAATCAGGTATATCTTCTTCGCTTTACTTTTTCTATTTCTGGGGGTCAAGCTATGAGGAGGATTGCTCATGGCACACACTTCTTTTTTAGATGCCTTTTATATTTACACAATTTTATGAAGTGAATTTTTATGTCATTGGATTTGAAAATTGTCAGATGGATCGATGCATCCCGCATGCGAAACGTGCGAGGATATCGATAGAGGCAGCCCTGAAGCCTACGGAGGATGTCAAGACTGAAAATGTTCTGTTAGTAGAAAGCCGGAAATCATTTTCAAAATCCAAACTTTCATTGCTTGCGAATTTGCCTAGTCGTGGTGCATTACTCCATGTTCCTGCAGAACTGAAATCAAATATTACGATTCCTAAATATTTGCAAACTGATGAACGCGTGAATGCAACTGCTATTGTTGTTAAGAGCGATGAAACCAATGTGTTGGTGCGGTCCCTACGAAATCAGAATCGAAAAAATAATAGAATGAGGAAGTCCAAGAATTCACCATCGAAGAAACCATTATCCAAACAAGCACCACGAACTCCGATTGTAGTTTGTACGGTGCCTCCTGCTGATAACTCTGTGTATTCACCTCGTTTGCGTGCTTTAAGAGTCAGTACTCCACCTCCGGTACATATTGTATAATCAAACTTTTTGTTATGAATTATTTTAAAAACACTATTCATAATCGCGAGCTTTCTTAATGGAATCAAGAAGTGAAGTGCATTCAGTGGCCCGGGAAAGTTTCAAAAGAAAGGTATCTAGATGGTCCTCTGTATCTACTAGCGATATACAGGAGAATCGAAGCACTTTTTCCGAGGCTTTTTCGAGCGGCATTGCTTTCCAAATACTAGCATTCAATAATAGTTTGAGAACTCCCTCACGTCTCATTACCATGCGTGGAAGGTTTCCTGACGATCCTTTTTTCGGGACATTAATTCTTATGATCCCGACTCCCAATTCCCGGTACTCTTTTTTAGGACCATTCTCTTTAACCGATTCATTTTCTTCTTCGTTTGTTGTATCTCCTTCGTTTGTATCTTTAGGTTTAGCTGGCTCTTTGTTGATTTCATCTCCAGTCGATTCAGTCACTGTAACATCAACACCACTCAATGAATCCGCTTCAGGGGTTAATGAAACAATCTCTACCTCGGAGAGTCGATACAGTTTAGCTCTTACATGAAAAATGCATTCTTCATCCTCCTCACCAGTTAAAACCGTTTCCGTTTCTACAACTTCATGTTCTTGAACTCCTGAAAATACAGCAGAATCTTCAGTAGTTTCTTCTTCATCTTCTTTTTTTTCAAATGCATTTACATTACTGTTCGCAACTTGCGCAAATGGAGATGCTCCTTGAGCTAGCGCCGAGAATGGAGAAGCTCCAAATACATCACCTGACACGGATGCAAATCCAGAAGTGCTTCCAACGAGATTTCCAAAAGGGGAGGCCTTGAATCCATCAAATACCGTGACATCAGCTTCTTTCTCGCTATCATCTAACTTCGGCTGTTTCCTTTTATGCTCCTCATCCTGATTGCTCATAACGATCAATTTGGTGCCGAAAAAATAGCCCCCCACCGTACCTCGAAATGCGTCAAAAGCAATTTGATTGGATTTGGTGATTATTTGATGAGTGAATCAAGTAGTGATGATGGGATGTCAGTGGAAGAAGATCAGAGTAGGAAGACCTTCGAAAGCGATCTTGGTTACGTTGCCGCATTTGACACGACCCCAGTCGATCCCGAGGCCATCAATTCGTCTAGTTGCGATGCCCACTTGCGTCGATTAGCGTCGGAAAATATCAAGTTGATATTCCGCGATCTGGTGAATCTCCCAAAAGCGGAAGCAGGAACCACTCTTGTTACATTGCCTGATACGTCCTTCCGCCTCCCTCGATGGAAACCAATCCCAAAAGAGAAAGGTGAAACGAAATGGGAAAAGTTTGCGAAAGAGAAAGGGATTGATAATCGTAAGAAAAGAGATAGGATGCTGTGGAATGATGACACACAAACCTGGGCACCAAGATATGGATACGGTAAACACGTTGAGGGCGGTGAACAAGCAGAATGGTGCATTGAACTCGACGACGCCGACGATAACAATGTGGATAAGTTTAAGCAGAGAAAAGAAACCAAGAAACTTCGTGTTCTCAAGAATCGTGCCAAGTATCTTAAGAACCAGGAAAGAAATTCAGATAAAACTGTTATGGATTCCATCGAGAACCTCAATGTTGAGGGTTCTCGTACCGGCGCTTCAAAACGTGGTATGGGTAAAATAAACAGTGCTCTTAAAACAGTTCAAGTGGCAACAGCGTCTATGGGTAGATTTGATCAAGTTTTACAGGGCGAACCGAAGAGGCCTCGATTAGGAAATAAGAAACAAAAGTTCGCACCATCAGAAACAGTTTCGGAATTAGATCGGGACAAAAAGATTTTGAGTAGATTGCTTGGGAAGCACTTGGGTGGCACTACAAAATCTCCTGCTAAAGAGGCTGGGGGAAGGAAGAAGAAAGGCGGTAGAAGATAATATGTATTTTATTGTTTATTTTCAATTTCGATATTTGGAGATAGAGAGTTAACGATATCTTGACACATTCCGAATTGGTTGATTTGGCAATCAGAGACTTGCGTAAGGACCACGCGATCGATCGAATCCTTGAAGTCTGCATGTAAATCCCAATCTCGCGATTCCGGAAGTTGATCTGCTTTCGAAATCACCAAGTTTAATTTTGACGATGCAAATGATACTAATGCACTATGCAGAGGAGATATACTCGGATTAAAAGCAGGGCTTTCAATATATACCCCGGAATAGCTACGGCTACCAGCATGTAAAACGCAGGCAGATTTCGATCCAGAATAAGGAGCAAATGAATCCTGCATGATACCCTCGCATGAATCATTAATAGTAGAAAGCTGCTCACTACCTTGCCAAGCTAAGGGAAGAAGGTCCTCTAACAGTTTTAACTCTTTTATTTCAGATTCGTCGTTGAGCAACACTGTTATGTCGCAAATGGATCTTTCAGCCATGAACTGTCTGCAATGACCACATGGTGTTGCAGTAACTGCAATTCGAATAATATCGTGGTCTTGATGAATGAAAGCATTGGCAAATGCAAATTGTTCCGCGTGTAAAGTTGATTGAATGCAAGTGCCAGGAAACTCTAAATTGAACCCGAGGTATACTTTACCACTCTTGGACAAAGCAGCAGCACCAACGGAATAATTTGAAATCTTGCACTGAGCGAATGACTTCGCGAGAACAGCCATCTCCATGAGTTTGTTATTCCCAATCATGAAAGCGATCGGTGTGATGACTGGAAACTAAAAAAAAAATTCAAAATTCAAAATAAAAAACGACATGAAGTGGCTAGTGGTGTTCGCTTGGAGTGTGATGGCTCATGGGGAGATTATACCGCCATGCCGCAAAGGAGCTATGTGTACGAAGATAAGCTCTTCAGAAATGGTATTGTTTGGAGGCCAGGTGTCGATGTACAACATGAGAAACGACACTTTTGTTCTCGGTTATTCTGATAATCAATTGACGTCATGGGACTATCTTGAAATAGATGCTCCAGAGTATCGATGGAAAGGAACTCTTACGGATGTTCCTAGTTATGGCAAAGGTATCGCTTTTTTGTTTGGAGGAAGTAGTGGTTATGCAGAGACGGAACAGTTTTATGAAGATCTTTGGATGTTTTCGAATAGAACGTGGATGAAGGTATCGAACACTATTGGGAACGTTGCACCGCGTCGTGCACATATAGCCGTTGTTATGGAATCTAGTATCATAATTCAAGGAGGAAAGAGTCACAAGGGGAATGTATTGGAAGACACATGGGCTATTGATTTAGAAAAGGGTTTTTCATTTAGACCATTAGCTCCATTGCCCGGTAAGTTGTTAGATATATATATGAAATTGTTTCTTATCCTGGTAAAAGCAATTGCTAGAAAAGGGCATACTGGGGTATTTTTCGATGGGACCATCTTCGGATCGTTGAAGAAAAAGTGGTCGAAAACTTGGGGCGATCGGTTTGGTACTCGTTGTATGATAGTTTTTGGAGGACGACGCAATAGTAAAGAATATTTGAATGATGTTTGGGCTTTATCGTTCGACGGCCCAAGAGCCACTAATGAGAAATGGATATTATTAGATAAGGGCGGGGATCCATTTGATAGTAACGGTAAATCGGTGAGGCCTCATGCTCGGAACCACCATACCGCCGTTCAGTTTGAGACCACTATGCTGGTGTATGGAGGCAGAGGAGATCATAGTGATGAATCCACGACGTTTGACGCATTGTGGATTTTTGATTTGGTGAAGTTGAAGTGGACGCGAATGACTGCTTTGAACCAAGGGCCAAGTCCTCGTATTGAGCATTGTGCTTTGATTTTTAGTAAGCACATGGTCGTCACAGGGGGCCAGGATGCCGAAGGAAAGCGTCTCAATGATGTTTGGTCGTTTTCTTTGGTCAGCGGTAAGAATATATTCACGTGCGTCTTTGGTTGGTTGCTAATGGTGTATAGGTCTTTGGAAACAAGAGCGACAAAGTGAGTGTACGGGTAGAGACGTGAGCGTGTTTTTCGTGTTGTTGTCCGGCGGTGTACTGTTGCTGGGTTTAGCGATGATAATGAGACAATGGTACGCGTTCCAGCGGTCTGGGTATGTTCCAATTCGTTAGTTAATTAAAAATACATCTCAAAACGGATATTTTAAAATAGAACTCGAGCACAATGAAGTGTGTCCTACATCTCATTTAAATGATCCCTATTGCTCACCATCAAAGACGCCGAAAAAATGTAATTCTAATTCGAAGGTTGGACCAGAAATTTTTCTATCTGGAGATTATTTTGACGAATCATAGAATCAGGATATTCAGATTCATTCATCAGATTCGCCAGGGAAACAACAGAACGATCAAAGGGATACGCATCTGAAAATGAGTGACTGATGTTCCGAATACTGATTCGTCAAGAGACCAAGAGGCTTCAGACTGAAATCAAACAAGCTTGCATTAAACGCCTGCATATTTTCAGCTTTTGATGTATGCAGTCAAAGCTCTGTGGAATATGTGTACATCTCAGAGTTAGAGTAGCTCCCAAACGACGTCATCGTCAAGACTTTTTTTCTTCAGAACGAAAGGAGTCTCAAATTTGAATTCCAAATTGTTTCCAGAAAAACCAGAAAAATTGAAAAAAGGGTTCATAAAAAAGAAATGGAGTTCACCATAGAAATTGATTGCAATACTTGCAGCTGTCATCATCAGAACCCATCAGTCGCATAGAGTATCAGTATCCTCGCCATGTTTTCTCGAATTTGTCGAGCACGAGCATGTTCAATGATATCTCGAAGACAATTTCATGGTACTAACATATATCTTCAAAAGAAAGATTACTATGGTGTCCTAGGGGTGGATCGCAATATTGATTCTGGCGAGCTGAAGAAAAAGTTCCGAGAATTGGCGAAAAAGTTTCACCCAGATGCGAATTCAAAAGAAGATACCACTGCCAAGTTTCAAGAGATTAAACACGCATACGAGGTGTTGTCAGACCCTGAAAAGCGCAAAGTTTACGATCAATACGGAGATGAAGAAGCAGGCAACAACTTTTCTGATTTCTCAGAAGGATTTGGAGGCTTTAGTGGATTTGGTGGCGGTGGAGGAGGAGGTCGACAACAACAAGAGGTTGGAGAAGATCTTCATGTACAAGTTCGCCTCACATTTCAAGAGGCAATAATGGGCTGCACGAAGAACGTGACCGTGAGAGCGAATGGCACCTGCGGTACATGTTCTGGGTCTGGTGCTAAAAATGGTGAAACGGCAAATTTTCAAACTTGCCAAAAGTGTAATGGTCAGGGTGTTGTTCTTACCTTAGTTGGTGGTTTTATTCAAATGCCTCAGCCTTGTGATGCATGCGGCGGTGCTGGTAAGAAGATAAAGAACAAGTGCGGAACGTGCTATGGCTCCGGTGTAGAAAAAAACAAAACCAAGGACGTAAACTTGGATATTCCTGCTGGGGTCGATGAAGGGATGTCGTTGCGGATGTCTCGATCAGGGCATGCAGGACCTCGTAAAGGTGTGCCCGGCGATCTCATAATTGAGTTCCGCATCGCAAGAGATCCTTTCTTCCATCGAAATGGACTCGATCTCCTGACCAGTTTAGACATATCGTTAGTTCAAGCGATTCTTGGCGCTAAAGTGAATTCCAGAACTAGAGATGGTTCTGCAGATGTGACTATAGACCCAGGTGCTCAACACAAGGATAAGATTCGATTGAAGGGCAAAGGTGTCGCTGATGTGAACCAGCCAAGAATTGTTGGGGACCAAATTATTACACTTCACGTCAACATGCCAAAGAGTTTAACGAACAAGCAAAAAGAACTTTTGGAAGCGTTTGAAAAAGAAGAGGCTGCAAAATGATTTAAATCAACAAATAGTTTTTATGGTCGTAGTTTGAACGATTCGCATGAGAGTTCAACTAGCAAAAGAAAAGGGTTTTTTGTTTGAAATGGAATTCAAATAAATAAATGGTATTAAGGTCTTACGTTCGCAAAACGAACTCTTACATGCTCTGTATTTGTCAATTGTATTGTGTACCGTCCGTCGTCTCGGTGAATGGCAGTTACGGTACCAAATCGACCGTTATGTCTAGGTGCTCCTGATAGATTAATAATACGAACAACAGTTCCAATAGGAAGAATAACATTGGCCATTTGGAGACTCATAGCGCCACCTTTGCTGGTTTTGACATTGCTGCGGTGTTTCAACTCGTTGTAATCAAATAGTACACCCATTGTTCCGTTCAACTCAGGACGACTTTCAAGACCGACCATCTCCACGTTATGTACAATCTGTTGAATGCTATCAGGCTTCAAAGACAGAACCTGGTCTTCATCGTCAAGTATAACACTATAACGATCTTTGCTTGGATCATATTCTAAGATTTTACCATAACTTCCATTATGCTGGGGCGCGCTACGAAGATTCTTAACAAGGACAACAACATCTGGTTTGATGATGTTCGGTCCTGATGGTGGCTGTGGTCGTTGGTTGAAGGGCCGACCAAATCCCGAGGTTGACCCAAACGGATCTTGCATTCCGCCGAACGGATTCTGTCCTCCGAAAGGATCATTTTGAAATCCTCCTCCTCTTCCTCCTCCTCCTCCTCCTTGTTGAAACATAAAAGAAGATCCTTGTAATCCACCGTTTTGCCCACCAAAGAACGCTTCGAAAGGATCTCTACCGCCAAAGAATTGAGCGAAGACATCTTCAGCGTGAGAAAATGATGTGTTAGGCATACCACCCTGACTATTTACACCAGCTTTTCCGAGCTGGTCATACGTTTGACGTTTCTCTTTGTCAGATAAAACTTCATAAGCCTCTGCGACCTTTTTGAACTTGGCCTCGGCTGCATCTCGATCATCAGGATTCTTGTCAGGATGGTACTTGATCGCATTCTTTCGATACGCCTTCTTGATAGCAGCCTCTGTAGCATCGCGTGGTACACCCAGAACTTTATAATAATCGTCGGAGTCCACGTCCCCCATCCCTCAAATCAAATTGCTAAATTACAAAGTTTCCAGAAAATCTCCAGGCGATCATGCGGGGACCTATGCTTTAGAATGGCGAAAAGTGAATTCTAGCTGTCATTCGAGGTAAAAAACGACTTGGCCCCTAAAATAATCGTACTAGATTTGTTCGGGGATAGCTGAAAGGATCCAGACGGGAATTGATTGAGTTTGTATTTAATAATATGAGCTTAACTTAAATTGACCCCTCTTTTCTTAATATAATCATAAAAAAACTTGTGAACATCACATATGTACTACCTTTGAGAAGGAACATTTAATAAGTGGTTTTATAATATAACTTTAGTACCCAAAATCAATTTATGAAATTAGAAAAAAATTTCAAAAAATGGTAGGTAGAGCAAAGGACGTGTTGATGACGTCAATCGTTGATTTTTGCGCAAGTATCGTTAATTAACGGTTAATTGATGGCGTGTCAATACGTTCTCCTTATTTTATGTGTGTTGACATTAACAATGATCCAAAAACAAAACTGAAGATGTCTCCGAAATCAACTACGTGTGCTACTATTCAGCCTGATACCAGATCTAGATACAGTGCTGCTGCTGGTAGTACCTTTGATGCATTAAAAGAAATCACAGCTGACGAAGTTCCTGGGTTGGTTGAAGAACTACGATCAACATTCCGCTCGGAAAAAACACAAAGCGTTAAATGGAGGAAAGAGCAATTGCGCAATTTTGGCCGCATGATTGATGAGTGCCAAAAGGAATTCTGTGAAGGAATGTTTGAGGACTTGCACAAAAGTCCATTTGAAGGGTACTTGACAGAGCTAGGACTCGTGAAGAATGAAATTGAGACAGCACTAGAGCATTTGGATTCGTGGATGATCCCAGAGAAGAAATCGAACAGCGCATTGAACATTCCTTGTTGGTCGACCACCCAAAGAGACCCGCTTGGAGTTGTGCTGATAATGGGAGCGTGGAATTATCCCGTGCAACTTGCTTTAGCACCTATGGTTGGTGCAATTGCAGGAGGAAATTGCATTCTTATGAAACCAGGAAGCTATTCGCCGGCTACAAGTAACATACTGGCGCGAATTATCCCAGAGTACCTGGACCAAGACGCTATTCGAGTTATTGAAGGGAATAGAGATGTGACATCGGCTGTTTTGAAAGAAAGGTTTGAAAAGATCTTCTTCACTGGAAGTGGATTTGTTGGCCGTATTGTTGCTCGCGCTGCTGCCGAACATATGACTCCTTGTGTTCTTGAACTTGGTGGGAAATCTCCATGCGTGGTTGATTCTTCTGCAGATTTAGAACATGCTTCGCAGAGACTTTGCTGGGGAACCTTTCTAAACGGCGGACAAACTTGTGTAAGGCCTGATTTTTGTCTTGTGCATGAGGATGTAGCTGATGCGTTTTTCAAACAAATGCAAAAAACGTTGCTTTCTTTCTATGGAGAAAACCCTCAAGAAACGGAATGGTTCGGAAGATGCATCAATGAAAGTGCATTTACTCGATTGGCTCAATTGGTTGAAGAAAACAAACAATATATTGTTACGGGTGGTAAGATGGACAAGGCTGACAAATTTATTAGTCCAACTGTTTTGGACTTTGGCTCAGACATTGACTTGTTTCGAAATAGTTCGGTTATGCAAGATGAAATATTTGGACCACTTCTTCCATGCTTTAGATACAAAAATATCGAAGATGCTGTTTCCATGATTAAGGATCTTCCCACTGGAAAACCTTTAGCTCTATATGCATTTGGTTCTGATGCAACTTTTATTAAAACTATCAAGACTCGAACTACATCTGGCGGGTTGTGCATCAACGATTGTTTGATGCATTTGGCAAATCATGATCTTCCTTTCGGAGGAGTTGGATCTTCTGGTATGGGAAGCTATCACGGTAAATACTCGTTCGATTGCTTCACTCATGAAAAGGCCGTGTTGGAAAAATCTCAATTACTCGATCAATCGGTGTTGTTCAAACCACTTCTTGGGGTTCGATTCCCTCCTTACAACAAGCAGAAGAAATTTCTGGTCAAAACATTCGCTTTGCATATTATGGAAAAACTGGTGAACGTACCAATTCCTCTTGCAAGAGTTTTAGCAAAGATTCTAGCACTGTATGCCTTCATGACCCTTTTGGGATTCAAAATAGTAAGATAAATTAATCTATTACTTCTTCCATGATGTGCAAAACTTCCCCGCTTTTCTCCCCGTCATTCATCATTATCTTAAACTCTTCAAAGTCAATGACACCGTTTGAATCCTTATCCAATTCTCCAACTATCTGATCTACAAGATAATGGTCCTCTTCATTCAGAGCCTTCTTTATATCTTCCGTTGTGAGAACACCTGATCCTGATTTGTCAAAATGGCTAAACGTGTGAGAGAGGATCTCATCTTTGAGATATACATGTTTATCCAATACAGCAGCCACGAATTCCTGGTAGTCTAGTTTCCCATTTCCATCTTGGTCTAAAGCAGACATCAGATCATGCATTTGAGAGGCAGATGGAGAAAGCCCAGATTTCTTCAATGACGAGGACAACTCGCTCATGGTGATAACGCCGTCCCCATCAAGATCCAAAGCTGTAAATTCGGTCTTTAGTTTTCCTATCTCTTCAGGGTTAAGGTTTCGAGATATGGTGTTTAAAACGACTTTTTTGAATTTATTCTGAGCAGCGAACTTGTGTAAACGTTCCACAACATTCGGAGAGATTGATTCGACCCGTGCTAGGTGACAGGGAAGACTTTCCGAGGAACATAATTGGAACCAAGGGTGCTGCAAAGCATTTTTGGCCGATAGACGGGATGATGGATCTACCAATAGCAGCTTTGATATCAAATCCTTCCCTTGATTTGATATTGAGTCCCATTCACCAGGGGGGAAATCATACGAGCCACTTTCGATACTTTGATATATCTCTCGCTCCGTATCGCCGTAAAAGGGAGGATATCCGCAAAGCAATATATATAGTATAACTCCTACACTCCACATGTCACATGATGCATCATAGCTTCGTCGTAATACCTCAGGTGCGATGTAATACGGCGTCCCAACCCTCGTTTTCATGTTAGAGGTATCAGAATATAATTGGGAAAGCCCAAAGTCAATGAGCTTTAATGGTGAGTTGATTTCATCAGCTGAAAATAAAAAATTCTCAGGCTTTAAGTCCCGATGGGCAATGTTGTTACTGTGTAAGTAAGAAACAGCCAGCAGAATCTGTCGAAATATGTGCACATCATCCGCTTCGGAATAGCAGCCCCGAGAAGATATATGATCGAACAATTCCCCGCCGCTGCACAGCTCCATTACAATGAAAAGAAGCTTTGGGTCTTCAAATGCGTCTAAAAGCGTGATTATATTCGGATGATTCGCATTTCTCATTATATCGATCTCCCTTCTCAAGCTTTCAATATTCTTTACCTTTTGCTTCATGATAGTTTTCACCGCAACTTTTTCCCCTGTTTTTAAATGGATGCCGCGGCGAACTGTCCCGAAACTACCCTCACCTAGTTTGATGCTTTCAAGACGGTAATAGTCGCTGATTTTTCTAACGGATTTACGGGAAGGCTTTCTGGCTTCACGGCGCACACTTCGCGGCCTCTCTCGGAACCTGCTGCTACTTGGAGGCAATGGAGGAGTGGGTTCACTACCAATAAGATTCCCCATACCCTGAAACTCCAACAAGAAGGGGACCGTACCGAACAACACGTTTTTGATGGAGTTGCTCTTTCAAGGAGCTGAAGCAGTAAGTTCGTCTACTTATATCGGATTCAGTCGTTTGAATGGAAGGGTTTTTAGAGAGTTTATAAAACGGTGTATGATGGAAAAGATGTGGTTGTGAAAGAAAGATTTCCAAAGAAATACAGGCACCCTGATTTGGAGAAAAAGCTGACGAAATCCCGTGTGAACAGAGAAGTCAAAGCTCTTGGAAAGGCCTTTGAAGCCGGAATTCAAACTCCCCAAGTTCTTCACGTTGACGTGAGCGCTGGTAAAATTACCATGGACTTTATTCAAGGATTTTGCTTGCGAGAGTTATTTGAAGATTTGAATGTTTCGGAGAATGTAAAATTAGACATTTCAACAGAGTTTGGAAGAATCGTTGCAAAATTGCATGATGCAGGAATCATTCACGGGGATTTAACTACCTCTAACATTTTACATGATGTGAATGGAAACCTGGTTTTAATTGATTTTGGACTTTCCAAGCTCCAGGGGAACATCGAAGATAAAGCAGTAGATTTATACGTTCTTGAAAGGGCCTTTCTTAGTACGCACCCTTGTGCAGATGCGCTGTTTGAAAACGTCATAACTGCCTATTCATCCAATCTATCAGTTGATCAAAATCTAGTTTTAGAAAAATTTAAAAAGGTTCAACAACGAGGCAGAAAACGGATGCTACTGGGATGAACATATTATTTCAAAGAATAGAATTTTAACATTGTTTCTTCCAACTCGTGCATGGTTCCCGGTATAACCATCTGATCAAATATTAACATTCTGGCATAGATAGGAAAAGAACTACTTACCGAGTGCAGTGGAGCTCCCATGTCAACTTGGAGCAATTCCCCCAAAGTAGCAGCTACAATTTGTTGATCATCTTGACCTAGACGAGAAACAGCAACACACATTGTATCTCTGCTCAAAACACCAGCTTTCTTAACCTCTTCCTCTATGTACAGCAACTGCTCGCATGCCTCCTTGACTGTCATGTATCGGGGTTTATCATACACTACTTTACCGCGGGTTTCCAAAATCTCTAGATTGGGTTCCTTTACTTTGATATCCAACAAGCAAAGAGTGTGAAATCCGAGTTTTAAATTCGTTTCAATTTTGTCGTAAAAACTGGCTGGCTTCCAATTCCCTTGAAAAAGTGGGATAGACACTGTTTGACCATAGTTGTAAAGTTGAAGTCCACAACTGCCGATTGCATTCATAATACTTGCATTATGAAATACTTTGATTTTAACATCTAGTTCTGCCGCACGGATAAACATATCGGTATGCGTGGTAGCGCTGAGTATAGAATGAATAACCATATATTGAATAAATCATGAAACACGTACCAGAAAGGGTCTCCTACAATAAGAAGTCCAATGTTTTTATCTTTGGCATCATTCAATATAGTGTCTGAATTACTTTCAACCATTTCTCTATCTGCCAAAATGATGCTTTTTCCGTAAAACGCTTCCAATTTTGGTACATCTACTCCCAGAATCGATGTATAGTGTTCGAGAAATAAACTGTCACACATTCGCACGGCTTCAAGTGCATTCACAGTGATATCCTTTTCATCTCCAAGTCCCAAACCTATGATATATCTATATTGTTGTCAGACGAAATTGAAATTTAGACTCGTTCACTTACAGCATCGTATTTGAATGGTGTTGTTGTGTACCAATTTGTTATCTAGTGAATTTTTACACATTATTTTTTAACCAAACTAGTGGAACAAAGTTAGTAGTATCTACCAACGATGAGTGCGAAAAAGAGGGTGTCTTACTTTTATGACAGTAAGTTTAATGAGACGTGAGTGCGGTGATATTTCTAAACCGTTTTATCAAGGTGAAATCGGTAACTTCCACTATGGTGACACTCATCCGATGAAACCCCACCGAGTAAGAATGGCTCACCACTTAATTGTACAATATGGGTTGTATGAGCATATGGATGTATTCAGACCTCCGCTCATCAAGCAAGCAGAGCTAACCAAGTTTCATTCCGATGACTATGTTAACTTTCTTCGAATGGTGACTCCGGACAACATGGATCAATATACTCGACAGTTGCAACGGTTTAATGTTGGGGAGGATTGTCCGGTGTTTGATGGTCTCTTTAATTACGTTCAGATTTACTCTAGTGGTAGTGTTGGAGGTGCTAAACGCCTGAATGCGAAAAATTCTGACATCGTAATCAATTGGTCTGGAGGACTTCATCATGCTAAGAAATCTGAAGCTTCTGGATTCTGTTATGTAAACGATTGCGTTCTTGCGATTTTGGAATTGCTTAAATACCATCAACGAGTTCTTTACATTGACATTGATGTGCATCATGGCGACGGTGTAGAAGAAGCATTTTACACCACGAACCGCGTAATGACTTGCTCTTTCCATAAATACGGAGACTTTTTCCCGCATACCGGTGATTGGAAAGATTCTGGAGCTGGAGCTGGTGATGGATATGCCATTAATTTCCCACTGCATGATGGTATCACCGATGAAACCTATGTGAGCATATTTCGACCTGTCATTTCCAAGATCTTTGAAAGGTTTGCCCCAGAGGCTGTGGTGTTGCAATGTGGAGCTGATTCATTATCCGGAGACCGTCTTGGGTGTTTCAATTTGTCACTTAAGGGTCACGCAGATTGTGTTGCTTTCGTAAAGAGCTTTAATGTACCTGTCCTAGTGCTGGGAGGCGGTGGCTATACTATGCGGAATGTCGCTCGTTGCTGGACCTACGAAACTTCGGTGATATTGGAAAAGGAAATCGATGATGCTGTAAGTTCATTTTTAGTTGTTGTACGTAGACTCTCATATGGAATCTGTCAGTTGCCTCAAAATATGTATTATGAGTATTATTCGCCAGATTACAAACTCCATACGGTTCCAAGCAACATGGAAAATGCCAACACAGAAAAGTACCGCCACGATATTCTGCAGAAACTCAGTAACATTTTGGATGTAAGTACATGAAGGCAGGTTTGAAGTATCTCATTAATTTGTGAAGAATTTGGAGAGTGTTCCTGGTATTCAAGCTACTACTATTCAGTCGTACAATGCTCCAGACGCCCCAGATGCACAAGTAGACGAAGATATGGAAGATCCTAACTCCAATACGGAAATGAAATTTGCGATAGTAAGTATTTGTTTCAAAGTGATTGGCGTGTCTAAATTTTGAAATAAATAGGACCGCAAGGTTCATGAAGCTGAATATTTTGACCCTGTCAAAAACGTTGCCACCTAAATATAAATTTAACTATCTTTATTCAAAATCGAAAAAAGGATTAATTTGAACTATCACTAAAATCTATATTTAAATCATCGTCAGACCATAGCGCATCGTCCATTTCTTCTGCGGCAAACTGAGATTCATTTGTTGAACCTTTCGCTTTGTTTCTGTTAGTTTGCGTTCCTGTTGGCTCCATTCCCATGGATGAAAATAAATTCACGGATTTTTGATTGGTTGGTTGCATTTCAACAACACAATTATCTTCAGAAGAAGCGAATTCAGATACGCAATTTTCAATGGGTGTGTATAACTCTTGATTTTCGTTACTTCTTTGTTGATGAAATAAGGCAACCAACCTTTCCCAGCAACACATGAAAATGAAATCCCTCAAACCGAGACAAACGAAAAAAAAACGAGACCACTCGACTCGGATATATGATACAATGGACACACTTTAAACATTTGCACATTTTGTTTCAAAACCAAACCAAAATCATTTATTTTAAAATACAACCAGTAATGGATACAATTCATCCATAGCTAAATTCTTAAAAAAGAAGAGTATCCTGTTGAAAGAAAATCTTGAGCCTGATGGCAATTCGTGAGGTAATCAACATTATGAGATATCGCTGAATTCACATTGTATCGCTCTTGATGTACTATAGTTACATCCCTCGACTCGACAACAATGTCATCTTCAAACGCCTTCCGTGATGTAGCCACTATAGCATTTAAAAAACCCGTATACACCGACGTCCCTCTTTCTGCATCACCAAAATGATCTCGCATATCTACCAAAAACGCTGCATTCATTTTGATAGTAACTCCAAAAGCCATCAATGGAAACAACGCTCCCAAACTATTCTTCCAGCATCAAAATAAGTACATTCAAGAAGACATATATACTAAATTTAAAGGAAAATACAAAAGAATTATTCACCTCTAACCCTCCTGGCTAAATGCATATCTCTAACCATTAATGTAACTCGTTTCGCATGAATGGCGCAAAGATTGGCATCAGAGAAAATTCCTGTTAAATATGCCTCAGTAGCTTCTTGTAGTGCCAATAATGCAGATGCTTGCCAGCGAAAATCAGCCCCTCGCGTAAATCTCTGCGTTTCCTCTCTCACAACTCTAGCAAAAGGAAGTTTACGTAGCAACAAGTCTGTAGATTTCTGGTACATTCTTATTTCTTGAAGAGCTCTCTGACCTGTTCGAGCTCTTCGTTTGGTTCGGGTTGGTGTAGCAGCTTTTCTCTTGGCTGAAGTAGCAGGTCCGCTGCTCGGCACTCTTGCTTTCTTGCCTGGCGGAGTTTTAAAACCTCTATTAACCATCTGTCA
>Ga0335398_10005246_pt1 | contig 17277 bp, 17 predicted proteins | sample BON03_FD_205742 | JGI IMG/M metagenome (GOLD analysis project Ga0335398, IMG submission 205742) | Freshwater microbial communities from Lake Bonney liftoff mats and glacier meltwater in Antarctica - BON-03 (spades assembly) (version 2) | ecosystem: Environmental > Aquatic > Freshwater > Ice >... | reverse complement strand
GGGTACTGCCCCGAAAACATTTTAGACGACATTTTTTCAACTGCTGTGAACTTAGCAAAATTTTCAAAAGTGGCCTGTGAACTTTAGTCAGGGCTGCCAGATACCACAGGGGGAGCAACGAGCGTCCAAGCGAGCTACAAGGTGGGTAAGGAGTGCTCTGCGGCGCACAATTTAAGATAGTTGCGAAATAGGCGGACTTCGTTTCTTTTAGCGTACCCCATATTTTTGGATCATCTCGTGAGACGTCCTAGAAGTTCGCTAACGGTATAGGAATCCTGTGCCGTTGGCCCTTGGAAGCAAAGTAAGTCGGTAACTATCTCACCAATGAGCTTGTTGACCGCGGGGTAGGGGTCAGGATGGGCCGGGGGACGATCTTGGTTACTCCTGGGAGTAGGACTAGGAAGCCTGAAATAATATTTCTCTCCCACATCGGTGACCGGGGGCAGTGTTGCCCCACGGACGTCACCAGGCTCGAATGTGACCACTAAATGCCTATAATTGGGTAGTCTGGCCCAAGTCAACAAACCTGCGCAAAGAATTTGATGATCGCCTGTAGGCCGGGCGTCTCCGAGTCTAGCCAACGCACGCAAGTAGTTGTCTAAGACTTCCGCGGTCTTAGATTCGCTAGACGTGGGTAGATGTAATAACTCCTCTAGTAGATCGCTAATACTCCACCAAGGATTGTTAGGTGCCCGTGGCCGGACCAGCAGCTGGAGAACACTATCGCGAAGGACGGCTCCGGCCCCGGGTGAGGGGTCAAAGTTCGAGGGCATATAAGTATTTCCGAAGATGGATAGGTCTATCAGCCTCGGTAAACTCCGCTGAACTAGTGCCCTCCCATCAAATTGCGTATTAGGTGGAGAGGGTGGTGAAGTAGCCAAATAGTGAGAGGCGAGGCTAAGGTAATAATTATCTCCCGGGTGATGGTCCAATAGCGATGCAGGGGTCTGCGTTGCGTGAAATTGAAAGGAAGTTAAGAGATATTTATTACAAGGGAGATCGGCCCAAGCTGTCAATTCTACGCAAGCGGTATGCTCAATAGCATCTTCATTGTTAGGTGAGAGATGATCAACCCCAGTGCAAGCGTGTAAATAGGTGGCTAGGAATTTGCATTTCGCGGGGTTAGTAGAATCCATACAGTGTCCTAGGATTGCGGCAATCGACCGCCAATATTCATAAGAATGCTTATGCTTAGCCGATGGGGTTTCTAGTAGTTTGAACACCTTAGAACGGGGGATGGCGACGGCGTCTTTGCAGGGGTCAACGCCGGGCGGAAAGGTAGGAATCTGGTTAAGGATAGATGGAATAGACCCACTTGATACCGGAGGGGTCGAGCCGCTCGCGGGTGGTGGATGGACCGAGTTGGAGGAGCTGGCTTCCCCCCGACTTAGTCCCTTATCCATAACCATTGGCTCCTGTGGGGGTGGTGGGTCGACAGAGTTGGAGGAGCTGGCTTTCCCCCGACTTTGCCTTCTATCATTAAATCTTGGCCGAGGTGGAGGTGGTGGGTCGGAAGATGAAGAGGAGGCTGAAGTGAAGTGAGGAGAGCTGCCAAACGATGGATCTGAGGAGTCCTGACGACGTTTCCCGCTACTTCTGGCTTCCGGAACATAGGTCTCTTTAGTGCGAGTTATGCCGGGTAGCTCAAGGCCCCATTTATTGCGGTGAAGCTTCGAGTTGGTGAAAATGCTAACTAATCTGAAAAGGTGTTGGCGAGGAGACTTTGTAGCCCAAAGAAGTAAACCCACGCTTACCAGCTCATCTTTAGGAACTTGGCTATCGATAATGCCATCGGTAATGTCATATAAGTACCGCGAGAGGACGGCGCACTGTGATCTTTCCTGTAGGTTCATACCTTTCGTAACGTAAACCGTCCGATCTAATATGCTCCTAAGGGGCCAAGTGTGTCCTCTCCGCGGGTTATCGGGGCACGGGTCACAGAGGAGCTCTAGAACACGCCTGTTAAGAATCGCGCCGGCGGCGGCTCGATAATGGGGCGGCCAAGGTTGGCTTATTAATGTATCACGCTCGTCGACTAGAAAGGCTTCCATGTAGACATCAGTGCGAAAAGTGAGGGTGGTGTGTTTCCTAACCACTGTGTAAGGGAAATGGCCGCTACAATTTCGCCTGCAATGGCGCTCGCACTGGCCGGCGTGGTCCGAAAAGTGGCATCGAATCCTTAAGAGGGGAAGATCTCCACGGGGGTGAATCGGTGGTGGTGGTGGTGGCGGTCTATCCCTATCGTCATCGTTTCTCTCTCCGTGTCGGTCACCATCATTGGGGTGATAACTCGTGAGGGTGTATGAATACGAAGGAGAAGAGTTAAAGAAACTAGAACGGGGTCGACGGTCGGGCCCATGTTGGGGACGGGCACAGCTACGGGGGGTCTTGCGACGGTTAGCGCGTCTGAATTCGGCCCGACTAGCAAAGCATGCGTTGTTATGCCTGCGCGCAGAGACACCTTTACGAGAAGAATTGTGGTAAGTGCGTCTAATTGTGGCCGGTTTAGGAAAATGTCCGTGGTGGATACGGTGGTGGCGGTAGCCACCGGTCATCACTGCCGCCCAAAAAGGTGGAACGAAGGGTAAAGCTAATACCGTGGGGTGTGAGCCGGGGTCCAAAAAAGGCCCGTCATTAGTAGCGGTTAACCGCTTCTGCTCCTTAAGCAGATAACTAATGTGAAGGGTGGCGGCCTCTACGCGCTGGTGGCGGCCTTGTGTAGGTGAAGCGGATTGGTCGCCATCTTGCGTTTCCGAATTGGTTCCTTAGCTGTGAGGCCGGGTTTATCTAAACTAGGGGGTGACGGCGCCTCCTTGAGCGTTGTAGCCTTTAAAAGTTCCCTTTTAGCAATGGAGAGTGCTGTAAGGTTACGTTTCTGAAGGCGAACGTGTTGAGAACGTGTGGTTTTGGTTAAAATGGAAGTGCGGGCGGCGCTATTTAATGCCTCCGAGATCAGACGTTTCGGGCTATTAAAACCCTGTCGATAATGGAGTAGGCGCGCGGCATTAAGCATCCGGTTACGGGCGGCATTTGCGGCAGTAGTTTGGGCACTGGTGAGGGTAACCTGCGCCGGGGGAACAGCCTCAAGTGGAGAGGTTGTCGGTTCGGGGGTGGGGACGCCCGCCGTCTCGATATCCTGGGGTAAGGACGCGGGGTCAAGGGGGACAGGCATGGGGGGAATACCCGTGGTGGGTGCCGGTTCCGCCTCGACGGCCTGGGGCAAGGGGGCGGGTGAAATCGAAACCGTCTTCGGGGTGTTGCGCGCGTTCTTCGCAGCCTCCTTTTCTAATCGGCTCATACGAGGGGTTCGTGGAGGGAGACGGGAGCAGGAGGAAAGAGTGCGTGGTTTGGGCGCGGAAGTCCCGGAAACATCCGGCGTGGGAGCGACCTCGGGGCCTATGGGATAGGAGTACATAGGGTAGAAATACTTGGTTTCCGCAAGACGCTTTGCGTCTTTGTAAGCACGATCTTCTTTGGCGGTACATATGTCCGGGTTGGAGTATTCCGGGTATGGGTTGTAGTATATGGTAGGCGGGTCCTCGGAAGAGTTGACTTTAGCCTCGGAGGCCTGCTTCTTCAACTTCTTGTTCGCACGCATCCTCTCCTTCAACTTCTTGATAGTGACCTTGGGAGTCTCCTTCACCGATTCCTCGATGGTGACCTGGGGCATCTCCTTCACCGGCTCCTCGATGGTGACCTGGGGCAGGGGTTAACCCGATGCAGCTGAGCCGGTGGATGACGAGCGAGAGGCGCGGGAGCAAGCCCTCGATGAACTTGAGCGAGCCAATAAGGCGCTGGATCTGGACTTGCGGGCGGCTGAGCTTGAGCGGCCGGGGTGTGACGAGCTGGAGGTCGTCCGCCATCTGCTGGAACTTCTGGCCGGAGGGGAGGTAGAGCTTGCCCCCGTCAAAAAGGGCAGGCAGGTGCTCGCGCGCAGCCTCGGTGATCTTTTTCGGGAGAGTGAGGCGCAAGAGCCAGCTCGCGCGGTCGCGGTAGATGGAGTAGCCCTTGAACGAGGTAGGCTCACGCTACGTGCGCACGTCGCCGTATTCTTCGGAGAGCAGGGCGCACGTGCGCATCGCGATGGCGCCGTCCGACGACGCGGACTCGCTGAAGAGCATGTCATCGACGATGGTGACGAGGAGCGCATCGCCGGTGGGCGAGGTGAAGATCTAGAGGCAGGGCACGCCCTCCGCGCGGCGCCAGCCGAAGGCGAGGAGAGAGCCCTCGAAGGCAACCTGCCATTCAAAGCCAGCGGGCTCCTCGCCCCAGCAAGGCGTGCCGAGCTGAATGCAGAGCTTGGAGCCGTCATCGGCACGCTCGTCTGCAAACGCGGCCGGCATCTGCATGAAGGTCTGCGGGCGCGCCTGGCGCTCGCCCTGCATGTAGGCGTTGGGCGCGTCCGCCTTGATGAGGCAGCGGTTGCGGCCGGCGGCGTCCGCGACCAGCATCTTGATGACGAGGTCATCCACGACCGAGGATGACGTCTGAACGTGGCCGGTAAAGCCGTCCCGAGCAAGTAGGACCGATTGGTGCCCGCCGTCGAGACAGTGGCGCACCTTGACGCCGTTGCGTTCCTCGAGCTGGCCGGTAGCCGGGTTCAGCTTGAGCCGGTACTGCGTGACGCACCGCGCGGGGTTGATACCGAGGGCGCGCGGCACGGAGATGTTGACAAGACGGTTGCCGGGCCAAGCGAGGATGGCGTCGAGCGCGACACGGCGGCGAGCCACTCGTCGCGCTGAGCCGAGGCGAGCACCTCGCGATGGGTGGCGGGGATCATCCACTGGAAGATGCCAGTCGGGGTCTGTACGTCGATCACGTTCTGCGACGCCTTGTTGCACTGGAGGTCGAGCCGAGCGGAGAGGAGAGGCGAGGGAAGCCCGCGCGCAGCGACGAGGAGGGCGACGCGCGCCTCGTCGAGGCCGCTGACGGAGGCACACTCGTAGGGCGCGGAGTCATCGCCGAGCACCTGGAAGAGCGCCGCGTTGAAACAAGGAAGGTGGTCCTGCTCCGAGCACGACTCGAGTGCGAGATCGGCCAGGGTCGACGCGGCGACGAGGCGCCGAGTGTAGAGCGACTGCGGGCCGGCGTTGAGCTCGGCGCGAGCGCGCGTCGTGGCCCGCTCGATAGGCGGCGGGGCTCGGCGGGTGGGTTGCGGAGAGAACCTCCACTCGAAGTCGCCGGAGGCGAGGTCGTGCCAGAACCAATCCTCCTGCGGCCAGCCGTCGTAGGCGACGTAGTGGAGACGGCGGCCCGTGGACACGGTTGTGGAGTCGACTATCTCGCCCGAGTACCAGGCTGTATCAGGCGACGAACCACGAGACTGCCAGGCAACGTCGAGGCGCATGACCAGAGGAAGGTCAACGACGGGTGGCGGTGGAGGGGCCGCGCGAGGCGGGGCGGCCACGGAGGCGGGCGAGGGCGTGGCGTTGAAGAGCGTCTGCGACGAAGCATCATGCAGCGCGACGGCCGGCGTTAGGCCGCCGCGCGCGAGCGCCTGCTCGTTCAGTGGGCGAACGTGGTGCTGGTGCACAATGCCGCGCCCGGGGCGCCAGACAACGTAGGAGGCGCCCTTGATGCCGACGAAGTGGCCGAGAGAGCCGCGCGGGTGGTCGAGACTGCCTTTGGGCCCGCGCACACCCTCAACCATCAAGACGAGCGTCCAGAAGAGGTACGGCATCAGCTTGCCGAAGTTGGGCACCTTGCGAAAATACTTCTGGTAGCGCGACTCGGCCCGCGGCGGCCGACGATGTTTGCCGGTTCACAAGTACTGTGCATAGGCGCGCGCCGGGAGGAGCCAGCACGTTTTGAGGCCTGCGCGCTGCAGCATCGCCTCGGCGCGGCGCGTAAGCGTGTCATGGTTCCGCTCGCAGTGGCCGACCCCCTGGTGATGCTCGCGCGACGTGAGCGTGACGATGAGGCCGAGCTCGATGGCGCAGCGTTGATGAACTCCTCCGAGTGGAAGGCTGGAGCACGATCAAAACGGGCGCGAACCGGCGTGTGGCCGTGCGAGCGCGCATCGAGGAGGACTCGGGAGAGGAAGTTGATGCAGTCATCGATCGTCTGCGTCTTGCCCGAGGCGACGTAGCCAAAACTCGAGTACTCGCAGATCGCCTCGAACTGGACGACCGCGCCGTCGATGGGCGAGGGGGCGGAGTGAGCACTAAAGATGTCGCAGATGAAGGTCTCGGCAGGCGCCGTGGCGAGGTTGCGCCGAAACGTCGAGCCCGTCGTGACGTGGCGAGCGAGCGAGATGGCTCGGTGCACATCTGCGTCGATGGTCTCGATCTGCGCCGGCGTGATGCGATCGACGTCGATACCGGTGGAGCCACGTGCGGTGCGGAGAAGAACCGGCCCATCCTGGAGCATGCGAGCGGCCCAGAGCGTCACCGCGTCGTCAGCGCGGCGGCGCGAAGGCGGAAGGGTGGCGGCGGGTGGAGCTGCGGCGCGCTGCGGCGGGGCAGGCGAGGCAGCGGGTGGCGGCATAAGCGAGGCGGCGGCACGAGGAGGCGCAGCGAGCGCTGGCACGGAGGCCGGCGCAGGAGGGGCCGCGGCGCGCTGCGGCGGTGCAGGCGTGGCGGCGGGCGGAGGCGGGGCGGTGCGAGAACGTCGCGACGGCGAGGAGGCCGACGCCGAAGGGGCCGCGGCGCGCTGCGGCGGTGCAGACGTGGCGGCGGGCGGTGGCGGGGCCGCGGTGTGCTGCGGCGGTGCAGGCGAGGTGGCGGCCGTCGGCGGGAGCGGGGCGGCGGCGCGAAGAGGCGCATCGTTGGACGCCGGCGAGGGGGCCGGCGCAGGAGGGGCCGCGGCGCGCTGCGGCGGTGCAGGCGAGGCGGTGGCGGGCGGAGGCCGGACGGCGTGAGGACGGCGCGTCGGCGGGGAGGCCGACGCCGGAGGAGCCGCTGCGCGCTGCGGCGGTGCAGGCGTGGCGGCGGGCGGCGGCGGGTGCCCGGAGCGGGTTGACACCGCCGCCGCATACGAGACGGAGCGCTTTCGGAAGCACAAATCGACAAAGAAGAGGCCGTTGACACGCAGCGCCGGTACGGAGGAGCCATCTGCGAAGATGGCGCGCGGCGGCAGCTTGTCCACCTTGATGCCGAAGTTGTCGAGGAGATGCGACTCGGAGAGAATGTTCTTCGTACCACGCGGGGTGTAGAGGAACGAGAGGTTGAAGAGGGCCTCGGCCGCGCCGAGGTTGACGGTGCCCGTGGCGACCGAGGTGTAGGAGAGAGCGCCCGAGATGCCGCCGATGCTGCTGATGCCATTAGAGTGGCGGCAGATCTTGGAGGCTGCCGCGGCCGAGAGGATGTTGGCATTGGAGCCGCCGTCGAGCTGGAAACGAACGGTGATGGACCCGCACGGGCTTACGCCTGCGACAGCCGCTAAAAAATCGGCCGGGCGAGCACACGGGCCGGAATGCGCGCAGGCAGCGCAGCGTGTGCCACGCCGCGGCCTCGCGCGACGCGAGCGCGAGCAGCGAAGGGGGCCCCCGCATCGTGCGAGAGCACGAGGCCGCGGCGGGCCCGTCGTATCCTGCGCCGAGCCACGCGCCGCTCAAGACAATGGCGCCGACGCCTGCATCGGAGAGGATCTCGTTGTCCGAGTCGGCCCTGTCGTCGGCCGCGGAGGCGGACGGATATTTCGCGGCGTGCTTCTTGACGAGCCAATCACGGATGCGCGCGAGGACCGGCACTCCCCCGGCGTTGAGGACGACGGCGGGGATAGCGCGCGAGGTGGCGAGGAGGCACGTCTTGGCGTCGTAGTTGCCCGTGCAGTCCCTCAGTCCGCACTTCTTGCACTTGTTGGTGCAATTCCTGGAGGCGTGGCCCATCTCGCCGCAGCTGTAGCAGATGCGGTCATCGACAGCCGTGCCCTTGCGAGCCGAGAAATCGCCGCGCGAGCCGCCGCGTGAAGTGTCGCGCCCGCCGGCGGAGGCCGGGGCCTGCGAGGCAGCCGCCGCGACGGGGCACGCCGGCGCCTTGGCGCGCAGGCGGGTGGCCATCATCTCAACGAGCGCGGCGATGGGCACGACGCCCTGGCCGAGCGACACCCTGTCGAAGAGCGCGTGCTCGATCACGTCGACGTGAGCCGCGAGGCCCGGAAGGATCTTTCTTGAGGAGCATGACGTGCACGCTGAGCGGGTCGCGGGGGTTGTTGATGCGGAGGTCGGAGAACGCCTCCACCAGGATGGCGGCCACGTTGGCCACCTCGAGCTTGGCCATGCCCACCTGGAAGACCGGCAGAGTGTCGAAGCGCGTACGCGCCGTCGCGAGGTCGTAGACAGTCACGATCTTTTCCCGCCCCGCGAGGTAGGCGAGGGAGCGGCGGCCGCTCGCGCCCATTTCGGTGTCCGCGAGGCGCTTGAGAACAAAGTCCTTGACGTAGACGCCGCTTTGGAGACAGTCGGAGAGGGTGCACGAAATCCACGCGTCGGCGTCCGCGAGGTCCGGCCGAGCTGCGACGAGTGCCTCCCAGTCGCCCGCCGGCGTGTTGAGAACCACAGACACAGCCGGATGGGCGAGCTTGAGGCGTTCCGTGAACCGCTGGAGGAAGAGCTTGAGACCTTCCGGGGAGAGGTCGGTTGCGAGCGACTAGTATGTCGAGCTGTTGACGCCGGCGATGGTCTGCGTGGAGAACACCTTCACAGACGGCGCGACGGTGGGCGGCGGCGTGGCGGCGGCGTGGCGGTGGCGGGAGGAGGGGGAGGAGGGGGGGGGGCACAGTGTTCACGATCGCGCGCGACCATGTCGGCCAGGAGCGCGCCTTGCACCTTACACTGCTCTGCCAGCTGGCCGAGGAGGGAAAGGACGGTTGTGTCGACGACGGCGGCGGCGGCGACGGGAGCGGAAGGAGCGGGAGGAGCGACGACGGAAATGGCAGGCCTGGAGGAACGGGAACTGACGGGGAGACGGGCGGAGGGGCGACGAGCGGAAGCGCCAGACCGGGAGGAGCGGGCGCTGGCGGGACGGTGGGCAGAGGAATGCCCGGGGCGGAGCTCAGAGGAATGGGGGTCGGGAGAACGGACGGTGCAGTACCATGTGGAAAGGCAGTCGGGGCTGGGCTGAACGGGGCGGCCGCGGGCGAGAGGCCGCTGAGACGACCGGCGGCTGGGTCGACGGGAGAGCCAGCAGGATGTGCAACCGGAGGAACAGCAGAGGCCGCGGCGCGCGGCCGCAGACCAGGAGGCGACATGTGACAGAGATCGTAGCAGAGAAGAACACGAACACGCACGACGACGGGCGGACGAAACACAAAACACGGCGGGCGCACGCCCAGGACGGGCAGCAAAGCAAACAGGGCGGGCATCTGAAACGGCGCGGGTGCGCACAGCGCGCACACGTCTAAATGCGGAGCCCAGGCACAGGCTCCCACCGGTATCGTCCTGTGCTCACAACAGGTATAGGTAAGTAAAACGAAAGGTATAATATTAATCTAGTTTTTAAACATAAATAATCCGTCGGTCCGGGTACCATAGATGTTTGTTATCATTATTCCAAACGAGTGCTGCGTCTGCATACAGGGCGAGTTCGTACAATTCTACCTTTCTCATAGCATTATCTCTAGCTTCTGAAAAGGGAGGAGTAGTGAGCTCCTGTGGTGAAAACTTTTGGGAAGGCCAACGATGGCCGCCAACGGCGTGGGTAGTATAATAATACCACTCGCCGAGTTTAAAGGTAGCCGAGAGGGGTTTGTACTCGACTGTGTGTGTATCGGTCTTGTAGGTATGTACCGGATGGTAGATAGCGTTAACTTTATTAATAGCGGTTTCTTTATACCGCACTGGTGCCCGTTTCCTGAGAGAGAACCTACCTGCCGACCTGTTTTGAAGTGCAGGGTCGTCAGTTGGTGTTACTTCCTGAGCCGAAGGCCGAGGAGGGAATAATGTAGGTGAGCTCTTTCTGTGTTTAGGTTTGCGGGTAGGTAATAAGTCGTAAGCATCTAGCATATCGGAACAGCGACGTACGAGTTCGGTACGTGGCTCCCATGTGGCTTCTTTCTTAGAATAGCCTCGCCATTTAACCAGATATTGACGATCTTTGCCTAAGCCTCGGCGATCGAGCGGAGAGTCAATTAAATACTCATCCATTCCGACGGGTTCTAAATCGGTCTTCGTATAATATGGTTTAAGGTTAGATACGTGTATCTCGTCCTTGATCATTTTATTTTCTAGATCATTAATTAGGTACTTGCCGGAGCCTAAGACCTACTCGACTCGGTAAGAGCCAGAATAGTGATATTCTAGTTTATTAGAGTGACCTGGTTCGCGGCGGCAGACTCGGTCACCAGGTAAAAATGCGACGTGGGTATCCTGAGTACGCGTCGTGTCAGCGACAGCGTTGCTCTGAGACTCCAAAGTGGCATCCCAAGCGTCCGTCCAAGAGGTAAGCAGGCGGTTGTGAAGGAGCTTCGCGTATTCTTGAATAGAGGCCGGTAGTTCGTCTAGAGTGACTACCTCTGCTACAGCGCGAGGGTCTCCTATTTGAGAAGGAAGCCTAAGCTCACGCCCATACAAGAGCAAAGCGGGTGATTGACTAGTTAAACGGTTAGGGGAAGCACGCATGCTCATAAGAAAGAAGGGTAGATGGTCAGCCCAATGATCGCCGCCTTCATTAGTAGCGCGTGCTAAGGCAACTAAAGTTTGTTGGGCGCGTTCTACTAATCCCACACCCTCATGATGATTTGCCTCAGTAGGTGTTGAATCGGTACCCGTGAGTCTAAGTATGGTAGACGTAAGGTCGCTAACAAAGTTAGAGCCTGAGTCGCTGCGGAGCTCTCTAGGTGTACCGTGGCGGCAGACTACGTCTGATAGGTAAGCGTTTAATACTTGTTCTGAAGTCGGGTCGGTATTAAAAGGTGTTGCCTCTATCCGTCTGCTCAAAGAGTCGACGAAGACTAACAACTTAGAATAGCCCCGCTCGCCCTTTATATAGTCATGTGTCGGCGCCATCGAGATGACGTTAACAAAGACTCTATCAAAGGGGTAAGAAACAACGGGAGGGCCTTTGGGTGCGGCCGGCCTCCTAAAAGGGGGTTTAGCCAAAGTGCACTCGTGACACTCTTTAACATGTGTATTAATATCCTTAGACTGGCCTGGCCAGTAATATCGCGCCCTGAGTACTTGTGCCATGCGGGTTGAACCTAAGTTGCATAGGTGCTCATGGAACGAAACTAAATAAGCTTGGCGCAATGAAGCAGGGACGTATAGCCTAAGGGCTGCAGGTGATTGGCTATCGCTATCTCCAGGTAAACCGACACGGCGGTATAGAAGGTTGTCCTTATAGACGCATCTATTAGGCTCCTTGTATAACCAACGGTTGTGTTTTAGGTCAGCGGAGGACATCGGGTCCGATGGTAAGCCCGTGATTAAGAAGGTAATAATCTCTCGGGTGATCGGATCCGACTGTTGTGCTTCAGCTATCGCCTGATGGCTCTGAGCGTTAGAGTGGAGGTAGTCCTCTAGTATAGAAGAATGGGTCGTGTTATCGCGACGTATGGCTCTCTCGGCAGCTTGGAGGGAACGCGCGGTAGTGGTGCGGGTACGAGCCTTTTCTACTAGATTCGAACTCGAAGGAGCCAGGGTTAAGAGATTGGACGGCGTTAATGTAAGTGGGCCTGCCTAAATCAATATAGGCGACTAATCGAGATATACAGTCGGCGTCCTTATGAAGGGCTCCCGGTTTATGTTCGATAGTAAATCTATATTCGGCAAGTTTAAGAGCCCAACGCATTAACCGTGAGGCGGGTCCACCCTCAACTGTATCTTTCATAGTATGTAACCAGCGTAGCGCGGAGTGGTTAATTACTAATGGGAACTTCCGACCCCATAAGTAGGGTCGCCAGTTACGTATGGATTCTAAGGCAGCTAAAAGCTCTATTTCCGTAATGGAATAGTTACGTTCGGCTGGAATAAGGCGGCGTCCATAGTAGGCAATTACCTTCTCATGGCCGTTGTCATCTACTTGGCTAAGCACGCCACCGATACCCTCCTTGCTGGCCGCGTCGGTCTTAATGATGAACTCGCGGTCTCCTCTAGGGGTGGTGAGTACCGGGGCTGAGGTAACGGCTTCTATAAGGGTATGTATAGCGTTCTGACATTCATCACGCTTGATCTCCTCCTCTACGTTAATATCTTTCTTTGTGAGGTCTGTTAATGGAGTGGCAATAGTGGAGAAACCCTTAATAAAGCGATGGTAGTATGAGCATAAACCCAAGAAAGAACGCACCTTACCAATATCATTGATCGAAGAGATAACCGGTTTACTGACTGTGTCAATCTTACTCGGGGCCATCTCTAGACCCTTACGTGAAATAATGTGTCCGAGGTACTCAGCCGAAAAAACGAAAGAGTAGACCTTTAGTGGCCTTACAGGTGAGGTTAGCCCAAATGAGGCGCTCTAAAACTAGATCGAGCCGATGCATCATCTGCTCGAAGGATTGTTCTATACACTCCTCAACGGTGCCGCCTGTGCCGTTAGACCAAATACCGATATCATCTGAATAAGGCATACATACCTCCCACGCCAGGCCTTGTAGGACTGCGTCCATAAGGCGGCACATATATGAGGGTCCGGACTGTACCCCGAAGGGTAAGTAATTAAACTCATATTTTTGCCGGTGGGTGCAGAAAGCCGTTTTACCCTTATCTTCTTCTTTAACAGGCATATCCCAAAATCCAGAAGCTAAATCTAGTGTGCTTAAAAATAAAGAGTCACGTGACCCGTTCCCAGAGGATAGGCGATCGATCGCCTCTGCGGTTAGTGGTAGGGGGCTGTCGCTAAGGCGCAGCTTACTATTAAGGTCTCTGCAGTCCACGCAGAAACGGACGGAGCCGTCCTTCTTAGAAACTAAAACTACTCTGGATGCCCAAGCTGAGTTGGACTTACAAATAATACCGGCAGATTCCATTTCTGCTACATGTTTATCTATGATACCTTGACCTACGTCTCCCACCCTAGAGGAGGGGTGTCGGTGCGCGGTAGCTCCGGGTAGTAAAGGAAGCTCTACCTCCATAAGGTGCGTGTGACCAGGGGACTTCGGGTCAAGGGCGAACGCCGTAATCCTCTTAGCTAGTAGTTGACGAACCCGCTCAAGTTGAGTTGGATTGAGCTGGTTGTCGGGGTTGAGTTGTATAGAGTCTAATAGTATCCTTTCGGCTTTGGACAAAGAAGAGAGGGGGGTCAGACGGATCAGATCCCTCGACCTTGGCTGCGTGGATTTTAAACTTTATACTAGCCAAAGCTACTGCTGAGAAGCTAGGGAGCGTTACGTCTACGTTAGAAGTATTCCATACGGTTACATAGACTGCTCCTTCGGGGGTAGGTGTCTCTACGCGCATCTCGCCGAGAGGCGGGTCCTCCAGGCCTGCACGGTTGGGTAACCGATCTACTAATACAGCCGAGTCTAAATGGCTTTGGAAAGTTTCCGGAAGTTTAATTAGGAAGGTTGCTTTGCATCTTTTGGGGATGCGTACTGCTTCGTGAGTAAACAGTAAGCACTCTTCTGAACATAGGCGTGGAGGGTTTCCGTTAGTATTAGGAGTTGTGGGGTCTGGTGGTTCGGGAATAGGGTGGATGTTGACCTGTTACCCATCCGTGGATACTCGGGGTTGACTAGGGTCAGAATTAAAATCTAGTGGCTGGATAGGGGTGCTAAAGTCGGGCCTTTCAAGGGGCGGAAGACCTGCTTCCGTCTTAGTCGTAGGCGCTAGCGCTTTCGGCTCTTCTGAAAGTGTGAGTGCTTCGGCCGCTCCTCCCCTGGGGGAATGGTGGTGACCGGGACGTTATGTGCCTTTCTATCATCCTCCCCTGTATGGAGGGTCATGCTGCATGGGCCAGATATACTAAGGTTAATGGTGGCTCCTCTACTATGGAGAAAATCGTTGCCTAGCAACAGCATAGATGAGCCTTCTTCTACAAGAAAATGGTGACAGCATGCTAGACCTGCTAAAGTGAATACGATGGTAGCATGTCCGGCAGTGGTTAAAGCGCGACCGTCTGGTCCGCATACATTAGTATTAGTGTCATCATAATCTCGTATGACCGAAGCATCAATGGGGAGGTTTAACAGGAGCTCAGTTGTAACGACTGAGGGTCCCGCACCCGTATCTGCTAGAGCCCTGGGCACTCGAAAAGAATCATCACTAACATAATTAGGTTGTTCGCGAGATCTACATATTATGAAGTCTTCTACAAAAAGGCAATGTCTATGGCAACCCGAAGTGGGGGTGTCGGTGACCGCGCTGCTGTGTATAGGCATGGTGGCGGCCACTATGAGTACGCTGGGCTCGGCCTGGGTTTGGGCTACAAAAAGCTTATGTTGCGCACATATACTGTTCGCAAGCTGTTCGGGGCTAAGGCAATTAGATAGGAATGGACGGTGTGGTGTGCGAGGGGTGGCTCTTAAACCTAGGTTAGGGCAACCTCTGGGGGGTGGGAGCTTATCCCATACCTTGTAAAGGGATTTATAAAGTGGTGCCTTTGTAGAAACATTGGCTATAAAGTGACTATTAGGATTAATGTGTTTCATTAATGAAACCAGATGTTCCGAAACCGCATTAAGGGATGGTTTAAACAGTTTCCTTCGAGAAGTGACGTGATGGGGCACGTGTTCGTCCGAGGAAGAGGAAACCGTGAGAACCGAACCTGGAATAAGGGCGGCATTAAGTTCTATATTAATGGAATCAGAGAGGGCTACCCAACCGTAAAGTCTAGCCTCCGGTCCGTCGTTAGTTACTTGCCATGCTTTCCACGTGCCTCGTATGTTGCGTACGTGGCAAACGGGTCTCAGGGGTAGAGGTATACGTGGTGTATGGTCTAACCAGGGCTCGTACTTAATGGAGGGGCCGGTGTGAGTAGAGCAAGTGAATACGGGTAGACCCTTGCGTTGAGCCTTAGCGAGCTTATCTTGGGCGAGACCTGCGGCTACTGTAGGGGTCACCCAACTTAACACCTCGTAAAGACCTGGGGTATTAGATTCTATAAATACGCGAACGAGTGGAAGTGTAGTTGCTTCCTCTGGTTTACTTATTGTAGAAGCAATATCGCTAGGCGCGCTAATTGAATTGAATATATATCTGTTACAGTCCGGGGTATAATCATAGGATTACTTTTACACTGTTTGTTTAGGAAATGGGTCCACTGTGCTGCCATAGGTATAGCGATTCCGTAACTGCCCCGTGTGGTTTTGGCGCGCGGGGCGTGGTGTGGAAGTATAGGCTTATCTTTGGTGGCAGTGACGCAAGTTGGTTGAATCTGGGGAAGGCCGGCACTAAGGTGAAGGCCCATAGGTTGGGCTGATATGATGCCGTGGTCATAGGGGCAAACAACTTGAGATGTGGTGGATCGGTTTGTAAACTGGTCGGGGTTTAAATAAGATGTCTCGTGAACGAGGTACGGGACGTCAAATTTAGGCGCCCGGGGCGTTGTAAAGGTTGATGGGCTGGAGTCTGTATTTAACCTAATAATTAGGTCAAATCCCGCGTCTAGCAGGACGTCAGGGGCTCCTACAAAATGGGGAATGTGAGATACTGTGGAGGGGAGTGGATCGCTAGTAGCAACGTCCGCCCCTGCGGCGCGAAACATGGACGCAACTACGCCGTGAGTATCTTCTACTACTAATACGAGAGGTCTACCTATACCTTTAGCTTCGAGTTCGGCGCTATCCTGGTGGACGTCGGATAAGCCTGAAAACAAAGCATCGCAGTGAAGAGGTAACACCTCCACTAATGGCGTTAGTGGGGTAGCAGTTGGATTAATCGTCCAGGCTGCTTCCATTAGCGATGTGGGGGTAAGGGCGTGAGAGCTCTTAATAAGGGATATATTAAGTGCTCATCAATTAACCGATTTAACAGAGAGGGGTTGTGTTCATGCATGGGTGACGGATACGCTATGCCATAAGATATGGATAGCGCATCTACTAGTATGGTTGTGGAAGGGAGTGTGTGGGGTGTTCTGAGGAGCTCCTTGTCCTGCTCACCAGAGGTCTGGGGGGGACCATCTCCGTCACTATTACTCCAGCGCTGTTTCCCGAGGAGTTGTTCTGCGGGGGTCAGGGGGCGTTGGAGTTTTGGAACGGAGGTTATCGGGTCCGCCGTGGGGTAAGACGGAGGGGAAGCAGGCGGGCTTGGAGCCTCAGGTGGCGGCGAGAGGGGACATGGGCGCATATCATTAATGTAGCCATGCTGCCTAAAAGAGGCTTGGGTATAAAATTAGTGATCCTTTCCCAAAAGGTATAATTAGGCTTAGTGCTTTCGGCGTCTAGGCTTAATTCTGCTACTTTATTAAGAAGTGATTCTAATTTTATGCCGTGCCCTGGCGGGGACGGAGGGGGCGAAGGCGAAAAATAACGATCATGGAGTGGCGTCTTAGGGACCTTCCTATCGCCAATGAAAGGGGATAACTCGCCGGCTTCCTACTGTTTGTCGAAACGTTTAAGCAGAATTCCCTGAAGATAAGGTCGGTGTTTATCTGGTGTGTCTGGTCCTCCTCCCTCGGCGAGGAATCGGATGAAGCACTGGCACCGGTATGGGGAGTGAGCTCCTTGACCTGTGCCGTACATCCATTTGTCAGATTCAGCGGTACCAGCCGGGGCTCGGGGCCTAAATAGACAGTAAGCGCACCCATTATCGTTGTTCCACGTTCCGTTGTCGCTCTTAGAGCGACCTACACGGTGGGTAGCACAGGTGTCATCACTGGGTCTAGCCTGGGCCAGAAGGGTAGTGAGTTCGTCGTAACTGCCTAGTCGTAGCCACTCATCAAAATCAACGAATATACCGTACTCACAGAGTTCCGGTGTCCAATTAAAGTTACTAGGATTACCAGTGGCGCCTTCGGGATGCGCGCATTTGCGCACCTTGTGACAACCCCCTAGCAAAATTCCACGAAAAAAAAACCGCAAAAATCGCTAAGTTTGCGTAGCACGCGAACTTGGCTGCTGGAACGTAAATCGGCAACGCGCTGCCGCGCCGTGTGAGAGCACAACCGCGCAAAGTTCCTGGTTAAGACTCACCCTGGAATGGCCTGCTCAGTGCATACGCTTGAAGGCGAGGCTGCCTGGTGCGCGGGCTGACTTCAGCAAGCGACTGTCAGCTTGGCGGCATTCAAGCAGCTTCGAGAATGCGGAATCAGGGGCCGGCGAACCGCCCGCTTTCGCTGGAGTGGCTCGTCTATATGTATGCAGGGACTGGTGAGCCGAGGTGAGCAGTGCTCCGTTCGGCTTTCAACCATCCAGCTCTCTGGTGGTCGCCCGGCAGGTGCGGATGGCGGGTTCAGAGTTCCAGCT